>Ga0190363_1000030_pt1 | contig 82935 bp, 92 predicted proteins | sample 48721867_MG_FD_161272 | JGI IMG/M metagenome (GOLD analysis project Ga0190363, IMG submission 161272) | Hydrothermal vent microbial mat bacterial communities from Southern Trench, Guaymas Basin, Mexico - 4872-18-6-7_MG | ecosystem: Environmental > Aquatic > Marine > Hydrothermal vents >...
CCCATACGCCTCGTCTCCACCCTCAGGGTGCGCATCCTCCTGTCCGAGTAGTCCACGGACACTATCACACCCCTGTTCTTCATCCTCTGAGCCATCAGCGTCGTCTTCCCGCCGGGGGCTGCGCACACGTCCAGGACGGTCGTAAAGGGCTTCGGGTTCGCCACCTCGACGGCGAGGCAGCTCGACTTGTCCTGTATGTAGTAGTGTCCCCTCCTGTAAGCCCTCGTGTGGACGGGAGGCACGTCCCAGCCCACAACCCTGTAGAGGTAGGGTAGGTCACTGTCCGCCTCGAGCTTCAGCCCTTCCCTTTCGCACTCCTCCACCACACGGCTCCCCGACGCCCTCAGGGTGTTGACCCTCACGTATATGGGGGTCGGCTTGGACATGGCCTCCAACAGCCGTAGCGCGGCGTGTCTGCCGAACAGCCTGAAGCAGTAGCGTACGAACCAGGTGGGCATACAAGTCTCTAGGGCGACCGTCTCCTCGTCGCTCAAGCCGTGGTAGAGTTCGTCCAAGTCCATCATCCTTATCCTCCCCAGAGCCTCCTCGACCCTCGACACCTCACCGGCTCCGAGGATGCTCCTCCCAGCCCTGGCGTACGCGTGTGGCCTCCCATCCTCGAAGAGGACGGCGTACGCGTACACCTTCAGGAAGGACCTCACGTCGGGCTTCAGCTCGTTCAGGCTGAGGGGTTTGAGGGCCTCGGATACGGCGAGGTTTATCAGGTTGAGCCTCCTGATCGTTTCGATAAGAAGTCTGTGGGTGAACCTGAGGACTTCCAGGTCCCTTATCCTAACCTTCCTGGAGGCCTCCTGCAGCGCAAGCCTCTCGCTGAGGCCCCGCACCTCGACGAGTGTGAGGGCTCTGACGGCCGTGTGTAGGCTCTGCTTGAGCTTTCTGAAGCTTAGGGACATCATGAATTTCGTAGGCGGAGACAATTAATAACCATCCGGAACCCTATAATGGTTGATGCCCACAGGCGTGGTGGGGAAGGCTGAGGAGGTCTCAGAACTCTCCAAGCCCTCCTACCTCATCGGAGTCGGGTACGACGGAGAACGTGGCAGGGCTCTTCTCAAGCTCTACGAACCCGAGTCGCAGAGGATATACCTCTACTACGACAGGACCGGCCACATGCCCTACTGCCTGTCGAACCTGACAGTCGAGGAGATAAAGCAGAACCCGAGGGTCTCAGGCTACAGGGGCATCGTGGCCCTCGAACCCATCGAGAGGTACGACCCACTGCACGACAGGACGGTCAGGCTGACGAAGATAGTCGTGTCCAACCCCCTGGCGGTGGGGGGCAGGGGCGGGATCCGTGAGCTGATCCCCACGTGGGAGTCGAACATAAAGTACCACCTAAACTACCTGTACGACACGGACCTCATACCAGGCATGCCTTACAAGGTTGTGGACGGTGAGATACAACCTGCCGGGTGGGAGCTCCCGGAGGAAGAGCTGGAGGAGATCAAGAGGGTTCTCCCGGGGGATGATGAGGAGATTCTGGAGTACGCTGTGGAGTGGGCGAGGAGGCTCAGCCTGCCTGTTCCGAGGCTGAGGAGGGTTGCCCTCGACATAGAGGTCTTCTCCCCGGCTGAGACGAGGATACCGGACCCGAGGAAGGCCGAGTACCCGGTCATAGCGGCCTCCATAAGGTCCTCAGACGGCCGTAAGGCCGTGTTCGTCCTGTCCAAGGAGGGACCGGGGGAGGAGCTGCCCGGAGTCGATGTCGTGTGCTGCGAGACGGAGGTGGAGCTCCTACGGAGGGTCTTCGAGGTTCTGTGGGACTACCCCGTCGTCGTCACGTTCAACGGGGATGACTTCGACCTACGGTACCTGCTGGAGAGGGCTAAGAGAATCGAGGTTCCGAAGGAGCAGATACCGATTAGGCTCGGGGAGAACATGGCGGGCCTGAAGTACGGCGTCCACGTGGACCTGTACAAGTTCTTCATGAACAGGTCCATCCAGGTCTATGCCTTCAGCGACAGGTACAGGGAGCACACCCTCCAGGAGGTCGCATCCTCCATACTCGGCGAGGGAAAGGTCGAAATAGAGAAGCCGGTCTCGAAGCTCTCGATACACGACCTGGCCGAGTACTGCTTCAGGGACGCCGACCTGACCTACAGGCTGACGGAGTTCGACGACGACCTCGTCATGAAGCTCCTCATGGTTCTCTCGAGGATAGCCATAATGCCCATCGAGGACGTGAACAGGTACGGTGTTTCCAAGTGGATACTGAGCCTGCTTAGGTACGAGCACAGGCGTAGGGGAATGCTGATACCCAACCCGGAGGACATCCTACGCATGAAGGGCGAGACCGTCACGAGGGCGGTCATAAAGGGGAAGAAGTACAGGGGCGCCATAGTACAGCAGCCTGTTCCAGGAGCCCACTTCAACGTCGTGGTCCTCGACTTCGCGTCGCTCTACCCGTCGATAATAAGGAACTGGAACCTCAGCTACGAGACCGTAAGGTGTCCACACGAGGAGTGCATGGACAACAGGGTTCCCGGGACTCCTCACTGGGTCTGCAAGAAGCGTAGGGGGTTGATGAGCCTCGTCATAGGGTCGCTCAGGGACCTGAGGATAATGTGGTACAAGCCCCTCTCCAAGGACAAGAGGCTTCCTGAGGAGTCGAGGAGGTGGTACAGCGTCGTCCAGGGCGCCTTGAAGGTGATACTGAACGCAAGCTACGGAGTCTTCGGGTCGGACATCTTCCCGCTGTACTGTCCACCGCTGGCTGAGAGCACGACCGCCATAGGAAGGTACGCCATGACGGAGGCCGTGAAGAGAGCTGTGGGGCTTGGGATAAACGTCATATACGGCGACACGGACAGCGTCTTCCTAGAAAACCCGTCCAAAGAGCAGATAGAGGAGCTGTTGGATTGGGCTGAGAGGGAGCTCAGGATTAAGCTGGACGTGGACAAGGTTTACAGGTACGCGGTTTTCTCTGAGAGGAAAAAGAACTACTTCGGCGTCTACCCGGACGGAACCGTGGACATAAAGGGGTTGACAGGTAAGAAGAGGCATGTACCCCCGTTCCTCAAGAGGGCGTTCTTCGAGCTCGTCGAGATACTCAGGACCATTAGGAAGGAGGAGGACCTGGAGGAGGCTAAGGAGAAGATAAGGGACCTCGTTTCGTCCTACTACCAGAAGCTGAGGGAGAAGAAGATACCGCTGAAGGACCTGGCGTTCTACGTCATGCTCAGCCAAGCACCGGAGAAGTACGCCACAAGACCCCAACACGTGAAGGCGGCGCTCCAGCTCAAGGCCACAGGCGTCGAGCTGGGGGCGGGGGACATCATAGGCTTCGTGAAGGTCAGGGGTGAGAGGGGTGTAAAGCCCGTTCAGCTCGCCTCCGTGGATGAGGTGGACGTCGAGAAGTACATAGAGCACATGAGGAGCATGTTCGAGCAGGTCCTGGACGCGCTCGGCATAGACTTCGACAGCCTCGTCGGGAAGCCGAGGGGGACGACGCTCGAAATGTTCTTCTGACAGAAGAAGCAGTTAATATCTCAGCCCAGAGAATCATTCTTGGGCTGGTGCGTACCCATGGAGTTCGCCGAGGTCCGCGACGTACTCTCCGGAAAGCTCGAGGGACAGCAGGTTAGACTGAGGGGATGGGTCCACCACAAAAGGTCGAGCGGGGGCGTCCAGTTCATACTCCTGAGGGACGGGACGGGCATAATTCAGTGCACAGTCAAGAAGAACCTCGTCCCACCCGAAGTGTTCGAGACCGTTAAGCGCGTCCCTATCGAGTCCACCGTGCAGCTGTCCGGGGTGGTCGTCAGGGACGAGAGGGCTCCAGGCGGGTACGAGGTTTCGCTGAGGGACTTCAGAGTGGTTTTCGAGGCTGAGAGGGGCTACCCGATAGCCAAGAAGTACCATGGACCGGACTTCCTCCTGGAGAAGAGGCACCTGTGGATTAGGAGCGAGAGGATGCAGAGGATCCTGAGAATAAGGGCACGCCTCCTGAAGGCCGCGAGGGATTGGCTCGAAAGCCAGGGCTTCGTTGAGGCACACGCCCCGACCTTCGTCTCAGCTGCCTGTGAGGGTGGGGCAACGCTTTTCGAGGTGAAGTACTTCGACACGAAGGCCTACCTGACCCAGAGCTGGCAGCTTTACGCCGAGGCTATGATAGCGAGCCTGGGGAAGATATACACGATTGCGCCATCTTTCAGGGCTGAGAAGTCGAGGACCAGGAGACACCTGACGGAGTTCTGGCACCTTGAGGTCGAGATACCCTGGTGCGACCTGGAGTGCATGATGAAGGTGGCTGAGGGACTCGTGTGTTACATATGTCAGACGTTGGCGGATGAGATGGGGGACGACTTGGAGAAGCTGGGGAGGGATCCGGACGACTTGAGGAGGGTTAAGCCCCCGCTTCCGAGGATAACCTACGACGAGGCGATAGAGCTCCTGAGAAAGGATGGAGTCGAGGTGGAGTGGGGTGAGGACTTGGACTGGAGCTACGAGAAGCCCCTCACGTTCAAGTTCGACGTTCCGTTCTTCATAACCCACTACCCGAAGACAGCCAAGGCATTCTACCACAAGCCCGACCCGAACAGGCCTGAAGTCACGCTCTCCGCCGACATGCTGGCCCCTGAAGGGTACGGAGAGATAATCGGTGGCGGTGAGCGTATAGAGAGGCTCGACGTCCTTTTGGAGAGGCTCAGGGAGGAGGGGTTGGACCCGAAGGATTACGACTGGTACATAGACTTGAGGAGGTACGGCTCCGTCCCCCACGCAGGGTTTGGACTCGGAGTCGAGAGGACTGTTGCCTGGATATGTAAGCTGAGCCATGTCAGGGATGCCATAGCGTTTCCGAGGCTGCTCAGGAGACCCTACCCCTGATCCTCCTCCACGTACACCCTTATCCCAGAAGACCTGAGTGCAGCCACCACGTTCGGCCTGAGTAGGGCCTTCAGTATCCCGTACCCGAGTGCGCCGACCGCTATCAGGGAGCTTAAAGTTATGCTCACGACCATCCCGAGCCAGGCGGGCAAGACGGCGCCGAGCACCCCTGGAGGGGGGAAGAACATCCACAGGTATCCGCCGACCACCAACCCTATCGGGAGGGAGCCTACTATACAGGCCAACAGAGGCCGTCTCCTCAAGGCGAATACTATGAGAGACGACACGAGGTTGGCGAGGGGGCCGAGGGCGACATCGAGGGGGCTGAGCCAGTAGTAGGCGTTTCCGACGAGGCATCCCACGGTCACGCCGGCTATGGCCGGCCAGCCGAGGATGGCTGACAGGGGTATGAGACAGTCGGCGACCCTAAGCTGGACTGGACCGTAGGATATGGGGGCAAGGAAGACGACCAAGGATGCGTAGAGCGCCGCTATGACCGCGGTTAGGGCGATGTCTCTGATGTCCAAAGAGCTTCCCCCCTGTTTTTGGCGCCCCTCGGCAGGTTAGGCAGCTCCTCACCTATCAGTACTCGGCAAACTCCTCATCGGGGCATGCTAAATGAGCCCGTCGACATTCATTAACTTTCCGCACTGGTGAGGAAGTTTATTTATTTTCGTTCGGGTAGGTGTGAATTAGGTGAAACAGTTGGCGGAGACCGGTGCTAAGGAGAAGGTTGAGGCGAGGGAGTTTGAGGTCATAATATCCGGGAAGATCAAGGGTTTCAACATAGCCACCGCCGAGGAGGTGGCGGAGCTTAGGGAGGAGCTCTCGAAGCAGAGGGAGGAGATCGAGCGTCTGATAAAGGACCTGAAGGAGCAGGCTGGACAGATAAACGCCATAAACACGAGGCTCGACAGGATAGAGGCATTCCTCAGGTCGTTCAAGTAGCCCCACCGAGGGTATTTAGGAGACCGTTCAGAGTGTCAGATGGGGCCCGTAGCTCAGCATGGACAGAGCGTGGGCCTCCGGAGCCCAAGGTCAGGGGTTCGAGTCCCCTCGGGCCCGCCACGGAGACGCGAGGCTCAGGTACACCAGGACCGCTGAGAACATGGACGACGCGATGATCTCGGGTATGGCTCCTCCAGGCCACGGCCTCGGGTAGAGCATCGAGACGGCTGAGGTGACGCCGGCCAGGGATGTCATAACGCCCTGAACATGTTTTCCCATGACCGTCATGGCCGCTCCGAGGACTATCAGGGCGAGGGACGACAGGGTGAAGAAGGCCACGGACGCGTACAGGTGTGCCCTTCCGACGGGCTCCGGCAGGGCTCCCACGAGGCATAGCGAGACGGCGCCGGCTGTCAGGAGGAGGGCCCCCACCCTTCCGGCTCCCCTCGTTTCTGATACCAAGTTCACGGAGAACACGGTGGCAAGCGCCCCTGAGACGATCAAGCCGAGGTTGAATATGGGTGCCGAGGGCATGTGGGCTCCGAGGTCGCTCAGCCAGTTTCCGGTCCATGTGAACCACGGCGACACAGCTATCGCCAGAGCTATCGATGCGTACGCCGCAACGACTGAAGCCAGCCCGCTGATCCTCGCAGCCTTCCTCACGCCAATCGAGGGCGTGTCGAACCACCTCCCATGGCGTAGAGTATGGCGCCCACGAGTGGGGCGTCCTCTCCGAGGCGGCATGGCTCTACCTTGGGGGGTCTGCAGAACGCCGTCTTCGGGAGGCTCCTCCTTAGGGGCTCTATGATTAGGTCTTGGTTGTTGAGGGCCACCGCCCCTCCGACGGATATCAGGGCTGGGTTCAGAAGGTTCGTCAGGTTGGCCATGGCGTATGCGTTGAACGTCTGAACCTCCCCGAGAAACCTCAGAGCCGCTCGGTCTCCGAGCCTGGCTTTGGACAGTATCATCTTCGAGTCCGCCTCCTCCACCCACTCAACCGCCAGACCGAGTCTGTCCGCCCACTTCCTGAAGAACCTAGGCATTCCCGCCCCAGAACAGTATGCCTCCCAGTGTCCCCTCCCACCGCAGCCGCACTCCATCAACCCCGTCGGGTCCACGACCATGTGTCCCACCTCCATGGCGTTTCCATCCTCCCCGAGCAGGAGCTCCCCGCCTGAGACGGCTCCCCCTCCTATACCCGTCCCGAAGGCCACGTAGACCAAGTTCTTCAAGCCCCTGCCCGAGCCCAGAAGCCACTCTCCGAGACACGCCGCGGTGCAGTCGTTTATCAGGTAGACCTCAGTCCTCAGGGCCTCGGAGAGGGGTTCCACGAGCCTCACGCGGGTCAACGGTATGTTCGGAGAGTTCTCCACAGAACCCTCATCCAAGTTCAGAGGTCCTACCGAAGCCAGGCCCACGGCATCGACCCGGTCCGTGCCTGTCTCCGTCAGGAGCGTCGAGACCATCCTGACGAGCTGTCTCTGAAGGTTCTCCTCCGAAGAGACATCGGTCCTCTCCTTCTCCCTGGCGAAGAACTTCAAGTCCTCGTCGGCTAGGGCCACCCTGACCCATGTTGCGCCGAGGTCCACTCCGACGAAGCGTCTCAACTTCCACCATGTGTTTATGCTCCGATAACCGTTATAAGTTGGCCTTTCCATCCCCCTCCACGGATGAGCCTGTACCTTGCGGGGAGGACGAGGGTCATAACGCCCTTCGACCCCTGGAGGGGCCGTCTGTGCACCTGCCCACCGAAGCTCTCCCTCGACCCCTACACAGGCTGCCAGCACGGTTGCCTGTACTGTTACGCGTCCTCGTACGTACGGGACTTCTTCAGGTGCAGACCCAAGAGACGGCTTCTCGAGAACGTCAGGAGAGACCTGGAGAAGGTTAAGGCAGGGGCTCTGATATCGATGTCCAACAGCTCGGACCCGTACCCGCCCATGGAGGCCGACCTCAGGCTGACGAGGAGGTGCCTCGAAGCCTTCCAGGGGAGAGGCCTAAGGGTGCTCGTGGTAACGAAGGGCGCCACCGTGCTGAGAGACTTGGAACTCCTGAAGGAGCTGGGGGTCGCCGTCACCGTAAGCCTGATCACCTTGGACGCGGATCTATGCCGTAGGCTTGAGCCGGGTGCCCCCTCCCCGTCGGAGAGGCTTGAAGTGCTTTCGAGGCTTTCCGAGGAGGGTGTCCCGACGGGGCTTAGGCTCGACCCGATAATACCGTTCCTCACAGACGACCAGATAGAGACGGTTGTCAGGGAGGCCGTTTCAGCCGGCGTTAGACATGTGGTCGCCAGCACGCTTAAGCCGAGGCCGGACGGCTGGGCGAGGCTTAGGAAGGCCTTCCCCGAGGAGTGTGAGAAGCTCGGCGGCCTCTACAGGGACGGCATGAGGGTTGGGGGCGCCATGTACCTCCCATCCGACTTGAGGAGAAGCCTCCTCGAAAGGGCGTTGAAGGAGTGCCTCAAGGCTGGGATAACCTTCTCGACTTGTAGGGAGGGATTCCCAGACCTGAGCAGAGCCCCCACATGCGACGGAAGCCACCTGGTCAGGGGGGCTTCGATGTGAGTGTCGAGAAGAGGCGTATCCGCCGCCTCGTCTGGGATAGGTTTGAGAGAAGCCTCGTGGTCAAGCCACCCTTTCCGTGTAGGGGTAGGATACCCAACTTCGTCGGCGCCGAGGAGGCTGCGGCGAGGCTCTCCGAGACGCCTGAGTGGGAGGGGGCTGAGGTAGTCTTCGTCGGGCCTGACAGCCCCCAGAGGCCTGTCAGGGAGCTCGCCCTGAGGTTCGGCAAGGTTCTGGTGATGGCCTCCCCACGGCTCAGGAGGGGTTTCATAGTCCTGACTCCGTCCAAGGTTGGGGGACAATTCAGGAAGGCGTCGACGATAAGGGGGGCCTTCAGGTACGGGAGGCTGGTCGACCAGCCTCCGAGGGTGGACTTGATAGTCATAGGCTCCGTGGCCGTCGACAGAGACTTTAACAGGCTCGGCAAGGGTGGAGGCTACGGAGACAGGGAGGCCAGGATGCTCAGAGCCCTGTACGGGTTCATACCGTACGCGACCACGGTGCACCCGCTGCAGATAGTCGACCGCATCCCGTCGGAGCCTCACGACGTCAAGGTGGACTTGGTGGCCACGCCGTCAGAGGTTCTGAGGAGAATATAGGGCAGGCTTCCCCCTTAGGTGGGTTGCCTCAGCCCCCACGACGATGACGTCCAGCCTCTCCCCCAATTCGGCGTTCACGTCCAGCACGATGGGTCGATATGCGAAGTTCCTGACAACGTACCCGCCGCCCCTCCCAGGCTTCTCCACAACGCCCCAGCCCCTCCACCCGACCCACTCCATGTTCCTCTCCAGCGATATGGTGCGTGTGAGGGCTGACACACGTCTCGACCTCTCCTTTACGACCTGGGTTGGAAGCTGCTTCATCCTGGCCGCCGGCGTCCCAGGCCTCGGCGTGAACTTGGAGACGTGGGTGAAGTCGGGTCTGACCTCCTCCAGGAGCTTGACAGTCTCGCTGAAGTCCTCCTCCCCCTCCCCTGGGAAGCCACATATCACGTCCGTCACTAAAGTCATCCTCGGAAACCTCGACCTGAACTTGGACACGATGTGCTTGAACTCTTCCACGGTGTACCGCCTGTTCATGAGCCTCAGAACCCTGTCGCTTCCAGACTGTACGGGCAGGTGGAGAAACTTGAACACCTTAGGGTCCTCGTAGGCGTCCAGGAGGTCGTCGAGTATCTCCAGGGCGTTCATGGGGTTCATCATCCCAACCCTGACGTGGAAGCCGCCCTCGATTTCGCATATCATCCCGAGGAGCTGGGGAAGCCTCACGTCTCCGTACCTGTAGGCGGCCGTGTCCTGAGACGTAACCCAGACGAAGCGGCATCCCTCCGAGACAGCTCTCTCGACGTCCCTGACTATCTCCTCCGGCGGGTAGCTCCTCAACCTCCCCCTGGCAAGCCTGACTATGCAGTAGGCGCAGGAGCCTAGGCATCCGGAGGATATCTCCTCTATGTGAACCACAGGGTTCAGCCTCCTACGGGGCAAACCCGTCTTCGGCTCCTCATCGTCCTCAACCGCGTCCACAACCCTGCCGGAGAGGGCTGAACGGACAGCCTCCACAACACGCCTGACGGAGTTAGGGCCGACCGTACACGCCCCGGGCGCTGTACGCCTCACCAACCACCTCTCAGCCTTCGGCATGCACCCAGCCACCACGAGGGGTTTTCCGAGCGTGTTGAGCCTGGATATCCTGTGCACCATCCTCGCCTCGGTCGGTCCCTTGACTATGCATGTCACCACCACGAGCACGTCGGCTTCGTCCGGAGCTTCGACTATCCTGTACCCCTCCCCCTCCAGCAGACCCATCATCATCTCGGCGTCGGCCATGTTGGCCGCGCATCCGTAGACCTCGACGTACACCGCTCCTCGGGGCTTCATCAGGCATGTTATCCAGCGGTTTTGGATAAGTTTGTCATAATACCATAATACTCTCTATTAACTCTAGGCGTTGCCCGCTGAACCCTTGTTTCATGAAACCTTAAACGTCCCGTGGGTTCACCCCATGCTTGGAACAGGCCTGTAAGCTTCCGTACCCATGCGGTATGGCTCTTAGACCATCCTGTTTCAAATCCATGTAAGATTTCGGTGTTTCGTTGATGAAAGTTTATTGTATGTTTAAACAGGTGTGAGAATACGCCATGAATACGGTTTTACATTCACATTCTAAACCAATTTCGGCGAGCTCAGGAGGTTTAAGCATGGTTCTCCTCCAGAAGGCGTTAAGATACCTGAGGTATGAGGGTGTTTACAGGGGGATAAGGGAGCCCGGCTACTGTAGGATACTCATCATAGGAGTCGGAGGCGCCGGAAACAACACGATAAACAGGCTCATGAAACTCGGCGTAGTGGGAGCCAGATGCGTGGCCGTGAACACAGACCTCCAACACCTTAACACGATACACGCAGACGAGAAGATCCTGATAGGCGAGAAGATAACCAGGGGTCTGGGTGCGGGTGGAGACCCCTCTGTGGGGAGAAAGGCGGTCAAGGAGAGCATACACAGGATAGAGAAGCTGCTCGAGGGCTGCGACATAGTCTTCATAACCGCAGGCCTCGGCGGGGGTACGGGAACAGGGGCTGCGCCGGTCATAGCTGAGGTTGCGAGGAGGAAGAACGCCATAGTCATAGGCGTGGTCACGATACCCTTCGCCCACGAGAGGGGTAGGATGGCCTACGCCTTCCAGGGCCTGAACGAGATGCGCAGGTACGCCCACACGACGGTGATAATAGACAACAACAAGCTGATGGGCCTGTTCCCGCAACTTCCGATAGACCAGGCTTTCGAGATGGCTGACATGGTCCTGGCTGACATGGTCAGGGGCATAGTTGAGACGATATCGCTGCCGAGCCTGATAAACATAGACTTCGCAGACTTCCGCTCCATAATGAAGCGCGGAGACGTGGCCATAATCGGGATAGGCGAGTCGGACGGGCCGAACAGGGCTGAGGAGGCCACCCTCAACGCCTTGAACAACCTTCTGCTCGACGTGGACTACAAGGGTGTGGACGGAGCTCTGATACACGTCTCCGGGGACAGCAGCATGACGCTGAACGAGGCCGTCAGGGCAGCCGAGGTCATCACGAGCGTCATGGACGAGGACTCGATGGTCATATGGGGCGCCAGGGTTGACCCGACTCTCAGAGGGTTCTTGAAGGTCAGCTTGGTCTTGACGGGTGTGAAGTCTCCGTATCTGTTCAGGGGCTTCGAGCAGGCCGCTGAGGACATATACAACCTTGAGCCCTACGCCAAGCCCGAGAGCCCGCTCAGCATAGACTTGGACTTGTTCCAGCTGGAGAGGGGCGTCTAAGCCTCCACAGGAAGTTCCTCAACCTCCTGGAGATGGGGTAGGGCCTGCAGAAGACGCCTACCACGCCCCGCCTGAGGCAATCTAGAACATCGTCAACTCCTGAGCCCGCCTCTAAGACCGTGTACCCGTAGCCCACAGCGTCCGCGGAGTGGGCGTCGCTTCCGGCAACCCCCGGAACTCCAAGCCTCTCTGAAAGCCTCCTTGCAAGCCAGCTACATATCGAAAAAGGCCTCGACATGGCGTTCATAACCTCGACGGCGTCAGCCCCCGAGCCTTCTGCGTCCTTAAACCCCATTCCGTCCCTGAACACGTCGTACGGGTGGGCTATGACGGCCAGGCCTCCGAGGTCGTGTATGGCTTCGACGGTCTCTGCGACTGTCATACCGCTCTTCACGGGTTCTGTGACCCCAAGGGCGACTACGTGCCCCCTCGACGTGGTGACCTCGACTCCGGGCACCACTATCAGGTCCCTCGGCTTGGCTCTGAGGGCCTCCAAGGCCCCGGTTACGGTGTCGTGGTCTGTTATGGCGACTCCGTCGAGGCCTGCCTTCCTGCACGCCTTCAGGACCTCCCTCACGGTCGAGAGTCCGTCTGAGTGTATCGTGTGGACGTGTAGGTCGAGCTTAACCCTACCCTCCACCCGATGCCCTCCTAACCCTCTCCTTGACGACGGACGTGAGCTCGTCTACGAGGTCCTGTGAAACCTTCCTGAACAGGGGTTTTGGCTTGGGTAGAGGTCTGCCGACCTCAAGATCTTCCAACGCCTCCTCCAAACCGACTTCCGAGAGCCGCTTGCTCTGGTTGAGCTGCCTCCAAGCCTCCTCAGCCTTCCCTGGCATTATGGGCTCCATGAATATCGTTAGGGCCTTCACAATCCTGAGGCAGTTGTACATGACGTGTCCGCAGCTCTCCCTGTCCTGTTTAACGAGGCTCCACGGCTGTTTCGACTGGAAGTACCTGTTCCCGAACGACGCTAAGGCCATTATCGAGTCGGACGCACGCTTGAACTCGAACTCCGTCAGGGAGTCTACTATCGTCTCATAGGTTTCCTTGATCTTCCCGTAGACTTCCTCCTCTACCTCACCTCCGGGTATCGTCTTGAAGTACCTGTGGGTGAACAGCAGGGCCCTGTAGAAGAAGTTTCCGAGGTTTCCGACGAGCTCCTTGTTCACCTTGTTCATGTACACACGCCACGAGAAGTCCAGGTCTCGTGTGTGGCTCGTGTACGAGACCAGGTAGTACCTCAGACAGTCCACGTCCAAGCCTCTGTCCAGGTAGTCCTCCTCAACCCAGACGACGTATCCCCTGCTCTTCGAGAACACCCTGCCCTCAACCTTCACCATCCCGGAGGCGACGACGGCCCATGGGAGGCTGTACTCGGCCCCCTTCAGTATGGACGGCCAGAATATGCAGTGGTGGTACACGATGTCTGAGCCTATGAAGTGTATTATCCTCCCCTCACCTCTCATCCAAAACGCCTTCCAGTCTCCTCCGGTCTTCTGGCTCCACTCCTCGGTCGAGGATATGTACCCTATCGGGGCGTCCACCCAGCAGTAAAGGACGAGGTTCTCCTCACCCGGAAACTTGACACCCCACTCCAGGTTCCTCGTTATGCACCAGTCCTTCAACCCTCCCTTAACCCACTCTATCGAGTACCTTATCGCCGGCTTCGTCCCCTCCAGCTTAGACAGGAAGTCAAGCAGGAAGTCCCTGAACGCCGTCAGCCTGAAGAAGTAGTGCTTCGTCCTCTTCATCACAGGCTTGGAGCCGCACACGGCGCACCGAGGGTCTATGAGCTCCCCAGGCTCGAGGAAGGCTCCGCAACCCTGGTCGCACTCGTCTCCCCTCGCCTCCGCACCACAGTGTGGGCATATGCCCTTCACGTACCTGTCGGGGAGGAACCTTCCGCAGTGAGGGCAGTAGGGGAGCTCCACCTCCTTCTCGTATATCAGGCCGTTCTCGATTAGACGCTTGACTATCTCGACGGTCCTCCTGTGGTTTATCGGGTCGTCCGTGTTTCCGTAATTGTCGAACTTTATCCTCAGCCTCTTGAATACCTCCTGGAAGTGTCTGTGATACTTTTCCACGAGCTCCCTCGGGTGTATGCCCAGCTTCTGGGCGTTCACGGTTATGGGCGTCCCATGGGCGTCCGAACCGCAGACGAACACGACCTTCCTGCCCAGCTTCCTCATGTACCTCACGAAGACGTCTCCTGGAACGTACGTCCTGAGGTGGGCTATGTGGCAGGGTCCGTTGGCGTAAGGAAGCCCGCACGTCACCAACAGCGGCACGTCCGCCGGGAACTTCTCGTCGAGTTTGCTCAATCCACTTGCTATGGTTGATTGGCGCTTATATATGATGTGTGTTAAACGTCTTACGTGGCGATGCCCGACGTGAGGGCCTCGAAGAGGCCGAGGTACTACAGGAGGGCTAAGAAGAGGAGGTCTAAGTTCGACAGGGAGCGTGTTAGGATAGCCGCCGTCGAGGTCCTCAGGGTCATGAAGCGCAGCTACTCCTACGAGGACCTGTCCTCCATGACCGGCCTACCCGTAACCGTCCTCAGCAGGTACGTGAATGGACACGTCCTTCCAAGCTTCGACAGGGCGAGTGAGATACTCGACCTGTTCAGGGAGAGGTTCCTCGTCAAGGCGGTGAAGGACAAGATAAGGTTCGATGAAACGCATGTGTTCGACCACACAGGCGTCCTTTCCGACGTGATGCTGTTGAGCATGGTGGCCAAGGTAGTGTTGAGGGAGTTCTGGGAGGAAGAGGTAACGAAGGTGTTGACGAAGGAGACCGCTGGAATACCTTTCGCAGTCCTCGTGGGGAGGGAGCTGGGCGTGGATGTCCTGATAGCCAGGGACAAGAAGAGCATGGCCGTTAAGAGGTTCATAGAGGTCAGGAGGGTGTTCAGCGACGGAACTTACGCGTACATGTACCTGCCGAAGGGGCTGATGGGGGAGAAGGACAACGTCCTCATAGTGGACGACTGCATCAGGACAGGCTCAGCCATCAGGGCTATGGCGGAGATGTGTAAGATTGCCAAGGCAAGCCTGAAGGGTGTCTTCGTCATCATAGAGGTCGGAGACGCCTCTTCGAAGATAGAGGCGGAGCTTGCGAAGATGTTTCCACCCAAGTGTCCGGTTAAGGCCCTCGTCAGGCTTCCGCTCGTCCCACCATCTGCCTGAACTTCTCTTCTGAGACGAACACTGGGAGCGTTGAGAGGTATATCAGGCTCTCGCTCTTGTACCATGGCCCCTCCTTCCACACGACCGCCTCGCACACAGCCTCGCCGCCTACCTTGGACACGAGTCTCTTCATCGCCTCCATCGTCCCTCCCGTAGATACGACGTCGTCCAGGAGGCATACACGCTTCCCCTGGATGTACTCTATGGACCTGTCGTCCAGGACGAGTTTCTGTGTTTCCTTCGTCGTTATGGACTTGACGCCCTCGCACACGTAGCTCTTCATGTACGCCTTGACGCTCTTCCTCGCTATGACGAACTTCCTGTGCCCGAGCCTCTTGGAAACCTCGTAGGCGATGGCTATCGATTTGGCCTCAGGTGTGAGTATGACCTCCGGGTTGAACGGCCTCACCCTCTCAGCCAGCTTCTCCCCAACCCTCTCTATGAACTCCACGTCTCCCAACACGAGCTCAGCGTTCGACGCTATCCACACACCCTCGGCGACGTTGACGACTGGAAGCTCCCTCGTCAGGCCGAGCACGTCTACCCTGTAGCTCTTCTGTCCTCTATACAGTATGACCTCCATGTTCTCACACCACTCTAAACACGTAATGTAGAACCGTTAAGGCAACGGCCGCCGCCAAGGCGGCCAGTATGGCGTAGTCTACTCCACTCATCTTGGGCCTGAAGAACTTCGTGCGCTTCCCCTTGAGCGAGAAGAACCTGAGCTCCATGGCCAGGACGAGCCTCTCGGCGTTCTCTATGCTCCTGACGAGCAGAGGGAGGACGACAGGTATGTAGTTCTTTATCCGCGTTATCAGCAAACCCCTGTCGAGCTCGAGGCCCCTGGATGTCTGCGCCTCTTTTATCGCCCTGTACTCGTCTGAGGTCGTGTGGACGTGCCGCAGCGACAGGCCGAGTATGAGGGAGACCCTGTACGGTAGCCCCATGGAGCTAAGGGCTGCGACGAGCTCCCTCGGGGTTGTCGTGTAGATGAACGTCAGGGAAACCGTTATTATGACAAGGAACCTGAAGGCCATGAAGGCGCCTACGTAGATGTTGAATCCCGTCCCACCGTACTTGTAGAACAGCGAAAACCTGTAGAGCGTTGACCAGAGTATCAAGGCCACGACAAGGGCTGGAAGCATCACCTTCAGACCCTTGAATATCCTGGCCCTCTCCTGACTCAAGACGGCCACGACCAGCGAGGTGGCGAACACCGCGGCCAGGACGTATATGTCGTGGCACAGGAACACGACCGCCATGGAGGCCGCGAAGGCCGCTACCTTGACCCTCGGGTCCACCGTGAGGGCGTGTAGGCTACTCACTGACCTTCACCTCCCCCATAAGGGCTTCGGGAGGCTCGAGTTCGTACCTCTCGAGGAGCTCCTCGTTGAGCAGGATGTCCTCCGGGATGGAGTCGACCGCTACCTCTCCGTTGTACACGACGATCACTCTGTCGCTGATCTCAAGGGCGAAGTCGGAGTCGTGAGTTACGATTATGACAGTCTTTCCCTCGTCCCTCAGCTTCCACACGACGTCCCTTATGACCCTGAGCGTCTCCCTGTCCTGGCCAGTGGTCGGCTCGTCGAGTATGAATATCCTCGGGTTCATGGCCAGGGCGGAGGCTATGGAAAGCCTCGTCTTCTCGCCCATGCTGAGCGAGTAGGGAGGCCTATCCGCCTTCTCGAGCAGACCCATCGAAGCCAACGCCTGCTTGGCGTTCTCCTCAGGCAGACCTAGGTTCCTACAGCCGAACACAGCCTCCTCCCAGACCGTGTTGCACGTTATGTGCCTATCCGGGTCCTGGAACACGAAAGCCACGTGCTTCGCCATCTGAGCCGCCGTGGTCTTGCTCACATCCACACCCAAGACCTTCACGGAGCCTTTCGTGGGCTTGAGGAGGCCGTTGAAGTGTTTGACCAGCGTGGTCTTGCCTGAGCCGTTGGGGCCCATTATGGCGACGACCTCGCCAGAGTTTATCCTCAGAGACACGTCTCTCAAAACGTACTCCTGCAGGTACCTGAACCACAGGTTCTCGACCTCTATCACGGACTCCCCACCAACTCTACGTTTAGCGGGCGTCCTGACGGCTGTGTTTTCCGTCTCCCTGACCTCGGCCTCCCTCAGCCTCCCTTCCTCGAGCACGTAGACCCTGTCCAAGACCTCCCTGAGGCCTTTTATCCTCCTGGCGAGGATTACGACGCCCCTGTTCTGGGATTTGAGCATGCGTACGGTGTCCCTTAGGCTCTTAACCCCACGCCAATCCAGGTTTGAGGTGGGGTCGTCCATGACTACGAAGTCGGGTCTCAGGACGACCGTGGAGGCCACGACAACCCTCTGCTTGAGTCCGCCTGAGAGCTCGGAGATCCTGTAGTGCCTGTACTTTTCGAGGTTGAAAGTCTTGAGGGCCCATTCAAGCCTCTTCCCTATCTCCTCCAGTGGGAGTCCGAGGTTTTCGAGGCCGAACACGATGTCCTCCTCAACTGTCAGGCCGAATATCTGAATTTCGTAGTTCTGCATCACGATGTTTACCTTCCCAGTCACCTCCGTCAAGCTCTTCTCGAACAGGCTCTCCCCGTCGAGGAGGACCTCCCCCTCCACCTCACACTTAACCCTCTTGGGGATTATTCCCGTGAGGCAGTAGGCGAGCGTGGTCTTACCGCAACCGCTCGGCCCGACTATGCCCACTGCCTCACCCCTTGAGATTGAAAAAAAGAGGTTCTTTAGCACGGGGCCGTCGCCGTAGTCGCAGGTCAGGCCCCGTACCTGTATACCCTCCATCCCTCTAAAGCCTCCACTTGAGCAGTCCCCTGGAGAGCAACGACGGAGCAACGGCTCTGACGACTATCGGCGTCCCTATGACTATTGGGGGTATGTCGCTGAGTATCAGGAACGTGACGGCAGGCCAGAACGGGGCCGCACCGACGAGGTCGAAGCCTACAGCCACTATCGGGACCATTATCATGCCGGATATGAAGGATACCACACATATCTTCGCCAAACCGACGCCGCTCTTCGTGTCCTCGGGCTTGCAGAGGAGCCCGGGTATGAGACCTGTCAAGCCGACGCCTATGAGGTCGAACACCGGTGTCGCTGGGTTGAAGTATCCGCCGAGGACAGCCCAGAGCGTGTTGCCTACGGCTCCAGCCACGAAGCCAGTAGCCGGCCCGAACAGTATCCCGAACACGCAGGGCAGGAACGCCAGAACCCTCCAGTGTATGGCTCCAGGTATTAGAGGTATAGGGGCGGTCAGCAGGAACCCTACGCCAGTCACAGCCGCGGACACGGCCATGTACGCTATCGCCCTGAGAGCTCCAGGCCGTTCGTACTCTATCTTCTCACCCACCTCCTCCCACCTCCAATCAGGTTACTATTTCATCGAGGGAGTCCTCCATCCACGCCCTCTTGACCTCCAACGCTATCCTGTCGCCCATGCTCATCCTGCTGCCGTACTTGGCGTTGGCGTACTGTCCTCCGACACCCATGTGGACGTTCGTACCGCCCCCATGCCTCACAGCAACGTCCTGCGTCACGGGTACGTGCATCCACACCTCAGCGCCTTCAGGCACGTCGTACAGGCCGTACTCGACGGCCTTGCCCGGAACCTTAGACCAGGTTATCAGCGTCTGGAGACACCAGGCTCCGATGAGGCCTGGAGGCTCGTACTTCCTGGTGGCCAGTAGGAAAGCGTTTGCAAACCTGTGAACGTCCTTGAGGAGGGACTCCCTCAGCGTCATGGCTAGGTGGCAGGTGACCTCGAACGACGGGGTCTTCTTGATCTTCTGCTGTACGTCCACGGGCAACCTCCTGAGGCCGTCGAGTATGGTCTCCCTACGCTCGTCTATCGACAGGAGCTCGTTCGCCAGACAGACCCTCGCCTCCTCCAACGTGACCTTGTATATCCTCGCGTAGGCGTCGTCTATGTCGCCCCACTCCCTCTTGGCGTTCAGCGGGGAGAAGAAGAAGTTAAAGTTCGCATGAGGCCCAAGGACTATCTGCTCGACCCTCGCCTCCCTAAGCGACTCCTCGTCGAGGTTCCCGGCCTCGACCTCGCGTTCAACCTTCTCCTCCAGGTCGTGGGAGTCAGCTGCGAATATGAAGCACCTTTCGTACTCCCTCTTGGCGTGTTTGGCCTTGAGGAGGAGGGGTTCGTCTATGAACTCTTTGAACCTTATGCCCTTGCTGTAAACCTCGAACTCGTAGGACTTTGGGTACGGTATCCCAGCCTTCTCGGCGAACCAGTAGTAGTCCCTCTCCACCTCGCCGCGGTTCTCTATCTTCAGCAGCTTCCTGGAGCCAACTATCGGGACGGAGAACTTCTGCTCTATCCAGCTGCACATGGCGTCCCCGCCCACGTAGGTTGCGAAGGCCCTGTTCGGAACCTGGATGCAGTTCAGGTCTACGAGGTCGTCCACGTAGTTGAGTATGTCGTGGTACTTGTCGAGTATGAGTATGGCGAACCTCCAGGCCCTGCCCTTAAGGTCTGCGGGGTCGAACACGACGGTTATGTCCCTCTTAGCCAGCGTCGGTAAGTCCTCGACGACCTCCCCAGGCATGCCCGCTATCGGGTTCTGCAGGTATATCCTCGCCCTACCCGGCGTCGTGTATATTATAGCCCTGAGGCCGTAGTTCCTGGCTCCGGACCATGCGTCGAGGGCCGAATGCGTTCCGATGATGAGCTCAACGGGCTCGGTGTAGCCCCTGACAACCTCTTGCATCTCCTCCCTCTCTATGGCTGGCATGAGTCCAAAGTGTATATTTTAACGCCGGTTTAAAACCTTTTTTGGAACGTACATGTCAAATATACACGAACGACACACGGCTGGTAGGCTCCTACGAATAACAGACTTTAATACCACCATGAAAATAACCCTCTGTTGGGGGAGGCTTGAAGAAGGTCGTCGTGGTCGGAGCCGGTCCAGCCGGCCTGTTCGCCGCTGAGCAACTCTCCGGTAGCTTCGACGTGACTGTGGTGGAGCAGGCGGAGTTTGTCGGAGGGGCAGGCCTGAGGTCCGACGGCAAGTTCAACTTCCACCCGAGGGTGGGGGGAGACCTCTTCGAGTTTCTGTCCGAGGGTGAGGCCTGGGCGGTCGTCGAGGTCGTGGAGAAAGTTTTTAGGGAGCTCGGAGTCGAGGAGCCTAAGTTCAACGGTGTAGGTCTCTCGGAGCTGGAGGCCAGAGCCATGAAGGTTGGGATGAAGTTCATAGCCGTAAGGCAGTCCCACGTGGGCTCGGACGTCCTCCCGCAGATCATGGAGAGGTTTAAGAGGCGTCTTGAGGCTTCAGGCGTGACTTTCGTCCTCGGTAAGAGGGTTGAAGACCTGGAGGCGTCGGGTGGGAGGATCAGGTACGCGGAGGTGGACGGGGAGAAGATAGAGTGCGACTACATCGTCCTGGCTCCGGGCAGGTCTGGGAGCGAGTGGCTGAGGAAGGTTGCGGAGAAGTTCCGCCTCAAGCTCAAGTTCAACCCGATTGACATAGGCGTCCGCGTGGAGGTTCGGAACGAGGTCATGGACGAGATAATAAAGGGTTATGGATGCTGGGACCCGAAGTTCCACATAAGGACGCCGAGCTACGACGACTTCGTCAGGACATTCTGCGTCTGTCCAAGCGGGTTCGTCGTCAGGGAAAACTACGGAAACTCCCTTTTCGGGGTGAACGGACACTCGCTCAAGAACAGCCAGTCCGAGAACACGAACTTCGCCCTCCTCGTCCGTGTGAGCCTAACGAAGCCCCTGGAGAACACGACCGACTACGGTAGGCGTATAGCCCAGCTCACCAACACTCTCGGAGGCGGTAAGCCGATAATCCAGAGGCTCGGAGACCTGAAGAAGTTCAGACGTTCGACCTGGGAGAGGCTTGAGAGGAGCTACGTCAGGCCGACGCTCAAAGATGTCACGCCGGGCGACATAGCCATGGCCTACCCGAACAGGATACTCAAGGACCTGACGGAGGGTCTGGAGATGCTCGACAAGGTCGCACCGGGCATAAACTCCGAATCCACGCTGCTGTACGCGCCTGAGATAAAGTTCTACGCCATGAGGGTCGTGACGGACAGGAGGCTCAGGACGGCCATACCCAACCTATTCGTGGCCGGAGACGGAGCCGGGGTTTCGAGGGGCATAGTCGGAGCAGCCGCCACGGGCATAATAGCCGCCATGGGCATAAGGGAGGCTGAGGGTCTCCCTCCGCTGAGGGTATGACGGGTTGAGGGAGGAACTCGTAGGGGCGGCCCTCGGGGAGAAGCCTGCCCACCTGATAGTCAGGGGAGACCTGCTGAACGTACACACAGGCGAGGTCATCGAAGACGTCGAAGTGGCAGTCTACGAGGGACGCATCGTCCACGTCGGAGACTGCGAGGAGCTACGTGGCGATGGAACCGAGCTCATCGACGGCCACGGCATGACGATCGTGCCAGGCCTTCTGGACGCCCATACACACTTCGAGAGTTCTATGCTCACGCTGACGGAGTTCGCCAAGGCGGTGGTCCCACACGGGACGACGGGAGTCTTCCTGGACCCCCATGAGATCGTGAACGTGTTGGGTCCCGACGTCATGAGCTTCTTACTGGAGGAGGCTGCTAGGCTTCCCGTCAGGGTCTTCCTCGAAGTCCCTTCATGCGTCCCAGCCTCTCCGGGGTTCGAGACGTCCGGCGGTGAGGTCACGCCGGGGGACGTGGCTAGGTGGGTTGGCGTTGATGGCGTGGTCGCCCTGGCCGAGGTCATGGACTTCCACAGGGTCCTCGGGAGAGACGAATCCATCATGGCCGAGATATCCGAGACAATCAAGGCCGGTAGGGTCGTGGAGGGCCACGCCCCAGGCCTGATAGGGAGGGAGCTCAGCGCTTACGTCCTGGCCGGCGTCTCCTCCGACCATGAGGCCACGTCGCCGGAGGAGGCTGTCGAGAGGCTGAGGGCTGGCATGTGGCTCGAGGTCAGGGAGGGAAGCGTCTCCAAGAACCTCTCCACGCTCCTGGGGGCGGTCCTGAGGTACGGGTTGGACACGAGGCACTGCGTCCTCGCCACAGACGACGTCAGCCCCGTGGACCTGGCGATCCTCGGACACATGGACCACCTAGTCAGGAGGGCTGTGGAGGAGGGTTTGGACCCGGTCAGGGCTGTTCAGATGGCCACGCTGAACACGGCTGAGAGGTTCGGCGTCTCCGACGTGGTGGGAAGCGTGGCTCCTGGAAGGTACGCGGACATGGTGTTGGTGGAGGACCTGGAGAAGTTCAGGGTCGACAGGGTGATATTCGGCGGGAGGGTTGTGGCGGAGCGCGGTGTCCTGAGGGTTTGGGTTCCGAGGCCGAAGTACCCGAGGCGTATGCTCGAAACCGTGAAGGTTCCAGAGGTCAAGCCGGAGAGCTTCCTCGTCGAGGCTCCCGTGCCGGAGGGTTCCGTGAGGGTTAGGGTCATCGGGGTGGTCGAGGGCGTTCCGAGGACGGAGCACAGGATACTGACCCTGAACACCATCGAGAGGTTTGTCCCGGCTGACCCTGGGATGGACGTGGCAAAGGTGGCCGTGATAGAGCGTCACAGGGGGACAGGCAGGATGTCCGTGGGGTTCGTCCAGGGCTTCGGCATAAAGCGTGGGGCCCTGGCCTCCACCGTCGGACACGATGCACACAACCTGACCGTCGTCGGCGTGGACGAGGCTGACATGGCGTCGGCTGTGGAGGAGCTCCGGAGGTGTGGTGGAGGCTTCGCGGCGTCATCAGGCGGTGAGGTTAGGGCGTTGGTTCGTCTCCCCGTAGCCGGCCTCGTCTCAGACAGACCTCTTGTGGAGGTCTGCGAGAGCCTCGAACAGGCAGTCCGTGAGGCTTGGAGGCTTGGGGTGAGGTTTAGACGGCCGTTCATGACGATGAGCTTCCTGTCCCTAACAGCGATACCCGAGCTACGCATAACCGACATGGGCCTCGTGGACACCGTGAAGAAGAGGTTCGTAAGCCTGTTTGTCCAGCCTCAGTAGGTCCTGGCGACGAAGAAGTCCACCAAGTCCGTCAGCAGCTTCCTGGCTCTGGTTTCAGGTAGAGCGTTGAGGGCCTGCTTAGCCCTGTCCGCGTACTCCACGGCGAGACGCTTGGCGTATTCCACGGAGCCAGCCTCCTTGACGGCCTCCAGGGCTTCTTGGATCTCCTCCTTCGAGGCGTCCCTCCTCCCGAGGACGGATGCTATGCTCCTCTTCAAGTCCTCCGGGGCGTTGTTCAGGGCGTGTATGACGACTATCGTCTTCTTGCCCTCCCTCAAGTCGCTTCCGACGGGCTTACCCAACCTGCTCTCGTCCGCTACCACGCCGAGCACGTCGTCCACGATCTGGAAAGCTATCCCAGCGTTCAGGCCGTATCTCCCGAGGGCATCCACCTCCACGTCGCCTCCACCACCGCATATCCCACCGCACATGGCGGACGCCCTCATCAGGGCAGCCGTCTTCTTCGAGACCATCGTTATGTAAGCCTCCTCCGAGACCGTCTCAGAGGTCTCGAAGGCCATGTCCATCGCCTGACCCTCACATATCTCCACGGCCGCCTCGGCCAGAAGCTCGACAACCCTCAGCATCCGTTCGGCTCTTCCCCCTGAGACGCCTCCCGCCACGGACTGGAAGACCTTGGCGAACAGCAGGTCGCCGGCCATTATGGCCGTGTCCAGGCCCCACTTCACGTGGACGGTTGGAACACCCCTGCGCACGTCGTCTCTGTCCATTATGTCGTCGTGTATGAGAGTGAACGTGTGCAGGAGCTCGACGGCCGTCGCCGCTGGGAGGGCTTCCTCCTCTTCTCCCCCGACGGCCTCGCAGGACTTCAGGACGAGGAAAGGCCTCAACCTCTTTCCCCCAGCCTCTATTAGGTGTCTCGACGCCCTGTACAGCTCCAAGATGGCCTCGTGGCCTTCAGCCTCCAGGAGCCTCAGCATGGCCTCGTCCACCGTGGATGCACACCGCCCAACTTCGCTCAGCAGCTCCTCGAACCCACTCATCCCAAACCCCTCCTGGCAAGGCGTTCGGCGTCTATCCCCCGAAGCCTCAGCCAATCCAGCGTCTTCCCAAGGACAACCACAGGGGTCTTCCGGAGCTCCCCGACAGACCTGGAGCCCGTCAGGAACATGGCTGTCCTAAGCTCCTCCGCGAAAACCCTGATGTACTCCTTCACCCGTTCCACACCCTCCACTGCGGCCTTGAGGAGCGGCAGGGCCACACCCACCATGTCAGCTCCGAGCGACAGGGCCTTAGCCGCATCCAAGCCGCTTCGGACCCCCCCTGAGGCTATGACCGGTATTCCGACTGCTTCCCGAACCTCGAGTAGGCTGACGACGGTGGGTATACCCCACCTCGTGAAGGTCTTACCCACCTCCGCCTTGACTCGGTCTCCCTCCTCCTCGGCGATGTACCTCTCCACAGCCGCCCAGCTGGTGCCGCCCGCCCCAGCCACGTCTATACAGCTCACACCTGCTTCCTCGAGCATCCTCGCAACCTCCATGGAAACACCGCATCCCGTCTCCTTGGCTATCACCGGAACAGGGCATTCGGAGGCTATCTCACGTATCTTCTCCAGAACCCTCCTGTACCTGGCCTCCCCACCCACCTGAACCGCCTCCTGGAGCGGGTTCATGTGCACAGCCATCGCGTCCGCGTCCACCATCTCCACGGCCCTGAGGACCTCCTCTATGCCGTATCCTGAGGCGAGTTGGGGACACCCCAGGTTGGCTATTATGAAAGCGTTGGGCGCCTTCTCCCTGACGACCCTGAAAGTCTTTTCGAGGCTTCTGTCCTCTATGGCCGCCCTCTGGCTTCCCACACCCATGCCCACGCCCAACTCCTCGCAGGCCTCTGCCAGGACGCTGTTTATCCTCAGCGCCTCGGCGGTTCCACCGGTCATTGCGGAGACTATCAGGGGGATTCTGAAACTGTGTCCTAAGAAATCCACCTGCAGGTTCACGTCCTCCAAGTCCACTTCTGGCAGTGCCTTGTGGACGAGGTAGACATCCTCGAAGCCCGTCCACCCCCCGGGTTCGACATCCCTGGTCAGGCATATCCTTATGTGGTTCGCCTTCCTACCCTCGACACCGCCCAACACTTATCACCCTATGACCGTTCCCGGAACCTCCTCCCCTCTAAGGGCTCTGAGGAGGAGACCCGGCTTCAATCCGTTCACGAAGAGGACTGAAACCCCACTCCTCGAAGCCCTGAAAGCCTCGAGGAGCTTCCCCCTCATCCCACCGGTGGCGTCCGAAGACCTGGGAGGCCACACGGCCTCGAGCACGGCTTCGAACTCCTCCGGCCTGACCCTGTCCAGAACCCTGGTTTCGCCGTCCTCTTTCACGTGTATCCCATCCACGTCCAGGCAGAATATAAGCCTCTCGGCTTCTAGCTCCACGGCCAGGGTGGATGCGATGACGTCTCCTGAGACGACCCTGAGGTCCCCGTCCAGGTCTGGAACCACGTCCCCGTAGAGGACGGGTGTCAAACCCACGTCCAGTAGCTTCTGGACGAGGTCGAGCCCCAGGGTTTCAACCCTTCCCCCTCTGACTCTGAGAAGGGATGAAGGGTGGAGCGGGAAGGCCTCGACGCCCGCCTCCAACAGGGATGAGACGACGATTCGGTTCAGCCTTAGCATCGAGACATGCGTGGCCGACAAGCCGGCCAGCCTCTCACAGCGGGGTCTGGACGCGTAGGCCTGCGCCATCGGGTGTCCGAAGGAGCCTCCGCCGTGTACTAAGACGAGTCTCTCAACACCTGCCTCAGCGATCTCACGGGACAGCCGTCTTACGGCGTCGATGTTAGGCTTCTCCGGCAAGGCCTTGAAGGTTATGACGGAGCCTCCCAGCTTCAGCACCACGGCGTTCAGGTTGGACACCAATTTAAACCCATAGCATGGGAGATTTAAAATGGTAGACGCCTCACCTCGTACCCGCGCATCCTGACGGACGTCGGTATGGGCTTACCTCCAGCCTCCCTGATAGCGTCGCAGACGTCCTCGACAAAGTCCGGCTCGACCAAAGCCACCATACACCCCCCTCCACCAGCCCCCGTGAGCTTCGCCCCGAGGGCTCCAGCCTCCATGGAAGCCTCCACAAGCCTGTCGAGCTCGGGTGAGGACACGCCAAGGGCCTTGAGCATCGAGTGGTTCATCGTCATCAGCTCCCCAACCTCCCTCAAGTCCCCACGCTCCAAAGCATCTAAGGCTCTGAGCACCATGGCGGATACGGCGTCCATGACCGCCTCGACAACGTCGGTCATCCTGGAGCGGAGTTCCCTAACCCTAGCGACCATGTCTCCGGTTCTACGCCTCACGCCTGTGTCCCCCAAGACCACGGTCGGAGAGACCTTGACGTCCACCCGCCTGAACTCTCCAGCCCTGAACAGGAGGACGCCGCCGTACGTCGAGACCGTGTTGTCTATACCGGACGGATGGCCGTGGACGACCCTCTCCCCGGCGTAGGCGGCCTCACAGACATCCCCAGCCTCCACGTCCAACCCGACGGCGTAGGCGGCGGCAGCCGCAGCGGCCACGGAGACCGCGGCCGAGGAGCCGAGGCCTGAGGATGGCGGTATGTGCGACCTGACCTCCACCTTCACGCCTCTACGTACACTCTTGGCTGTCAGTATGTGCTCGACCGAGGCGGCGACGGGCTTCACGACTCCCTCTCCCTCCAGCCCCCCCTCAGCCGGCTCGTACACCCCGTCCACGTAGGCCCCTGAGACGCCCAAGTCTGGGCATGAAACCTCCACCACGCCGTCAGCCCTCTCCTCAGCGTACGCCTCAGCCGTCAGCTCTATGGCCGCGGCCAAGGCAGGCCTACCGTAGACTACAGCGTGTTCGCCGAGGAGGATCACCTTCCCAGGAGCCCTCGCTACGGCCCTCATCGCTCCCTCATGAACGCTACGCTGCAGTAGCCGACCACAGCCGAGTAGTCTCCCGTCACGTCTCCGCTGGTCCTGTAGCTCAGCAGCTCCCCGATACGTGCTCCAAGCCTCTTCGAAGCCACTATGGAGGCGCAGACGGGTCCGTAGCCGCATGCTGAGACGGCCTTGCTCTCCAGAACCTGCATGACGCGAGCCTCGTCCATCGACACGATCGCCTCTATCATCGCTCTGTCCTTCTCCTCGGCGAGGCGTTGGGGCTCGTAGTGGGTGAGGTCTGTGGAGGCTATCACGACCCCGTCCACTTCCTCCAAGGCCTCGGCGACCGCCTCCCCAACCTCCCTGCTCGTCTCGAGGTCTTGGAGTCCCATGCATATCGGGACGAACCTTATCGACGGCCCGTAGAGGTACTGTAGGAACGGCAGTTGGACCTCTATGGAGTGCTCGTACCTGTGCGCTACGGGGTCCACGTCCACTATCCCGGAGGCCTTGAACACGGCCTTGGCCACGTCCTCGTCCACGACCGCCTCTCCGAGAGGCGTCACCCAAACGCCCCTGTCCACCATCGACACGGGACTGCCGTAGCCGGTGTGGTTCGGCCCTATTATGACGAAAACCTCAGGCCTCCCATCCGAGGCGAGCCTGTGGTACCCGTGGGCCGCCACAGGCCCAGAGTACATGTAGCCTGCGTGGGGTGACACGATGCCCATTACGCGTCTCTCACCGTCCTCCGGGACCTCCGGCAGGGAGCCTGGGCCGAGCCTGTGGAGGAAGCACTCCCTGATCTGCTTGACCAAGCCGTCCTTTGTGGCGGCGTAGAACGTCCCCGCCACGGCTGGGAAACGGGTTGCCATCTCAGGTCACTCCAGCGGGGACTCGAACTCCTCTATCGGAACCGCCAGGTCCTCCTCCCTGCCGAGTTCACCACGCTCCCTCAAGACCTCCCTGCAGAGGAGCCAGTAGACGGTGGCGAGCGCTCTACGGCCCTTGTTGTTGGCCGGTATGACCAGGTCTATGTTCGACGTGGTGTCCTCAGTGCTGCATATGGCGACGACCGGTATCCTCGCCGTCACGCACTCGATTATGGCCTGTCTGTCGGCCACGGGGTCGGTCACCAACACCACGTCAGGCTCCACGTACTCCGGAAGCATGGGGTTCGTGAAGGTCCCGGCCGTGAACCTCCCGACTATCGGCTTGAACCCGGTGAGCTCGCAGAACTTCTGGACGGGTCTTATCGCGTACCTCCTGGAGGCGACCACGACAACCCTGGAGGGCTCGAACCTGGATAGGAACTTCGCTGCAACCCTTATCCTCTCGCTCATCTTCCCCAGGTCGAGTATGAACAGACCATCCGGTCGAACCCTGTATATGAAGGGCTCCATGAAACCAGTCTTTATACGAGTCCCTATGTGGACTCCCGAGGCCAGTAGGACCTCCCTCGGTAGCAGGAGTTCTGCGTCACCCTTTGACATGTCCCCTCACCTCATAGTACCTGAGTATCTCGTCTATGACCTCGACGTGAGAGAGGAGCATCCTCCTACAGCAGTACCTCTTCACCCCGAGGTCGTCCAACACCTTCCCCGGGTCCTCCCCAGCCTTAACTCTCCTGGCGAACTCCTCCCACTTGTCCCCTATCAACGCCCCACACGAGAAGCCTTCCGCCGCCGCTAAGGGCGGTATCGGACTGGGACCATCATCTTCTCTCACGCCTCAACTCCCTCACCTTCAAGGCATATCGTGACAGGAGCAGTTTAAATCTTCCTACAATCTCATGCGGCTCGAACTTGTACATGTACTTGAGCATTATGGGGGCGACAACAGTCGTCAAGGTTATCATTATGATGCTTATCGAGTAGCAGACGTTTCCGATGAGACCTCGAGCCATCATCACCGAAGCTATAACCAACGATGTCTCACCCCTAGGCATCATAGCAACTCCGATTCTCAGAGTGTTGCTCAGCGAAGTCTTTATGATGTAGGCAGATACAAGGCAACCTACGAACGATCCCGCGACGAGCACGGCGGTTAGCGCAAGGCTTGGGAGAAGCGCCTTTGAACCGAACATTCTCCAGTCAACCATCATGCCGGATGAGACGAAGAATATCGGAACGAAGAAAGCGTACAGGGCTTGTAGGTACGTTATGGTTTTTTTCTTGGCCCTGCCTAAACCCGAAAGGGCTATACCCATCGCCAGAGACCCTATGATCGTGGGGAGACCTACGTCTTCTGCAAAGTGAGCGGCTGCGAATGCTAGGGCTATCATGACGACGGCAAGCGTCTCCGGGCTTATGGAGATGCTGGTCAGCACCCTTACGATCAATGCGGACCCTATTATCAGTACGATTAGCAGAAACACTATCGCCCTAAACGTCAGTGACACTACGGTTAAGGGCTTGAGCGTAGCAACTGACATCTCCATGACGACGCTTGCCATGATTACGCCTAAGATGTCATTCACTACCGCCCCTCCGACCACCAGCTCCCCAACTTTTGTGTGAAGCTTGTTCATATCTCTTAGAACTCTGGCGCTTATGGCGACGCTCGTTGGGAACACTATCGCCACCAGCGAAAGCGACTCCAGTTTTGTGAAGCCCATGCCTACCGAGACCAGTAACACGAAGACGGCTCCCAAGAGTGGTGGGAGAACACCTACACAAAAGGCCCCCTTCAAACTCCTGATAAACCTAGTGAGCTCAACCTCCAGACCTATGTAGAACAGTAGCACTATGGCGCCGAGCTCCGCGAACAGCCTCAGAGCCTCGACGTCTCCGACAACTCCCAAGGCGTAGGGGCCTATGACGCTGCCGACGAGGAGCTCCCCTACCACGGCTGGGTAGCCCCACCTCCTCACGATGAGGCCGCCTACGAAGGCTGCTATTAGCAGTGCAGCGAGGTTCAGCAGAAGCCCTGCCATGCCCTAAAATGAAAGGGGAGAGAGGCAATAAAATAGGTTCGTTCCACCCTCTCAACCAAACACTCGAAAACATTAATCTTCAGGTCAAACGATGGTAGAATGGTGCCGCGGTGCCAGAGTGGTCGATTGGGCCGGACTCGAGATCCGGTGCCCCGTCCGGGGCTCAGGGGTTCGAATCCCCTCCGCGGCGCCAGCGGTTTGTTCTGTTCGAAACCTTTTAACGTCTCGGCGGTCTGGTGGATCATGGTATGCCCCGTCTCTACGCTCTGTTCTACGTGAGGAGATTTGGCCTGTCCTTCACGGAGGTCGGCTGGGTTGACCTCCTCGCCGAGGGTCTGAAGGCGGTCGTGCCGAACACGGCTAGGAGGGTCGCTGTGGACCTGTGCGCCATAGCCGTCCTCGGACATCACATAAGCACGGCGAAGAGGATTGGGGGTCTCGTGAAGGAGATGGTGATCCCGTACGAAAGGATAGATGAGGTCAGGGTTAGGGACTTGAAGGCGGGTGTCCTGGGGCCGAAGATGCCGTTCATAGAGGTTTCGTACAGGGATGAGAAGGGCTCCAGGAGGAGGCTCGTCATGGCCCCCTTCATCAGGACAGGGATGTTCGAGAGAGTGTTCAAGACGAGGGAGTTCTACGAGGAGCTCTCGAAGATAGTCGCCGAGGTTGGTGAGGGACAGTACGGGAGAACACCGTTCTGAGCTCCAACTCCTCCCAGACGGATCCGGAAAACGTTATAAGCCGTCCCATGTCTATAAAACTACGGTGCAAGCGTTTGAAAGCCCTTTTCCACATAAAGAGGATGGGCATGCCGGCCAAAGAGCCAGGGGACGTCGACCTCCTCGTGGACGGGTTGAGAGTCAAGCCTCCGGCCAGCACGGGTAAGAGGACTGCAGCCGCCGCTGCAGGCGCGATATTCCTCGGGCCGGTCGTCGGCGCGGCCATGGGCTCCCTCGTCAAGGGCAAGGCTTTCACGGTTCCGTACGACAAGATAGTGAGCATGACGATAACGTACCGCAAGACGGGGATCACGGGGCCTGAGAGCCCCTTCATAGACCTCTCCTTCCACGACGAGAGGGGTGAGCTTAGGACGATATCGTTCGCACCTTTCGTACAGCGGGGGATGTTCAAGCGGGAGTTCAAGACCCAGGAGTTCTACAACGACCTCTCCAGAAGGGTGAGAGCCGCAGGCGAGGCCATGGCACCGACTCCATTCACAACGACACCCCCGAGCACCCCCCAGACCCCACCGCCCCAGCAGGTTCCGACTGTGACGCCCACACCAACAGCTCCAACTCCAGTCGCTCGGACGCCAAGGTTCTGCCCCCAGTGTGGGAACCCCGTGAACCCGGGCGACAAATTCTGCTCTAACTGCGGCGCGAAGCTCGTCTGACGCTCCGTTAGGACTGTGGGAGGGTCGGTCTAGGCCAGCCTGGCTCCGCAGTTAGTGCAGAACTTAGCGTCGGGTCTGTTCTCGTGTCCGCAGTTCGGGCATACCCGTACGGCCGGCTGAACAGGTTGCACCGGCGGAGTGGGCGGGACTACTTCAGGCCTTGCGGTCTCCACGGCTGCGGGGACCTCAGCCTTGGCGTTGTTTAGGGTCTCTATCAACTTCTCGACGTCTTGTGGAGTCATGATGACCTTCTGGTAGACGGTTACCTTACCCTCCTCCTCGTGCCCGAGGCTTAGCACGACGAGGCCCTTGTAGGCCCTGGCTGAGAAGTGGTCTACGAACAGGAGCCCCTTCTCCGCCATGTGCTACACCGACTAATCGGTCATCCGAATGCCCTTAAAACGTTTAAGACGTCAAAGGTCTCCCGCAGAACCTGCAGAACCTGTCCCCCGGCCTGATGGGTGAGCCGCACCACGGGCAGGCGGGCCCCGCGGCCCTCTTTTCCCTCGCCTTTTCAGCCTCCTCCCTGGAGACCCCTCTGCTTAGTATGGACTTGTACTGCGGGGAGTAGGCCCAGCTTACCGCCTCCCTCGCCCTGAGCACTATCCACGGGTGTGTCATCCCGAGGCCGTAGTACACCCTGTAGAGCCTCATCAGCAGGTCGCTCCTCGAAACCCTGTCAAACTCCTCAGCCTGCCTCAAGATCTCTCCCTTGTCCACCTCGTTCCATACACGCCTGGCGGGGACCATGAGTTTCATGAACGCGCTGAGGGCCGTCTCCTCACTCTGGGCGGCTATCAGCCCAGCCCTGTCGGCGCTGAACTCAGCCTTCCTGCTCCACTCCAGGAGCGCGAGCTCGACGCCCTTTCCGACGAGCTTACCCGCTCCGAGCGTCATTTGGCCTATCCACTCCATTATCTGGCCTATGTGTCTAGCCATCATCATGTACAGGACGTGGCCGCACTTGACGTGGCCGAGCTCGTGTCCGAAGATGAAGTAGAGCTCATCCTCCTCCATGATGTTCAACAGCCCCGTCGTCACCACAACCGCAGGCTTCGTGTAGCCAGTCGTGTAAGCGTTAGCCCCCCCACTCTCGATGAACAGGTCCGGAGGTTCCCTCACGTCGAGTATCTCGCAGCAGTCCATGAAGACCCTGTAGATGGATGGACACTGCCTCTCCGTAACCTTCAGTCCGCTGGACAGTAGCTTAAGCCTCTCGACGCGCTCTAATCCCCACTCCAAAACCTTCTTAGTCAGGAAGTCGAAACCCTTGACTTTCACTAAACTCTTCAATGCTTCTCTGTCGAGGGGGTGCTGAAACTCCTCCGCGTTGAGGCCTGGAAAGTACCTACGTTCCAACCCAAAGAAACTTGAACAGCCGAGTTTTAATAAGTAACCCTGACAGAAGCTTTCTAAAAAGCCCGACGTATGAGCTCTAGGACTTCAGACGTGAAGGTTTCTGTGTTTCCGCTTCCACCCACGTCGGGAGTTCTCGCCTCCGGGTTCTTCAGAGCCTCCAGAACAGCCCGTTCCAGCAGGCCTGCCTCGTTGTGGAACCCGAGGTAGTCGAGCATCAAGGCCGCGGCCCTCATTATCCCGGACGGGTTCGCTATGCCCTTCCCGGCTATGTCTGGAGCTGTTCCGTGGACAGCCTCGAACATGGCGTGTCTGTCTCCCACGTTGGCTGAGGGGGCCACTCCGAGGCTTCCGGTTAGGCCTGCGGCTAGGTCGCTGAGTATGTCTCCGAAGAGGTTGGACGTGACGATTACCTCGAACTGCCTTGGGTTTACGATGAGCCTGTATGCCGTCGCGTCTACGTGCATCTCCTCTGGAGTTATCTCCGGATAGTGTTGGGAGGCCTTCCTGAACTCCTCCAGGAACAGGCCGCAGGTTTCCTTGAGTATGTTGGCCTTGTGTACTGCCGTCACTTTCCTGAAGCCCTTACGCCTGGCGTACTCGAACGCGAACCGACATATCTTTCTCGCGCCCTCCCTCGTGGTCAGCCTCAGGGCCACGGCCACGTCCGGTGTGAGCCTGTACTCTATCCCGCTGTACAGGCCTTCTGTGTTCTCCCGGACGATTACTATGTTCACACCCTCCGTGGGCGACAGCCCTTCTATGCTCCTGACAGGCCTGACGTTGGCGTAGAGGCCGAGTTCCTTCCTTATCCTAACGGTGACGCTCCTGTAAGTTCCTGGACCGACCGGCGTCTCTATGGGTCCCTTCAGGACTGTGTCGCACGTCTTCAAGGTCTCCAAGTCCTCCCCGGATATGGGTCTACCGGTCTCCTCCCAGACCCTCCTCCCAGCTTCTATCCAGACGAACTCTATCGGGAGTTCCATCGCCTCAAGCACCTTCATCGTGGCCTGGACTATCTCAGGCCCTATGCCGTCTCCAGGTATGACTGCAACCCTCTTAGCCAACCTCCAACCCACCCCTACGTTTGACGTAGTTCACGATTCCGCCTTCTTGAAGTATGTCGAGTATGAACCTCGGCATGGGTCTAACCCTCAACACGCCGCCCCTCGTCTCATTTTCTATGACTCCCTTCTCCAAGTCCACGGATATGATATCTCCCTCCTCGACGAAGCCGGTTATGTTGCGGCACTCCACGACAGGTAAGCCTATGTTTACGGCGTTCCTGTAGAATATCCTTGCGAAGCTCTCAGCCACCACCACGGACACGCCCAACGCCTTTATGACCCTGGGAGCATGCTCCCTGCTCGAACCGCATCCGAAGTTCCTTCCAGCCACGATTATGTCTCCAGGCTTCACGAGGCTTGGGAGCTCCGGTCTGACGTCTTCGAAGGCGTGTTTCGACAGCTCCTTCATGTCCGTTATGTCGTACTTGTACCTGCCGGAGATTATCAGGTCTGTGTTCACGTCGTCACCTAGCTTCCAGACGCGTCCCCTAAACCTCACTTCACGAACCCCCTCGGGTCCGTTATGCGTCCGGTTAGGGCTGAGGCCGCCGCTGTGGCGGGGGATGCCAGGTATATCTCGGCGTTCGGGTTCCCCATCCTCCCCCTGAAGTTCCTGTTCTGCGTGCTTATGCACACCTCCCCATCCGCCAGGATGCCGAGATGCCTCCCGACACACGGTCCACACCCAGGCGGGTTTACCACGGCCCCGGCCCTCAGAAACGTCTCCACCAACCCCCTCCTCACAGCCTCCCTGAGAACCCTCTTCGAAGCGGGCTGGACTATCATCCTCACACCTTCCGCCACCTTACGGCCTCTAAGTATCCTGGCGGCGGCCTCCAAGTCTTCGACCCTGCCGTTCGTGCAGGAGCCTATGAAAACCTGGTCCACCTCGACGCCCTCCACCTCCTCGATGGGCTTGACGTTGTCTACCTCGTGGGGGGCGGCCACGACGGGCTCCACCTCGGAGAGGTCGACGTGTAGCTCGTCGGCGTACTCGGCGTCTGGGTCCGGGGTCAACGGCTTGTACCTTTTCCCGCGGAGTCCCTCCAAGAGGCTCAGCGCTCTGTCATCTAGGGGGCACAGCCCAGTCTTTCCTCCAGCCTCTATGGCCATGTTCGTCATCGTTAGCCTCGAGGACACGGTCATGTTTTCGACGCCTTCTCCCGTGAACTCCAGGGCCATGTATGTGGCCCCGGAGGCGCCCAGCTCCCCGATGACCTGCAGTATCACGTCCTTCGACATCACAGGCCAGCTCAGCCTACCGGAAAGCTCTATCCTTACGGACTCCGGAACCCTGAGCCACGTCCTCCCGTAGGCCATGGCCACAGCCACGTCGGTGCTCCCCATCCCCGTGGCAAACGCTCCGAGGGCTCCGTGGGTGCATGTGTGGCTATCCGCCCCGACGACCACCGTCCAGGGCTCGACGAACTCCTCAAAGAGTATCTGGTGGCATATTCCGTACCCAACGTCCTTGAAGTGGCACCCCCACCTCCGGGCGTACTCCCGCATCTTCCTGTGGACGTTGCTTATGGACTGGCTTGGACTCGGACCCGTGTGGTCTATGACAAGGACGATCCGGGACGGGTCGAACACGTCTTCAACCCCAAGCTCTTCCATGGCCTCGAAGGCCAGGGGGGCCGTTCCGTCGTGTGCCATCACGAGGTCCACGTCTACGACTATCATCTCCCCCGCCTCGACGGGTCTGCCAGCCTTCTTCAATAGTATCTTCTCAGCCATGGTCTGACCGGACGACATATCCAGATGAACCCCTCTACTCAGGCTAAAAATGGTTTATCCTACCTGCTCCGGCTCTCGAAATACCTCCTAGCCAATTCCCTGAACTCCTCATCCGTTATGGCGCTCCTCCTGGAAGACGAAATCTCTTTAACCATCCACGTGAGGTTGGTCACATTCTCATCCGTGGCTTCGAACCCAAGCTCCTTGAGCTTAGCCCTGACGGCCGCCCTGCCGCTGACCTTGCTGAGGAGGAACCTACGTCTCTGTCCAACCATCTCCGGCGGGAAGCACTCGTACAGCAGGGGGTCCTTCAGCACTGCGTTCTGGTGTATGCCGCTGGTGTGGACGAAAACGTTTTCGCCTACTATGGGCTTCGAAGGCCATATCGGCATGCCGGAGAGCTTCGAGACAACCCTGCAGAGCTCCGAGAGGGATTCAAGCCTGTACTTCTCGACGCCGTAGAGGTTGTGGACGGCCACTATCAGCTCCTCGGTGGCAGCTATCCCAGCCCTCTCACCAAGTCCGAGGACGGCGGTGCTGAAGTAGGTCGCCCCCGCCTCGTAAGCCGCGAGGGAGTTGGCCAGAGCTAGGCCGTGGTCGTTGTGGCAGTGGACTTCTATGGGCTTACCCAGAGGCCTAAGCTGCTTCACGAGGTAGGCCATGCCGCTGGGGGTTATGCATCCCAGTGTGTCGACGACCCTAACCCTGTCTACTCCTGCCTGTATGGTTGAGCGGAAGACTGTGAGGAGCCAGTCCAACTCCGTCCTCGTGGAGTCCTCGGCGCTGTACACGACTTCGAGTCCGTAGCTCTTTGCGTGCTCGACGCACTGTATGGCTCTTTCGAGGTACTGCTCCCTCGTCATCCTAAGCTTGTACTTTATGTGTATATCCGAAGGTGGGAAGGACAGAACTATCCCATCGCAGTCACACTTGGCCACAGCGTCTATGTCGCTTATGACAGCCCTCGAGAAGCCGTACACCCTCGGCCCAAGCCCCATCGAAGCTATGTTAGCCACAGCCCTGAAGTCAGCTTCGGAGGAGGCTGGGAACCCCGCCTCTATGCAGTCCACACCCACCTCTGTCAGAAGCTCCGCAATCCTGACTTTATCCTCAGGGGAGAACACAACCCCAGGGCTCTGCTCACCCTCCCTAAGTGTGGCGTCGTCTATGAAGACCTCGGCTGGCAGGCCTAGGTTTTCTGGTACGGCAACCCTACAGTAGGGGCTTACGAATATCCTATCCCTCCACCGACATCGAACCACGTATCTTCACCTCAAATTTATCAAGTCTGGAAATTTGAAACCATTATTAAAACTTTATTTCTATTTTAAAACAAAAAAGAATAAATACGTTCTAAACAGAACTAAAGTTGTCCCCGAATTCGACACAGTCCAGTCGGAGAATAAAGTTAAAGCAATAGTTAAGAAAAAACTAAGAAGAGGGGCCGTGGTCCAGCTTGGTCTACGATCCGCGGCTCGGGCCCGCGGGGTCCCCGGTTCGAATCCGGGCGGCCCCACCTGCCTTCAGGATTATGGGTGTCGCGGCGTTTATCACGGCTCCTATGATGAACGGGGCTATGGCGGATAAGTTGTCCCAGGATGCGCCTCCGATTATGTAGCCTACGGAGCTTAGGAGCTCTGTAGTGAAGTCGGTCATGCCTAGGGCGAACGCCTTGAGTTCTGGTGGGGCCTCGCTGACTATTATTGTCCTCCTCGAAGGTACGTCCATCGACCCCACGACGCCTATCAGCGCTATGGTCACGTAGGCGTGGATCACGGTCCTGGAGAGGGGGAAGAGCATCCAGGTCACGGTGGACAGGGCTAGGTGGGCCGCTAGGACGCTCCTCGCCCCAAACCTGTCGGCGACACGTCCCCACAGAACCTGCGTGGACAGTAGGCCTACATTCCACAGCGCCATCATGGCCCCTATGGCTTCCTGACTCATGCCTATCGAGAGTTCCGCGTACAGCGGTATGTACGGGTAGAGGCATGCGAAGCCCACGCTGTGTAGGGTGAGCGCCGTGAGGAAGAGTCTGTAGCTCCTGTCCTTCCAAAAGGTTAGGAGAAGCCTCGGGAGGTTGAAGCCCTCCCCCAGACGCCTGGAGGAGCCGTCGACCTTTGGGGAGGCGGGTATGGCCGAGAACGCCAGGGTGGACAGGATTAGAAAGGGGAGCCTGAAGCCGTACCTGGATGAGATAAAACCTGAGAGGTATGAGCCGAGGGACGACCCAGAGAGCACGGACGTGTAGTACACCGCGAACATGGTCGTGAGTCTCTCGGCTGGAGACAGCTCGGAGACAGCCGTGTAGGCGGCCGTCGTGAACAGTCCGAGGGCTGCTCCCATGGCCAGGTAGGACATACCCACTGAGAGGCCTGTCTTGGACAGGAAAGCGGTCAACCCAGCCGCCGCGTACAGGGTGAGCGATGATGTGAGCATCGTCCTCTCGTCCATCTTGGTTAGGGCGTATCCTGAGAGTAGGGAGGAGAGGGCGTACACGACCGTGTATCCGAGCCACAGGGCTCCTATCAGCGTGGCCGTGTATCCGAGCCTGTTGAGGTATATGGGCAAGAGGGTTGTGGCTACTCCGACGCCGAGGTTGAGCGTGAACCCGATGAACACGAGGCGTGTGAAAGCGTCTCTTCCAGCCTCTTTGGCCATTGTTCAAGGTTTACGGAGGCCGAGCTAAAAATCTTTTATCCCAACCAATCCTAACTTATTTACCGTGAGGCACATCAAGTGGACGAAGAGCCTGTGCCCAGAGTGCCTGTCGGTCGTGGACGCAGAGGTTTACGAGGAAGACGGTAAGGTTTGGATAAGGAAGACCTGCCCTGAGCACGGCGAATACAAAGACCTGTACTGGGGAAGTTACAGGCAGTACATGAGAGCCTTAGAGTACGACCACACAGCCAAGAAGCTGGAGAACCCAAGGACCGAGACGGTTAAGGGATGCCCGTACGACTGTGGGATATGCCCGAACCACAAGAGCCACACCGTACTCGCCATAATAGACGTGACGAACAGGTGTAACCTCAGGTGTCCGATATGCTTCGCCAACGCAGGCGTATCCGGATACCTGTACGAACCCTCTCTAAAGCAGATTGACGCCATGCTGAGAAACCTGGCGTCCAACAGGCCGGTCAGACCACCGGCCATACAGTTCTCAGGCGGGGAGCCCACGGTCAGGGACGACCTGCCTGAGATCGTGAGGATGGCAAGGAAGCACGGGTTCAGGCACATCCAGGTGGACTCGAACGGCATCAGGATGGCTAAGAGCCTCGACTACTGTAAAGAACTCAGGGAGGCTGGTGTTAACGCTGTGTACCTGCAGTTCGACGGCGTCACGCCAGAGCCTTACATAGCCGCCAGGGGTATGGACCTTTTCGACGTGAAGGTTAGGGCGATAGACAACCTGAGGAAGGCTGGCTTCAAGAGCGTCGTCCTCGTCGTCACTTTGGTCGGGGGTCTCAACGACAACCAGATAGGTGACATAATAAGGTTCGCGGTGGAGAACAGAGACATCGTAAGGTGCGTGAACTTCCAGCCCGTGTCCATAACCGGGCGTATAGACTACTCGAAGCGTATGCAGATGAGGATAACCATACCCGACCTCATGAGGCTTTGCGAGGAGCAGACCGAAGGAGCGGTCAGGGAGGACGACTGGTACCCCGTCCCCTGCGTCATACCCGTGTCCAAGGCGGCTGAGGCCATGACAGGAAAGGACTATGTAGAGTTCGGATGCCACCCCCACTGCGGTATGGCGACTTACATATTCGTCGAGAAGGGTAAGATCGTCCCGATAACCCAGTACGCGGACGTGGACGAGCTCTTCAAGGCTTTCGAGGAGGCGTACGAACTTGCCTCCAAGGGACATAAGACGAGGGCGAAGCTGAAGATAACGTCGGCGGCCCTCAAGCACGTGAAGTTCAGCCTCCTAGCGAAGTACTTGATGCCCGTGATAATGTCGGGGAGCTACGATGCACTCGCCGAGCTACACTACAGAATGATAATGCTCGGATCGATGCACTTCATGGATCCCTACAACTTCGACCTTCAGAGGGTTGAACGTTGCATAATCCACTACGCCGTGCCGGACGGGAGGATAATACCGTTCTGTACCATGAACACCATACACAGGCCGCTCGTCGAGAGGAAGTTCGCCGTCCCGCTGGCGCAGCACGGATGACAACTGTGTCGACGGCAGTACAGCTCTTTGGAGGTGTGTCCTGGGTTGGGTAGTCTGGAGGCTCTGATCTCAAAACTCGCTTCGGAGTACGAGCGCAGGACTCCCACATCCAAGGCCGTGTACGAGAGGGCGTCCAAGGTCCTGCCGGGAGGCGTCTCGTACCTGATAAGGGACGTCGAGCCGCACCCGTTCTACGTCTCGGAGGCTTCGGAATGCAAGGTTAGGGACGTGGACGGAAACATCTACACGGACTACTGGCTCGGACACGGCGCCCTCATACTCGGCCACGCCCACCCTGAAGTCGTCGAGAAGCTGAAGAGCCAAATGGAGCACGGCACACATTACGGGTACGCCCACGAGTTGGAGGTGAAGCTTGCGGAGGAGGTTGTGAAGGCGGTACCGTCGGCCGAGCTGGTCAGGTTCACGAACTCTGGAACTGAGGCCGTCATGTACGCCGTCAGGCTGGCCAGAGCCTACACGGGTAGGAGCTACATAGCCAAGTTCGAGGGTGGGTGGCACGGCGGATACGACTGTCTACACAAGGCCGTCAAACCGCCGTTCGCAAAACCCGAGTCGCTCGGACTGTTGAAGGAGGCCGTCGAAAAGACCGTCGTACTCAGGTTCAACGACCTGGATTCCGTCGAACAGGCCTTCAGGAAACACGACCTAGCATGCGTAGTCGTGGAGCCAATCCTCGGCTCAGCGGGCTCCATACCGGCCGAGCCCGACTTCCTCCGCGGTTTGAGGGAGCTCTGCACGGAGAACGGGACGTTGCTCGTCTTCGACGAGGTCATAACCGGGTTCAGGGTCTCCTTCGGGGGCGCCCAGGAACTCTACGGCGTGACCCCGGACCTCACGATACTCGGTAAGATACTCGGGGGAGGGCTGCCCGTCGGGGCGCTATGCGGAAGGAGGGAGTACATGGAGCTGATAGACCACAGAAAGCACCCGAACTCTTGGGAGAGGTCCTTCCAAGGCGGGACGTTCACAGCCAACCCAGCCACCATGACCGCTGGGCTGGCGACCCTCGACGTACTCAGGAGAGGCGGCGTCTACGAACATGTGGACGGGCTTGGGGAGAGGATGCGGAGGGGGCTTGAGGAGGTGTTCGAGGATGCGGGGTTCGACGCGTGCACGACTGGTGTCGGCTCGATGCTCTCGATACACCCCACACGGGAGAGGCCGAAGAGGCCTCTGGAGCTTTCGGCGAGGGATAGGCTGTTGCTGAGGGCGCTTCACATGTGGATGCTCCTACACGGCGTCGCCTACGTGGGACCCAGCAGAGTTCTGATGTTCCTCTCATCCAGCCACACCGTGGAGGACGTGGAGCACGCGGTGTCCGTGGTCGAGGATTTCCTAAGAACGCTTGGGTAGGAGCCTCCTACCGTAGACCTCCACGTGAACGACCTCCCCCAAACTCCTCCTCGGCCTCGGGGCAGGCCTCTCAGCCGGATGGCCCAAGGCGATTATGGCGACAGGCCTAACCCCATCGGGCAGTCCGACAACCTCGGCGACACGCCTCTCGTCGAACGCCCCAACCCAGCACGTGCCGAGGCCGAGGGCGTAGGCCGCCAACAGCATGTTCTGAACTGCCGCGGCCGTGTCCTGGATACAGTACAGCTTCTCGCCCCTGGAGCCGTATCCCCAGCTGGACACCCTCGTATCGGCGCACACGACTATGTCGACGGGAGCCTCCGCTATGAACTGTTGGCCGAGGGCTGCCTCCGCCAGACGTCTCTTCCTCTCTGGGCTTCTGACGACTATGAAGTTCCAAGGCTGTAGGTTTCCGGCTGACGGGGCCCACCTGGCTGCGTCGAGTATCTTGAGGAGCGTTTCGTCGTCCACGTCGTCCGGTGTGAATCTCCTTATGCTCCTCCTACCTTTAATCGCCTCGAAAACGTCCATCAACACATTTATTTCAGGGTCAAAAAATTAAACTGATTTGCGTCTTGTTCGACTGAGTGGAAGTGCTGAGAAGAGAGTCGGCTGAGGAGTAAGCCGATGATGAATTCTACAGGTATATTTTCGGCAGAGTCCTGAACGTCCTGAACACAGCCTTAACGCTGTAGGGCCTCAGGAACTTCCTGGCAACCTCCTCGACAGGTGTTCCAACGACCTCGGCGTCCATGCTCCCAACACCCATCTCAACGGCCCTAACCAGGTGCTTAACCTCCTTCGGGTCGAACCCCATTATCCTCGCGCAGGTCGAGTCCACAGCAACGGGGTCGACGCCTGCCACCACCACGCCCAGCTGGACGGGGTTTCCGACGAGCGGCCCGTTTCCCTCCATGGCCACTACGCCGTCGACGACTATCATGTCCTGCCTTATCACCTTCCCGAGGTATGGTAGGACTTCGTCGAGGACTCTGTGAAGCCTCTTCTTGTTCTGGTTTGCCAGGAGGCCAAAGAGGTTCTTCAGGGAGAGCGTTACCTGAGTCGGGCCTGACGTCTTCATCTTGGGCAGGTTCACGATGCGGTCTGCCTCCAACACGGTCTTCGGTATCTGGAGCTTGGCTCCGGCCACCTCGTGTACCTCCACCTCGTCGGTGGATAGGTTCATGAACTCCACGTCCAGCTCCCTAAGGAGTTCTAGGAGGCCTGATTCGAGCGCCCTTTTCTCGGCGCTTCCCGAGATGTTGTCCGACTCGACGACGAGAACTTTGTCCGTCTGTTTCTTCACCATCTCCACAACCGCTTTTATTATCCTGAAGTCTGTCAGGACCATGTTGTGGGGGTTCTTCATGTAGCATATGTTCGGCTTGACCAGAACCCTCTCACCAGGAGACACCTTCAAGCCACCCACAAGCTCCACGGCCTCCTCGACGGACTTTCCGACGTCCGTCCCTATCTTGACCACAGCTACACGGTTGTTCATGGGACCATTTTGACAGTAGGTTTTGTGGTGATATAAATTTTCGAGTGTTAACTTTAGTCTTCGTTTTTGATAAAGTTTTTATGTGAATGTTTTGTTGTAATGTATGGTGGAAAAATGAGTGAAAAACCATACAAGTTGGTGCCCGAAAAGATTCCACCACTGCCAAGGGGTGTGAGGTTTTCGATGTACGATATGATAATCAACGAGTTCCTTGAGAGCAAGGAGTCGTCTGTTAGGGTTGAATATCCGAACAAGTCTGCAGTTGCAGTGGCTTCAGGGTTGAGGTCGAGGATTAGGAAGAGGAAGTTGAAGAACGTCAGAGTTTCTGTGAAGGCGGGTAAGGTGTATCTGGTAAAGGTTGAGTGAAAAATCATCTACATTTTTTTGAGCATCTTGATGGCGTTTACAGTAGCTGAGACTATCCTGGCCTCGTCCTCGACGGTTATCCTCTCCCCCTCCTCTCCGCGGATGAGCCTCATGAAGTGCTCGTACTGTGCCGTGAACGACGGGTGCTCGAGCTTCATCAACGAGAGGTACTGGTCCACGAGCCCTCCAACCCTTATCTTCTCCCTCTTACCGTCCCTCACGAGCGTCATCGAGCTGGGGGACTTGGCCAGCTCCATCTCCAAGAGGCCTCTGGCGGCCTCAACCCTGACCGAGAGTGAGGGAATCAGCTTGTTCCAGCTGAGCGAGGCGTGTAGCTCCACGCCGTCCACAAGCTCCACGGCCACCTCGGCCTCGTCTGGGACTGGGTAGTTCTTCCTCGAAGCCCTAACCCAGACGGGTCTTGTGGGTGGACCGTGTAGGTAGGTGGCTATGGAGAGTATGTGGGGGAGCAGGTCGTCTACGACCCCTCCCTCCTTTCTCAGCCTAAAGTCTGTCTTCGAGCCGTACATCTTCAGGCTCTCACCCATGTAGCACTCCATGCGCTCTACCTCCCCCACCAGGCCGACCTCCAGGGCGGTCTTGGCTTTCTGCATTATGGGTGTGAAGACGTAGTTGTGGGCTGGGAGGACCTTCACACCCCTCGCAGAGGCCTCCCGCCCTATCTCCAGACACTCCTCTGGAGACTCCGAGAGGGGCTTCTCGCAGATGACGTGTTTTCCAGCCTTGACCGAGGACAGCGAGATTTCGCCGTGGAATCTGGGTGGGGTCGCCACGAGGACGGCGTCCACCACGTCTTCTTCCAGCATCTCGACGTAGTTTGTGTACCCCCTGTCGGCTCCGAAGGCCTTCAGGGCCTCTCTCAACCTGGCCTCGTCCACGTCCACGACAGCAGTCACGGTTATGGCGTCCACCTTCCTTATGGCCTTGAGGTGGAACAGCGTGGCAACCCTTCCGCACCCAACAACCCCCAGCCTGATCCTGTCCAAACCTCGTTTACGCCTCCTTCTCGGTAAGCCACTCAACAACCTCTTCAGGTTTTTCGCACTCGACGGTTATCGTTATCGGCCCGAGGGGACACTCGCCGTAGGGTTCCGTGAAGGACGCCTTTCCAGCGTAGGCTGCGTGTCTGTTCAGGTGTATCGTGAGCGTGTTCCCGGATATCGACCTCATCATGGCCTCCCTGGCCGCGTCCCTTATCATCCTGACCTTCAGGAGGTGCTTGAGCCTCTTGAGACAGTCAGGCCCCTCCCCCTCTCCGACGAGCATCTGGAACTCTCCGGCCTCGACGGTCTGGAGGGCCATGACCTCACCCACGACGTTCCTGACGGCCCTCTCCACCTTCTCGGGGTCCTCCGTCGGGTTTATGACGGCCTCAACCCTAACCCTCATCCCCAGAAACCTCCTCCACAATCCTCCTCGCCGCCTCCTGGAGCTCCCTCACGGAGCCCTCGTTCACGAGCATGTAGTCTGCCGTGGCTATGACCGAGCCGAGGCCCCATCCGAGTTCCCTCAAGTCCCTCTCCAGGAACTCCTCCCAAGTCTTCGGGTCGTCGCTCCTACCCCTGCGTAGAAGCCTCTTGAACCTCGTTTTGGGGGAGGCGTGAACGGCGACGACGATCGTGTCGTAGTGTTTCCTGAACTCCTCGACCTCCTCGAGGCTTCTGACGCCGTCCACTATGAACAGGTTTCCCACGCGGGGGGAACGCTCTATCTTCTCGATCATCTTATCCGCTATCACTGATGGGCCGTGTCTCCTCCTGAGCTCCACGGCGACCCGTCCAAGCCCTTCTGGCGTAGGCTTGACACCCATCTTCGAAGCTTCCTCCCTGACCACGTCTCCCATCGTGAACACGGGGATGCCTTTGGAGGACATGCCCTCTATGGCCGTCCTCTTACCCGCTCCCGGCATGCCTGCGACGAGTATCGCCTTCCTCCTCAACCCACGTTACACCGAGAGGATTATCTGCTTTAGGTGTTGGACGCCCCTGTTCTTGGCTATCTTCTTGCTGAGCTTCATTATCCTCTCTATGTCCCCATGAACAGCCGTTATCTCCAGGCATCTCCTGTCGTCCAGGTGTACGTGCATCGTAGACGTGATCACGTCCCTGAAGCTGTGCTGTCCCTCCGTTAGGTCGTGTTCGACATCTTTGACTGTGTGGTCGTAGACGTAGATTATCGCACCAGCCCCCCTTCCACCCTTCTTGACGCCGTACTCGGATATGAAGGCCCTTATCGCCTTCTGGACTGCCTTAGACCTGTCGAGACCTATCTCCTTCACAACCCTGTCGAACTCCTCCAAGAGTTCTTTAGGCATGGACACGGATATCCGGGCTACCCCTCCCATACAGGATAATGTTAGGCTGTGTTAGGGAAAAACTTAAGCCCCTAAACAACCCTCTCGAGGCCGTACTCCCTCGTCTTCACGTAAACCTCCCCAACCCCCTCCTCGACGGCTATACGGGCCAGGGCCTTCAGCTCTTCCCTGCTGGGGGGCTTGACGGACTTGAGGGACGGGTCTAACAGGTCTCCCATCGGGCTGAACTGCTGGAGGCTGTACGCACACTCAAGCTTAGACACGAGTCGGGCTATCTCCCTAACAGCCTCAGCCCAATCCAGCATCCCAGGGACGACCGTCGTCCTCAACTCGACCACGATGTCAGCCCCCTTGAGGGCCTCGATCGTCTTCAGGACCTTCTCCAACAAGCTTCCAGCCCTGCCGGGCAACCCTACAACCCTCCCGTACACGTCTGGGTTGAGGGGGGCCTTTATGTCGAGGGCAACCCTGTCCAGCAGACCCTCGGAGACGAGGGATTCGACCACCTCAGGCCTGCTTCCGTTCGTGTCGAGGGATGTAAGAAGCCCCTCAGCCTTGACGAGTCTACACAGCTCCATGAGCCCCTCGGACTGGAGGGTTGGCTCCCCCCCGGTCATGCAGACGGCGTCGAGCAAGAACTTGTTCACCCTTACCCTGTCCAAGACGTATTCCAGTTCGACCTCCTTGCCGGACTTCATCGGTATGAGGCTCGCGTTCTGGCAGAACGGACATCTGAAGTTGCATCCGGCGAAGAACACGACCGTCGAAACCTTTCCGTACCAGTCCACCGTGGACGTGTCGACTATCCCACCGAGCCTAACCTTCACAGGGGTTCTATCCCGACGGTGGAATTTATTTGTTCCCATGCACGTTAAATGTATCCTAGCGCCCTGAGCCTCTTCTCGGGGTTGGAGGACTCCAGGTCTGGTAGGTTCTTCCTTATCATGAAGACGATGTACTCGGTTGGGCTTCTGTACCCGGTTCCCTCCAGGGCCTTCGCAAGCCTCTCGTAGAGTGGCCTCGGTATGGATATGTTCACGTACTTCTTCGTCATCCATGTAGCCATGAAGCTTCAAGGATGTTTAAGCGTTTCCGCACGTCAAACGTTATACGTCGAATCTCCGTAATCCAGATTTGAGCCCAAATGAGGTGCTTCATCTGCTTCGACGTGGAGGACGAGGGGGTTCTGGACAGGTTCGTGGAGGCGCAGAGGATACTCCTGCAGAGTGGGGTTAAGATGAAGGTCGTCGAGAGGGAGAACCTACACATAACGATGAAGTTCCTCGGAGAGGTTCCGCCACCCCTGGTCGAGGCGGTGAAAACCCAGATGGCTGAGGTAAGGTTCGAGGAGTTCGAGGCACACATAAAGGGGGTCGGAGCCTTCCCGAAGACCTCCTCACCAAGAGTCATATGGGCCGGAGTGGAGGAGGGGGCTGAGAAGCTCAAGGCCGTCTACGAGGAGCTGGAGAGAAGGCTCAGGAGACTCGGATTCAAGCCGGAGGGACGTCCGTTCCACCCACACGTGACGTTGATGCGAGTCAAGGGTCCGAGAAACCCCCGGCTGGTCAGGAGAGTGATGGAGCTCTCGGACTACGAGTTCGGCACGGTCAGGTGCGACGCCTTGAGGCTGAAGAAGAGCACGCTGACCCCTAGGGGACCCGTGTACGAAACCCTGTTCGAGGTTAGGGCAGTCCGCCGAGGACCTTAAGAGCCGCCTCCACGTCCTGCCTAACCTCCTCAGGCGTCATGGCCCCGAACACGCAGGCCGTCACGCCGACCTCCTTGTAGGCGTATTCGAAGGCTTCCAGAGGAGATAGCCTGCCGCCCGCAAGCACCTTGACCGCCAGAACAGGCTTCCCGCAACCCCTGACGGCCTCCAAGGTGGACTCGACGGTGGGGAGCATCATGACCCCCAGCTTGTTCACGGGAGCCACGTAACCGTCCACCGAGGACACGTCGCTGAGGTTTGGTAGCGTGGCTCCGGGCATGTGCGACGCCACGAACACCACCTCGAACCCGACTTCCCTGACCATGTCCATGGCCTGGCCAAGGAGGTCGAGTCTGCCGCAGGCTGAAAGGAAGTCCGCCTCCGAGCCGAGCTCCACCACGTCGACCGGGTACTCGGAGAGAGCGTCCAACACCCTCTCCATCTTGGTGGAGTCGAGCTTGAGCCTCAGTATGTCGAGCCTACCGTAGGGCCTCGCCGTCGGGAGCATGGTGTCCCACCCAGGCCTGAGGCTGAGTATCGGGTCCTCCAACACCCTCCCCAGCACGTCCTCGCCCGTGGCTCTGGACGCCGCTTCGACCTGGGTCGCCCACCTCCGGAAAGTGTCGACGGCCGACGGTCCCACCATCAGCGGTATCGAGACGCACACCACGGTCCTGATCTCACGGCCCTCCTCCCTAAGCTCCTTCAAGGCGGTCAGGTGTATCGGGGCAAGCTCGTTGAAGTCTGGGGAGGAAGCTGCGAAGAACTTCAACCCGGCGTCGAGCGCCGCCTCCAAGACCTCCCTGACGGCTTCGACTCTTCGGAACTTCAGCTTCGCCCTCTTGTCCTCCCTTTCACCCCGGTAGGTGATGCCTATCAGCGGGAGGTGGCCGAACACTATCCTCCCAAACTCTTGAAGCTCCTCCAGCACGGACATCTTCAGACCTCCAGTCTGCTGGATTCCTCCACGATCGCCCCGTACATCCTCTGGATGTACCTGAGACCCCAATCGTTCTCCTCATCCGTCGGCGCGTTCACGCAGTCCCTCGGAACAAAAACCCTGTAGCCCCTGAAGTACGCGTCCGCGGCGGTGTGGAGGACGCATATGTGGGTGGCGACGCCGACTATTATGACCGTGTCCACACCCAGCTCCCTCAGCAGCAGGTCTAGGTCTGTTCCGTAGAAGCCGGAGTACCTACGCTTCTTGACGATGTAGTCTCCTTCCCTCGGTTTGAGCTCCTCTATGACCTCGGCTCCCTCGGTTCCCTGGACCGCGTGCCTCGGCCATATCTTGAACTCGCCGTCGTCTGGGAGGTGGGAGTCGCAGACGTAGACCACGGGGACTCCCTTAGCCCTGGCCCTGTCCAGAAGCCGTTTTATGGCGTCTATGGTCCCGGAAATCCTGGAGCGTGGTATGAACTCGGGTTTCACGAAGTCCTTAAGCATGTCTACGACGAGCACGGCCGCCTTGGCCAACACGACCACCAGAAAAACTTTACCAAAGGGGTGTGTTAATGTTTTTATCCAAAACGCGTATATCCGCGTGGCCATACATCCATAAGGTGGTTCGGCAGTGAGGATGTTCCACGTGGCCTCAGACGACGAGATAAAGCGTGGGGAGACGACCGACATATACTTCCTCAGGACCGAGGAGATACTGAAGGCAAAGGGACTCGACAACGTCGTGGCGTACGCCGAGATAACGTCAGGCAGGTTCCCGAGGGACTGGCAGTGGGCCGTGCTGTGCGGCATAGAGGAGGCCGCCAAGCTACTCGAGGGGCACCCCGTGAACGTGGACGCCATGCCCGAGGGAACCATATTCACGTGGACGGACTTCAGGGGCGTCAGGGTCCCCGTCATGACGATAGAAGGCCCATACGTGTCCTACGCGAGGCTTGAGACACCTCTCCTGGGACTGCTCTGCCAATCGTCAGGCATAGCCACAGCGGCCGCGAGGATCAGACTCGCAGCCGGGGACAAGCTCGTCCTGAACTTCGGAGCCAGGAGGATGCACCCGGCCCTTTCGCCGCTGATAGGCAGGTCGGCCTACATAGGGGGCGTGGACGCGGTCTCCAGCGTGGCTGCCGCCAAGCTGCTCGGTATAGAGCCCGTCGGGACGATGCCGCATGCCCTGATAATCGTGTTCAGAGACCAGGTTAAGGCTTGGAAGGCGTTCGACGAGGTGATATCCAGGGACGTGCCCCGCGTGGCCCTCGTGGACACGTACTATGACGAGAAGGTGGAGGCGGTCATGGCCGCCGAGGCGCTGGGTGAGAGGCTTTGGGGCGTGAGGCTCGACACGCCTGGAAGCAGGAGGGGGAACTTCGCGGAGATCGTTCGGGAGGTTAGGTGGGAGCTGGATGTCAGGGGATACAGGCACGTGAAGATAGTGGTCTCTGGGGGGCTGAACGAGGAGAGGGTGAGGGAGCTCTCCGAGGCTGGGGCGGACGCCTTCGGCGTCGGAACTTGGATAAGCAACGCCCCGGTCATAGACTTCGCCATGGACATAGTGGACATAGGTGGGAAACCCGTCGCCAAGAAGGGTAAATTGGGCGGGAAGAAGGACGTGTGGAGATGTGGGAAATGCCTGACCATCGTGGTTAAGCCTAAGGGCTCAGCCAAGCCGAGGTGTCCGAGATGCGGCTCAGAGATGGTGAGCATCCTGAAGCCCTTGATCAGAAATGGGGAGATAGTGGCTGACCTACCCCATCCTAAACAGATACGGGAGTACGTTCTCAGCCAATTGGAGGCCTTCAGAGCTTAGGGCGGAAGCTTCGTCCCGCAGTACGGGCAGTAGATGGCCTTCATCCCAGCCGATATCGGCCTGCCGCACCTGGGGCAGGTTATCGTCGGAGCACCTATCTGTATATTGGCGACGTTGGCGAACCCGGTTATGCCTCCGAGGAGGCTTATGACGCCGGGTATCCAGCCGATGATGTAGCTGAGCGGCCCATGGAGACTCGTCATCCCAAGCGCCAGGGTGAAGGCGCTTACGATCACCAACGCCGAAAGCCTGTTCACAGTCGGCGCCTCAGTCAGCAGCAGGCTCAATACGATCAGCGGAACACCCATGCAGAATATCACTACGCCGCTGGCCATGGAGCCAGCTCCCTGGAGACCCATGATCACGCATACCAGTCCGAGGAAGAACGTCCCTATGCCCCCGGCCATGGTGAGCATCGTTGACCTGGATACTCCGCCTATGATTGCCAACTGTATCACCGTGTAGGGTTTTCGAAACGACCTCATATAACACTTCCAGAGCGGTTTTAGCCGTTGTTTTAGCCCCTTACGGAAACGTGGGTGAAAAATGTATATCCGGAGTTTAGCCGTGGAAGTAAAACTTAAATTCACTTTTACCTCACGCTCAAATGCTGATGTTAAATGGTCTGCATGGTGGTTGTTGACGGGTTCTTCGGGGACACGGGAAAAGGGAAGGTAATCTCCTACATAGCCCTGAAAGACAGGCTGGACGTCTGCGCCAGAGGGGGGGCCGGACCCAACGCTGGACACACCGTCGTTTATAAGGGGCGAGCCTACAAGCTCAGGATGGTGCCCAGCGGCTTCGTCTACGAGGGGTGTAAGCTCTACATCGGGGCCGGCGTCGCCGTGAACCCGGAGGTGCTTCTGAGGGAGATAGAGGAGACGGGTGTCAGGGGACGCATAGGCGTGGACAGGCAGTGCGCCATAATAGAGCGGAGGCACATAGAGACCGACAGGAAGGGCCACCTGAAGGGTAAGATAGGCACCACGGGCTCTGGAACCGGTCCATGCAACTCGGAGAGGGCGATGAGGACCGTCAAGCTCGCGAAGGACATACCGGAACTCCAGGAGTTCCTGGCGGACGTGGCCTTAGAGGTGAACGAAGCGATAGACGCGGGTAAGAAGGTCCTGATAGAGGGCACGCAGGGAACGTTCCTGTCGCTGTACCACGGCACGTACCCGTACGTCACCTCGAAGGACGTAACCGCCTCGGCAGCCTGCTCAGACGTGGGCGTGGGTCCGACGAAGGTCGACGAGGTCATCATGGTCCTCAAGGCCTACGTGACGAGGGTTGGAGCCGGACCGCTGCCCGGAGAGCTCCCGTGGGAGGAGGCTCAGCGCCGTGGATGGGCTGAGGTGGCCACCGTGACGGGTAGGAAGCGACGTGCGGCTCCGTTCAACTTCGACCTTGCCAAGAGAGCCGCCATGCTGAACGGTGCTACTCAGATAGCCCTGACGAAGCTAGACATACTCTACCCGGCTTGCAGCGGAGCCAGGAGCTACGATGAGCTCCCGGAGGAGGCTAAGAGGTTCATATCCGAGATCGAGGAGAAGGTCGGCATACCGGTCACGCTGATAGGCACGGGGCCTGAGGCTATGGACACGATAGACCTCAGGGCTGAGAAAGGCCTTATCTGACGTGTCGAAGGAACACTAAATAGCCCCGGGAGACATCAGCACCTTGATGGACTCGGTCTCCATAGTAGACCTATGTAAGGCAATCTTACCGTCCACGAACATCAAGGCCATAGCCATCTGCGGCCCCCACGCGTGTGGATGCGCCTCCGAGGACGACCCCCTAGAGGTGCTCGTCGTAGCCGAGGGCTTCCCGGCGGGCGTGAGGTTCAGGAAGCTGAAGACTGGAAGCCTCAACGTCGCGTTCCTCGCAGTAAGTAGAGTCCTGTTCGAGTTGGATGTGTCGAGGGCCCTGCTCGGGGAGACCGTGACCGTCAGGGTTCTGATGCCCTACGAACCCTTGAGCGGGTTCGAGTACCTGAGGGAGATGGAGGTCAAGTTTAAGCGTAGACGCGTCCTGGAGGCGTTGACCGACCTGGCGATGGCGTACCCGGAGACCACCACGGAGCTGATGATACACTCGAAGTACTTTCCGCTCAGGGATGTCAAGCTCCTATCCATGACGTACCCGCCGCTGAAGGGGGTGTTCTCCAGGATACTCAAGTCCGACCGGGGGCTGGAGGCCATGGTCTCAGGGTACGTCGAAGCCCTCAAGGAGGCCGAGTCTAAGGGGTTGGTGGAGTTCGTCGGGGAGGCCGTCAGGCCGACGAAGAAACTCGTCTCGAGGGCTTCCGCCAGGCTTAGGTCCCCAAGCTTCGTGAGGCTTTTCGACAGGGCTTTCAAGACCCTCGTCGTGAGGGGCTTCACGGGGCAGGTCAGCCTGATGGACCTCGCCGCGGAGATAATGAAGGGGTTCACACACCTCTCCTTCACAGACCAGAACGCTATCGAGGACCCGAATAAGTACCTCGTACTCCCGACGGGTAGGATGCCCACCGTGGAGGAGGATGTTCGAAGAGTGGTTGAAGAGGGGGCGAACATACCGACTTCCCTCAGGCGCATAGGGGGAATCCTGAACGCGGTCTACATGGCCAACGTCAGAGTGGATGGAGTGAAGCACGTCGTCGTAAAGCGGTTCCAAGACTGGTACGGGTTTAAGTGGTTCCCCGTGGCCCTGTGGACCTCGGGCGTGAGGTCGTTCGCCCTACGCGGGAGCACCAGACTGGACAGGGAGTACTCGATGACCGTGCTTCTCAGGAGGCATGGTATACCAGTCCCGGACGTGATACACGTAGACTTGGAGAGGAAGGCCCTCGTCAAGGAGTACGTAGACGGCGAGCCCCTGCCGGTCTACATAAGAGAGTTCTTCAAAGGTTCAGACAACCCTTCGAGGAGCTTCGTGTCTCAGGCTGCGGAGATAATAGCCAAAGCCCACTCGATAGGCGTCACCCTGGGAGACTGCAAGCCCGACAACTTCGTCGTCTCGAGAGACCGCAGGGTGTTCTTCGTGGACCTCGAACAGGCGTCGAGAGAAGGGGAGAAAGCCTGGGACGTGGCTGAGTTCCTCTACTTCTCATGCCACCACGCCCCTCCCACCACACCTCTGGAGAGGGTTTCGGAGTTCGTCAGGGTGTTCGCAGACTCCTACCTCGGGCATGGAGGGGACTTGAAGGCGCTCAGGAAGGCGGCTGGCGTGAGGTTTCTGAGGCCGTTCACCATACTCGCCTTACCCCACTTCCTCGTAGCCGTTTCCAGGACGTGTCTGGAGGTGTGTGGTGGTGGTTAGGACTACGCTCAGGATGTACGGGGGCGTCGAGGGGGAGATAGGGGGAAACCAGATACTGCTCTCAGGAGAGAGCGGAGAGATACTGCTCGACTTCGGGTACAACTTCTCGAAGTGGAGACGGTACTTCAGCTTCCCCCTCTCAAGGCCGAGGAGCGTCGAGGAGTACTTCCAGGTGGACCTGATACCCGCAGACCTACGCAACCCGAAGACAGGCCTCGTCAGGGACACCATAACGGACGTGTTCATAACCCACCCACACGGAGACCACTGGAGAAGCCTGTTCGCTCTCCCGCCGACGGAGGAGGGGGGACCCACAGTCCACGTGGGAGAGGCTTCTAAGCGCATCCTGGACGTAAGAGCAGGGAAGCTCAGGGGCTTCGAGAAGGTCTCACACCTGGAGTACAGGACGTTCAGGACGGGCAGGCCGAGGAAGATCAGGGTCGGAGACTTCGAGGTGACGCCTTTCCACGTAGACCACAGCGCACCGGGCTCCTACGCCATGATAGTCTCCACGCCGGACGGTGTGGTCGTGTACACGGGCGACTTCAGGCTCCACGGCTCCTACAGCGGCAGGGTTAGACGTCGTTTCTGGGATGAGGTGTACGACCTGTACGGCGGTGTGGACGTCCTGATATGCGAGGGGACGAACATAGGCGGCTGCGTCCCACCCCACTCGGAGGCGGATGTGGAGACCATATCGATGAAGCTCGTCCAGGAGTGTAGGGGCCTGGTCATCGTGAACACCTCTCCGGCGGACGCCGACAGGCTCAGGACGTTCCACAGAGTTTCCTCCGAAGCTGGTAGACGACTCGTGGCCACGAAGTACTTCATGGAGACGCTGGAGGCTCTGGAGGCTTGCGGAGGCCTGGACATCCCGAGGCCATCCCGTGGAGAGGTGGTCAGCCTGGAGGAGGAGTTCGAGGAGGTTTCGAAGAGGCCTTTGGACTACATTCTCCTGACCGCCTTCTACAAGTGGAGGGAGATAGCGGACCTGAGACCTCCGCCGGGCAGCATGTTCATCCTCAGCTCCTCAGAGCCGTTCGAGGAGGAGGCGGAGATAGAGTTCGAGCGTCTGATGAACTGGCTGAGGTTCTTCGGCGTCCAGGTTTTCAACGTACACTCCTCAGGCCACGTCATGCCCCAAGACCTGAGGCAGGTCATCGAGGCCGTCAGCCCGAGGGTCTTGATTCCTGTTCACACGGCCCATCCAGACGCCTTCATGAGGTACGTGGCCGACATACTGTCCAGGAGGGACATAGAGTTCGTAAAACCCGTCAGGGGACGCTCCTACGAAGTCGGCGGACGCTAAATCCTGACGAGCCTACCCGAGAACCCCCTCCTAAACCTCCCGAACTCCTTCAGACGCCTCAGCGTCTCAGAGCCTAGCACAGGCCCCTCGACGCAGAGCCTGACGCCGTCCACGACGCAGCTTCCGCATATACCGACGCAGCACCGCATTATCCTCTCGAGGCACGCCTCGACCGGTATGCCCCTGCGGTCGGCCTTGAGGAACACCGTGTGCATCATGGCCTCGGGGCCGCACGTGTACACGACGTCGAACCCCTCGTCCAGCAACTCGTCCAGGGGGTCTGTGGCAACACCTCTAAGGCCGAAGCTCCCGTCTTCCGTCAACACGATGAGCCTTTCGGAGCTTCCCCTGAGCCTGTCCAGCAGGACCAGCTCGTCCCGTGTCTTCGCCCCGTAGACGACGGTGACCTCGGCCCCGGCTTCCGACAGCCTCTCCACGAGGGGGGCTATGGCCGAAACCCCTATGCCACCGGCCACCGCTAGGCACCTGCCCCTCCTCACGGTGAAGCCCCTGCCGTAGGGGCCTCTCACGCCTATCAGGTCGCCGACGGAGAGTCTGTGCATGCTTTCAGTCGCCTCTCCAACCCTCTTCACGGTTATCGCCGACAGACCTTCCACGTCGATCGCCGAGAGGCTCATGGGAACCTCGTCCACACCGGGAACCCAGACCATGACGAACTGGCCCGGCTGGGCGTCTAGGCAGGCCTCATCCCTAAACCATATCGTCTTGACGTCGCTGGATTCCACGTCGACCCGTGCTACGGGCGTAACTCTTGGCCTATGCCTTGTGGGCGAGGCCGACAACCTCGGACACGCTCCTGAACCCCATTTTGCTCAGGTACGCGGATATGCCCTGAACCAGCTCGTTGAACACGTCCATGCCCCGGTATATGACCGCAGTCCCAACCTGGACGGCAGACGCCCCGGCGAGCATCAGCTCCACGGCGTCCATCCAGGACACGACGCCTCCACACCCGATGACGGGTATGTCCACGGCCTCGAATATCTCGTAGACGCATCGGACCGCTATCGGCCTTATTGCCGGCCCAGAAAGACCTCCAAACCTGTTTCCGAGTATGGGCCTGGCCGTCCAGACGTCTATGGCCATCGCCCTCACCGTGTTTATGGCGGTGACGGCGTCCGCCCCACCCCTCTCAGCCCTGCGGGCTATGGAGGCTATGTCCGAGACGTTGGGCGTCAGCTTGACGAACACCGGTACGTCCACGGCGTCCTTGACTGCCCTCGTGAACTCCTCGACCAGGTCGCCCCTCTGACCTATCAGCGAAACCTCGCCCACGTGGGGGCAGCTGAAGTTGAGCTCCACGGCTACGGCGCCCGCCTCCTCTGCCATCGAGGCGACTTTGGCGTACTCCTCCGCCTTGGAGCCGAAGACGCTGACGACGACGGGTACACCCCACTCCCTGAGCTTGGAGACCTCGCCACGGAGTTCGAATATGCCTGGGCTTGGGAGACCCATGGCGTTTATCAGGCCGCAGTCTACCTCGACCACGGTTGGGTTGGGATAACCCTCCCGCTCCCTCAGGCCGACGGACTTCGTGAAAACGGCCCCCGCACCGGCCTCGTAGACGTGTCTCATTATCCCCGCGGTCGTTCCGAGTATGCCCGCCGCCAGCATGACGGGGTTCCTGAACTCTATTCCAGCTATCTCGACCTTAAGCTCGGGGCTCGTCATCCCTAACCCAGAGTATGTCGAAAACCGTTATTCAAGTATGCGGTTAATCTGTTCATGGGCAGCCTTGAGGACGTACGTGTTCACAACTCCGGTGGCCATAGTCGCCTTGGACGAAGAAGGAAAACTTGTGTCGAAGACTTTGTTCAGAGACGCTGAGGAAGCCGCGGACAGGATAAGAAGGATGCGGGCGGGCGAGATCCCGCGGGAGCTGTTAGACCTGGCTGAGTCCGTCTCGTCGATGGGGTACTCCCCCATCGTTGTGGAAAGCCCCGGTCTCGCGAGGAGCCTCTCCGCCAAGGGCTTCGAGGTCGAGGTGGATTCGGGCTCCGACAGGTTGAGGATTCTCAGGTCCAAGCTTCCTGAGGTGCTCGTCTCGGAGGGGCTCGTAGCCGGGTTGGAGGAACTAAGGGAGGCTTCGAGGGAGGTGTCCTCCATCATCGTGAGGACGTCGATAAGGGAGTCGCTTGAGGGGAGGGAGAGACACCTCATACACGCCGTCCAGACGCTCCAGGATGTGGACAGGATGATAAACACGGTCTCCCTCAGGGTCAGAGAATGGTACGGGACACACTTCCCGGAGCTCGGAAAGATCGTTCAGAAGCACGAGACCTACCTGAGACTCGTCAAGGAGGTGGGTCACAGGTCAGCCTACACGGAGGAGAGGCTCATCGAGATGGGGATACCGAAGAAGAAGGCGAGGAAGATAGTCAAGATGGCTTCGAAGTCCGTCGGAGCAGAGATGACGGGGGAGGACATAGAGATGGTCAGGAAACTCGCCGACGAAGCCCTCAACCTCTACGCGCTCAGGAGGAGCGTGGAGCGGTACATATCCACACTCGCCAAGGAGGTAGCCCCGAACACGTCCACCCTCATAGGCCCCATGGTCACCTCCAAGCTGATAGCGGCCGCAGGCGGCTTAGGGAAGCTCGCCAAGCTCCCAGCCAGCACGATACAGGTCCTCGGAGCCGAGAAAGCCCTGTTCAGGGCCTTGAGGACGGGGGCTAAGCCGCCTAAGCACGGCATAATATTCCAGCTTCCGATGATACACAAGGCTCCGAGGAAGCTTAGGGGTAGGATAGCCAGGACTGTGGCTGGGAAGATAGCCATAGCCGCCAGGATGGACTACTTCTCCGGGAGGTTCATGGGGGAGGAGCTGTCCAGGGATCTCCGGAGGCGTGTCGAGGAGATCAGACGCTACGGATGACCTAGAGATACCGTTATCAGTGGCCGCTTCCAAGATATGATTGTAGGCGGTCGGCCTTGCAGAGATACCGGAGGGTACGGTGTCCGCTTCTCGGGGAGTGTCAGCACAAGGTTACTCGGGAGTATTTCCTCAGGATATGCATGGGGGGCGGTTACAAGAGCTGCCACCACTACGCAGAGAGGATGGGGGAGCTCAGGATACCGATACAGTGGCTCCAGAAGGTGGCCATAGAGCAGGAGAAGGCCAGAAGGCTCCGAGAGGTTTGAAAACCATGTCCGTAGTAGACGTTTCGGAGGTCTTCCCAGCCGTCTACAGAGTAACCCTCGAAGACGGGGCGAGCAGACTCGCAACCGTGAACCTCGACCCAGGGTTCTCGGTCTACGGGGAGAAGCTCGTAAGGTACAGGGGGCGAGAGTACAGACTCTGGGATGCGTACAGGAGCAAGCTGGCGGCTTCCATACTGAAAGGACTGAAAAACCTTCCGATAAAGCCGGGATGCACAGTCCTGTACCTCGGAGTCGCCACCGGGACGACGTGCTCCCACGTGTCGGACATAGTCGGCCTGGAGGGACACGTCTACGGAGTCGAGTTCGCACCGAGGGTGATGAGGGAGTTCCTGATGAACGTGTCGGACAGGAGGAGGAACGTGACGCCCATAATGGCGGACGCCAGGCTCCCAGAGACGTACCAGGTAATCCCGGAGGCCGTGGACGTCGTATACTGCGACGTAGCCCAACCCCACCAGGCCAAGATACTGCTCGACAACGTCAGGCTGTACCTAAAGGACGGGGGGTGGATAATGCTCGCCATAAAGGCGGCCAGCATAGACGTGACCAGAGAACCCTCAGAGGTCTACAGACGCGAGATAGAAACCCTCAGAAAAGGCGGCCTGAAAATCATGGAAACGCTACACTTGGAACCCTACGACAAAGCCCACGCCATGGTAACCGCCGAATACAGACCTTAGCCGAAGACAAAGCCCCTCCACCGAGAAACACAGCAAAAAGTCCGTTGGTGGGCCGGCCCGGATTTGAACCGGGGACCTTCGCCGCGTCAGGGCGACGTCCTACCAGACTGGACGACCGGCCCTCCGCGGTTATGTTTTTCGCCGCGGTTTATTTTAACTTTTGTGCGGTGTCCCGCATGGCTGGGATAGCAGTCTTCGGGGGCTCCTGCGCCGCCCTGGCGCCTGAGGTCTGCGCCGCCTTGGATAGGCTTGGGCTGGATTACGATGTGCTGGGGGACTTGGAACTCCTGAAGGGGGGTTTGGAGCGTTACAGGGTTCTCGTATTCCCAGGCGGGTACACGTTCGAGTGTCTCAAGCTCCTCAGGGTGGGGGGCTCCGAGAGGATCAGGAGGTTCGTGGAGGGGGGAGGGGGCTACGTCGGGATATGCGCAGGAGCATACGTCGCACCCCACATAGGCTTGACCAGGGGGAGGATGATCAGGATGAGGGGGACGTACGTGGAGACCATTTTCGTGGTGGATGAACGGCATCCCGTGGTGAGGGGGTTCAGGGGGGAAGTTAGGATGCACTACCAGAACGGGCCGCACATGGTTCCGTCAGGAGGGGACCACCCAATAGCCCTGTTCAGAGACGACACAGCGGCCATAATGGAGTGCCGTGGCATGAGGGGAAGGGTCATCCTGTTCAGCACACACCCGGAGATGCTCCCGGAGACGACGCCCATGCTCAGAAACGCCGTGGAGTACTGCACCGCGGGGATACCGTAGAGTTTATAGACCGAAAACCCGTAAACCTGTATGGGCCGCGGTAGCTCAGCCCGGGAGAGCGTCCGGCTGAAGACCGGATTGTCCCCGGTTCAAATCCGGGCCGCGGCACCAACCTCACAGCCTGTTTTCATCACACCCAACTAAAAAGGTAGGCTGGAGGCCATAGCCTTTGCCTAAAACACTCGCAGAAAAGTTGTTAAGACAGAACCCGTGAGACTCATCGACAGAAGCTATGTCATGTTTTTATACAGTTTTGTGTTTAGGCTTTTGTGGTGTTGTCCAGGATGGATGGGGAGAGGCCGGGTCCCTACCTCTGTAGCATATTCTCGTTCATAAGAGGCAACGTTGTGTTCTTCGCCATAGAGACAAAGAACGTCGTAGGCGTCCTAGAGCCCATAACTGACGTGTTCAGGGACGCCAACATGAGCGTCCTGGACGGCTTCCACTCGGTCCACGACGACGGAAAGATGTGGTGCTGGGTCCTGACCGTAGACACCTCGAAGTCGAAGAAGACAGTCGACGAGGTCGCAAACGAGATAAGGTCTCTCCCCCACGTCGTCCGGGTTGAGCACGGCGTGAAGAAGCTCGGGGAGTTCCTCTTCCCGCCTTTCAAGACGAGCTTCAGGTTCATGGGGGACCGAGCCTTCGTATGGCGGGGCGAGTTCATGAAAGACTTCTTCAGGTCCATAAGGAAACGCTGGGGAGACGTGGGAGCAGTCTTCATGTACCACACAGGCCTGGGAGTCGGCAGGAAGGCGGCCGACGAGTACATAGAACTCCTAGGAGAACAGGACCTGAAGAAACTGCTCGAGTTCAACGGGGAGCTTTGGGTTTCCCTCGGATGGGTTAGCGAATACGAGGCAAACGTCAGCGAACAGATAGTCATCAGGTTCTGGGACCTGTTCGAATGTCAGGGGCTGGTCGGCCTCGCCAAGGCTCCTTCCGGGTACTTCACAAGAGGCGTCCTTGCAGGATACATAAACAAGATATCTGGCAAGAACGTGGTCGTCAGGGAGGTTAAATGCATAGCCAAAGGAGACCCTTACTGCGAGTTTGTCGCTAGGTTTGAAGAGTAAAGCATTATATACGTAATCCATGAAGTTTTATTGAAATGCTTAAAAGGAAGTCATTTCCTTGCATTCTATTCGAAAAATATCCAAGAAACACGGTTTTCTTCGCCGTCGAAACGGAAAACGTTACGGGAATCATGACAAAAATATCGTCGATACTGACGGATGCCGGCATGAGCATACTCAACGGCTTCCACACCCTGTGGGAGGGGGGAAGAAAATGGTGCTGGGTGTTCGCAGTCAACCCATCATCGTCTCGAAAGACCGTCGAGGAGGTCGTCGAGTCGATAAGGGGGTTGGATGAAGTGTTGGAGGTGAGCTACGGGTCGGAGGTCGTGGCTGGGATGACGATGCCTCCCTTCTCCATAGACCTGAGGATGATCGAGTCAAAAGCGTTCGTTCTCGACGAACACTCCATAAGGCTGTTTCTAAAGTCTCTGTGGGACAGATGGGGAAGCGCAGGAGCCGTCTTCCTGTACCACACCGGGAGATGGGCTGGGAAGACTATGGTCAAAGCCTGGTCAAGAAGGTTTTGTGTAACCGGCTTCGAGGACATCCTGTCCTTCACAGTCGCGATGTACAAGCTGAGCGGTCTCATAAAGGACTATGAACTCAAGGTGGATGCAGAAGAGGCCATGGTTAGGCTTTACGAGTACTACGAGTGCTACTGCCTTAGAGGTTCAGGTAAGCCCAGTGGGTACCTGATGAAGGGCATACTCGCAGGGATGGTTGAAGAGTGCATGGGAGTCGAGGCCATGGTCGTGGAGTGCATGTGCATAGCGGCCGGCGACCTGTACTGTGAGTTTAGGGTTAAATTTAGCTTAGATTAATATTCTGGATGGTCGAGCTTTGACGCACAAGACCATAGCCTTACTGACGCTGTTCGTGTTAGCCCTGACTTACTCAGGCCAACCGATCCAGCAGTCCACGGGCAGGGCATCCGTCCAGCACGTCGTGACGGTAAACGAGTGGGGCCTCGTCCTCATAGAAGACAGGATAACGCTCCAACACCCAGCACCAGACACGTTGTTCGTAGGCTACCCGAGGAACTGTTCCGGCGAGGTTGCTTACGTACGGGTAATCGACGGGCACGGCAACCCGCTACAGCATTCGACAGCATCCGTGGGCGATCTCGTGGGGGTCAACGTGTCCATACCGTCCGGCGTGGAGGCCGTGACCGTTAAGGCCGTCGTCTACGGAACCGTAACGAAGACCTCTGAAAAAGCCTTCAACATCATGATACCTCTGTGTCCATCCCTGTCCATCCAGTCCATCACGAGCACAATCGTGGAACTCCCTGAAGGTGTGTCGATAGTCTCCTCCGAGCCTCAGAAGCTTGATCGCGTGTCCAAAAACTCCTATGCGTTCGCCTCGGGAGCTCTCGAGCCGTACACTCCGATGTGGGAGTCCGTCACCGTGGAGTGTGAACAACCTCTGCAGCCTCTCGTATGCCTGAACGAGGAGGTTGAGGTCAGGGTTAACCAGTTTGGGGTCAGGGTTTCCCAGACTGTGGAGTTTGAGGCACTCGTGGACGACGTGTCTGAGGTAACTCTCCCCATACCGGTGTTGGCCAGCGACGTCGAGGCGAGGGACGACGTGGGCTCCCTCAACGTGCACATAGAGAACTCCACCGTGAGGGTTTCCCTGAGGCTGACGCTCAAAAGAGGAGAAGCCTACTCCATCACGCTGACCTACACCGTCCCCAGGACTCTCGTCCTGTCGACCGACGGACGTTCGAAGACCTTGACAGTCGAGAACATACCGACACCGCCGTGGTTCGTCAAGGAACTCAAACTGTCCTTCATCCTCCCCCCAGGCTCCAAGGTCGTGTCCTCGACGCCGGAGACGTACGACCTACATGGTAGCATCCAGACCGGAGTTCAGGTCACCTACAGCTTTTCGGACGTAAGTCCGCTGAACCCGTACGAGGCCGTGCTCACCTACCGCAGACCGTTCTTCTGGTCCCTCCTGAGACCACTGGTCTGGGCCTTCATAGCGGTCGCCGCGGTGGCCGCGGCCGTCGCCCTGTCCCGCGTGAAGGGTGTTCCACCGCCTCCTCCAGCCGTCCCCAAGAAGGATGTCATGGTTCTCGTCGAGCTGTATGAGGAGAGGGTTTCGATAGATGAGAGGATGGAGGAACTCGACAGACGGCTTAGGGATGGGAAGGTATCGGTGAAGGAGTACAGGAGGAGGAACTCCGCGTTGAGGAGGAGGCTGCTGGAGGTCGACGCGAGGCTCAAGGCGGTCTCCAGGAAGGTCAAGGCTGAGTACCCAGAGCTGGTGGATGTCATAGCGGACATAGAGGTTGCGGAGGCCGAGGTTAGGACGACGAGGGCCGCCATGAGGAGCCTGGAGATGAGGCGTAGGAGGGGTGAGATATCCAAGGCCGTCTACGATAGGATAAGGTCCAAGTACGTCAAAAGACTCGAAAAGGCCAAGAAATCCGTGTCGAAGGGCTTGTCAAGGCTCAGGGCTGAAGCTGGGGGATAAAGGCAAAAACTTTAAGCACGCCTTCAAGATTTATTGGAGGCGATTGAATTGGCGAAGATAACGATAGACTACGACAAGTGCACATCCTGCCACACCTGCACGGAGGTGTGCCCGGTAGGCGTCTACGAGATCCAGGATGATAAGCCTGTTCCAGTGAACGCTGATGAGTGCATACTCTGTAGGGCTTGCGAGACTCAGTGTCCAAACGAGGCCATAACCGTCGAGGAGGAGTAGACGTTTCTATGGCTGAGAAGAGGGTTCAGGTCTCCCTGTCGAAGGACCTGTACGATAAGGTAGTTGAGAAAGTTAGGGAAGGCGTCATCGCAAGCGTGGAGGACTTCATAGACTACGCCGTCGTCGAAGCCCTGGAGAAGCTGAAGAACCCGTACAGTCCGGAGGACGAGGAGAAGGTCAAGGAGCGCCTAAAGGCCCTCGGCTACATATAGCGTCTCCAACCACCTTTTTAACTTTTAAGAGAGACCTGGAGGAGAAAACCATGAGCTTGCTCCCCAAGAAGTTCTTCGTCACATCCGGGTTCGGGGTGAGCCACGTATCCCCATTGGGAGCCTTCGACGCCGCCCTGAAGGACGCCGGAATATCCGAGTGCAACCTCGTCCCCGTATCCTCCATACTGCCTGAGGAGGCCGTCGAAATCGAGAGGTGCTACATAGAGCCGGGCTCCATAACGTTCACAGTAATCGCCCGGTGTGACGGGACGTCTGGAGAGACCGTTGGGGCTGGGATATGCTGGGTTAAGGGTGTGGACGAAACGGGAAGAAGGTACGGCCTCGTAGCGGAGGAGTACGGAAACATGGACGAAGAACAGATAAGACAGGGCCTCATGAAGAATATTCGGGAGATGAGCGAGCTGAGGGGGATGAGGGTCGAACAGGGGCCGAAGATGGAGGTAAAATCAGGAAAAGTTCCAGAGAAAATGTACGGATGCGCCGTAGCCGCCCTCGTGTTCATCCCCTAATGGCGGCCCCGGGGGGATTCGAACCCCCGACACCCGGCTTAGGAGGCCGGTGCGCTATCCTGGCTGCGCTACGGGGCCCATAACTTTTTGGCTGTGGCGTGAAGATAAACTTTCCCTTAGGGTAACGTTTTTAGGTCTACGCTCTATGCCCTAATCTTGGGCGGGGGTTCCCGAGCCAGGTCAAAGGGGCGAGCGCCCCCTGCGGGCCGCTAGACTTAAGATCTCGTGCCGTTAGGGCTTCGTGGGTTCAAATCCCACCCCCCGCACCACGGTTTCGGCTTGGAGCGTTTCTACCGACAGAGTTTTTGGATGAGGGTTTCCGTCTTTCCTGGACTATGGTGAGCAGCGTCACTATGGCTGAGGCCGCCGCAAAGTCTGTCGATATGGTCACTCCCGGACATATGTCGAGGACCATGTCGGCTATCCTGAATATTCCCTTCGGTACGCCTTCCCGAGAGCCGACGAGCAGGTTCACCCTCCTGGACTGGTCGAAGACCTCCGCTATCCTGTCCCCAAGGGCTGCGGCCGGCCTCCCCTCAGGCTCGAAGACTATCATCGGCTCGTCTCTGCGATCTCTCACGAGCTGGTAGAGGTCTTGGACGAACACCGGAACCCTCCTGACAGGCCTCGCGTACACCCTCCTCTGAACCTCGAGCCTGGACTTGATTCCCTCCAGAACGCCTGTGAGGAAGGCTCTGAGCTCCTCGGCCTTGACGGGCGTGTTTGGGGCTACGTAGAGCTCCCTTACCTCGAACGTCTGGACGCACCTCCCAACCCGGACTCCTATCTCCCTGGCCGCCTTCGGTGGTCCGAGGTAGGGCATCTGGACGACCGCCATCTTCGACAGCGTCTCCAGGGCCTCCACCTTCTCCGGAGACCTCTTACGCCACTCCTCGGAGCCGTCCGTTATGGACAGGTAGGCCTTGTCTCCGACTATCTCAACCCACACGATCTTGCCCGGGTACGTCAAGTCCACGTCGGCTCCCGTCGCCCTGACGACGGCGTCTCCCACGGCCGCGTTCACGTCCAGACTCGTGAACGTGTGGCTCCCCCTCCTCGTCGTCCTCACGGCGAACGTGTCCGACTCGAATATCCTGCCCGCAGAGACCTCCGCAGCGGCCTCCGCTATCCTCTTGGGAGACGCCTCACACACCCTTTCCGCCAGGAGGACCTTCTCGGCCTCGAGAAGCTCGGACCTCAAAGTCTCGTACAGGCGTTCGGGGTCTGTCGACGGTTTGACGAGGACGAGGCCTAGGAATCCCATGGGCTTGGCCTCCACCTCAGCCTCGGGGTCGAGTTCGAGTATCCTTGATGCGGCCACCTTCTCCAGACCCTTCGGCGTTTTCACCAGTATGGCGGCCTCGGGCAACCCAACGATATTGAGGATGCGGCCGATTTATGGCTATCCCCCAGCCCTCCGCGCCCTGAGCCACACCTTGACCGTGAGCGGCACGGCGGAGACGAACAGCCATATCTCAGGCCTCAGGGCGTAGGTGAGCCACCCTCCAGCCAGCCACTCCCGAAGCTCCTCCCCGCCGGCTATCAGAGCCGAAAGGGTGTGTGAGGCCAGTATGAGCGTGTAGAGACCTCCGAAGACCGCTGACAGTAGGGTTCCACCCAGCATGTATGGCAGAGAATTCCGTCCGTCGGTTCTGGTTACGACCAAGACTGTGGGCATTTCCAGAAGTACGCCTATCAGTATTGAGACAAGGGCTCCAAACAGGTCTCCCCGGGGTACCCCCACGAGCGTTATCGGAGGGCTCTCAGCCCCGGGGTTTAGCAACATAGTGTAAACGGCGTTCATGAGTTCCATGACGCCGAACGATACGTACAGGCCGCCCAGGAAGGCGGAGTAGACCCTCATCCACAGGCCGACCTTGGAGGGCATCGTTACCACCTCACGGAAAACCGAGGACGTGGCCGACGACCACTATGACGAGGGACACAGCGTACGCGAGTAGCAGCTCGTAGACCACAGCGAACAGCGTCCACTTCAACGAACCGGTTTCCCGGTATATCGCCGCAAGCGTGGCCACACACGGAACGTATATCAGCGTGAAGGCCATGAAGGCGAGGGCCTTCACCGGAGTGAACAGGCTCGAGACCGCCTCCCTCAGGTCCGCTCCACCCGCTCCGGTCAGCAGGCCGAAGGTTTCGACCACGACCTCCTTCGCCAAGAAACCGAAGAAGAGGGCTGTGACGCATCTCCAATCAAACCCCAGAGGCCTGAAAAGGGGTTCCAGGGTCCTGCCTATGACAGCCATGTAGGAGCTGGCCACGTCCACACCTCCGTGGGTTGCAGCCCACGGGTGGGTTGAGAGGAACCAAAGCACTATCATCACGGCGAATATTATCGTCCCCGCCTTCCTGAGGAAGTCGCTCCCCCTCTCCCACATGTGCATGAACAGGCCCCTCCACGTCGGGACAGCGTAAAGCGGGAGCTCCATGATGAACGCAGGCCTCTCGGCCTTGAAGAACGGTATCGCCTTCCTGAACAGCAGCGCCATGCAGACGGCCAACCCTATCCCGAGGAGGTACATCCCGTATATGCCGGCCGCGGCGTAGGCCCCCAGCACGGCTCCCCCGACCAACACGTACACGGGAAGCCTGGCGCTGCAGGACATCAAGGGGTTCACGAGAATCGTGAGCACCCTGTCCTGCTCCGTGTCTATAGTCCTCGTCGCCATCACGGCCGGAACGTTGCACCCGAACCCTATCAGCATCGGTATGAAAGACTTTCCATGCAACCCCAGTTTGTACAGAACCCTGTCCACGACGAAGGCGGCCCTGGCCAGGTACCCCGTGTCCTCGAGCACCGCGAGGCCGAGGAACATAAAGAATATGGGTGGCACGAACACCAAGACGCTTCCGAAGCCAGCGCATATGCCCTGGGCGAGGAAGGATGCAAGCCTCTCGTTCGGGACGTGCGTCATGGCTATCTCTCCAAGCTTGGAGAAGGCCAGGTCTATCAAGTCCGAGAGGGGTGCGGACACGTCGAACGTGAACCTGAAGAGCGCCCACCAGAGGGCGAGGAATATGGGTATGCCAAACACCTTGTGGAGGAATATCTTGTCCAGCATGTCCGAGAGCGTCAGAGGCCTCTCGCCCCTCATAACTTGGGACACTATGCTGTGGATGAGCTCGTACCTCTTCTCGATTAAGTAAACCTCGGGGTTCTCACCCAAAACTTCCTTAACCCTCGGCCTCGGGCATCCGCCGTATGGACACTTCCGACAGCTCAACTGAGGGCCTCCATTATCTCGTCCCTGTAGGGGCTCTTCTCCACGAGCTTCAAGACCTCCTCGTCCCCTTCAAGGAGCTTTATCGCCAGCCACCTCGTTGGGTACCTCTCCACCAGCGTTACGTCCTTCTTTATGGCCTCCTCGACCGCAGTTATGATCTCCTCAATCTCCCTCCCGTACTCTATCCTCGGCGGCCTCCTCTTCCTCCTCGCCGCCTCGATTATGGCGTCCTTCAGCTCCTCTATCCCCTCCTTAGTCGTAGCGACCGTAGGAATAACGGGGACGCCGAGGAGTTTTGAGAGTTTCTCAACATCTATGTCGTACCCGAGGGCCCTGGCCACGTCGAACTTGTTCAGGGCTACCACGACGTTTGCCTCGAGCTCCAGGAGTTGGAGGGTCAGGTATAGGTTACGCTCCAGGTTTGACGCGTCCACTATGTCCACGACCACGTCCGGCTTCTCCTCGACTATGAAGTTCCTGGCTATCAGCTCGTCCACAGACCTGGCCGTCAGACTGTAGGTTCCGGGGAGGTCTATTATCTCCATCTTGACGCCCCTGTGCACGCAGACGCCCACCTTCTTCTCAACCGTTTTTCCAGGCCAGTTTCCGACGTGCGCCTTCCCCCCGGTGAGGTTGTTGAACATGAGCGACTTACCCACGTTCGGGTTTCCTATCAGGGCCACGCGTATCATTCCCGGTCCCCCGAGACGAGTATCTTCATCGCGACTCCGTGGCCGAGGGCCACCCTTGAACCCTTGACCAAGACGAGTATTGGACCTGGTCCGGACCTCAGAACCTTGACTCTCTCCCCGCGAGTGAAGCCGAGCTCGGCTAGACGCCTCATCAGGCCCCTGCCGCCGTACACGGCCACGACTCTCCCAACCTCCCCGTCCCTCATCATGGCTAAGGGCATCATGGCCTGACCGCCTCGACGTAGACTCCGTCCGCTTCTTCGGCTCTTAGGCTCAGGTTGTACCCCTTAACCTCATATTCTATGGGGTCTCCAAGAGGTGCCTTGCGGACCATCCTTATCCTCGTCCCCCTGACGACCCCCATCTCCATCAGCCTCCTCCTTAAGGCTGGGGGTCCCTCCACCCTCACGACGATGCCCTCTTCCCCGGGCTTCAGCTCGCTGAGCTTGACCTCCATGCCGCATCCCAGGAAGTTAGGTTGTCCTAAAAATTAGTGGCGTTAGGCACTAAAATAGGTTTCCCTAAAAAAGTTAGGCTTCACCTAACTTATCGACTCGACAAGCGTTCCCGAAGGAGGTTAAGCCACCTCCTGACATGAGCAGGACGGTCCGGGGGACTCAGCAACAGTTTGACGAACTTCTCGATCTGCGTCAGCGTCTCGGAGCTGAGCCTGTGTTCAAGCTCGTGGGCGTCCCTGACCGCCACGTCGTGTGGAACCCCAAGCATCTCGAGGAACTTGACGAACAGTTCATGCCTGTCCTTGACCATGGCGCCTATCCTGAAACCCTCGTCCGTAAGCCTGACGATTCCGTACTTCTCGTGGACGACCAACCCCATGTCAGCCAGCCTACGCAGCATCTCCGTGACGCTGGCAGGTTTGACCGCCAGCCTCTCGGCGATTTCCTTAACCCTCGTGAAGCCTCTCTCACACGTCAGTTCGTAGATGACCCTGAGATAGTCCTCCCCCCTCCTGCTCAGCCCTTCCATCAAACAATAAAAGGAATGGCGATGCACAAAAATAAACAGCTTCCCGGATACGTTACAGGTGTTCGACGGGGACTTGCATGTTGATTCTTTCTTCAGCTGTGCATCGGCTGTTGAAGAAGTATTAATCTGGATGTGAAGTGTTTAGGGAACACGACGAATCATGAAAGTTGAGCCCAAGGTTTCTAAGATAAGGAAACGGGATGGTAGGATAGTCGATTTTGACAGGAATAGGATAACGAACGCCATATACAAGGCCATCAAGGCGGTCAAGTTCGGAGATAGGGAGCTGGCTGAGAAGCTCTCTGACCAGGTCGTCCGGATAGTGAACGAGAGGTTTGCGGGGAAGATTCCGAGCGTGGAGGATGTTCAGGACATAGTCGAGGAAGTTCTGGTCAAGAACGGGTACTTCCAGCTGGCTAAGGCGTACATCCTTTACAGGCAGAAGAGGACTGAGCTCCGTGAGACCAAGTGGCTTCTGGGCGTGACGGATGACCTTAAGCTCTCCCTGAACGCCGTCAGGCTCCTCGAGAGGAGGTACTTGATCAAGGATGAGTTCGGTAGGGTTGTGGAGACGCCTTCGGAGATGTTCAGACGGGTTGCGAAGGCCATAGCCTCCGCGGACAAGATGTACGGAAAGGATCCCTCCAAGGCTGAGAGGGAGTTCTTCGAAGTCATGACTCACCTGGAGTTCCTACCAAACTCGCCGACCCTCATGAACGCGGGGACGAGCATAGGACAGCTCTCGGCGTGCTTCGTCCTGCCGATAGAGGACTCGATAGAGTCCATATTCGACGCCCTCAAGGCCATGGCCATAATCCACAAGTCAGGCGGTGGGACGGGCTTCTCGTTCTCCAAGCTGAGGCCCCGCGGCGACATAGTCAGGTCCACGATGGGTGTGGCGAGCGGACCCGTGTCGTTCATGAGGATATTCGACGTGGCCACCGAGGTGATAAAGCAGGGTGGGAGGCGTAGAGGCGCCAACATGGGCATACTTCGCGTGGACCACCCAGACATAGTCGAGTTCATAACGGCCAAGTCCAAGGAGGGTGTGCTCAAGAACTTCAACATATCCGTCGCGGCTACGGACGATTTCATGAAGGCCGTGGAGGAGGACGGGGAGTACGAGCTGATAAACCCGAGGACGGGGAAGGCTGTGAAGCGTGTGATGGCGAGGGACATATTCGACCTGATCGTGACGATGGCTTGGAGGACTGGAGACCCTGGCATGGTGTTCATAGACGAGATAAACAGGCACAACCCGACTCCAGCTCTCGGGGAAATCGAGAGCACAAACCCGTGTGGAGAGGTGCCTCTCCTACCCTACGAGTCATGCAACCTCGGCTCCGTGAACCTAGCCAAGATGGTCCGGGACGGTGAGGTGGACTGGGAGAGACTCAGGGAGGTGGTCAGGACTGCGATACACTTCCTAGACAACGTTATAGACGTGAACAATTACCCGCTTCCCGAGATAGAGAAGATGACGAAGGCCAACAGGAAGGTCGGACTGGGTGTCATGGGGTTCGCAGACATGCTGATAGAGTTGGGCATACCCTACGACTCCGAGGAGGGCCTCCAGATGGCTGAGAAGGTCATGTCGTTCATAAGCAGGGAGGCGAGGCAGATGTCCGTAGAGCTGGCCGAGGAACGCGGCTCGTTCCCGAACATAGACCTGAGCATATGGCCTAAAAGGGGTTTCAGCGTCCTCAGAAACGCCACAGTCACGACGATAGCGCCCACAGGTTCGATAAGCATCATAGCCGGAGCCTCGAGCGGGATCGAGCCGCTGTTCGCCGTGGCCTTCGTCAGGAACGTCATGGGCACCCAGCTTTTCGAGGTGAACCCGATATTCGAGAGGGTCGCCAAGGAGAGGGGGTTCTACAGCAAGGAGTTGCTGAGGAAGGTTGCCAGGGTGGGGACGGTGCAGGAGCTGACTGAGATACCCGAGGACGTTAGAAGAGTGTTCGTGACGGCGCTGGACATAGCTCCGGAGTGGCACGTCCGTATGCAGGCCGCCTTCCAGAAGTACGTGGACAACGCCGTCGCCAAGACCGTCAACCTGCCTTACGAGGCGACTCTGGAGGACGTCAGGAGGGTCTTCATGCTCGCCTACAAGCTCAAGTGCAAGGGCATAACGGTGTACAGGTACGGGAGCAAGAAGGAGCAGGTTCTGTACCTCGGCCTCAAGTCCGCACCGTCCGAGGTCACAGAGCCGTACGTGGTGGCAGACTCGGAATACGCTGGTGGATGCCCCACAGGGGTGTGTCCGTTCTAGTTGACTCCCAAGCCTAAGGCTAAGCCCCGTAAGAGGGGGTACATACACCTGTACACGGGCGACGGGGAAGGCAAGACCATAACGGCCTTCGGGCTTGCGTTGAGGGCTGTGGGCCACGGATACAAGGTCATCATCATACAGTTCATGAAGGGACGTAAGGACGTAGGCGAATACAAGATCCGGGAGAGGCTTCAACCCGAGTACGAGATATACCAGTTCGGCAGGGAGGAGTTCGTAGACCTCAGGAACCCAGACCCCGTGGACAAGGAGCTCGCCCAGAAAGCCCTGGAGTTCGCCCGTGAGGCGTTGAAGAGGAAGCCGAGGGTGCTGGTACTGGATGAGATAAACTTGGCTGTAGCCGCCGGACTCGTGAAACTCGAAGACGTGCTGAAGCTCCTGGACGAGGTTCCGGAGGAGACTGTGGTCGTCCTGACGGGCAGGAACGCCCCGAAGGAGTTGATTGAGAAGGCTGACCTAGTCACCGTGATGGAAGATGTGAAACATCCCATGAGGAAGGGCGTTCCAGCCAGGAGGGGCATAGAGTACTAACTGGTTGGCGCCGGGGGTGGGATTTGAACCCACGAGGCCTCAATCGGCCACGGGCTGCCTGGACCCACTCAGGTCTCCAGGCCCGCCCCCTACCTGGCTGGGGTACCCCGGCCCATCTTGTTTTTCGTCCTGGGGGATATTAACCTTTACAGAACTGGCGTCGGCGAGGGTGTGGGCGGGGTTCTTCTGAGGTACTCCTCAACCTCCGGACGCGTCAGGAGGTATGCTATGACCGCGTTCACCACGACATCGGGTATCCCAACAGGGAAAGAGAGTACTCCGAGGACTATCCCGAGGATGGCGAGCGCCAGGCCGAGCATCCAAGCCCAGCCCATGCCCGTCCAGTACCCGTAGGCTGTGACGAAGTATATGCACGCCATCACGACGTAGAAGACGCCTATGGCCATGACGAAAGTGGCGGACACAGCCATGGGCATCGGCATGTGTCCGTGCATCGAGACGAAGCTGGCTGCGAGGAACATGAAGGCTCCGGCCATCAACGCGAACACTCCGAGTATGACCGTGAGCACCGTCAGGACGATTATACCCAGAGGCCTAACCTTCTCAACCTGAGGCCACATACCAATCGATGCTTGAACAACGAGACGGCTAAACTTTACCCGGCTTTCCTAAGCCTCGACGCAAGGCTGTGGGCCAATCTGACGGGCTCCGGAAGCCTGTGCCCCCTGAAGCACTTGAGGGCGACGTCGAGGGAAGTCTCCAGGGAGACCTTGTGGCCTGGGGAGACGTACACAGGCTTGATGTCCGCCGAGGGTTTGACCGCGGCTCCCACAACCGTCCTACCGTGCACCACAGGCCTCCACCCAGCCTCTACAGGTTCACCCACCCGAAAGCCTGGGAGCAGACCCCTGGCGACGCCCACGGAGGGCACATCGAGCGTGACACCCAGGTGGGACGCTATTCCGCATCGGTATGGATGGGCTATTCCGTGTCCGTTCACCATCAGGACGTCGAACCTGCCTAACAGAGGCTCGACGGCCTCCACCATGGCAGGTCCCTCCCTGAACGACAGGTACGTCGGTATGTACGGGAACCTCACCTCAACCTCTGAGGTGGACTGATCCACGGGGACGGAGTCCTCGACGTCCCACAGCACGCACGCCCCGTAGGCTTTCCGCCCCCTGTAGGAGACGTCCACCCCTGCCACAAGTCTGACAGGCTCGTCGAGGATGTCTTCGAGAACCACCTTGGACGCCACTTCGACTTGTAGGTTCCTGAGGCCTCTGAGGGGCTTCCCCGACTCGAAGTCCCTGAAAAACCTGACGTCCAAGCCCCGAACCACGCCGTCCACGACCGGGATGCCCTCGGCGGCGAGCCTGTCAACGGCCTCAGGCAAGACGGGTGTACCGTCCGCGTGGACCACCCTGTGCACCGGGGCGCCACGCCGTCGAAGCTCTCGGAGCATCTCGGGGATGGCTCGGGAGGCGAGGGGGTCTCCGAGGGCATCTGCGAGGGCTGTGCAGGTTGTCACCTTTCCTGGGGGTATCTGGTTCAGGAGTTTCAGGAGCTCTTCGTACAGGTCTATTCTGGGGAACACCTCCGAGCCCTCACGGTTATCCCTATGAACACTGGTCCCCTGACGTCTATCCTCTTCCTGAGGCTCGTCACGTACCTCCTTACACGCCTCGAAACGGCTACGTTCACGTCCGACGGGAGGCGGGCAACCCTAACCCTGATCGTCTCCTCACCCCCTCCACGCTCCAACAGGAGCTCAAGCCTCCTGGCGGCCATGGCCGCCACCGCGTCGAGGTACCTTATCCCCGTGTACACGCCCCTACGCCTCGTCTCCTCGTCCGGAACGAGACCCAGTATGTTTCCGTCCACCACCCAGACCTCGTTCATGGCCGCTGGCCCCAGAAGCTTCACGCCCGGGTCCCTCTCCCAGACAAAAGCCTCGGCCTTCAGGTCCCCTATGGTGGACTCCCAGACCTTGAGCTCTACTGGCGAGGGGTCGGATGCGTGTTCCTCCATGCACCTTATCATGGCCTCCATGGCCTTCCTTCCGACTTCGGTGAGCGGAGCCTCTATGAGCCTCACACCTCGGGCGATGTCCTCGTCCGTGAGTTTGAGGGGCTTGTACAGGTAGGGGTATGCGACGCACCTTATGTCCCGCTCACCCAGCATGACCATCGCTATGCGCTCCACGCCGAAGCCGGCGTTGAACACGGGGTACTCTATTCCGTACCTGGCCAGCGCCACGGGCGAGTATAGGCCAGCGTCTCCGACCTCCACCCATTCCCCGGTGGCCCGGTTCTTCACGAAAACCTCGAACTCCATGCGCGGTGCGTAGTACTTGGACGTGGCAACCTTCCTCCTGTTTTCGACCTCCGTGAAGCCGAGTTTGGACATGAACTCCTTGACTATCTCCTCACCGTCCTCGAGCGATATCTCCTCCGCCATGACCACCAGAGACGCCGTGTGGCTCTCGTACAGGTGGCTCTCGTCCAGACGTTCCTCCCGCCTGAACTTCAACCCTATCGTGAAAAGCTGTATCGGAAGCTCCATCCTGTCCTGCATGACCGCGAGGGTTGGGAACCACAGCGTCGTCGTGTGGCTCCTCAGAGTCAGGGTCGTCGGCACGGGCTTGAGCTCCTTAAACTCGGGGAACACACGGTCGATTATGGCCGTGGCCTGCTCCTCCCTCAGGCCGAGTTCGACCACCATCGTCTCGACAAGGTCATCCGCCTCTATGGAGCCCTCCTTGTACCTCCTGAGTATCGACTTGAGTTCCTCAACCTTGTCGAACCCTGGTGCGATGCGCCTTATGGCCTCCACCCTACGCTTGTCCAGGCCTATCTCAGGTCTGGGTAGCTTGGCCAGGTAGAACACCCTGTCGAGTATGACGTTGGCCTCAGGGCCGTACTGCTTCCTCACCTCCGACTCGTCGGCTATCGACGGGAGTAGGATCTCTTTGAAGCCCATCTCGACGAGTATGCGTCTCATCTTCTGCATCAGGTTAAAAACGGGGTTCGCCTCCCCCTCCTCCCTCCTCAGGTTGAAGAATCTGCCCCTATCCCTCAGGTACTTTGCAGACTCTAGCCAGGCCTTCTCGAAGCCCTCCTCAGCCATCTTCAGTATCTTATCCACGTCTATCCTCGCCGCCCATCACCTCCTCCAACCTCCTGATCAGCCTCTCGAGGGCGTTCCTCCTCAACTCTATCGTCAGGTCGCCCCTCGTGGCCTCTATCACCCTGCGGGCCACGTCGCACTTCCTCCTGAGGCCTGGAATGCGTATGAACAGCTCATCCACGGATGCGAGGTCGAGGTATATCTCCTCCATCAGCTCCAACCTCTTTTCAGCTTCCTCCAGCCTCCCAGCCCTGATGAGGTCCAAGGCGTTCCTCCTCAACTCTCCTATCACGTCCGCGAGGCCCAGAACGTACGACCGGGGTGGCAGAGACAGTTCTTCTGGTGTGGGAGGCTTCGAGCCGGAGACCAGGCTGAGGAGTATGACCGCCTCTGAGAGCTCCTCGTATGCCTCCCCGAGCGGGAGACCCCTCAGGTAGCGTTCCGCCTCAACCATCCGCTCGACCTCCCTGAGCTCGCCGAGGGCTTCGTCTATGAGACTCCTCGCCTCTTCGAGGCTGCCCGCGTGTATCAGCAGTATGGCTCTCTTGGCCTTCCTACCAGCCCTCCTAACCCTCAGCGACGCGTCCTCGGACAGGCTGCTTACCCTCTTGAGCTCCTCACCGATCTTCTCGAGCACTTCCCTGAACAAGGGGTATCAGAGGATTTAGGTTTGGAAGACTAATAAAGGGAAGGATCTCGGAGTCTGCAAAACATCTTTCACCAGCCGTGTGGTATTAGGGTTGGGAGATGCCTATACCGGAGGAGCTGCTGAGGACTTTCAAGAGGCAGGGATACCAGCTGGCGGGTAGACACAGCGCTGTCAAGACGTGTCACTGGACGAGGCAGAGCCTCCTAACCTCCGAGAGACGGGTGTGCTACAAGCAGAAGTTCTACGGGATAAGGAGCCTCAGGTGTATGCAGATGACCCCCACACTCGGCAGGTGCACCCAGAACTGCCTCTTCTGCTGGAGGGCTGGAGCCCTTGACCTCGGATTAGCCTGGAACCAAGCACTGTTCCCGTCTGAGGAGGCTGACGAACCAGAGGTCGTCGTGGAGGAGTGCCTCAAAGCCCACTGGAGGGCACTCATAGGGTTCAAGGGTAACCCAAAAGTTGAGCTGGAGCTCCTCAACCTCGCCCTGAACCCCGTCCACGTGGCCATAAGCCTCGAGGGGGAGGTCACGCTGTACCCGATGATAGGGGAACTCATAGAGGAGTTCTTCAGGAGGGGCTTCAAGACCGTGTTCCTCGTCACCAACGGAACACTCCCCGAAGTCTTGGAGAACCTCAGCAGAGAGCCGACCCAACTGTACGTAAGCCTGTGCGCACCCGACGAGGAGACGTACGTCAGGGTCTGCAGACCGGTCATAAAGGACGGGTGGGAGAGGGTGAACAGGACGCTGGAGCTCCTGGAAAGCTTCAGCTGTCCAACAGTCGTGAGGCACACGCTCGTCAGGGGGTTGAACATGCGGAACGTCGAGGGGTACGCCAAACTCGACTTGAAGGCCAACCCGACCTACATAGAGCCCAAGGCAGCCATGGCTGTCGGGTTCTTCCTGAAAAGGCTTCCGCGGGAGGACATGCCAACCCATGAGGACGTGGTGGAGTTCTCCAAGAAGCTCTCAGAGCTGACCGGGTACGCCATCATAGACGAGTCGAGGGACTCCAGGGTGACGCTGTTGAGCAGGCTCGAGAAGCCAATAAAATGGGGGATGCCTTAACGCTCCCTCTCACCCTTGATGAACTCCTCAACCCACCTCCTCGCCACGTGGTCAGGCACCTGGACGGGCGGATGTTTGAAGGCGTACGCAGATATGCTCGTCAGCGGCCCAGCGACACCCCTGTCCAACGCCAGCTTCACAGCCCTGATCACGTCTATGACCATACCGGCGCTGTTGGGCGAGTCCTCGACGGCCAGCTTCAGGTCTATGGTCACAGGGGTGTCACCGAACTTCCTGCCCTCGATCCTTATGTAACATATCTTCTTGTCTCCGAGGAACTTCACGTATCCACTCGGCCCCGCCCACGCCTCGGCGTCGTACGGTATGAGGCTCGTCACAGCCTCCGTCTTGCTGATCTTCTTCGTCGTCAGCCTGTTCGGGTCGGTCATGTTCAGGAAGTCCGTGTTTCCACCGACGTTCAGCTGGTATGTCCTCTCGACCTTAACGCCTCTGGAAACCAGCAGATCCACGAGCGCCCTGTGGACTATCGTGGCGCCGACCTGACTCTTTATGTCATCCCCCGCTATGGGGAGCCCCTTCTCCTCGAACCTCCTCGCCCAGTCAGGGTCGGACGCTATGAACTCAGGTATGCAGTTCACGAACGCACACCCAGCTTCGAGGCAGGCTTTGGCGTAGAACCTGGTGCCCTCGTAGCTCCCGACCGGTAGGAAGTTGATCAGCATGTCCGCCTTAGTCTCCTTCAGAACCTCGACGACGTCCACAGGCTTGACGTCGCTCTCGTCGTACGTGTAGAACGGCTCCCTCATGTGCGGGGCCACGCCGTCGAGTATGGGTCCAGGAAGAACCTTCACGCCCAGGTGGGGTACGTCGGATATCTTGTAGCAGCAGTTGGGCTCCGTGAATATGGCCTCGGAGAGATCCTTGCCTATCTTGAGCCTGTTGACGTCGAAGGCCGCCACGAACTCTATGTCCCTTATGTGGTATCCCCCGAAGTTGACGTGCATCAGCCCCGGTACGTCAGCGTCGTCGTCCACGTCCCTGTAGTAGTATACACCCTGGACTAGGGCTGACGCACAGTTTCCTATCCCGACTATCGCCACTCTAATCGGCATCTATGTTCACCTCCTAAGCAAGAATGTTGTAATAATATCTCGCGAACGAACACGAGATAATTAATTCATTAAATAAGAGGGGGGTCGGCCAATATAAACTTTGCCTTTTTGATTTCAAAGGCCGTATACGGGCTCATTATTTTAATCGTTCGTGTGTAATGATGAAAGTTAATAAGTTGCCCAACCGCCTATACCCATGGCTTAAAAATGGAGGAACTCGAAAAACTTGACGTAGTTAAGACAGTTGACGAGTACATAAACCGCACCAACTGGATGATCAGGGAAAACAGTAACGTAAGCTACTCCTTCTCCGCCGTGTTTCTCAAGCTGGCGGGTGAGGCCGTCTCGAAGTACACACTCGTTAAGGTGTACCCACCCGAGATTAGGAGAGCCCACGTGGACGGGGACATACACATACACAACCTCTACATGGGCATAGTCGGCTATTGCGCAGGCTGGTCTGTGAGGGACATCCTGTACTTCGGGTTTAACGGAGTCCCCTACAGGGTCGAGTCTAGGCCTCCGAGGCACTTCTCCACAGCCCTGCTCCAGATAGCCAACTTCGTCGGGACGCTTCAGAACGAGTGGGCTGGAGCCCAGGCCTACAACTCTCTAGACACTTTCCTAGCCCCGTACGTCAGGATGGATAGGCTTAGCTACAGGGAGGTTAAGCAGGAGATACAGCAGTTCGTGTACAACCTTAACATAACCTCCAGGTGGGGTGGGCAGAGCCCGTTCACAAACGTTACGTTCGACCTGAAGGTTCCCGAAGACCTGAGAAACGAGCACGTCGTGTACGCGGGAAAGCTGTTGGAAGACACCTACGAGGAGTACCAGGAAGAGGTAGACATGATAAACAAGGCGTTCGCCGAGGTCATGGCCGAGGGCGACATGGTAGGCCGTGTGTTCACCTTCCCGATACCGACGTACAACATAACCCGCGACTTCGACTGGGACAGTGAGGCTGTGGACGCCATATTCGAGATGACCGCCAAGTACGGGAACCCGTACTTCCAGAACTTCATAAACAGCGACTTGAACCCCCGGGACATCAGGGCGATGTGCTGTAGGCTTAGGCTCGACTTGAGGGAGGTCTACAGGAGGGTGGGCGGATACTTCGGGTACGCCGACAAGACGGGAAGTGTCGGCGTCGTGACGATAAACATGCCGAGGATAGGGTACCTCTCCAAGGATGAGGATGAGTTCTTCGAGAGGCTTGAGAGGCTCATGGAGCTTGCCAAGGAGAGCCTGGAGATCAAGCGTAGGGTGGTGGAGAAGAACATACAGCTTGGCCTTCTGCCGTTCACGAAGCGATACCTGGGTGAACAGGGTCTCAGGTGGCACTTCTCGACCATCGGGTTGATAGGGATGAACGAGGCCTGCCTCAACTTCCTCGGCGTGAGCATAGCCGAGAAGGAGGGTAAGAGGTTCGCCATAAAGGTGCTGAAGTTCATGAGGCAGAAGATACTGGAGTTCCAGCAGGAGACGGGGAACATATACAACTTGGAGGCCACGCCTGGCGAGGGGTTGAGCTACAGGTTCGCCATGCTCGACAAGAAGAAGTACCCCGACATAATAACGGCTGGAGAGAAGGTTCCGTACTACACGAACTCGACGCACCTACCCGTGAACTACACGGACGACCTCTTCGAGGCGTTGAGACACCAGGACGACCTCCAGGTTCTGTACAACGGCGGGACGGTTTTCCACGCCTTCATAGGTGAACGCCTCGACCCTGAAGGCTGTAAGGTGTTGGTGAGGAAGATAGCCGAGAACTTCAGGCTCCCCTACTACACGATAACGCCGACCTTCAGCGTATGCCCAGACCACGGCTACATACCCGGAGAACACTTCAAGTGCCCCTACTGTGGAAGGGACATGGAGGTCTACTCCCGCGTCGTAGGTTACCTGAGGCCCGTCCAGCTGTGGAACGACGGGAAGCGTGAGGAGTTCAGGCAGAGGGTTACCTACGACGTTTCGAGGATGCTCGACAGGTTCCTGTGAGGCGTGTGGGATGCTGCCGATAAAGGCGTTGAGGAAGGTTTCGGCCATAGACTATCCAGGCAGACTCGCCACCACCGTGTTTGTGGGAGGATGCAACTTCAGGTGCCCCTACTGCTACAACGCGGAGCTCGTCCTCAACCCCGACGGCATCCCAGACATACCGGAACAGGAAGTCCTGACGCTCCTGTCCGAGCGGGTTGGGTTCATAGACGGCGTCTGCATGGGTGGTGGGGAGCCGACGATACACCCGGAGCTACCGGGGTTCCTCGAGAAGGTTAAGGAGATGGGTCTGCTCGTGAAGTTGGACACCAACGGCTCCAGGCCGGACGTGGTGGAGAAACTGATAGAAAGAAAGCTCGTCGACTACGTGGCCATGGACTTCAAGACCTCGCCTGAGAACTACAGCAGGGCCGTCGGCGTGGAGGCGCCCATGGATGCCATAATGCGGTGTGTGAAGGTGTTGAGGTCCTCCGAAATCGAGTACGAGTTCAGGACGACCGTGGTACCAGGGATAGTGGGCAAAGACGACTTGAGGAGAATAGGTGAGGTGCTGAGGGGTTCGAGGTTGTACGTCATCCAACAGTTTAGACCTTGGAGAACGTTGGACCCAAACATGTCTTCTGTAACCCCCTACACAGAGGAGGAACTGAAGGAGTTCGCTGAGGCGGTGAAGCCGTTCTTCGAGCGTGTAGTCATCAGGATTTGACAGCTAACGACAGTATGACAGGCGTTATGTAAGCCTCTATGAAAGCGGCTACGAGGAAAGCGGGTACAAGGTATATGAGGAAGAACAGTATGGCTGCGATTATCTCCGCACCGAGACCATGCTCCCCCTTCAACCTCCTGTAGAAGCTCATTCCAAGCCTAACACCCATCGCCGAGCTCACGATGAAGGCTGGAATCTCTATGATGCCGTGGGGCAGTAGGGCGGCGACGGTGGCGAGGGGGCCTTGAGCCTGCGTGAACACCGACACGACGAGGCCGATTATCAACCCGTTTATGGCCACGAAAGCTATGGGGGCTATCCCGAAGAATACGCCGAGTAACATAGCCACGAAGGACTTCAAGGCGTTGTTGAGGAATATGATAATCATGACCATCAGTGGAGGCAGGCTGACCATCGGCGCGAACTGCCTGCCAAGGGACTCCGTGAGAGTCTCTTGTAACGGCCTCGGCAGCATGGCTCCGACCACGAGTAGGGCTATGAACACGGGTACCGTTATGGCGATGGACTTCCGTAAGCCTTTTAGGTAAGCTTTAACCGGCATGACCATCATGTCTACCAAATACCCTCCTAACGGCATCTCTCACATCCCTACCAGATACCGTTGTCCTGCCGCTACTTAAGGCGTACTTGACAGCCTCCCTGGCGACCGTCATGCCGAACTCCCCAAGCGCCCTGCGGAGCTCCTCACCAGCCTCCCTGCTGACCCTCTTGGCGCCGGCCTTCCTGAGCATCCTGACGGCTGAGGCGAGTGTGAGCTCCTCAGCCAACAGACCACCAACATTTTATTCGAGCCTCCTGCTTAAACGTTCACGTATGCTACACCTCGTCCTCGCCGAGGCTGCGTTGGAGACCGTTCCAAAGGGCATCAGGAGGCACCCGGCTGTCAGAGCTCATGCCAGGAGGCGTGGGAAGAGCCCGGGTGAGATACTGTTGGACAGGTCTTACCACCACTCTGCGATGAGGGGGCTTCCGATGGCTGAGAAGAGGGGGAGGCCGGACATAACGCACATATGCCTGCTCGAAGCCCTCGGCTCACCGCTGAACAAGGAGGGGCTGCTACGCGTGTACGTTCACACGATAGGGGGCTACGTCATCTACGTGAACCCGGAGGTGAGGCTGCCCAGAAACTACGACAGGTTCGTGGGCCTGATAGAGCAGCTTTTCAAGACAGGCTCCGTCCCACCGGGAGAGGAGAAGTGGCTGCTGAAGGTTAAGCGGGGAAGCCTGAGAGACCTCGTGGAGGAGGTGAACCCAACCCTCGTGGCAGCCTTCTCCACGGACGGCGAGCCGGCAACGCTCTCGGAAGTCTGCCGAGCGCTCGTCAATGAGGAGAACCCCATGGTCCTGGTGGGGGCTTTTCCGAGGGGCTCGTTCACCAGCGAGACGGAGGCACTCGTGGACAGGCGGTTCAGGATAGACCCGGAGGCCCTCGAAGCCTGGGTCGTAGTCTCCAGACTCGTGTACCAGTACGAGGTCGAGATAGGGCTACCCAAAAAAAGAATAAGTAGACTACTCAAAAATAAACTTTGATGGAAGCCCCAGAGGAGGTAAAGAAACTGGCTGAGCAGATATTTGGTAAAGATGTAAAACTGAAAATAACAGGGAACAATATCATACAAGCTGAATGGTGGCCTCTGTTAGCTTTTTTTGCGGAATATTGGTATCTTTCCTATGCGTTGTATTTCCTTTAAACAAAATCAAAGAACATGTATGTGACTTGCACTCAGCTATAAATATGGCTTCAATAAACCCTATTCTAAGTGCTCTTTTGAAAAGTGATGAATACAACAGAACCATATTGCAAAGAAAATATAAGAGATTTGGCCGTCCTTCTGCACAAAAACGAATAGGATTTTTAAAAGAACTTACAAATATACGCAAAAATAATGATTATCGTTAGGGATCTAAAACAATGAGTCTTCCCGGAAGTTCTCTCAAATTTTTTATTACGTGCGGCCCACTTTTCAACCCTCTCCTGTCTACGAGGAGGGCCTTCATGCCCGCCTGGATGGGGACCTCGTAGTCGAACCTTGGGTGGTCTCCGACGTGGATTACCTGGCCTGGCTCGACGCCGATTATCCTACACACCTTGAGGAACGTCTTGGGGGCCTTCTTGACCTCCCTGAAGTCGGATGTGACTGAGAAGACGGCTTCGAAGTACTGGGACACGTCTCTGAGCATGTACTCCAGGAACTCCCTGGCCGTGTTTGATACGACTATCAGCCTGTACCTCCGGTGGAGCTCCTCCAAGACCTCCAGAACCTCCGGGTACAGACCCATCTTGTCGAGGCACTCCTCCATCAAGTCTCTCCAGTCTCCTGGAAGCCTCAGCCTCCTCCACCAGTACTCGACGTCGTACCACTCCAGCCTGTCCTCCCCAACCTCCTCGTACTGGCTGAAGACCTCCCTCACCGCCTGCTCGTAGCTTATCCCCCTCGACTCCGCGTACAGGCGTGGTATGCCCTCCTCCCAAACCGCCACAGCGAAGTTCTCGTTCACAAGCGTCCCCTCAGCGTCGAAGGAAATCACTCTCAGGCCGGCCATTCCACAGATAAAGCCCCCGCAGGCCGTTTAAGGTTTTTACAGACCTAAGGAGAAGGAGGACATGGGACTCGGGTTGGGGTTCAAGCACCTCGAACACATATCAGAAGCATACGTCGAAGCCTGGGGGTCAACGCTGGAAGAGGCTTTCGAGAACGCTGGGAGAGCGTTCTTCGACATAATGACCGACGTAAACAGCGTCGAGCCCGTGAGGGAGGTGGAGCTCCGGGTTGAGGCCGAGGACTTGGAGGCCCTTCTCTTCGAGTGGATAACGGCTCTTCTCGTGGAGTTCGACACGACGGGCATGGTGTTCTCGAAGTTCCAGGTGGCCATAGAGAGAACGGACGGAAGGTTCAGGTTGAGGGCGAAGGCCTACGGAGAGCCCTACGACCCCGAGAGGCACCCGCCTAAGGTTGAGGTCAAGGCGATGACGTACTCGTTGATGGAGATAAAACAGGAGGACAGTGGGTACAGGATAAGGTACGTAGTGGACATATGAAAAAGATTTAGGCTGTTCAACGCCTATGCATACATTGCCGTAAGGAGCGTAAACACGCCCACAACCAACCATATTGCGAAAGACACGATGCCCACCTTAATCAACCCATTAGCCATCTCCGGATCCTCGTCTTTAACAGCTATGTAGCCAAGAGCCGCGACGATGGGCCCTCCGAGCAGACATAGCGCATACCACCAGAGGGTGGGTCTGGGCTTAGCCTCAACCTGCTCCATGTTCCCCACACAAATAGGATATTGAATTGAGTTGATAAGGCTTAAAACTGGTGCTCCGGCCGGGATTCGAACCCGGGTCTGGGGCTCGAAAGGCCCCAATGCTGGTCCTGGCTACACCACCGGAGCC
>Ga0190363_1000031_pt1 | contig 77495 bp, 82 predicted proteins | sample 48721867_MG_FD_161272 | JGI IMG/M metagenome (GOLD analysis project Ga0190363, IMG submission 161272) | Hydrothermal vent microbial mat bacterial communities from Southern Trench, Guaymas Basin, Mexico - 4872-18-6-7_MG | ecosystem: Environmental > Aquatic > Marine > Hydrothermal vents >...
ACTATGGGCAATCTCCCTAGGGCTGAAAACATGGAGCACAATAAAACATTTCGCAGAAGGCATAGCAGGCACAATACCTGACAATAGATTCGACAACCTACTACGAAACCTTGTAAAATACGGTTTCGTAGAGAAAACAGAAAACCTAGAATACAAAATAACAGACCCACTAACCACAAAAGCAATAGAAAAACTAAAAAGAAAATACGGAATAACATGAAACCACCATGCTAAAATACCAGTAGATAGTTTCAGATGAGAACCCTGCGCTTAGAGAACGGCAAACACCATGTTAGAACCTTAACTGTTCTGGAGCAAGTGTAAATCCTTAGTATTGAATATTAGTTTATGGTGGGTGTTGTTGAGGGTTCTTGTTCTTTAAGCTTCTTTAAACCTCTGTATGCTATTATGGATGACTGACCCCTAGGGCTAAGCGTACTAGCTGCATCCGTAATTAAGAAAGAAGGATATTAGGTAAAGAGCTACGTTTTTAACATACTCTTCTTTGAAACTATTTGGCATTCATAATTCTAATGTTTTTATTGTTATTTAACATTACATTTTCCATGTGAACATAGCTTATTTACAGGTAAAGTAAGTTCTCTAGGTTACCAAAGTTATTGTCATCTGGATAGCTTTATATACTTTTACCATATATATTTGAGCCTGGTGGAGTCTTATGGCTATTGTTAAGATGGATAAGCAAGGACGTATATTGATACCTGCAAGCATTAGGAAAACTATTAAGACGAAACTATTCGTAGCTGAGGTTTTAGGTGATGAAATAAGGCTTAAGCCTTTGAAAGCACTTGATTTAACAAGCTTGTTCGACAGTATAGAGGTTGATGTTGAAGATTTCTCGGACACTCATAAGCTTAGGAAAGCTTTAGCAGAGAGGTAGCTTAAAGGGTTGTTGCGGAAATGAGGTTTCTTGATTCAAGCGTTTTCCTACATGCATATCTTAAGCCACGTAGGAAGCTTAAACCCTTAGAGAAGAAAATTAAGGCTAAAGCTAAGGAGATCATTAGGAGAGTAAATAGTGGTGAAGAAGAGGTTTACATGACAGTTGTCCATTTAAGCGAGGTGGTTAACATCATAGAATCCCATATAGGCTTACTAGAAAGTATAAGCTTCTTAGCTAAAATATTTTCACTGAAAAACGTGATTGTAGATGATGTAAGTAAGGAAGAGTATGTAGAAGCACTAGCTATTTCAAGAAAACACTACGTTAGCGTAAATGACGCCTTAGCATATGTTAAGATGAGAGAAAACAACGTTAACGAAATATACTCATTTGATAAACACTTCAAAAACCTACCAGGATTAAAAGTACTACCGAAAATATAATACAGCCAAGAAACAAATGAAGTTCCACGCATACACCCTCTTCTAGCTTATAAGCGTATTGAAGAGACTGCTTCAGATTAACTATGTCTTTAACATTGAAATGCGCTTTTACCATAATGTTTCCGTCTAAGTATATAAGCTCCTAGCTTCTCTAAGCTTGTCTTACACTGCCCAGTCTGTAGTTATGTTTAACTTAGTTAACATTATGCTCTAAGTTAAACACTAGGCTTATATAGTTTAAGTTTAACTTTAGTGGTTGAGGTGTCTTGTTATAGTGAAGTATAGGGTTAAAGTGTATAGGAAGGGTTTGGTAGTTATTCCCGCTGAGGTAAGGAGGAAGCTTGGAGTGTATGAGGGTATGTTTTTGGAGTTGAGAGTTGAGAATAACAGTATAGTGTTGACGCCTCCTAAAACGTTGAAGGATGCATTCGGAGTTGATAGGGATGAGGCGTTGAAGGTTGCTAAGCTAATTGTTAAATCGAGGAAGAAGGAAGTTGAAAAAGAAATACGTTCTTGATTCCGGAATTTTACCACTGTATTTCGCAGGTAGAAGTGATGTAGGGAAGTTCATTAACGATATTTATAAGGGATTAGCTGAAGGGTACATGTGCGAAATTAATGTCACCGAGTTCCTATACAATTATGCGAGAGTATTTGACTGGGATGCGGCAGTAACTAAAAACAGACTTCTCAGAACAAGTCCTATAAGGATTGTAGGTGTTGATGAGAATATGAGTTTAGAAGCAGCAAAGCTAAAACTGAAACACTTAACTAAGCTCTCTCTAGCAGACTGCTACTTAATAGCGCTAGCTAAACAGCTTAGAGCAACAATACTAACAACAGACTCTACCATACAAGAATACTACAAAAAGACCATACTGTTTCAAATATGATTTTTCGAAAGCTAGTAATACAATATCCGACGTTATGCGTGTAAGTATTGGTCATTTAAAAATATAACATTGCGGTGATATAGGATCTTGGAAAGTAGCTTCCGCCAATAAGAATAGTTTATGGCAATTTTAACACTATTACCTAAGATCATACATTACCTAGCTCACGGGTTTTTGAAGTGTAGAAGTTTGAGCATATCTAAATTCCCCTATGCTTCCTCACATACTTTTCCTGCCTTTCCTCAAGCTCTTCGAAGCTTTCATAACTCACTATTCCTCCGGATTCGCCTGCTGGAAGAGGTTTAAGTATTATTGTTCCATCATCCTTTAATTCCAGCTTGAACATTTTTACTTTAACCTTTTCCCTCACGGTTTCAGGTAGGGTTATTTTCCCATCTTCATCCATGGAGACAAATGTTTGATACAAGATGTTCACCTTTGAAACAGCTTATTTTACGACATAATTATTGATATTAGTGTTTTAAGTACATGTTTTATTCCTAGGACTTTTACTGTGTGGTTTATTATTTGTTTTAGTGCTTTAGCTTGTTTTCTAATGTCTCTCCTTACTCTATCGCTGTATCCGCATTCGCATTTCTCGTAGTTTACTCCTCTAATTAGTGCTACAGGTATTCCCTGAGATGTTTGCCTCATGACGAGGGCTGCTGCAGCACATACTTCATGCACTATTGCGTCTACCCCTCCAAACTTTGGTTTACCGTATAGGTCTGGTTCTCCAAATCCCCTATCCACTGGTTCTATTCCGTAGGAGCCTCTAGCAATGTCTAGTGATCCTACTAGGAATGCTTCTGTATCGCAAACAACAACTGCAATGTCTTTTCCAGTAAGCTCCCTTATCCTATCTCTCAACTCCCTAGCTACAGCGTCTATGTTTCTTGGGGGTATTGAGTAAATGTTTGGGGGATGGTTTGAAGAGTCTAGTCCAGCATCAGTCCACAACATACAGTCTCTTAGGACGAGAAATATTGTCGGGTATTCTTCGAGAACCCTCCTAGCTAGCTCGGGTCTCCTAGAGAACCTGTATATTCCGACGGCTTCCTCATCAGCTATTTTCTTAACCGGAATAGCAAGTAGTAGTTCATCGCTTTCCCTAAGAAGTAGCTCAATGAATCCGGGGCTTACTCCCGCTTTAGAAGCTATTTCTAAAGCCCTAGGTGAAGACTTGATTTCACCTATGTTAACAAGTAATCCTAGGGCTTTAGAAACTATTTTGCATGTTACCGCAACGATGTCTCCGTCTCTAAACTCTAACCCTTGCTTCCTAGCTGAATCAACGATTACCTTGGCTAAACCACATTTAGCCTCGATGATCGGGAGCTTAATACCGTAAATTTCAACTGAGCCTTCCATGTGGAAACGCCTTCGCTAGGAGTTGTAGGGTTCGGTTTAAGCATATGCTTGGAGTGTACGATAAGCTTATTTCTAGAGTGCAATATTCACTTAATGTAGAAGGCGAATAAGTATGGGCGAGAAGGTTTCTATAGAAATATCGAAGGAGCTTTACGAGAAAATAAAGAAGTTCATTGAGGAACAAGGGGGTTTTGGAAATGTTGAAGAATTCGTAGAATTTGTTCTTAACGAAGCGGTTTCCGAGGAAACAGAAGAATATGTTATGTCTAAGGAGGAAGAAGAGAAAGTTAAGGAAAGACTTAGGTCATTAGGTTACATTTAATAAATACTAAAGTTAAGGGAGGTTAAGGTATTGTCGCCTAAGAGAAAATATAAGTACACTACAGTTTCAATACCTATAACATTGTACAATAGAATTAAGGATTTAATAAGGGATACAGGTTTTACGTCGGTATCTCAATTTGTAACCTATGTGTTAAGAGAGGTCGTTGCTTCAATGGAGCAGGAAAAACTTGAAAGCACGGAGGTTTCTGAAGAGGAAAGAAAAAGAATAATTGAGAAACTTAAGAAACTAGGGTACATTTAAATTCTCAAAGCTAAAATATATAAAACTCTTAAAACTATTGCTAATTCAGGTAGAGTCAGAATGGTTCAGATTATTGCTGAAATAAGATTAGGAAAAAAGAATACCATATATCTTCCTAAAGACATCGTAAATGCTTTGAAGCTGAAAGAAGGAGATAAGCTTATACTGAAAATCGTAGGAGACAAAATAGTTATTGAGAAGTCAAAAAGTTTTTTCGAAAAAGCATTGGAATCAAGAAAAATAATTGAACTTACTCCAGAGGAAGTAGAGAAAGCTAGTGTTGAAATGCAAAAGAAGCTTCTAGGTGACACTTTAAGTGAGGAAAACTAGTAAAATCCTTTTGGATACATCATTTATTCTCCCAAGCTTTGGAGTATACTTAGGTAAGGAAGTTGAGCAAACACTAAAGAAGCTAATGGAAATGGAGGAAAAAATTGTAACATACTATTCCACATTTAACCTCTTAGAAGCCATGCTCATCATTATGAGGGAGGCTAGGAGAGGCAGGATAGGCAGAGACCAGGCAGTTCAAATGTTAAATAATGGAGTATTAAATGTAACTTTAGGTCTTACTAAAATAAGTGAACCTTACTCCATTTATGCTAAAGCACTTGAACTCTATCTTAAAGGCCATAGGGACATAATAGATAATTTGCTTGTAGCATTAGCATTAGAAAATAAAATAAAGTTATTAACATTGGACAGGAATCTTAAAAGATTTCTTTCAGACATAGGCTTAGAACACTTAGTTATAACACCTAATGAGCTTTGAGTTGAGAAGAAATGGTCTCTAGACCTCATGGGGGAAAACTTGTTAACAGATTGGTAAGTGGGCGTAGAAGGAAAGCTTTACTTGAGGAAGCAAAAGAGCTTAAACCAGTAGTTTTGTCTGAGAGCTTAGCAGCTGATGTAGCAAACATAGCCCATGGAGTTTATAGTCCTCTAGAGGGGTTCATGGTTTCTGAGGATTACGAAAACGTACTTTACCATATGAGACTAGCTAACGATGTTCCATGGACAATACCTGTGGTTTTAGATGTTAGCAAGGGAGAAATTAAAGGATTAAAGGAAGGCGATGATATAGCGCTTGTTTTTAAAAATAAGCCAATAGCTATTATGAAGCTTGAGGAAATCTACAGGTGGAATCGGAAAGAACACTGCAGGAAAGTGTTTAAAACCGTTAGCCCCGAGCATCCAGGAGTTACTAAAACAATGAAGCGTAAGGAAGTCTTGATAGGAGGTCCAATAGAGTTTCTTAGCGAAATACCTGAGAAATTCGAAAAATACAGACTATGGCCTATAGAAACAAGGATTCTCTTTAGAGAAAGAGGATGGAGAAACATTGTAGGATTCCAAACGAGAAATGTACCACACCTGGGTCATGAGTATGTTCAAAAAGCAGCATTAACATTTACTGATGGATTATTCATAAACCCTCTTGTCGGATGGAAGAAACCAGGAGACTACCGTGACGAAGTAATTGTTAAAGCATATGAAGTACTTATAGAAAATTACTACCCTAAAGACTCGGTGGTGTTTTCGGTTTTAAGAATGGAGATGAGGTATGCCGGACCTAGGGAAGCAATACTCCACGCAATAGTTAGGAAGAATTTCGGATGCACCCATTTCATAGTGGGGAGAGACCATGCTGGAGTTGGAAACTTTTATGGACCATATGAGGCATGGGATATTTTCAAGGAATTCCCGGACTTAGGAATAACACCGCTATTCATCAGGGAAGCATTCTACTGTAGCAAATGTGGTGGAATGGTTAATGAGAAAATATGTCCTCATGAAGAAAAGTATCGTGTTAAAATTAGCGGCACTAAGCTTAGAAGAATGATTATGGAAGGTAGGAAGCCTCCGGAATACATGATGAGGCCTGAAGTTGCGGAGGTGATTTTAAGTTTCAATAACCCATTTACTTAGCAATTGCCTTAATGTTAAGAAGAAGCTTAAAGAAGCAAATAAGGTGGTCTTAGTTCACCACTGGGATACCGATGGAATAGCTTCTGCAACTCTTCTCTCCAAATTTATAGAATGCAATAAGCTCTTCATAATTCCAAAAATAGGCTTCTACAGTTCCGAAGCCGTAAGCGTAGGGAAAATTGAGAAATTCTACCCTGACTTAACAGTGCTTTTAGACTACGGAATAAGCATGTGGGAAGTCGCTAAGTTAGCTAGTACTTTAAACCATGAAGTACTTGTAGTAGACCACCACTTAAACACGCTCTTAACTAATTATGCTATTTGCAATCCAGCTGCTTACGGGTATTCTACAGTAGATTATCCTTCAACAACATGGGTTATTAAGGAACATTTGGGTTTCGAAGATGAAGTGAAAATAGTTTTAGGAGTAATTGGTGATGCTGGAACAAGAATTAAAAGCGTAAGTGTTAGAACGTATGTTCTAAATTTCCTCGAAAAGGAGAAGCTAACTCTCCAAGATGTAAAGAAAGCTGTTGAACTTTTAGATTCATGCTATAAACTAGTAGACTATAACTGTATAGGGTATGCAAGAAGCTTAGTGGAAAATAGTGGGATAAGGGAAATTTTAGAAGACAAACTCTTGCAGAATAGTGTTAAAAAGGTTAAGGATGAAATATGGAAGGCAATAGAGAATTCGCAAATAATAGAAATTAAGGGGCCAATTAAAGTATTTAGCACTACTTCCGAAGCATACATTACTTCCTCTATAGGTAGGTTTCTTGCTGTAAAGAACCCGGAGGATATAATTGTTCTCGTAAATGCCGTGGCAAAGTTAGGTATAGTAAACATTTACGTTAGAAGCGTAAAGTACAAGGTAGGTAAAGTAATTGGTGCTTTAAAGAATCTAGGAATAAATGTTGGAGGTAAGGACCATGTTTTCTCTCTTGTTTGCGAAGGAAAATGTTATGAAAAGTTAAAAACTATTATATCGATACTTGAGAAACAGTTAGGTGTTCTTAAATGAGGAAACTTTTCATTCTAGGTCTTGACTGTGCGCCTCCAAGAATAATTTATGAGAGCTACGGTGTTGAATTAGTGAATATAGGAGAGATTGTTAGGGAAAGCGCTAGATACCTTTTGCATAGCAGCCATCCGCCAATAACCATTCCAGCATGGATAAGCATGTTTACGGGTAAAACACCTGGTGAACTTGGTCTCTACGGTTTTCGCCATAGGAAACCCGGTGATGTTAGGGAAAGCTACATTGTGAATTCAACGCATGTTAAAGCCAAAACATTTTGGGATGAAGTTGGAAGAAGAGGCGGTAGAGTAGGAATAATAGGTGTTCCTCCAACATACCCTCCCAAACCAATTCACGGATTTATGATAACAGACTTTACAACGCCAGGCCCTGAGAAACCATACACTTTTCCACCTTGGCTTAGAAGGGAAATTGAGCTGAAATTCGGCAAATACATTTTCGATGTAGTGTATCGTAGTGGGGAAAAAGATAAAGTTGCTAAAGAACTTTTCCACATGACAAAGCAACACTTAAACATTGTTAAGTATCTTCTAAAGAAGAAACCATGGGATTTATTCGTATATGTTGAAGTAGGTGTTGATAGAGTTCATCATGCATTTTGGAAGTTTTTCGACAAAAACCATCCAAGATACGTTGAAAACAGCGAATTAGGCGAAGTTATTCCCGAATACTATAGACTAATCGATAATTGGTTTGGAGAGGTAAGGAAAATTCTACCGAAAGACACTGTAATAATTATTGCTTCAGACCATGGAGCTAAAGCTATGAAGGGAGCTTTTGTAATAAATCAGTGGCTTGAAGAGCAAGGATACCTTAAACTTAAGGAGAAACCCAAGAGACAAGGAGTCGATCTTGAAAGAGAAATGATTGATTGGGAACACACCATAGCCTGGGGTTGGGGAGGCTACTACGCTAGGGTATTCATTAACCTTAAGGGAAGGGAACCTAAAGGAAAAGTGGGCAAGGAGGAATACTATGACGTAATTGAGCAGTTAAAGAAGGATTTTATGAAAATAAGGGGGCCAAACAATGAATTATGGGAAACAAAAGTCTATACGCCTAATGAACTCTACCCTGAAGTTAAAGGCGACCCTCCAGATTTACTCGTATACTTTGATAATTTATCTTGGAGATCAGCTGGAACCCTTAGCTGGCCAACTATTTATCTTCCAGAAAACGATAGAGGACCTGATGATGCTGTACATGACTGGTATGGTGTGTTTACAATATTTGATCCTGAGAAAACTGTTGCTAAAGGAGATAAGGGAGAAATAATGATACATGAAGTGTATGGGAAATTTAAAGAAATAGTTTTTAGTTCATAATTTAAGTTTCCCTACGACTTTAACTCTAATCTTCACAGCTGTTCCTGGAAGATACGGCATAGCTATTTCCTCTACTTCGGCTACATCTAGTGTTGAAGAATCAGCCCCTGCTTCAATAGCTTTCTTCTTTGCCTCATTAATAGTTTGGTTTATGGCGCTACTTCGACTTATTGTTTCATAAGAAAATGCTTTTTCAACAGTTGCTCCTACGAGCGCTGTTGCCGCTCCTATGGCGTTAGCGTACTGAGCGTGTTTAGGCCTTATAACTTCCTTAGCGCCCTTCAAGTTCTTAGGCCACATAGCTGAACCTCCTCCTACAAGAATTATCGTTTCAGGTTCAGCTTTCGTCTTTATCTTGTCAATTGCTTCCTCCAGTCTTAACACCATGTACTTATACGCTTTTTCAACCACTTCTCCAGGTATTTTCCTCTTAGGCAACATGGGATTGCATTTAGGATCATCAATAACCATTGTTCCCTTAGCTAAAGCTATATCGGTAGCTGTAATGACTCTGCCTCCCCATGCTATGCCTTTGAATATTAATTCGTAACCTACACTATCAGGCCCTACAGTTACGTTATTGCCGAATACTCTTACTACGCTTCCTCCAGCCACCCCTATTGCTACAACATCTGGTGCTCTAATGTTCGTTCTAACACCTGCTATTTCTACTTCCAAAGACTCCCTCGGGTATCCTTTAGTTAAAGCACCTATATTGCTTGTTGTCCCCCCGGTATCGACAACTATAGCGTCAGTTATTCCCGTTAGCACAAAGGCTCCTCTAATACTGTTGGAAATTGGTGCTACAACAGTAAATATCGGGTATTTTTCTATGTATTCGGCGGAAGCTGTTGTTCCATCGTTTTGAGCGAAAAACATTTTAGCATGAGATAATCCCAGGTCGCTTAACGCTTTTTTCAAAGCACTAATAGCTTTTCTCATAACACCTATTGTTGCTGCATTAAGTATTGTAGCATTTTCTCTCTCAAGTAACCCAACAGTCCCTATTTCATGCGATAAAACTATTGGAACATTGTTTCCGAGAGTTTCTTTTAAAACTTTAGCTGCTTCAACTTCATGTGAAGGATTAACAATTGAGAAAACGGAGGAAATAGCTACTGCATCAACTCCTACATGTTTAAATATGTTGGCTACCTTTCTTACTTCGTTAACGTCAAGTTTGGCTATTTCCTCACCAGTATATTCATGCCCGCCCTTAACAATGTATTTTACATTGCCTACTGCTTCCCTAAGGTCGCTTGGCCAATCAAGCATAGGTTCTATTGCTTCCGTAGCTGGCTTACCTATTCTTAAAACACCAACCTTGAATAGACCTTTCCTCTGAACTAAGGCATTTATTATATGGGTTGTTCCAAACATTACAGCTACTACGTCTTCAGGGCTTACCGAGGACTTGGTAAGTACGGCTTTTAACGCTAAAATAATACCTGATGTGACATCAGGAGTTGTTCTGGTTTTCTCAGCTGCAATAATGCTATTTTTCTCATCAATTACTACAGCATCTGTGTGAGTGCTTCCAACATCTATCCCTATTCTATACTTAGCCATTGTAAAATCATGCCTCCTTAACAGATTTCTCTATAGGCTTATATTCTATATAATATCCGAAGTATTTTGGACCGACAACTTTTAGCCCCTTAGATGTTCGCCACTTAGGATCACACGGTATACCTATTACGTTAACTCTAAGCCCGTACCTAAGCCTCTCGGTTGTTATAGGCTTCCCTGTTTCCTTATCGAGAACCGTTATTAAGTCCGGTACTGAAGCTATAATTTTGCCATTCTTTACCGCTACGAGGTTTTCGTTTTGAAACTTAATAATTAGCTTTGACCCTTTAAAATCTTCTAATCCCTCAATAACTGCTTCACCTCTTGCAAATCCTCCAATATTTTGCCTATTTACATCAATTATTTTTCCTGTAAAAAGAAGGTAGCCTTTAGTCATATCGAGTAAAGCGTCAAGTGCGTTTATGCCGTGTAGTTTTGCTTCCCTAAGTGTTCTACCTATTTCAATAGCTAAAGTGACTGTTCCCTTAACAGCTGCTTCCTTATACTTCTTCCCGCTCATAGCGTATATTGCTATCCATGCTGTTCCACCAAACCTCATAGTAACTACTCTAGCTATTTTTTCAGCCCAGTAATTGTCGATAGCATCAAGAATTACTGCATTACCTTTTTCATCAGCCATAGACATAGGGGTTGCTTTTACACCGTAAAGGTGAAATGTAACCATTTGTAACTCAGGAAACGCCCTACCCATACCGTCTCCGTCAAGCACGGGTTTTCCTTTAATTGCAGCTACCGTTAAAGGTATTGTTGAATTTATGCCTCCGGCTTCAATAGGTGTGATATACTCGGATTCTCTGTTAAAGTACTGTTCAAGTAGCTTTAAAGCGTAAAGAGCTTCTTTACCGCTAGGTATTTTCTCTATTAACACCGTCGGTGTTCCCATAGCAGCTACGGGAACTACGAATGCATCATCAGGTACTTCTTCCGGGTCCATAACAATTATTTTCCTTCCCCTTTCAAGAGCTTGAATAGCCATGAGCTTACCTATGTAAGGGTCTCCTCCGCCTCCTGTACCCAAAATTGCTGCTCCAACAGCTAAATCCTCAATGTCCTGCTTTGTAAGTGTTTTTTCACTCATAAGCAGGGTTCCCTCTTCCACTTAAACAGCTAATGGTAAACCTGTCTTCCTACTTACACTAAGTAGCTTATAAACTCCTAGCCCTAGCAAAACCCAGCCTATTATGAATAGTATAGCGCTAAATAGTGGTGGGAGTTGGAAATATGGTGCAGGCGATGTTACAACATACCCTAAGCCCATAGATGCACTTACCCATAAGCCTTGAATGTATGGGATACCTATGCTCCTAACATTAGCTCCTCTAAGACTTCTAATGAGTTCAACTACACTAAAGAAAACCACTATTAATCCTAGAGTTAAGCATAGAAACTGTCCTCTATAGTTTCCTGAAGCAATACCTAAAATGATCGTTAACAACCCTATTGCTGCCATTATTGAAAGAACAGTTTTCGCTTCGCTTTTCAACTTCTCCAAATCCATTTCCAATGAGATCATTTCCTAAAACCACCTCCCCCCTACTTAGAAACCTGTTGGTTTTTCAACCCATACACCAACTTCATATTTTACTCCAGCTTTATGCATCGGTATAATTAGTGCTAGGTAAAGCAGGAAGCTAACAGCTATAGCGTTAAGCACAGGTACTCCAATGTTGTGCACTGTAGTGTACCAGCCAATAATTCCGCCTGCAGCCATAGCAACGACTCCTGGAACATTTACTGCAGCATACTTTGTTCCAGGACCAAAACTGTATCGTTTATCAGGATCGTTTATTTTCAGTATGTACTTTCTAAAAACATAGAAGTCGGCAATTAAGACAGCACCCACTGGCGGTATGAAGTACCCTAAAAATGTTCCGAATTGAATAAATGGGTCAAGACTTGCCTTATAAAGACCTCCCCAAACACCAGCTATTATCGTCCCTATCACTCCAAGTATTAGAACCCATGTTTTCTTGTTTAACTTACCTACAGTATTAACCCATGCTAGTGAGCCACTCCATAAGTTGTTATCGTTAGTTGTCCACTGACCTAAAGCAGCTAATAGTAGTGCTCCTAAGCCTAAGCCTATTTTAGCTATTGCCGCTATTACATGGGGGCTACCTGTAAGTAGCGTCATACTGCCTCCTATGAACAAAAGTAAAGTCATGAACATTATTACATGAAGTGCCCAAGCTAAGCTACCTGACCACTTTTTCTCACCATACCTTGAAACATCAGATGTTATTACACATCCTGAAGCATATAAGCCTACAACATAGGTTATACCTAGCCCTAACGGTGCAAAAGTTTCAGGTCCAACACTCCATAATTTCTCAAACCCCCCTGCCGTATCGACTGCCGCCATAAAACCTATGAAAATCAACGTATACCAGAATGGAACAGTTATGTAGCTTAGTAACGCTATAGCTTTGAATCCAAAATATGCAGTTGTCATCATTAATATTCCTCCCCATATGGAAGCAACGGCTATGTCAGCCCATACCTGGTCAGGCCATATAATATTGAGCGTAACTCCGAAAAGCCATGTTTCAACAGCAAACCACATAAGCAACGGCAATCCTGAAACAACCAAGTTACCTATCATAGCACCTATTCTTCCAAGAGGATATCTTAGCAACATGTATGTGTTTGCCCTTGTAGCTCCACCAACGTATGCTATTAAAGCACCAAATATTCCGAGAATTACGTTACCTACAAGAGCAACTTTAAGAATAGTCCACGGATCATACATTTGCGCTAATCCCGAACCCGCCCATATGGCCGCAACTACAGCTAAAACGCCCATATACACCATGAAAATGTTTAGAGTTGACCTGTATTCTGACGAAGGTATAGTTAACGTTGCATAGTCTCCATAAACGTCTTTCACACTACTCTTATTCCCCAAACATATACCACCTGAAAATGGACTTTAAAAAAAGAAATAGTATTAAAATATTAAAAATTTTACTATTAAGCATGTTTAAATATTTGAATAAAGTTCTTTGTAATCCAAGGCATTATTTGAATAAATGTTCAGTATGATTAAGTGTTTCAAGCAAAATTTTCCATATTACCTTAAGGTGTCAATAAGAGGCTTTGTACCTAAACATTCTGCAGCGGTAAGTAGCTGTACATCCAATTTCTTGGCTTCTAAGAAAACTTTTTCAACACGATTCCTCCACAGCCTATGCCTTAAGAGATGATGATCGTAAATTATTAGCTTAGGTTCTGCTTCAACTATTCTAATAGCGTTTTCTATGGCTCTCTCTAAATTCACTCTATTAAGCATGTAGGGGAATAAGTAAACAGGTGGGCCATCTAAAACTACTATGTCGGGTTTCTCTTTAGCTATAAAGTATGCGTAATCCTCTATTTCAGGACCCATAACATCGCTCGTGTAGAACACTGTGTAGTTGTTTTTCCTAATAATTACTGGAGTTACCCACCCGGTCCTATCGTACTCTAATCCATGAAACCAAGGCTCCAATACCTTAATTAATGTGTCACCGAACTCAAACGTTCTTCCATCACCCCATACTACATTTACGCATTTATTAATGCTAAATTCCTTAATCCAAGGTTTTGATGACCAAAGCTTCCCAACAAGCCTATTAAACCATTCCCTACCTTTCCTTAGAAGCTCTTCCCTACGAGCACTATAGCTTCCAAAATTTCTTGATAAAGCATATTCTAACTTCTCAACAGGATCTCTAAACTCCATAAGCTTAGGTTCTGTAAGATATTTTTCCATGCTAGAGTTACATATTTCAACTATTTCCCTTAGGAAGAAGCGCGACCTACCCCACTGGCTTTCATTAATAAACATGTTTGGATTCTTCACTATGAGAAGCTTTTTTAACCAAACTGCTTTATCAAATACTTCGCGATCTGAAGGTAGAAAGTGGTGATCATAATGGTAATGCGTTATTATCGCAGCAACAGATTCTCTAAGGTACTCAGCTATGTTTCTAATCGCTAATTTACGTAACCTAGCCTTTTCCTCCTTAGGTAAAGGATAACTTGGTTGCATAGCTGCTGCACCAGGGTCAATAATTACTTTTCCCTTACTTGTTTCAACTATGAATGAAGAACTCTTAACACCTAAGCTATCAAACCAAAGTAGTTTTATCCCTACTCTCTTAAGAATGTCCATGGCTTCACTACCTTAATCTACTAGTTCATTATAACTTATCTCCAATGATACAATAAAGTTTATACTGTAACATATTTGCGAGGAAAGCCTCCCATGACTTTAGCTTTAGTTACTGGTGGTGCGGGTTTTATAGGAAGCCACCTTGTTGATGAACTTTTGAGAAGAGGGTTTAGTGTTAGAGTTTTAGATAATTTAAGTAGTGGTTTCCTAGAAAATATTCAGCATAACATAGGGAAGGAAAGGTTTGAATTCATTAGAGGGGATTTGAAGAAGTTTGAGGACACTATTAGTGCTGTTAAAGATGTTGAAATAGTTTTTCACTTAGCAGCTAATCCAGAGGTTAGAGTTAGTGCAACTGAGCCTGTAATCCATTTTAGAGAAAACGTTGTTACAACATTTAACCTCTTAGAAGCATGCCGTAAAGTTGGCGGCGTTAAAAAGATTCTCTTTGCAAGTTCAAGCACAGTTTATGGTGATGCAAGGGTTTTTCCAACACCTGAAAATCACGAGCTAAGACCTATAAGTGTTTACGGGGCTTCTAAAGCGGCATGCGAATCTCTAATATGCTCATATGCGCATCTTTACGGTTTTAAAGCGGCTTCGCTAAGATACGCTAACATTGTTGGTCCGAGACTTAGACATGGTGTAATATATGATTTCCTAATGAAGCTTAAGAGAAACCCTAATGTACTTGAAGTTTTAGGTGATGGAACTCAGAAGAAAAGCTACTTGTACATAAGCGACACCGTAGAGGCCACATTGCTCATAATGGAAAAAATGAATGAAAAATTTGAAACATACAATGTAGGTAATGAGGACTGGATAACTGTTGCTGAAATAGCCGAAATAGTATCTAAAGTTGCAGGTCTTAAGCCGAAAATAGTTTTCACCGGAGGAACACCTGATGGTAGAGGGTGGCTAGGTGATGTTAAATACATGCTCTTAAACATTGAAAAAATTAAGAATCTAGGGTGGAAACCTAAACATACAAGTAGGGAGGCTATAGAGTTAACAGCTAAAGCCTTAACTAAGGAACTTTCATTCACAAAGTAGTCTCGGTGGTACGTAGTGGTTCATGAAATACCTGTAAGACCCAAGCAAAGATGGGAAGTTGTTTTCGAAGAAAACGGAAAATGGCGTTGTGGAATTTATGTTCCAGAATACACTTCTAAAAATCAAGTTGAGTGCCTTGAGAAACACAATGCTCCAGAGCTTTTCTTATTAGTTAAGGGGAAAATAGTGTTACTCCTTAGTCACGACAGTAAAGAGGTAGTAGAAGTCCCCATGAAGGAAGAGGTAGTCTACATTGTTGATGAATGGCATAATGCCTACAGACCTAATGGAGAAGAAGGTGTAGCTTTAGTTATTGAAAGAACAGATATTGAAACAAAGTTTTTGAAAACTAAGCATTAACTTTCTCTTCTAAGACCGGAGTCTATTTCGACAATCCACCCTCTTTTAGCGCCGCCTTCAACACTTGCTTTTAATACTTTCTTCGCTACCTCTAAGCTATTGGTTAACGCTATTAATGAGCCTCCTAAGCCTGCTCCTGAAATTTTCACGCCTAAAGCCCCTGCTTTAAGGGCGGCATTCCTTATTTTCTCAAGCTCTGGTAGGCTTAAACCGTAAAGATCCCTTAATAGTGCATGTTGCTGATTCATTATAACCCCTATTAGGGCTAATTTAGGATTGCTTTGTTTTAGAGCTTCTTCAACATCTTTTTTAAATGAGTTCCCAAGAATAGATATTGCTTCTTCTACGCTCGGTATTTTACCTTTAATTATTTCTAAAGCTAATAGTGTTGACCTATGCTCGCGTAGTGTGAAGAGAATTCTCTTCCTAGGGTTTTTCGGAAGATTCTTAAGGTACGGAAGCAAATCTTCCTCCCTAATACTTTCCCATAACACTTTATCGTATCTTTCACTAAGCTTCTCTCTAACTTCAGAGGGGATGTTTGGTGTTTCTAAAAGTATTTTTAAACCTAAATTGATGTCTGCTTGTCTTCTAGGATGTATTTCAGCTGTACTATGCTTTATTCCGGAATCTAGAACAACAAATATTCCCTCCTTCATTGGGAGTTCTTCAACGTTGTATGGAGGTTTAGTTTCAATCTTTACTACTCCCCCGTATGCTGAGCCATACTGGTCTAGCCTACCACAAGGTATTCCTGCAATATCGTGTTCAGCATTGTATGCTAGTTCTGCAATATCTTTTTTGCTAAGACCCAAACCATATGCTTCATTGAGAGCTCCTAAGAAGGAAACTGTAAATGCCGCACTACTACCTAACCCTCCACCTATAGGTACCTGGCTAAGTATTGCTGCTTCAAACCCATGTACTTCTAGGCCTTTTTCTTTAAGCGCCAAGATCGCTGCTCTAAGGTAGTTTCCGAACCAACCTTTCTCCTTAAGATTAACATGGTCTACTCTAAACTCATCCCTGTATGGTTTTCCCTCACTCTTCATGTTAAATGAGACTATGACTGCGCTATTTCCTTTTACACGTTTAATTGCTACGTAAGATCTCAAATTAACCCCTATTGAAACAACGGGTAAGCCTTTGTAATCTTGATGAGTATTAAGGAAATCTAGCCTGCCAGGAGAGGAAACAACTATTTCAGGTGTATGGTTAAATTCCTGCTTAAAACCTGTTATAAGCTCATTCACTATATTCACAATATTCACCCATTATTTAAGGTATTTTCCCTAAGTATTTATCAAGTTCCCTTAACGCTTTGCTACACGCTTCCCTAAGCTCTAAAGCTTTCTCTTCAGGAACACCGTCGTAGGTGAATATCCAGAAACCCCACTCTATACCAGCAGCATATTTTAGCTTGTCCATTTCCCTGTATGGCTGGTAAAACTCTACGTGCATATGGTAGTATTCGTAATTTTTGCCGTCAGATGGTTTTTGATGGAAAACCATAATGTAAGGCATGTCTCTATTGAAGAGTGAATTATATGTTGCTGTAACAACCCTTAAGGCATCGGCTAAGTAGAGTCTTTCCTCAACACTTAACTCTGCAAGTGAACCTACATGGTTTCTAGGGTAAACATGTATTTCGTAAGGCCACATAGCATAGTATGGGAGGAGAACTACAAAGTACTTATTCTCGTAAATCACTCTTTTACCTTCACTGATTTCTCTTTTCAAAACGTCACATAATAGACATTTCCTCTTCTCCCTCATGTATTTCCTAAATGATCTAAGTTCCTCTTTAATGCGTGGCGGTATGAAGGGTAATGCGTAAATTTGGGAGTGCGGGTGTGTTAGTGAAACACCTATTTCCTTTCCTTTATTTCTGAATTCAGCGACATACTTAATGTAGTTTAAATTGCTCAGCCTTTCATACTCTTTAGCGAAAAAGTCAATAACCTTTCTCATATGTTCTAGGCTTAAATCACATAAGTCACCTTCATGACTCGGTGTTTCAATAAGGACTTCACATACACCAATTGCTTTTCTAGCTCTAAAGAGCCCTAAAGCAGGGTATGTTGGCTTTGGCGGGCTAGGTTTTAGAGCTGGATATTTGTTTGGTAAAACTAGGATATCCCATTCTCCATAGTCCTTAGTTTCAGGGGATCCTGGGCAAAATGGGCATTTGAGCCCTTTTTCCTCAGGTCTCCAAGGCCTTCTACCGCGGTGACCAGCAACTATAACCCATTGGCTAATTAAAGGATTCCACCGAATTTCATGAACTATTTTCTTATCCAACACTTAGCCACCACACACTTCGCTTACTTCATGATTCTTAATGCTGCGAGCTTAGTTTAATACTTAATTATAATTAACATTATAGTTTAACATAGTATCCTATAGGGGTGTAATGTGTGCATTCTACAAGCAAACACTACTTATCTATAGCGTTCATAGAGCCCTCTGAGGGAGCCATTGGCGGACCACCAGCATCTGAAGAGTGGTTTGCCAAAATTGAGAAGGAAGTTTTAGAGAAATTAGAGGAACTCTATCCGGACATTGAATTTAAAACATATAAAATAAAGTCTGTTAAGGATGTAAATGAGTTTCTCAAGAAGGAAAGTGGAAGTTTAGGCTACGTAGTCTTTATTCTCAACTGTATTGCAGGCTTTGTTAGACCAATATTTTTCAGCGGTAAACCAACTATAGCAATAGCTGAAACCTATGGAGGTTCAGGAGAGCTCCTACTGGAATACTCTAGAGCTTTGAAGAATAAGTTACCTATAGTTGGTGTTGTTTCAAGAAATGTAGCTGATGAAGGTGTTCTCAGGAAAATTGGGCTTTTAGAAACAATGTTTAAGCTTAAGAAAACAAAGGCTCTTTTCATAGTTAGTCCTAGTGAAAAATATCTTTTAAGCTTAGAATATCCGCTAAGTATTCACTTATACTCTGCGCTCAGAGATATTCAAGCAATAGCAGGTATTACACCCGTAGTTTTAAATGCCAAAGACTTCATAAGTGAATACTATAATGTGGTAGATGAAGCTGAGGCTAGAAAAATAGCTGAGAAATGGGTTAAAGAAGCTTCTGAAAACCTTGAACCAGACTTCAGTGAAGTAGTGAAGTCAGCTAAACTATACATTGCCATGAAGAATGCCGCCAAAGACTATGAAGCAAACATGGTAGCTATTGACTGCATAGTTCTAAGAAACACGGGAATTTTAGATGCATGGCCATGCTTAGGGTTCATGGAGCTTTGGAACGACGGTATAATGCCTGTTTGCGAAGCCGACCCTTACTCTGCAGTAGCTATTCTCATAGGGAAATACTTGGCAGGGGTTAATGGATTCGTAGTTGATGTAGCTGTAGACATGTTGAAAAACGAAGTAATATATTACCACTGCTATGCACCACTAAATCCCCACGGCATTCCACGGGAGAAATATCCATACACTATTACAACAGCACATTTGGGAGTAAAGCATGCATCAGTAAGTGTTAAGCTTCCAGTTAATGAAACAGTTACTGCTGTAGGTCTCATACCTGATGAAAGAGTGTTTGTTATACATACTGCAGAAATAGTTAATGTGGAATATTCAAACTATGCTTGTTCAGTAAAACTCGTAGGTAAAGCTAATGTTAAAGCTATTTCTAAAAAGTGGCCGTGGAAATCAGGGTGGCATAGAGTTATTCTTTACGGTGATTTAAGGAATGAGTTAAAAGAGTTAGCTACGCTTCTAGGTCTTAAGGTTTTAGAGGAAGATAAAGATGCCTTATGAGAAACTTAAATTACTAATTCAACCTGTTAAAATGAAAAGCGCCCTTGAAATATGGGATACTAGTGAAACACCCTTAGCAAAAATAGCGTGGGTCAGAGGTCCTAAGAAACCCAGAGATGTAATGCGTAATATGGAGGTCCCGCCAAAAAACGTTAGCTTAGACGCTTTAGAAAAGGAGGGATTAATTATTGCTTTAAAACCTGTTGAAATAAAGCATCCGGAAGATGTAAAGAAAATACCGAACAACATTGATGCGATTTTAATTCGAGATAGTGAAGACTGGCTAGTTGATGACAAAATACTTGACGCTTTAGCAGCACTAAATAAACCCATCCTCATGGAGTGGGATAAGTGGGGCTATTCTATTCATGGAAGAATATCGAAGTTTAGATTTAAGAAATACAGGAATGTGAAAAGATACTACACCATGGGCATAGATGATGTAATTAGCTTGCTTAGAGGTTTAAGAGGGTGGAAAGCTATTAGAACATTAAAAATTCTGTTTATTGGAAAGCATCCTTCACATAGCGTTGCAGTAAGTCCTAATGTTACCTTCGAGAAGCTTAGGGAAAAATTTGGTAACGAAATAGTTCAAATAGAGCTTAAGGAATATGTTGAAGAAGTTAACTCAGTAAGCGATGAAAAAGCTAAAGAGACTGTTAAAGAGTGGAAGAAGAGTTTCGTCTTCTTAGATAATAGAATTAACAATGTGTTTCATTATGCGAAAATATATATTGCTTTAAAAGATCTTCTGAAAAAGTATGGTGCAAACTCGTTAACTATGGACTGTGCTGCATTGCCTGATTTAGAATATGTTCCTTGCCTAGCCTTCTCTCTACTAATAAACGAAGGAATACCTTGTGGTTGCGAAGCAGATCTTCCAGCACTATTCGCCATGGCCTTATTAATGGGTGTTTCAAGAAAACCTGTACTAATGGGTAATTTAAATGAAAACATAATGCACGCTGATATAGAAAATAATGTTATAGTAATAAACCATGATATTGTCCCACCTTACTTCTCATGCGCTAATTGTAGATTTTATGTTAAAGACTACCATGCTATGGGTAAGGGTGCTACACCATATACTGAGCTGGTGAGCGGCATGGAGGTAACTATTGCAGGAATTCATTGGGACATGGATTCATTATGGGCTACCACGGGAAAAATCGTTTGGACCAAAGACTTCGTACATTGCAGAGTTGGTGTAGGAGTTAAAGTTGCTAACGCAAAGAAAATAAGTAGGGATGCTTTCGGACACCATGTTGTGCTAACATATGGAAACTATATGAATGAGCTTAGAAGAGCCGCGGATGCCTTAAACATAGAGTTCATTAAATTTTAAATACTTTTTAACTTTTTCTGTTAAAGCAATACTGGTTCTCTGCGTTAGAAATATTAATATCGTTCAATTACAAAACTTTATATTTGGTGTAAGTTATGGCTGCAAAGATTTCTACGTCAGTCCTTGTCGCAGCCATAGTTATTGTCGCACTAATCGCGGGCGCAATAGGTTATTTCGCAAAACCTACACCTCCTCCGCCACCTCCTAAGCCCGGAGAGGGCATGACAATCTACTGGATAGGTGGTGCTGCAGGAGACCCGTTCGACGCTAGACTATATAAGGGAGCTACAGATGCAGCTAACCTTTTAGGTATAAAACTTGTTTACGTACATACTAAATGGGATCCAGATAAAATGGTTGCCGAGTTTAAGAAAGCAATTGCAGCTAATCCAGACGGAATAGTTGTAATGGGCCATCCGGGATACGAAGCGTTAGCCCCATTGTTTGAAGAAGCTGCTAAGAAAGGAATATTAGTTACATTAGCTAACGTAGACATACCTGAGCTTAGAGGAAAGTATTGGTTCACAGGATATGTTGGACAGAACCTATACCAGTCCGGATACACTTTAGCTAAAGCGGCTCTTGAAAAATACTCTGATAGATTAACACCTGGAGCTAGGGTAGCAATATTCTCTGGAAGCTGGGAGCAACCAGCTAGAGCATTAAGAGCTAGGGGAGTTGAAGATGCATTTAAGGAAGCTGGGTTAGTTGTAGATAGAGTTTCACATCCTCCAGAAGTTTATGGAAGCCCTGCCGAGGGATTATCTTACGTATCAGGCTACTTAGCTAAGAACCCTGATGTGGTATTATTATGCTTTGATGGTGGAGGAACAACAGCTGCAGCAGCAGACTACATGAAATCACTAGGTAAGAAACCTGGAGAAATACTTGTAATAGGTTTCGACTTAACACCAGGCTCAGTAAAGGGTCTTAAGGAAGGATACGTGCAATTAGTTATAGATCAGCAACCATATCTACAAGGCTTCTTAACAGTACTGAACCTCTTCTTAAGCAAGAAGTACCAGTTCGCAGGACTATACATCGACACCGGAGGCGCAGTAATAGGTCCGGAAGAAGTAACGTACGTTGAAAAACTTGTTGAAGAAGGGTATAGATAACGGTTTTTCTTAAGACAACTATACTTTATTTTTATTTTTCACTACCCATATTAACTACCCGTTTCTAAATGTAATGATTAGAGAGAAGAGGGAAAGCCTATGTCCGAGGAGAAATGCATTGTTGAAACCGTAAACTTAGTTAAGAGATTCGGAGATGTTATTGCTCTTAAAGGTGTAAACTTTAAGGTGAGAGCCAATGAAATAGTTGGTTTAGTAGGAGATAATGGAGCAGGAAAATCTACATTAGTTAAAATTCTCGCAGGAGTATATGCGCCAAGCGAAGGAGAAATAGTGATTAAGGGGCAAAGGTTTAGGAGGTTAACGCCTAGAAAAGCCTATGAATTAGGGATAGTTCTTGTTCATCAGGAAAGAACACTCTCTGAAAATCATACTATTTGGAGAAATATTTTCATGGGTAGAGAACTTACGGGCCCCCTAGGTTTCTTAAGAATTAGCGAAATGAGAAATAGAGCACAAAAACTCTTAAAGGAAATAGGGTTAAAAACTATACCCTCAGACTTTCCAGTTAAGTATCTTTCAGGAGGATACAAGCAAGGTGTGCAAATAACTAGAGCATTATGTTTCGAAGCGGACTTAGTTATACTTGATGAACCAACAATACAGCTTTCCTTAGCTGAAGTTCAAAGGGTTCTAGAATATGTCAAGGAACTTAAGAAAAGAGGTAAATCAAGTATTTTCATAAGCCACAATATATATCACGTATACCCCGTTGCTGATAGGTTCGTAATACTTGATAGAGGTAAGATTGTAGGTGAATTTTATAAGAAAGATCTCACACCAGAGGATCTATCACATATAATGATTTCAATAGCTAGAACTGGAAAAGTACCGTCGGAGTATAAAGAAATAAACCTGGTAAGTAGCTAATCGCATGTCTGAACAGCATTTTAAAGGTGTCCGTTATGGGCAAAAAAAGTGTTTTACTCAAGCAACTAAAAGCAACGTATTTTGTAGGTGCAACAGCTAAATACAAGTTACAAATAGCCATATTCACTATATTCATAATGCTTTGGCTAATATTTTTCACAATAAACCCATCTGGCTTTTCAAACCCTTATACATACACTGCAATGATGTCTGTTGCTCCTTTCACAATAATTCCTGCTTTAAGTTTAACATACGTTATAATACTTGGAGAAATTGACTTATCGTTTCCTTCAGTTATGGCTTTTGGAGCATGGGTTCTAACGGTTACGTGGAAAACTTTTGGCCCATCTCCTTTAGGACTTATCTTAGCTCTTTCAGCCGGGCTACTAGCTGGATTACTAAATGGCATTTTAATTACGAAATTCCAAATACCATCACTAATAGCGACAATAGGTACTATGTTCTTATGGAGAGGGGTTGTTTTAGTAGTAACTGAAGGTTTCGGCATTCCCCTTGGAGAATATCGTGGAGCACCACTGTATGAAATGCTCGTAGGTAGAATAGGGATAATTCCAGTACAAATAATTTGGACAGTTGCAATAGCTATAGTCCTCTGGATATTTCTGAACTTTCACAAGTTCGGAGCATATGTTTACTACACTGGAGACAATAGAGTTGCTGCTAAAATGTTAGGTATAAACACAGATAGAATAATAATTTCAGTATTTATGATACATGGTGCAGTAGCCGCTTTCGCAGGAGTTTTAGCGACGCTTGAAATGGCAACTTTCTGGCCAGCACTTGGCGAAATATACTTACTGAAATCTATTGCTTCAGTAATTGTAGGTGGCACCCCTGTTACCGGAGGTATTGGAACAATATTTGGAACATTCATAGGAGGACTAATTCTTGAGCTCATAGAAACAGGGATACTTGCAGTTGGAGTAACAGGCTTCTGGATAAGGCTTGTACACGGATTAGTAATTATAATAGCGTTAATAGCCCAAGTTCTCATAAGAAGAAGTGAAATAAGGAAAATGAGAGTTGTAGAGTAGAAGAGAAATCATTATAAATATTTTCTTCTCTAATTCGATAAGGGTTTTATTGGTAGAAGGTAAATGGGGTTCTAAAGTTAAAATTGTTTCGGGAAACTATGCCTTATCTGTTCTAACGAAACTTAGGGATAAGAGAACGGGGCAGATAGATTTCCGTAAGGGACTTGTTAGATTAGGTAGAGTGTTGGGATTAGCCATATACAATGATATGCCTGTGAGGAAAGTTAAAGTTGAAACACCACTAGCTCCAGCTGAGGGAATAGAGGTTCCCGATGCTGAAAACGTCGTTATAATAACTGTTCTTAGAGCGGCTATGCCTCTAACCGAGGGTTTAGTGAAAATATTTCCATCAGCAAGGCAAGGTGTTATTTCAGCTAGGAGAGTTGAAGAGAAAGGTATGAAGCCAGGATACGTTTTCGAAATAGAACTAACGTACGTTAGAATACCTGAAATAAAACCTGAAGACACGGTTATCATAGCTGACCCAATGTTAGCTACAGGGTCAACAATAGTGTCTGTACTTAAAGAAGTTCTAAAGAAGGGAAAGGCTAAAAAATACATTGTAGCTTCAGTCATAGCTACTCCCGTAGGAATTGAGAAAATACTGGAAAACTACCCTAACATAGACATTACAATATATACTGTAGCTGTTGATGAGAAAATAAATGAGAAAGGATACATTGTTCCAGGATTAGGTGATGCTGGAGATAGAGCTTTCGGAGGATAAGCTTTTAAAGAATAGTCCAGGGCCTACCTATACCAACATATAGTATATTGCCTGAAGAGTTCTCTTTAAAATCAATAATGTGTCTTCCATCAACTATAGCTACTTTACTTAATCCTGTAAGCTTCAATATGTTAGACGGTTTCAACCCTCCATACTCTTTATGGTCCGTAGCTACTACAATAACATGTGAACCACTTAGTGCTTCTTTCAAATTTCTCACTAGCGGATACTTTGTTGGGTTTTCTTCAGCATAGGGGTCATGAATTACAATGTTGTTTATTCCGTAGGATTCTAGGAACCTAACTATATCCAGTGTTGGCGTTAATCTTACGTCGCCTATGTTTCCTCTAAAAGCTAAGCCTAAAATTGCAACCTTGGCTTCACTGAGTTTTATGTTTAGCTTGGAAAGAGCTTCTACCACCAGGTTTGCCGTGTACTCAGGCATGTGTTCGTTAATTATTCTACTCAATCTCGTAAGCTGTAGCTCCATTTTGTATTTAGAAGCAGTATGTAGGGCAAAATACGGATATATAGGTATGCAGTAGCCTCCAACACCAATCCCTGGTTTGTGAAGGCGACAGTAGGGTTGACTATTAGCTGCAAACCTTACTTCATCAAAATCGACGCCTAAAGCATGGGCTAGCTTAGCTAATTCATTAGCTAACGCTATGTTAACGTCACGGTATATTCCTTCAGCAATTTTCTCAAACTCGGCAGCTGTAGGTGAGGAAAGAACAATTACTCCTTTCTTAGCTATTACTTCGTAAAGTGCTTTTGCAGCTTTAGTGCTTTTAGGGCCTACGCCACTAACTATTTTCGGATAATTCTCCTCTATATCCTGAAGAGCGTGACCTGTCATTATTCTTTCAGGACTATATGCTAATCCGAAGTCTTCTTCAACAACTAATCCGCTTACTTCTTCAAGCAGTGGTTTTGCAAAGTACATTGTTGTTCCTGGAGGAACTGTTGGCTCAATTATTACGAGTTTACCTTTCGAAAGCCCCTTACCGATTGTTTCTAAAACCTCTTTAAGAATTGAAAGATCCAGCGGTTTACCTGGCTCATTCCACTTTACCCCAGTTGGGGTAGCGACAACAATAACGTCGGAGTCTCTTGCTGCTTCAACGCCATTAGTTGTTGCTTTAAATTTACCTTGTCCAACATACTTTTTAACTATCGGTGTTAACGCTGGCTCGTCCTTAAGAGGGTTTTCACCCTTATTTACCATTGAAACCTTCTTCTCGGTTTTTGCAACACCTACAACGTTAGCCCTGGCTTTTAACCATGCGCAAACAAGTGGGAGACCTACATGGCCTAATCCGAAAACTGCTACTTTGAGAATTCCGTTGCGAAGGGCGTTTTTAATTTCGTTTTCGCTTAATTCAAGTAGGTTTACCATGGCTTTTCAACCTTATTTACCCATTTCTTTTCTAATTCAACTTTTTTAACTTCATAGTACGTTACATCTCCGTGTTTATCAACAATAGCTACTATGGGTTCCTTACCTAGCTTTAGAGCTTCAGAAATCCATGTAAGCATTTCCCCTATAGTGAATTCTTCAGTTTCCTCTCCAACAACGTAAACTGCTTTATCAGCAACTGATCCTGCACCTTTAGTGTAAAGTAGTAAGACGTTTTTACGATGACCTGGCTTAACTATTCGACCACGCATTCTTAGGTCTTGATAAACCGTAAACATTAATGGTAGGTTTGGATTGCTTTTTTCAAGAATATGAAAGAGCTTATCGAGGCTAACTTCTTCTCCACGGTAAAGAGGCTTAATAATTCCCTTGTAAGCTAAGTATGCTACTTCAACATCTTCTAGTTCAAGCATATCATTCCTTAAAATACCGTATCCTTCATTGTAAAGTTTCCTTGCGAAAACCCCTTTAACACAGGCTTTTCCATCATCGCCTACTTCAGCTTGCACGTTTTCCGCCAATACTTTGCCTCCTCACTTAACAATGTTAGCAAGATTTTTTGACCCTAATTACGTATTTTAGTTTAGCGTTTAAAAACAATTGTTTAGGTGCAGTAAGCAGTGATCGTTGACGGCGTTGAAGTAGGTATTCTCCCATTAGAGCTTCTTGAGGGTAAAATAAGGTTCATTAACGTAGCTAAGTTACCTGAGAAACTAGTTTATGTTGAAACATCGAGTGTAGATAGGTTAGCTGAAGCAATAGAGAAACTTGAAATACGTGGTGCACCAGCTATCGGCGTTGCAGCTGCTATGGGATTAGCTGTTGCCGCATGGGACAGTAAAGCTAGAAGCTATGAAGAGTTGAAAAGGAATGTTGAGAAAGCTGCGGAAAGGCTTAGAAGAACAAGGCCTACAGCATATAATCTCTTCTGGGCTATTGATAGAATGCTTAAGAAACTCTACAGTATGGAAGGCAGCGATGTTGAAGCAGTAGTTAAGGCTCTTCAAGAAGAAGCTAAGAGAATTCAGTTAGAAGACATTAGAAATAATGTAAGAATAGGTATGCATGGAGCTAAGCTATTGGAGGATGGAGACACAGTTCTAACACATTGCAACACTGGAGCATTAGCTACAGCAGGGTTCGGAACAGCCCTAGGAGTTATTAGGTATGCTTACAAGGTTGAAGGAAAAAGAATTAAGGTTATAGCTACTGAAACAAGACCTTTACTTCAAGGCTCAAGGCTTACAGCATGGGAGCTTATTCAAGAAGGCATACCTGCAACGCTAATAACGGATAATATGGTTGGTTACGTTATGAGTAAGGGAATGGTTTCTAAAGTTATTGTTGGAGCCGATAGAATACTTCTCAACGGATACGTAGCTAACAAAATTGGAACATATAGTATAGCTGTTTTAGCAAAACACCATAACATACCGTTTTACATTGCAGCACCAACTTCAACAATAGATCCTAAAAGTAATGAAATACCGATAGAGTTCAGAAGCCCTGAAGAGGTAAGGACGGTTCTGGGAAAGGTAAGGATAGCTCCTAAAGAAATTAACACACTAAACCCTGCATTCGACATAACGCCTCCAAACCTTATTGCAGGCATAATTACTGAGAAAGGTGTTGCCTACCCACCATATGAGAAAAGCCTCAGAAAATTACTGGAAAAATAGCTTATGTGGAAGGAGAGGAGGCGCTGGTGCCGCCGCCGGGATTTGAACCCGGGTCACGGGCTATCTTCACTAACTGAAGCTCGAAAGGCCCGCATACTTGGCCGGGCTATACTACGGCGGCTCATAGTAGTTTTATCTGGGTAAAGGTTTTAAAGCTAGCGCATATTAAAGCTTCGAAAACAGAGTGTGTTAGAGGAGAGCTATGCCGCATGACAGCTTACAATTTAGTACATGCGGATTCCCAGGTGAAGGTAGGGAAAATAAAGGTTAGTCCTGAAGTAGCTAGGAGACTCGGTGTTAGAGAGGGTGAATATTTGAAACTAAGCTTAGGGGATGGAAGCATCCTTTTCGAAGCCCAAATAGGGGATTATGGATTTGCAAGAATAAATAGAGATGTTGCTAACGCATTAAACTTGGATAGAAGCATTGTTAAGCTTGAGAGATTGAGGTTTTCGAAAAGGAAAGCGTTAAGTTACATAGAGGTCGAGCTTAAAATCGATGGTTTTTTAAACGCGCATTTAATGCCTTATGTGAGAAGGTTTTTAGTGGGAAAACCTGTTTGCGAAAACACCATTATACCTATAGAAACTTCTGTAGGACCCGTTTTTGTAAAAATAGTTAAAACAGAACCATCTGGAATGACAGGTTTAATTTCTAATGAAACCCATATTATCCTTAAATGTAGAGGTTGAACTAATAATCCATAACCTTATATATTGTTCACAGCTTTTTCTCTAACGCTAACCAGGTAGCGAAGGGTGTACTAGCGATGCTTAGAGTTTGGGAAGTAACTAAGCAACCTAGGTTAAGAACTTATCTTAACACATTAGTTACTAGGGTACGCTCTGAACTAAGATACTATGGAATAGAGGATGTTATTCCAGTTTTCACATCACCATTTAATGAGAAACTTGAAGGATTCATTCTCCCAGTAGACGTACTAGTTGTAACTTCAGCTAAAAGCGATTTAACAGTTAAAGATGTTTTAAGAACTCACCCCTTAATCCCCGAATTTCTTGACTTAGAAGAAGCTTACAATATTCTTAAGGAATTTAAGGTAATAGGAGCTCCGGTAGTGAAATCCCTTGAAGAACCTTTGTTTAGAGGAATATTGTCGTATAGGGATATTATCAGTACATTACTAAGCATGAATATTGTTCCGAGAGCTACTAAAGCAGGGGAAATAATGAGAATTGAAGATGTTGAAAACTACATAGTGACAGCTGATGAAAGAGTGAATAGAGTTTGGTCAAAACTTGTTTACAGAGGAATACCTGGTCTTATCGTTGTTCGAAGCCTTGAGAAAAGAATACCTATAGGTACCATAAGCGTTGAGGACTTCATTAATTCTGGAAGATGGTATTTCCGTAGAGAAGCTGAACACGTAGTAGTAGCACCAGCTAAGGTGAAAAGAATTATGATGAGAGGAACATATGCTGCAACAGCCGACGTCCCAATAACACATATAGCAAAAGTTATGGTTGAACAGAAAATCCCTGTACTTCCAGTAGTTAATGAGAAAGAGGAAATAGTAGGAATAATTACGATTGAGGACATTGCTAAGGCATTTATTGAAGGAGTAGTGCCTGGAAGAATCATGCCCCCTATACCTGCTATTCCACCCATGCCTATGCCGAAGCCCGTTACTGCTGAAGAACAGGTAATTTATATTCCATCAAAACAAGTTTTAGAGGAGGTTATGGTAGCTAGAGTTCAGCCGTCAGTTGAAATAGGGGTGACAGCTGAAGACATTTTGAAAAAAGAATTACCCGCAATAACAATAAACGACACTATAGAGCATGCTAGGAGAGAAATGCTGCGTCGAAAAGCAAACTACCTATTAGTTGTTAACGATAGAGGAGATGTTATAGGCTATGTTTCGAAAGGCAATATGCTTAAAGCTATAGCTATTAAGGGGCCTTTATGGAGAAGAAGAGTTTACGATAGATTATTCATAGATTACGTGCTAACTAAAACAATACCTTCAGTATCTAAAACTTCGAGAATAGAGGATATTGCATGGCAAATGGTAGCTAATGAAGCTGAAGTAGTTAAAGTTATTGATTATGATGGATCAATCGTAGGCTACATAACTAAGGACAACATAGTTAATGCGCTTCTTAAAGTTGAAAGTAGGGGGCTCGTTGAAAACATAATGACACCTAAGAGAGTAAGTGTAGTTCACCCGCATCACTCACTACACCATGTGATAACGCGTATGAGGATGTTTTATTTAGATGCATTAGCAGTTTACGACGGCGTTATTAGAGGAGTTATTTCCGAAAACAGACTACCATTCATAGCGTTGGAGGACGCTAAAATAAATGTGAAAAGTAGGAGGCTTATTTGGGTTAGAAAAATAACTAAGGGAGCAGGTAGACTAGGTAGGTATGTTAAAATAACTCCTCTATTAGCCATCGACTTAACGGTTCCTGTTAAAGCCTTTGTTAACATTAAAAACGACATTAAGTATGCAATAGAGCTTATGAATAAATTTGATGTAAACGGCATACCTGTAGTAAACAATGAAGGAGAGCTTTTGGGAATAATATGTAAGAACGACATACTTAGGGACTTAGCTAGATCATCTGAGGCCATAGCTGAAGCTAAGAGGAAGGTTAAGGAAGAAAGGAGGGTAAAGGCATGAGTGTTTTAGATAGAGTTGTTGAAGAAGCTGAAAATGGAGTTAAAATGAGAATTTATGTTAAACCTGAATCACCTAGGAAAGAACTTAGATTAGAGCTTGGAGAGCTAACATATTATACGCCGGAGCCTCCAGTTGCAGGTAAAGCTAACGCTTCACTCAAACGCTTCCTATCACACGCGCTTAATGTGTCCTCAAGCTTTATAGAAATAGTTTATGGTGTTAGAAGTAAAGTAAAAATAGTAGTTATAAAAAATGTGAAGAAAGATGACGTAGTTAAGGCTTTAAAGGACATTGTTAGAGCTTAAACAAAAAATTTTTACCCACAGAACAACTAGATTTCTGAATGGCTAGAGCGGCGGTCGTCTAGCCTGGACTAGGACGCCGGCCTTCCACGCCGGCAATCCCGGGTTCAAATCCCGGCCGCCGCACCATAAACTCTTCTTCAGAAAATGATCATTACGTAGTGGAAAATCTCAAGTAAAATCAAGGGGGTCATGAAGCATTTCATGGCCTTAACTATGTTAAGGAAGTTTGAAGAAGCATTTAGTAGGAGTACTGGTAGAGGGTTTTTGCTAGCTTTAATTATCTCCATAATCCTCATAGTGTTCCTTGTTCCACTGGGAATATATTCTAATGTGTTTTTCGAAAACCCAATACTTTACTTTGGTAGTGCAGTTATTCAAGCATATGCCACACTTATTGCAGTGCCTTTTACAATATGGGTTATTTATATGCAGTTCAGATATGGTGCAGTAATTGTTTAGATTGTTCTTAAGAAAGGTAGTGTTACCATTCATAATATTTGGGGTTGTAACTGCTATTTCAGCAATAACAATAGCTTTATCGAAAACGCCTTACGCACACTTAGCTTACATGGTGGAAATAGTTGTCGCATTAATTTTCATTCCACCGTTAATAACGTATATTGTGAAGCTAATGGTTACTGGACCCGAAGATGTAATTAGAGTTATAGAGTAAAATGTTAAGAGAAAGGAAGAATTTATTTCACTAACTCTCCACATTCTAAGACTTTACATGTTAGAATCGTATCCTGATGAAGAAGCAGTTAATAGGACTTTAAGGAAAATCGCTTATGTTATGAGAGACGTCAGCAAGTTAAAGTTATACCCTGACATTTGGCATAGGTTTAGGGATTTCTTAAAAGCTGTAGTTGTTGAAACAACATATTTACCCGACAAATACTACATGAGTAAGCTTATGACGCAGTTTATGAAGTGGCTTATTATTTCGAATAAATACAGGGTTGCTAGGGCGTTTTTAAGATATTACAGATATGTAACGCTTAAATACATGGAGGAAAGACTTCCCTCGGATGTAATGGAGGACATGTTTTTAAAACCCACGCTAATTGTTTTAAGGGAAGCAAAAGCTGGAAGAGGACTCTTAATTTATGCTTTAGAGCAGACAGATAGTTTATTAAGAAGCATTGAGAGACTAGGGGTTAAAGGGGATTTAACTGCAAGGGAAATATGCAAAATTACCGAGTTAGTTGAGGACTACATAGATAAGCTTGAAGGAGTAAGGCTTCCAATGCTTGATCAAAGAATAGTTCGCATTAAAAGAAAGTTCGCATGCGTACTGAAAAGACCTAGAATAAGGAGAATTGAGGTTAGAGAGGAGAAAGAGTTTTCTGGAAAATAATAGGTAATGAAATGTGTTAGGTGGTCAGCATTTCCGGCTATCAACATCCGTTATTTGTTCTTGAGACCCTCTTCACATCATCCCTTCACACTAGTTTTTCTCTAAACATGCTTTTAAAACATGTTGAGTAAAGTTTTAAGCTTTCCAGAAGGTAGTTATTATCCGAGCGGCGGTCGTCTAGCCTGGACTAGGACGCCGGCCTGCCACGCCGGCAATCCCGGGTTCAAATCCCGGCCGCCGCACCATGATAATAAATGAGCTTGTGGTGACTGGTCTTTAAATACAAAGGGCTTTCATTGCTTCTACTATCCTTCATAATGATTTTACTGTTATACTATACTTTAGCACTTACTATTACATGTAATTATTTAGCATGCATTTATGTTAGTTATAATAGGTTGCTTGCGTTACTGTTCTTTTTCGTAATAGCGTTAGCTATACTCTGTAGTTTCGTGGAGTATGAAAAACTTTCTCAGCCTCTAAAATATTTGTTTTCAGGATTTGCATTAGGGTTTGCAGTAATACATTACACTACAACATTAACTCTATACGCTGAAGGAGTATTTTATGAAGCACCATTTCTAATGAAGACGTGTGCTTTAGGGAGATGCAGTATTACGTTTGATTGGGGGCTAGTGTTTCTAATAGCTGCCACAATACCTCACATACCCAAGCTTATGGTTAAGTTTAGAGTTTCTAGGAAAACTAAAGATAAGAATATAAAGCCTCTAGAATAGAAAACACAATGCAGATGAGCCGCGGTAGTATAGCCCGGCCAAGTATGCGGGCCTCTCGAGCAAACCTTCTTCAATATGCGCGGGGATAGCCCGTGACCCGGGTTCAAATCCCGGCCGCGGCACCAAATAAAAACTAATTCGCTGTGAGAACTTTTTATTTAAAATTATTTAAAATAAAAATTATGTTATACGTTTTTAATGTGTAGTTTAAAAGAAGATTTTTGTTTTAAAATAATGCTTTCTTACCACTTTTCCGCGGAGGCATACTGGGTCTTATTTCTTGCGGCTCATATTTTTCTTCAATTCTATCGCCTACATCCTCTATTGTTAATTCTCTATTGTCGAGAAGTTTTCTCTTACTAGCATATTCCTTAACTAGGTTTTCATCTAAATCCTCTAGTCTTTTAATATTGAACCATTCAATTCGTTTTTTCCTAAGCCATTTTATGAAGTCTTCCAGTAAACCTGCTTTAACGATTATATCAACAATTTCCTCCTTAGATGTGGATGACATGGCCAAAACACCCCAAACGGAAGAGGAGATTTAAGGAAAATTTCCTGGCGTTTAAATCCACACAATATTTAACACGTAAAAGCCTGGGCGCGGGGATAGGTTAAAAGTCATCATAGCCTTTCTCCTCAGAATCTCCGGGAAAATCTATGTTAAAAGGGGCTTAATAACTTATCCCAAAATAGTCGTTCAAAAGTAGAAAAGTATGTGTAAAACATTGTTCTTAGCTTTCTAAGAAATAATAATGTAATAGTAAAATAGTTTATGCATATAATATACAAATTTATAAATGATTACCTGTTTTCTGCAGCTCGACCTATTTTCTCAGGATAATTAGAATATAGAGCTAAAATGACCATACTTGTTGTTTCAGTATTAGCATCGCCTACAGGAGTAACTTCACCGTTTAAGGCTTCATAATCCGTTACTATTCCACCGTCTTCTCTTTGCATTTCACCTATTATCTCATAGCACCTATCAATGATGCTATGGTATTTCATTATTTTATTTGAATTAGCAACTTTAAGTGCTCTATAGAGGAAAATAGCTAATGCTAGTTTATATGTAGAATATTTACCGTTAAAAGCAGCATCCCTAAATCCATAGCCATCCCACAAGCTCATAAGCTTTTCGAAAAGTTGCTCAGCATGAGATTTTGAACCATGTAGTAAGGCATTTAGGGCTTTATAAACTATTAAGTCAGCGTATTCTTCCCAATTATTAATAGTGCAATTGTAATTCGGTTTTTCATAATATATTTCTAGCATCCCAAACTTAGATGTTAAAATGCTACCTAAAAACTCATTGTATCTACAGTAAAACTCGTCGGGAATTTCTATGGCTAAAAGTATTTCATGTAACTTATCGAAGCCTCCACCATAGCTCTCATTTAAAGTTATTAAAACCCTAAAGGTCAAAGGAGACTTAAGAGCGGCTAAGGCCCTCGAAGCTAACAAGTTATCCGAAGCAATATAAATTCTTGAAGCGTCAGGATGCGCATGTGTAGCAGCTCTTAAAAGACCTACTTCACTAACATACTGAGATTCAAGAAAACTTTTAACTAAATCCTTATCCACATTCTTAGCCCTAGGGGTAAAGAAAATAAAAATGAACACGGCTAGAGCTAAAATAACTATTACTAATGCTTTTAAATTTTTCAAACTGTTTCCCTAAAGGTAAACATTTTCCACACTTAAATATTTTAAGCCATTTTCATCTACCTTATAAAGCTAGTGAAACTCACCTTCTTATTTAGCTATTCTTATCGCAGCCTTCTTTTTAGTGTTTTTACCCTTTAAAGTAGTCTTTAAAATAGCTTGAAGACAAATAATTCTGATATGGCGATAAAAATGTTTTATCGTGTTAAGAAGATTCGTGGTAAGTATTATCTTTACAGAGAGTGGTATGATTCTGAAACGAGAAAGAGACGAAGCCTATTACTGGGTAATTGCGAATTCTTAGAGAAGCTAGTTATGGAAAGAAAGTTGGTGCCGCCGCGGGGATTTGAACCCCGGACATCCCGGTCTTCAGCTTCGCCGGAAACCCATGCTAAAGGGTCACGGGCTTCCACGGGCGCTCTCCCAGACTGAGCTACGGCGGCTTGCAATTAATAATATGTTTTCTGTGGGGTTTTAAACGTATTTCTGCTAAACTCTATGATGTTATGTGGTAAACGTTTTTTGGTTTACGTTAACTAATGTAGGTTAGGTGACTGGAGAGTGACTTACAAAGTTAAAGACATTTCACTTGCAGATAAAGGTGTTTTGCAAATAGAGTGGGCTGAGAAGCACATGCCTGTGTTAATGAAGATTAGGGAGAGATTTTCCAGGGAAAAACCTTTCGAAGGTATTAAGGTAAGTGCGTGTCTGCATGTAACTAAGGAAACAGCTGTTCTAGTGAGAACGCTTGTTAGTGGAGGAGCTCATGTAACTCTTGTAGCGAGTAATCCATTATCAACCCAAGACGATGTAGCAGCAGCGCTCGCTAAGGAGGGGGTAAATGTTTTTGCATGGAAAGGAGAAACCCCTGAAGAATATATGGGGAACATAGAGTTAGCGGCTAGCGCAAAACCAGACATTGTAATAGATGATGGAGCAGATCTTCACACAACAATACATAGCAAATACCCTGAAGTAGCCGGGAAAGTAATTGGGGGAACGGAGGAAACAACAACAGGCGTTATAAGGCTTAAAGCAATGGAGAAGCAGGGAATACTAAAATACCCTGTAATAGCTGTTAACAACGCTTACACGAAATACCTTTTCGACAACAGATACGGCACTGGACAAAGCACAATAGACGGGATTCTTAGAGCAACAAACATTCTAATAGCTGGTAAAGTGTTTGTCGTAGCAGGTTATGGATGGGTTGGTAGAGGAATAGCTATGAGAGCACGTGGTATGGGAGCTAAAGTAGTAGTTACTGAAGTTAACCCTATAAAGGCTTTGGAAGCAGTTATGGATGGATTCCAAGTTATGAGCATGAAGGAAGCAGCGAAAGTAGGAGACATTTTCGTTACAGCAACGGGAAACATAAACGTAATAGATAGGGAGCATTTTGAGCTAATGAAGAACGGAGCGATACTTGCTAATGCAGGCCACTTTAATGTAGAAGTAAACGTTAAGGCTCTTGAAGAAATAGCTGTAGCTAAAAGAACAGTAAGACCCTACGTTACCGAATACACCTTACCGAACGGGAAAAAACTTTACCTATTAACTGAAGGAAGACTCGTTAATCTTGCAGCTGCAGAAGGTCATCCAAGCGAAGTCATGGATATGAGCTTCGCAAACCAAGCGTTATCCATAAAGTACCTTCTAGAAAATAAGGGTAAGCTTAAGCCTAAAATCTACAAGGTACCTGAAGAACAAGACATGGAAGTTGCTAAGCTTAAGCTTAAATCAATGGGTATAGAAATTGATGTTTTAACTGAGGAGCAAAGGAAGTACCTACAGTCTTGGCAGTGGGAGTATTGAAGATTGAAGTTTACTGCTTAGGCGAAATACTGGTAGATATAATCCCTTGCTTTATCGGACCCTATAGTTTAAACGGAAAATTCACAGTACACTTCGGTGGAGCACCAGCTAACGTTGCCATCGGAATTTCAAGGCTAAAACATAAATCAGGTATGGTAGGCGCTATAGGGGATGATGTTTTCGGAGAATTCCTAATTAGAACACTAAGGGAAAACGGTGTAGACACGAGAAACATAGTTGTTAAGAAAACTCGAACAACATTAGCGTTTGTTATGCCAAAAGGAAGCGGTGAAAAAGAATTTTTCTTCTACAGGAAGCCATGGATGAAAACAGCTGACACTGAACTAAACATTGACGACATTAATTTGGAGTATTTAAAGGATGCGAGAGTACTCCATTTCTCAGGTTTCGCATTTCCACATCCACCAGCTTCCAAGGTATTCTCACAAATACTTAAGGAGTTTTCTAAGCACGCCTGCATATCTTATGATCCAAACTTTAAATTAGATGTTTGGGAAACTAAGGATAAAGCTAGGAATGTTCTTAATGAGCACTTAAGCTACATAAACTTTTTATCCATGGGGCTTGACGAACTAGAAGCATTGTTTTCAAACGAGAATTACAGGGATGTTTCTGAGAAGCTATTGGAAAAGTATGGTGACTTAGAAGCTGTAGCCGTAAGGCTCGGTAGGAAGGGAGCATATGTTAAAACTAGAAAAGAGGAAGTAGAACTACCCCCGCTGAAAGTAAGTGTTGTAGATACTACAGGCGCAGGTGATGCTTGGACTGCTGGGTTTATAGTATCCTACTTCTTAGAGGACATGAATTTAGTGGATGCTGTAATGTTTTCAAATACTGTTGCAGCAATTACATGCACTAAACCTGGTGCTATAGCAGCATTTCCCTTTAGAGAAGAAGTTGAAGAGAAAATAAAAGAAACGCTTAAAAAACAACAGTGCTAATCTAAAAACTAGACGAGAGGGCCCGTAGCTCAGCCCGGTAGAGCGCCCGGCATACGGTAGCCATTTAAAACAGGTACCGTACGGGAATCATAACCGGGTGGTCGGGGGTTCAAATCCCCCCGGGCCCACCATGAAATTTTTCACAGCTACTTTTTAGAAACGAACGGGCTTTTCTTAACATAAAACCTTAGTTTTTCGGGAAGATCCCTAGAAACCCCTATTCTATGCGATAAGCCAACATGTTCTTTAGGTATTTTTATTCCATCCTCTATTCTTAGTATTCCGTTTTCTAAGTACAATGGGTACTTATGAAACCTCTTATCTATCCCTAAAGCTTTAGTTAGCTTCCCAGGCCCATTAGTTAAATTTTTAATACCACATACTTTCCTAAGTTTCATCATAGTTCCCACGCCTTCGAATGGTTCAATAGCTCTTATGAGAACTGCTCCAATATCTCCTCTTTCATGGGCAACAACATTGAATAACCACTGCTTATGAACACCGTAAATTAAGGCAACACCTACTTCGCCTTCCATAGTTTTAGCTAAGTCTCCTCCCTTCTTAGCTCTTGATGCAGGGTCTTCTTTTCCAAAATAAGCTTCTGTTTCAACAATAAATCCTGAAAGCCTTTTACCCTCATATATTCTAACAAGTAGCTTACCTAGAAGCTCTAAAGCAATAATCTTAGGGTTTCTTAAGTAGAAATGCTGCTTAATAACACTCATACTTTATCGTTACCTAGTTAAAGAAGGAGGAGAAAATAAAGTTTATACGCTACTGCATAGTTTGCGTTAACACGGTGTTTCCTACGAAATACGTTTTCGGCCCTGTTCCATCCCGCAGACTAGGACGTTCTTTAGGCGTTAACAATATACCCCCTAAACACTGTACGTACTCATGTACTTACTGCCAAATAGGTAGAACAATCAACTTAGAAGTTTCGAGAAAAGAGTTTTATCCATGGAGAGACATCGTTGAAGAAGTTGTTGAAGCCGTTAAAAGTATAGGAGAAAACAACTTAGACTACGTAACCTTCGTGCCCGACGGCGAACCCACCTTGGACATCAACTTAGGTAAGGAAATAGGTTTTCTGAAGAAGAAAATTTCCACTCCAATAGCTGTGCTAACTAATGGCTCACTACTCTTCCTAGAGGAAGTTAGAAACGATCTTTACGAAGCAGATACGGTATCTGTTAAAGTTGATGCCTTCTCTGAAAGAGTTTTTAGGAAAATTAATAGGCCCCACCCGGGGTTAAGGTTGAAAAATGTTTTAGAAGGTATGGCTGAATTTTCTAAAAGTTTTAAAGGGAAACTTCTAACTGAAACCATGGTAGTTAATGGGTTAAATGACGACGTTATGGAAATGGAGAATGTAGCTAAGTTTATTGCGAAACTTAACCCGTTCAAAACGTACATAGCAATACCGACAAGACCCCCAGCTGAGGAATGGGTTAAGCAACCTAGCGAACAGAGACTTTTCGAAATATACAAGGTGTTTGAAAAACACTTACCAGGCAAGGTAGAGTTGCTAATAGGATATGAAGGAGCAGATTTCAGAATAGATAAGAGAAAACCTGTTGAAAGCATTCTTTCAATAACATCTGTTCACCCTATGAGAATAGATTACGCCGCTAAACTACTTGAGAAAGCAGGTTTAAACCCATATGAAACCTTAGAGAAACTTAAACGGCAAGGGAAAATTGTAATTTTAAAGTATGGAAAATACGAATTCGTAATGAGGAAAATTCATCCAATAAGGAAGTAGAGAAGTCAGAATCGCAGGGCTTCAACACTACTTTTCTGTGTCGGAGGTTGTCATCATCCAGTAAACACATTTGCATTTCAAAGAATTTAAACCTAGCTAAACAGTAAAGTTATTAAAACAAACTGAAGCATTAAAAAAGTACGGAGAAGAAAAGGGCCCGTCGTCTAGCCCGGTTAGGACGCCGCCCTTACGAGGCGGTGGTCCGGGGTTCAAATCCCCGCGGGCCCACCAAATTTAAACAACTAACATAATAGTTAAGCAAGGTTCTAGGGAAATATCGCACATATGCTGTAGTATAAGTGTCCTCCTCAAAATACTTCACAAAAATATTTAGAAAACATATGTTAATGCTGCATAAACCTTGCCAGTTATAAAACAGTATAGAAAGTTGTACGAGCAAGTCTCATAAGCCTAAGAAGAACATATGTTTAAAAACAATGTCTGTAGAAGCGTGTGTGAAGTGAAAATGAAAGTTCATGTTGGCACATCTGGTTGGATATATGATTGGAATACTGATGGATCACTTAACTGGTACATTAAATATTCTGGGCTAAACGCTGTAGAGCTAAATGCCTCATTTTATAGGTTCCCGTACCCTAACCAGGTAGTTTCATGGTTTAGAAAGGGAGCTAAACTAAAATGGTCAATTAAGGTTAATAGAGTAATAACGCATATTAGAAGATTAAACATTAAAGCATTAGAAACTTGGCGTAAATTTCAAAGACTATTTAAACCTATGGACTCTATTGTGAGGTTCTATCTTTTCCAAATGCCACCGACTTTCGTTAAAAATGAGAGAAACATTGAGAGAATAAGGTTTTTCGCTAAGGAAACAGGTTTGAAAGATAGGTTGGCAATAGAGTTTAGACATGAAAGCTGGTTTAATGAGGAAACAGTTAGTGAACTTAGAAAATTAGGGCTAACTATTGTTTCAGTGGATTCCCCGCAAACTACATGGATTGCTTCTTCAAATGGAATCATATACCTTAGAATGCATGGTAGAATCATTTGGTATGCTTACGACTACTCTGAGGAAGAATTAAACGAAATAGCTAATCAAATAGTTAAAGTGGATGCTAAAGAAGTTTACATATTCTTCAACAATAACCATTGGATGCTTAATAATGCAAGGTATATGCTTAAAATACTTAAGGAAAGGCTTTCATGAAACAGTAAAAACTTATTCTAGAGTGTACCTAGTATTACTGAGTACCGCTTAAAATTAGGGTTACTTACGTGAGCTCAAAGGATCTGAGAGGACTTCAGGAGAAATTAAAACTATTCTACTCTAAACTATCTGAGCCATTTATTCAAAGAGAAGAAGAAGCCGAGGTTATAACGTTAGCTCTACTTTCCGGAGAACACGCCATTTTCATAGGTGAACCTGGAACAGCGAAGTCAGCGCTTGTTAGGAGAGCAGCATCTCTACTTAAAGCTAGATACTTTTACTATGTTCTAAACAAGTACACTGAACCTGACGAATTATTTGGTCCAATAGACATTAATGAGTTAAGAACTAAGGGGATATATAAGAGACGGATTGAAGGAAAACTGCCGTGGGCTGAAATAGCATTTCTTGACGAAATATTTAACGCTAATACAGCAATACTTAACACATTACTTTCAATTCTTCAGGAAAGAGTTTTCGTTAATGGAGACGAAGTTGTGAAAACGCCTCTCATATCCCTCTTCAGCGCTTCAAACACTATACCTGAAGAAGTAGAGCTTAAAGCACTTTATGATAGATTAGTGTTCAGGCATCATGTAAGACCTGTTTCTGAAAGTAGGCTTCGGGAGTTATTCCGAGCAGGGGTCGAAATAGAGCTTAAGGGAATAGTTTCTGAAGAACACATATTAACAATAAGCGACCTCTTAAAGCTACAAGAGAAGGTAAGAAAAATTCTCCTAAAAGTTAAGGAAGACCATGTTTTCCTTCAAAAATACGCTAGGTTAATAGTTATTTTTAGAGAGAACGGAATACCCATTAGTGATAGGAGAGCGATTAAAGGTCTTAAAGCTGTTGTAGCAAACGCTGTTTTCGAAGGCAGAAACTACATTGAGCCCGAAGATCTCTTAGCTTTAAAATATGTTGTACCTGAGACAATAGAGGATTTCGGTAAAGCAACAGCAATAATAGTTGAGGAAATAAAGCTTCCAGCAAGGTACTTAAGGGATTTGCAGTTTCTCGAAAGAAATCTCGAAAGAATGAAGGAGGAAATAGCTCATTTACCCTCATTTGACTTTAAACTATTAGATTATAGCAAGGAGCTTTTCCTCATAGAGAAAAAGCTGAGAAAAATAGCTAGAGAGTCTTTAAATGATGAACAGGTTCAAGCGAGAATCGAGAGACTCATGGACATTATAGGTGAAATGAAGGAAATATTAGCTAATAAAGCTAATTTCTACAGGTAGAGATTTTATGGATATGGATAAGTTTAAACAGAAACTCAAAGGGGTTCTTGAAGACATAGACTATGATGAACCAATAATAGAATATAGAGCTGAAAAACTAAGCAAAACATACATGTTGCTTTACAGGGAAAATGTGAACCCAAGCGTAGCGTTAGATGTGTTTTACACATGGTATTTACCTAGACCTGCCATTAAAAAAGTCAATGATGAAAATCTCCTATATAATAAGGTAATAGTTGAAGCTCTTATGAAAACCGAGGATTACAATAGGTTAAAGTACAAAACATTAATCGACATAGATACCTCCTTTTCCTACACAATAGTTTTCATAAAAAAGCTAATAGACTTACTTAAGAGGGAAGCAAGTAAGAGAGAAAGAAAGGGTCAGGGAAAACCCTCTCTTTGGAGTATACTAAACTACTTAAAAGGTTCTGAAGATAAGGTGGGCAACCCTTCGAAGAAAGATTTAGAGAAATTAGAGGAATTCGTGAAAGAAGCCCATAAGAGAGCTAAGAAAACAGCTGAAAACGTTAGGGAATTAAAGAACCTAATGGGAGGGGAGGCTGCAGGAAATAAGCCTGGCAGCTTCGTTTTCGGAGAAATCATGGAGGATATTTTGAGATTAGCTAGTTCAGCTTATGTAACTGAAATACTCAAGTACATAAAGGGGATTTCTAAAACACCCCTAGTAGATATAAGGAGGGAAAGCTACCCGTTTAAGCATGGAATATATGATGGTATAGAAATGGGTAAAGATATTTTACGCATTCTACCTAAAGAACTAACATTATCCGATGACGTATTCTTCAAGAAACTTATCGATTCACAACTTCTACTTAGAAGAAGAGTTCTTTCGAAAGAACAAGGGCCAATATATGTTTTACTGGATAAGTCAGGTAGCATGATTGGCGATAAGACTTTCTGGGCAAGAGCAATAGCTTTAGCATTGATGAAGGAAGCCCTTAAGCATAGAAGGAAGTTCTGTGTAAGATTCTTTGACTACCTACCTTACGACATAATTTGTGTAAGAAGAGGTTCTAGAACGAAAGATTTCCATAAACTTTACCGTATGCTTCTCTCACTTGTAAGCGGCGGAGGAACATGGATTACAGGAGCTATTTTAACAGCTTGTAAGGACATTATGGAGGAAAAGATTGAAGGAACATCATCTATAGTTTTAATAACTGATGGAAGAGACGTTATTAAGGAGAGAGCTGTAAAGAAGGGACTTAAAGACGCTAATGCAGAATTAGTAACAGTAATGATTAAAGGCTCTAATGAATCTTTAAGGAGAATTTCTAAGAAATACTATGTGGTCGTTTCATCTAAAAACTATTGTTTAAAAATAGTGTCTCTAGAGTAGTAGTGACCGACAAAAATACTAGATAGACTAAGTATTATCCATCATAAGGAAGTGAGAGATGAGTAAGCCAGTAATCAAACTTATCGATGTAACTAAAGTTTACAGAACAGACTCTATAGAAACGTATGCTCTTAGAGGAGTTAATTTAGAGGTTAGTAGAGGAGATTTCATAGCTATTATGGGTCCTTCAGGTTCTGGGAAAACAACTTTGCTTAACATTTTAGGATTACTTGACAAACCATCATCAGGTAAAGTGCTTATAGACGGTATTGATGTTTCAAAAATGAGCGATGTTGAAATGGCTAAAATAAGAAATTACAAGATAGGATTTGTTTTCCAACAATTCAACCTGGTGAATAGACTAACAGTTCTTGAAAACATTGAACTACCGCTGCTTGTAAGAAGAATTCCTAGAAAGCAACGATTAGAAATGGTGAAAGAAGCTTTGTTAAAAGTAGGTGGGGAGCTTTCATGGCTAAATAAGAAACCTGCTCAGCTTAGCGGCGGTCAGCAGCAAAGAGTGGCTATAGCTAGAGCTATTGTTGGAAAACCTGAAGTTGTTTTAGCTGATGAGCCAACAGGAAACTTAGACTCCGTTTCAGCAAAGGTCATTATGGAAACATTTATTGAACTAAATAAGTTAGGTCACACAATCGTTGTAGTAACTCATGATCCTGAAGTAGCTGCTTGCGCTGAGAAAATCTTGCTTCTAAGGGATGGTAAAATAGTTGGAGAAACAGTTATTGATAAGCGGAAATGTAAGATATATGTGGCTTAATAATCTAATGAGGTGAAACCTTGTGAAAACGCGTTTGCTTGCGTTTTCCCTTGTTTTCTTCATGCTTACGTTAACTATAACCCCTATTCCTTCAGCAGCTGCTGCTCTTAACATAGATTATATTGGAAGCTACTGGAGTACACATGTCGCTTACGATGGTTCTGAAAGCTTAAGTTTAAACATTGTTTTAGTGTCTTACGAAAAAGACACTATAAGAAATCTTTATGCCGAAGCACACCTCTTTGAAGGAGCATACTTTAAAGACATAAGTGAAACGGCCAAAATATACTATAATACGCCAATAAGCTATGGTGAAATGTTTACACTAACCTTCCCGAACATTTATCTTAAAAACGTTAAACCGGGTCTTTACACGGTAAAAGTAAACGTAGTAGCATTGATATCTTCTGGAGCAGGACTTGTTACAAAAACGACAACAATATATGCTACACTGCAGGTGTCACAGTACATTTCAATAATTAAAATAATTGGTCTAGAATGGATTTACAATGGAGAACATGTAGTTGCCCTTCCAGGATCATCAAATATTATCTTTAGAGCTAAGATATATAATGAAAAAGACTACACTATAGGAAGCATAGTTGTTAACGCAAGTTTTCCTTCAGGAATAACTTTAGTGTCTCAAGGAGGAACCTGCACCGGGGAATTAGGTCCAGGGAAAACATGTAACCTAGATCTTTACCTAAATATTTCGCAGCAAACAACTCCTGGACAATATAATGCTACATTAACATTCACATACCAGTTACGTGATGGTAACTCCCTGCATTTAATTAAGGATGTCTTCATTATTCCAATAAACATAACTGACCCTAATCTTATAGATACTGAATTAGATGTAGCATCCATTTTCTGGGGAAGCGGAAGAGTTCCTCAGGCAGCTTATCCTGCTTCCAAAAACGTCCCATTAACAATAAACTTAGTTAATAATGGGAAGTACAGTGTAAACAACATCATATTATCAGTTGTTAAAGTACCTAGAGGAATAAAACCTGTTTACAATTCAACAATTTGCGCAACAACTTTACCTTCACTTTCCCAGTGTTCAGGGCAATTATTTTTCGACATAGAACCCTTTGTAAAGCCAGGGGTGTATAACATAACACTAAACTTAACATACTATTTAGCTTCATCAGGCACTATTTTAGTGAAAGCTAAGGTATTTTCTGTAAACGTTTCTGTAGAGAAATATGCTGGACACGGTGAAGAGGGCCTTTTAATTGTGGATTATGGCTGGCAAAATGATTGGCCAGTTTATCCTAGCACTGATAAAGCTATTTTCACAATAACGTTAGCTAATAGATTACCCTATGCTATATCGGGAATAATTATAAACATGAGTTTACCTCATGGTTTCACCGATAGTGAAGGAAGAAGCTATGTAACAACATATGTTCCAGGACCTATTACCTCGGAACAAACATTTACCGTTCAGTTTAAGCTAAATGTAGGTAATGTAACTCCTGAAACATATTTATCAAATATTACAGTATCTTACATTGTTGAAACTGGAAGATCAAAATACATGGTCACTGAACATTACAGGGTTAAATTAAATATTGCTGAAAGGGGAAAAGTAGAGTACATAACGAGTTTTTGGATTGAGGGAAGTAGTGGACCAGGAGATTATGGTAAAACATTATATGTACTCTTTAGAAACAACAATATACCACTAATGAAAGGTATTGTAGGGGAATTCATTTTACCTGAAGGCTTCATAGTTACCTTAACGAATTCTTCGAAGGCATTATTAGCTCCAACAACTACTGGGAGTTTACAGAGAATTTTAACTGTAACACCTGAAAACATGCGAGAACTAATCACAACAGCAATTACAGGTGGTGTAGTATCTGCTGAAACACAAAATATTGAAGAAGGAAGCTTCGTAGTTTTCGGAATTCCCTTAGGAATAAATGAAGATGTTAAACCAGGAGTATATGATGGAGTAGTCGTATTGGACTTCATAGATCAATGGGGTAATATTAGGAGGTTTAAAGAAACATTCAAAATCCCCGTGTTTGGAAGCTTACGCTTACTTAAGATAACTCCACCATCAGTTCAAGTAGAAGTTAAAGGGACAAATGCAACATTTACGGTAAGGCTGGAAAACATTGGATCAGCAAAGCTAGGAAACGTTTATGCAGTAGCGTACTCAACCACACCCTATGTTATAATTGGAGAACCTGTAAAATATATTGGAACCTTAGAGGCCGGTGAAGCAAGAAACTTAACATACACTATATTCTTTAACCCAACACTACCTCAGAACATGCCTTTAGGAGGCTCTGTACCAGTAATTTTAACGTTAACTTTTAGAGATCCTCAGGGAATTATGCGTTCATTTAACCAAACAGTTGCCATGGTCTTAACTCCTACGGTTGATTTAAGAGTTTTTGACGTATCCTATGAGCCTATTGAGTCTGGTATTAGAGTAAGTGGAATCATAGCTAACCTGGGGGCTTCGGTTGCAAGAAATGTGGAGCTTGAAGTTTACGTAGGCAATGCTTCAGGGTATTCGCTTATAGGAGATATAGATTCTTCAACACAAATGTCATTTTCCGTTGATGTTCCTTTCAAGGGTAATGCTTCAGAAGTAATATTTAATATAAAGTATAAGGACTTCTTCTATGCTGATAAAGTATTTGAGGAAAAAGTGCCTTTAGAAATCGTAAGTGTCGTAAAGGTAACAGCTACTACTCCGGCTCCAACACCGGGCCTTATAGATGTTTATAGAATAGCTGTAATAGTTTTAGTGGGAGTGTTTTTAGCGACAATAGCTATAATACTTAGAAGCTATGTTAAGAGGCGATGGAGAACTTGATTCTTCCAACAGACTTGCTAAGATATGCGTATAAGGTTCTTACGGAAAGGAAATTTAGAGCAATACTTACAATAATAGGTATTTCAATAGGCCCTATGGCGTTAGTTTCGATAATAAGTGTCATGCAGGGATATTCTGAAACAATACTTCAGCAATTAACAACGTTCGGGCAGAACACTGTAGTACTTTTCCCTGAAAAAGGTTACGTGTTTACGGAAAAAGACCTTAGACTAATCAGGAATCTCCCGGAAATTGATAGGGCCTCACCTTTCTACTATGTTAGGGGAAGTATTAAGCAGCCCAGGGGTTCCATGGACATTTTCATTTATGCTACGGACATAGAAATATTGTTTGATGTTGTAAGTAATTTAGAGATTATGAAAGGTAAAATACCTCCTCCAACAGCTAGAACAGATGCTTTAGTAGGTTACTACATTGCTTTTGAAAAATACACTAATAGGGAAATAAGGGATTTAGGGGACATTGTTACAGTTGAAATCGCTGAAATAACTCATCAGGGAATTAGAACTAGAAGAACTTCCTTAAGAATAGCCGGTATTTTAAGCCGCTATGGAGGAGCATTAATTGTTGATCCCGATAGAACAATCTTCTTACCTTTATCTGCAGGACCAACGATATTAAAGCAGGATAGATGGTCAGGGATATTCATTGTTGCTAAAGACTCAGCTTCAGTAGATTCCCTCGTTAGTAAGCTTGAAGATATGTACAAAGACTATGCTAACGTAGTTGCATTTATAAGGATTGCTAGAACAGTTAATTCAATAACTTCAGCGCTAGACTTCTTACTTTTCTCAACATCTCTTGCAGCATTCGCCGTAGCTATAGCTGGCGTTGCAGCTACAATGATAACGTCGGTTATGGAGAGAACACGTGAAATAGGCGTACTAAAGGCCTTAGGCTTTACAAACATAGACGTTCTTCTCATGATACTTACTGAAGGACTAATTATGAGCATCATAGGTGGAAGCGTAGGAATAATTGTTGGAGCAGCAGGCGCACATGCTCTTGCTTCAGCAGGATTAACCTTAGGAGGCTTAGGAGTAACTCTTAAAGCATCCCCGAAAATAACTCCTTGGCTCATCAGTGAAGCCTTAGCACTAACGATCCTTGTTGGAATAGTTGGAGGACTATTTCCAGCATATAGAGCATCAAGAATTCCCCCAGCTGTTGCTTTAAGGTACGAATGAACTCTTCATTCATTAATCCCCATTAAATCTCCTTAAGAAGCTTATGTGAAGAAAATTAGGCGGCATCAATGTTTAAGAAGATTCCATAACGATTAATTTGGCTTCAGCCTTAGCCCTTCTTTTGAATCTATTGTAGGCTTCAATAATAATCTTACATGGACTATAGGCTTCACCTGAAATTATTATTGCAGGCAATTTTGAACCTATAATTTTCAATAAGTCTATTAATGAAACACGTCTCGGAAAGGTTATGAGAAGAAAAGCATTATTAGATATTTCATTCTTAAAAACTGCTCTTTTCACAAATTTTTGGCTAATAACTAAAACTTTACTTTTAACTTTAATTTTTCTTCCGTAAAATTCACTGTGACAAGTAATGTTAAGAATAGCTCTATATTCCTTACTGCAACCATACATGTAGGTTGCTGCTTCGAATCCGTAATTTAAAGGTTTAATTATTGTTTCAACAGTGCATCCTTTAAATTGAAACCTTATTTCATTAGGTTCTGTAGAGAATTTAAACAAAGTCTTTCTAATTACGAAGAAAACTACTCCTTCATACTCTTTATCCTCCACTCTATAAGCATCAAAGCATCCAAAACCTGTGCCCCATTTTGAAGCAGCAACTACGTAGCTTGAAGCTATATTATTTAAGTCTATTTCGTTTAAAATAAAAGAACTAGATTTTGGCTCGTAAACACTATCGCTATCGTAAATGTAAATAGGTGTTCTTCTACCGATAACGTAAAATTTCCCCTTAGTTACCTTAACGTTTCTCATCAGCGAAACCTTGTTTCTTAAGGTGTCGATTTTTAAGATCTTTACGAAAGAGTATGTACGTTGGGATTCTATGTAGAGTTTTCTAAAATCATATATTATGAATGGTGAAAGACCTGTTTCAATGAGTAGAATGACATAGAAAAAATATGTATCCATGAAAATCAGTAGTAAAATTATTGCAAGAAAACCTATGATTGCTGCGCTACTTAGTATTTGCTTACGCCTAGGAATACCTATTACAACAACTTTCAGAGACAAAGACCTCTTCCCTAAGCTCTTTTATTTCATGTTTTCAAGAAATACGCGGAGTGCATTAGCGTAAAAGATTTTCTCAACTTCACTTTCGGTAAGACCTGCCTTGGCAAGCTCCTTCGCAAGTAGCGTGAGTTTACCTATGTGTTCAAGTCCCTTAGGTAACTTCTCTGTTCCAAAGAAGTCTGTACCCAATGCTACAATGTCTATACCATAGTTTTCTTTAAGATAGATTATTTGGTCGACAACATCGTTTATTGTAGTATTGTTTCCTTTAATATATTCTGAAACAAAAAATATTCCAATTGCACCTCTATTTCTTTTAAGTAATTCAAGAACCTCGTCGCTTACGTTTCTTAAACTATTATTAAACCTTCTTAAACCAGCATGACTTATGATTACAGGTTTTTCCGAAATAGATAGGACATCGATAGCTGTTTTTTCACTAGCATGAGCTAAGTCTATGACCATACCTTGCTCTAATGCTAAATTTACAAGACTCTCTCCGGGACCTGTTAAGCCGTAGTCTTTCTTGGACATACATGATGCAGCGTATTGGTTATCGACATTCCATGTTAATCCTAGAACTCTAACTCCTAGTTTGTAAAACAACTCTATTTCATATGGTTCTCTTAAAGGATACGCTCCCTCAAGACCTAGGATTAACCCTATTTTCCCCTCATTTCCGGAGAAAAGTTTAGCTAAAAACCTTTTGTTTTCAACTATTTTGAAAACATCGTATTTCCTAACAAATCTGTAATATGTTAAGATGTGATTTAATGCTTCATTAAATGAGTTTTTAAATGAATAATAGCGTTTACCCATTGGTTCATCAACAAGGTTTTGGGATGGAAATACAGCTGCAACTATCGCCTTAGTTTTCGAGAGAAAATACTTAGGTATGTCAGCATGTCTGTTCGCGTTTATTTTAAAATCTTCAACTTTTCTCTCATGAATAATATATGATGATATGTCCTCATGAAGGTCAAACACTTTCATTTAAAAACACCTGAAGGGATTTTTGTAAGAGTAATAGTGTTTTCTCTTATATAGGTTGCAGTGAACCCGGCTTTATGGAAATTATATAGTAAGATTACAAGCCCTTTTGCAGAACATTTTCCAGTAATAGTTATTCTCGATAAACCTGGGGTTTCAGGGGAACTTAACTTTATTTTAGCATAATCTTCGAGTCTTCCAAGCCCGTGAACTTCTTTCTCTATTTCAACTATTTCATCATAGCTTGCATAAATCCTTACATTACAGCTTTCAGGAAAACCTTTACCTAAGCTTATTGTTAACGTGTCTCCATGTATCTCAACGTTAAGGTTTAATGCTAATATTAAAGCTAAAGCTAGTTTAAACGTGCTTATAGGATCTTCAAATCTTATTTCGACAGAGTTTTCTTTAAACTTAAAATCTCTTATTTCACCTGCGAAAATTGTTTTAAAACTCCTTCTTACAGTGCTTAATTCATTAATAAACCTCATTTTCCCCGGTGAGAAATAGGTGTTTATCTTTCAAAAATAGTTTTACCTGCCCCTACTCTTTAATAACTGGAGAATAAACTATTATTTTATGGTGAGTGATTCTTTGGTTAAGCTAGGCTATGATATAGGGTTTCTTGAAGTAATTGTTGGACCTATGTTTGCAGGTAAAACTACTGAGCTCATAAGGAGAATTGAGAGGGAAAGATACGCTAAAAGAAGAGTTGGAATGTTTAAGCCTAGCTTAGATGTGAGGTACACTGTAAGTTCTGTAGCAACGCATAATGGATTAACTTATCCAGCATATGTTGTTTCAGCTAATGAGGAAGGTGTAAGGAAAATTTACGAAATAACGAAGAATGAGAAATTGGAAGTAATAGGTATAGATGAAGCACACTTCTTCCCCCTACTACTTGTAGATATATGTGAGAAGCTAGCTGATGAAGGTGTAAGAGTTATTGTTGCAGGATTAAACCTTGACTTCCGAGGAGAACCGTTCGAAACAATGAAGGAACTCATGGTTAAAGCAGACGATGTAACTTATTTAACAGCTGTCTGTAGCGTGTGTGGTGCACCAGCAACACGTAGCCAAAGATTAATAGATGGTAAACCTGCCCCATATGATAGCCCCAGAATAGTTGTAGGTGGAAAAGAACTCTATGAAGCAAGATGTAGAAAACACCACATAGTACCTAAGTGATGTATGGTTCTGGTTTAAAGTAAAAAGCATTATGTACTAAAGTTGTTTTAAGTAATGTAAAGCAAAATTACAATTTAAACATGGGTTTCATAAAGTACTAAGTGAGAAAGCCAGGTTATTGAGGAAAAACAATATATTTTCCCTTATACTCTAGCCTAAAGTAAGTACATAATGTGGTGAGTGATAAATGCCTATTGAAGTACATAGTAAAGAGGAGTTCATGAAAATTGCTGAAAGAGCTAGTGAATGTAGAGTTAAGAGGTTAGGTAGTGTTGTTAAGCTTAAGCTAAGAACTAAGAAGTACCTTTATACGCTAAAGGTTAAACCTGAGGAAGCAGATGAAATCCTTAAGAATATTAAGGTTAAAATAGTTGAGGTTTAAAGAACTATTTTGTCGCCGTTTTTCGCAATAATAGCTTCTATTCTGAATTTCTCCTGAATTTCTCTTGCAAATTTCTCTTGAACATCTGCTTCTCCATGAACAAGAACTATTTTTTCAAGAGAACCTTTTAAGTCTTTGATAGCGTTTGATAGCTCCGTTTTTCCAGCGTGGGATGAAAAATCGAACCACTCAACTCTAGCCTTTACCTTTTCTACCATGTCCTCTTCGAAAATTCCCTTTTCAATTATTAATCTACCTGGAGTATTAGGGGCTTGGAAACTAACTAAAAACACCCCATTTCTTTTCCCATCATAAATTTTCCTTAAGAAATATGAGGACGGTCCTCCCCTAAGCATTCCTGAAGAAGCTACAATTACCGCAGGTCCTCCTCCTTCAAGAATCGCTTTCCTATCCTGCCACCCTCTTATTTCTACAAAATGACTAATCGCTTTCCTAAGTAAAGCATGGTTTTTGAGAAAACTTTTGTTAGAAAGAAATATCCTATTAATCTCCCTAACCATACCATCATAATATACTGGTGCACTTACACCATATTTTTCAAGAACAACGAGGATTTCTTGAGACCTACTTACGGAAAATGCTGGTATAAGAACTATTCCGTTATTCTCTATGACTTCCTTAACAGCCTCAATAAACCTCTTTTCAACATCCTCTCTTTTCGGATGCTCTGTTGTAGCATATGTTGTCTCTATTACTAAATAGTTTACCTTTCCGGCATCAGCTTTGTAGTTAGCTGGTTTAACAAGTTCTGTTTCAGCTAAGTTAATATCGCCAGTGAATAGGATTCGCTTATCACCTACAGTTACTATTATCGACATGCTTCCTGGAATATGGCCGGCATTAATAAATTCTAAAGTATATTCGTTTATCTCTATTTGTTCACCATACTTTACTGTTTTAGTGTTTCTAAACATGTTAACTATTTCTTCATATTCAAATGGGAGATAGTAGCCTGAAATGTGTAGGTAATCCTCCATTAACGGTTTAAGTATGTCTTTAGTGGCCTTAGTCATGTATGTAGGGATTTTTGACGAAACAAAGTATAGTGGTACAGCACCTGTATGGTCTAAATGTGCATGTGTTAACGCTATTGCTTTTATTCTCTTCGGAGGTACGAAAAGAGGCATTCGAGGATTACCGTTCTCGTCGAAGTTTATTCCGCAGTCTAAGAGTACTCCGGAGGAATCTCTACTTACAAGTACTGAAAGCCTCCCTACTTCTTCTCCTCCGCCAAGCACTTCGAGAGTAATTTTCGCCATTACTTCTGAACCTTTACTTACTTTTCTCCGACTTCCCATTAATGAAGGAGATACTGGGTTATAAAGCTTATCGAAACTTAAATATTAGAGGCAAAAACTATTCAAACAAGGATGCTTGCTTAGTAAGGGATTGTTATGCGCGGATTTTCACCTAGAGAATTAAGGAGGCTTATGAAGAGATTAGGGCTTGAAATGAAGCCTTTAGAAGGTGCTTTAAGGGCTATTATTGAAACGGAAGATAAAAATTACGTTATAGAGAATCCCCAGGTGTTGGTAATGAGTTTGAGAGGAGGAGAAACGGTTGTTCAAATTATGGGTAAAATTACTGTTGAAGAGAAGCCTAAGGAAAAAGTAGAGATTTCAGAAGAGGACATAGAGCTTGTTATGTCCCAAACAGGTGTTTCAAGGGAGGAAGCAATTAAGGCTCTTGAAGAAGCTGAGGGAGACATAGCTGCAGCAATACTTCTCATACAAGCCAGAAAGGAGGGTTAAGGTTACCTTTTTTCACAAACAGCTCTTAAGGCATGTATTATTTTCTTCACAGACTTATGTAGGGAAAGTATTAAAGGGATTCTTTCAATATCAGCTAATCTTATAGCTAATTCATCAACCTTCCTAGGACCATGAAGCACTACTGCAGCAGGCTTTATAGGTGAAGTTCTAACGGCAACCATGGGTGATCTTCCAGCAGTAACTTTCGTAAATACAAGTGCTCTTTCACTACTCATACCCATTAGTTGGTAGAATTCTGTTCCTGTAAGTGAAAGAATAGTTTTAATGCTGTCAAGTATTGTGTAGCCGTAAATTATTTTTCCGTAATCAGATTTCGTTAAAAGCTTTCCCTTAACGAGCTTTATAAGTTCTGAGACATATATGGGTTCTTCAAATTCGCACATGTCCTCTACACTATCAAGATGAATGTTTAGTGTTTTCGCAAGTTTCTTAGTTATAATCCATCCTCTATTTTCATCTATTGATAATAGGCTTTCAACAAACCTTTTAACAAATATTGATCCAGGTGTTCTCCTGCCTTTTTCGTAATCGCTTATAACACTTGGAGAAATACCCATAGCCCTACTAACTTCTATTTGAGACGCATTAAACATTTCCCTCCACTTTCTCATTACTGCTCCGGGATTACGACTCCACACAATGTCTCCAGCAATTCTCCTCGCAACCGAGTCTATGATGAATTTCGTGACCACAATAACACCGCGTAACCATTAGTTTATTGAAAACTACCCCCGTAAATAAAACCTTATATTTTAGAGTTAATTAATCCTTTCACCGGGGCCCGTAGTTTAGCCTGGGAGAATGCGGGGTATAGCCGAGAGAACTCTATATGTGGCTACCCGACTCGGGACCTTCCACGTGTGGGAGGCGAAATTCCCCGTGGTCCGGGGTTCAAATCCCCGCGGGCCCACCACTTAATTAACTTACAAAAACTTCTTAGAGTGCTAGCAATGGTTGACCCTATTGAGAGAGCTAAGGAGCTCGCTGCTTCTGAAGCAATAAAATACCTTTACGATGCTGAAATTATAGGTGTAGGAACAGGATCTACTGTAGCTAAAGTTGTAGAGAAAATGTCTTTAGAATTCGATGTTTTTTCGAAAAAACTCTACGTTCCAACATCTTACGATACTACGTTGAGGCTTCAAAAGCTTGGATTCAGGGTTCTTACAGATTCTTTTCTACTTAGGAAAATAGATGTTTACGTTGATGGGGCTGATGAAGTTACTAAAAACCTGGCCATGATTAAGGGGCGTGGTGGAGCACTTCTTCGCGAGAAAATATTAGCTTATTATTCGGAAAAGAGAGTTTTCCTCGTAGACTATACGAAACTCGTTAACGTACTTGGTGAAAAGAAGCCTTTACCTGTAGAGGTAATTCCAGCGGCAGCGGGATGGGTTTTTATGAAGCTTGAAAAAAGAGGGCTTAATCCTAAAATAAGGATGTGTGTTAAAGGCAAAGACGGACCTGTAATAACGGATTCCGGGAACATGATAATAGATCTTCATGTTAAAATACGTGAGCCGGAACGTTTGGAAGCAGAGCTTAAAGCCATTCCGGGAATTGTAGAAACAGGTTTATTCGTAAAGTTAGCTGACATTGTAATTATAGGATACCCTGGGAAAGTAGATGTGATTAAATCATGAACGCGGATAGAACATGGCATGTACTATCTAATGTTGAAAAATATTCTTTAAAACATAGTGTTGAAGAAACCCTGAAATACATAGAGAACATTATTGGGAAACATAGAGCCCTAAGGGTTAAGGAGTCGCTGTTTGAAAACAGGGTTGTAAAAATAGTGTTAAATAACAATAGGGAACACTGGTTTTTCCTTGGAAAAACAAACACCTACATTCTAATACCTAAAACTTTTTGCTCTTGCATAGATTTCGAAATAAATGTTGTTGAGAGAAAGAAAATTCCTGCTTGCTACCACCTAGTAACCCAGGTTTTAGCCCAAGTTTATGGTAGGTACAGGATAGTACGTGACATTAAACCAGATGATTTACTATGCATATATGGTGAAATTGAAGAACGACAGATAAGCGCAACTCTACACAAGTATTTACTTCTAAAAAGATAAACTTCAAATAAAGGAGCTAATCACTACTACTTCGAGCCCTAAATTAATGGTTCATATGCGGGGTTACATAATTAATATGTTAACAATAATAGTCACCATTGTTGCGTTAGCAGTTCTCACACTAATTATCGTAGACACCTATATCACAATTGAACATTCTGTTAGAAATAAGGAGGCAAAGCATTAAAGCAGCAACTTCTAGTCTGAATAGTAGTGGTGTGAAAATGGGTCGTAGAAGGAAGAAGAGAAAACTTGTAGCTCGAAGACCTAAGAAAACTATTCCAAACATTTTCCAATGCCCTAATTGCGGAAAAGCCTCAATACTCATAGAGCTGTCTAAACCTGAAGGCGGAGTAAAACATGCAGTAATTAAGTGCGGGTATTGTGGCTTATTTGCTGAATTAGATGTCCCAGAATTATTTCAAAACGTAGATGTATACGCTAAATTCCTTGACGGATTCTACGGTGGAACACTTAAGTATAGCTTTATAAAAACCGAAGAAGCCGGAGGAGAAGCTGTAGAAGCATGACCAGAATGGGTCGTGTAGAAAAATATTTGAGAAGAAAGTCTTCTAAAGAAGTTTTACACTTCACGCTTATAGATCCTGAAAAAACACTGCCTAAAGAAGCAGCTGAAATAGCAAGTAAAGCTGTTGAAGCAGGTTCAGACGCTATTCTCGTAGGTGGAAGCATAGGGGTTTCTGAAGCCGACGTAGACTCCGTAGTAAGGTCTGTTAAGAAAACTGTAAAGGAACCTGTTATTTTATTTCCTGGAAACGTAACCGGAGTTTCAAAATATGCTGACGCAATATTCTTCATGTCTCTTCTTAATTCAGATGACCCATACTTCATAGTTGGAGCTCAAGTTTTAGGCTCGGTTATTGTTAAAAAATACGGGTTAGAAGCTTTACCTACAGCATACATAATATTGGGTGAAGGAGGAGCTGCAGGATACATAGGTAAGGCAAGACCCATACCTGTTAATAAGCCTGAAATAGCTGCAACATATGCTTTAGCGGCTTCAATGATGGGTATGAGGTTTGTGTATTTTGAAAGGGGTTCAGGAGCTCCGGAGCCTGTGCCTCCGGAAATAATTTATTATAGTAGAAAAATTCTTCCTGAAGACACGTTCTTAATCGTTGGTGGAGGTATAAGAACCGTTGAAGACGCTAGGAAAATTGCTTCTTCAAAACCTAACGCTATAGTTACGGGAACTATTATTGAAAAAGACCCTGAAAGAGGATTCGAAATAATAAGGACTATAAAGAGGATTACACGTTAATATTCCTTACAAATGCATGGTTTATGGCCGCATCTAGGACATACTCCATTACCATATTTTCTTTTTACTTCATACTCTAAATCAACGTTAACGAGATTTGCTAGCGAAGTTAACCATGCAAGTACGTCGGCCATTTCCTCCCCTATTTCGCTTCTCTTACCCTTTCTTAATGCTTCAGCTAATTCCCCTACTTCCTCAGTAAACCACATAAATGTTTTTCCAACACCTCTTTTACTGTCTTTTTCAAAATACACTTCCCTTATTATTTTTTGGAACTTTGAAATCTCCATTACCATATTCACCCTCTTTATTAATGTGTGGTGTGGTAAAGGTTTATATTAACCGTTTCCCCCATAAACTAGCGGGGAATGGGAAGTAATGCCTAGGGCTAAAAAGAAGAAGAGGAAAAGAGAGGTTAGGCCTCTAAGCGCAGCTGGAATAATAAGCTTCTATGAAGAATTAGATACAGGAATAAAGATAAGACCTCACTTCGTAATAGCGTTAGCTATAGCGTTAACCGCTATAGTAGTTATTTTACGTATTTTCGTTGCTTTCTAAAGTCTCACTTAAATACTTCACTTCCATGTTTCTACTATTCTTAGGAATAACTAGACTATTTCCGTACTGATCTTCCAGTATGAATGTGAACTTTATTTTACCGTCTATTGCTTCACTTATCTCCTTTTTCTTTGCTTCATACTTTTCCCTATTTTCTTGAGCATAAACTTCTAGTACTTCTAGTACCCTGTAAAGTATTCCTTCAACAGTAGATATGTATGCTTGAGCTGAAGGACCGGGTTCTATGGTTATTCCAAGCTCAGGTATTTCTATTTTAGCCGTTGATGACTTAATAACCATGGAGTTCAACTCCTCAGCATTAGCAATTTTAAGAATAAACCTTACTGCCTTGTGCTCTTCTAAATTGAAGGAATCAAAGTATCTGTAGCCGCATTTTGAGCATTTACCTGAAAGTATTAGGATTTCGCCGAAAAACGGAGTTTTATAGCTAAACTCAACCATTGAGAAACTACTATTACCACATGAAGGACATGTTATAATGTATTTGTCATAAGTTTTCATGTATTTTGACATGTTATCTAAGACACCTAGTTTAGGCTTCTCAATCGAATATATATTCTTTAGTGTACTATACAGTGTATTAGAGCAACACCAGAGACTGAGGTGCCATGGCCGGAATAAAGCTTCCCTCACCAAAAGAGCTTAGAAAGCTAAGGATTAAGGCTGGACTGACTCAGAAGGAGCTAGCTAAAAGAGCAGGTGTAAGTCAGTCACTTATAGCTAGAATTGAGAAGGGAGACATAAATCCTAGGCTTTCAACACTTCAGAAAATACTTAGCGTTATAAGCGAAGTTCTAGAAGAACATGGAGACGTAACAAGGATAATGCATTCACCAGTAATAACACTAAAACCTTACGAAACTGTTGAGAAAGCAGTAAAGCTCATGGATAAATATGGAATTTCCCAAATACCTGTCGTTGACGACCAAGGGAAAATAGTTGGAACAGTTATAGATACAACACTTTTAAAGAGGGTTCTTGAGGAGAAGTCTGAAAACCTCTTCAAAAGGAAAGTTTCAGAGGTCATGGACCCGCCCTTACCAACTTTACCTCCGTCCACAAAAGTTTCAACTGTTTCACTACTGCTATTCGAATACCCTGCAGTTCTCATAGTTGACAAAGGTAAAATCATAGGGATAATAACTAAGATAGACCTCATAAAAGCTAAAGCACAATCATGAATACCCCCACCCCTCTGTTTCCACTGGAAACAACAGTACATAATTAATAGCGAGTTTTGGCTAAACCAGAATTATTATTTTAAATAATGACATTATTAATATCTTAAAGTAAAAGTTTCGATAGAAAATGAAAATAATTTATTATTAGTTTCAGTGAGGTCTGTTTACGTTTCCAGTGGAAACTGTGGGGCGGGGGTGTCTTTTATGTTCGGGTCATTTCGGCTTGTGTTTTCCCATTAACTACGAGCATTATGCGTACTGGGACTTTTGTTTTTACCCATTTATCTAGTCTAGGAGTAATGTGTGTTTTCATAAGGTTCTTAACTACTTCATTAGGTTTAGCCCATGTGGATGATGTTGAAGAGAGCTCTATTATTAGTTCAACATCTTTCTCGGTAACTCTAATTTTTGAGTCTCTAAATCGGTAGCCATAAACTTCAGTGTATATTTGGCATATTTTCTTTATCAGGCTCTCCTTATTGAGAATTACTGGTAAAACAGTTTTTGTTAAAAATTCTCTTGCACCTGCCTTCTTAGGTTTAGCTACTGGACGTGGTATTTCTTTCCTTATAGCTTCCTTAGGTGGTGTAGGTGTCGGCTTAGGTTTAGCTTTTTCAGGTAGTTTTTTGGGAGGCCTAGTTGGAGGTAAAGGTTTTCCAGGCAGTATGTTTTCAGAGATTTTTGTGAACTCAGCTATACCTAGGGAGTACTGTTTCTTCATAACATTACCAAATAGCTTTATTGCATCTTCGCCATAGTGTGTTTTCCCATTTACCTTAGCAATTGCCATAAGTATTTTTCCGGAACATGACACTAGTTCGAATTCATCCCATGTTGTTCCTAGTTTAAAAGATAGTTTTAGATAGTAGCATTCTTTAGCCTTTATTTTCTCAATAGCTTTGTTTAGTACTTCCTGTGTTTTTCCACGTGTAAAGCCTTCATATTCCCCGAAAGCAGCTATTCTTGCTTTAAAAACTCTATCCTCTAGCTTTCTACTGTAATTGTTAATTGAAGGGTTCATTAGTTTTAAGAGCTCAGACATTTCTCATCTTATAATATCTCTTTCAGTATAGTATTTAAGCTAAATGTATAAACTTATATTACTTAATAATGTAATATGTTAGCTTAGGTGTAAGGAGTGGTTTTAGAAATAAAAGAATATGCAAATATTGAAGAGTTTATTAGGTACTTAGATAGGGAAATAGAAAGTCTTAGAAACAATTTAGGAGAACTTCTAAAGGTCGTTGAGGACTTAAGAGCTGAAGCTGAAAAGGTAAGGAAACTTAGAGAAACGCTTTCTAAGCTTGTTGAAGGATTAGAGAGAATGGGTAGTAAGGAAGTTGATCTTAAAGATATTAAGCTTCTCGTAAACCCAACAGTTGAAGATGAAGCTTCACTTATGGAGGACCTTGTAGCTGATGTTCAGGAGAGAATATTAACATTTCAGAAGGTTAGGAAAGCCGTCGAACCTCTTGTAGAGTTAGGTGAATTACCTGCTAAAGTAAGGGTAGTATTTAAAGACGGTAAACCTGTGAAACTAGTTATTAAGACTGGTTAAGTTAAAAACAATTTTTACTAATGAAGCAATATTTCACATGCTATAACAATTGCCTTAGCCACAATCGATGCCTTTACTTTCCCCTCAATACCTAATGAAACTCCGTTTAAATCAATACCAGTAATTTCCTTTAGCGTATTGTTTAGCTTATTTGATAGTTTGTAATTGCTTAGAATTTTCTCTAAGAAACCATTATTTACGGGATTGGCTGTTAAAGTAGCTATTCTACCTATAAGTACTTCTAAGTCCCCGCTAAGCACTGTTTCTACAAGTTTCCCGGCTTTCCCGGCTTCCATGTTTACACTGGCTTTTTCGTCAACAAAATTTTCCATAACCTCTTTTAGCATTAATATTCCATCGTACTTTGAGAGAGTATAGGTTAATTTAATAGTGTAACCTAAATGCTTAATATATTCAACATATTCCTTTAAAATTTCCTCGAGAAATTCTTCAGTTGGTGTTGCTGCAGCGGCTTCGCTACTTATTATGGATTCTAACATGTCTTACCACTGATGATAAATTTGGCGAGGTATGAGGTTTTAAATATTTAAGCGCAATAACACCTACGATAGTACGGAGAAATATACGGGGGTAACAGCTTAAAATTTTGTAGACGACTTCATGGAGAAACTAACAAGTGCAGATAAACCTATATTTACGGGTGAAAATAGAGTAATAGGCAGTAAAATCGGTGAATCTTAAAGTGTTTAAAATAAGAGGTAAGAAAGAGAAAAGGGAAATTAAAGAAAAACAGAAGTTTTCGTATTTATTCTGGGACTTCATATATTCGAAATTCGACCCTCTGGGTAAACTTATTCTAGCAATATTTCCTAACATACCTTCCTTAATTAGGAATGCTGGTATAAGAATTTATTATGAAGCATATGCTAGTTTTGTAGCTTTCCTATTCACTTTATCTACAATAATTACTATTGTCTCCTTCCTATTCATAGTTTTATTTGTTCCAGTAGTTAACCAGGTAATTATAGCTGTTGCCGTAACATTAGTTATGCTTCCTCCCTTAATGCTTGTGTTTTTTGGGCAAATATTTCCTAGGGCGATTGCTGCTAGTAGAGGTGCATCAATGGATCAGGAAGTACCATATGCTGTAGCTTACCTAACAATAATGGCTACCGGAGGGTTAAGTCCTCATAAAGCATTTGAAAGACTTTCTGCAGCTAAAGCTGTTTTTAAGAGAATATCATATTACGCGTCAAGGTTCATAATAGTTGTTAAAGCATTAGGTAAGGATCCTATTACAGCATTTGATGATTTAGCTAAGAGAAGCCCAAGTGACATGTTTAAGGATCTACTTTTAGGGTATGCTGCAACAATACGTGTAGGCGGAGACCTTTACGACTACCTTAAAAGAAAGGTTCAGGGATTGTTCATGGACCTTGTTAGTAGAATGAGGGTTGCTGGAGACCGTATGGCAACAATTCTTGAAGCCTACCTTGCAATAATTATTTTCGTAATGCTAGCTATGGATGCAATATATTTAATAAATACTTCGATTCCGGAAATAAGCATTTCAGCTTTCGGAGGTCCCACATTATTCCTGTTTTCATATATTTTCTTACCATTCATTTCAGGTATGGTAATGTATATTGCCGATGTTGTTCAGTATAAGGAGCCATATACTGAAATAAGGCCTTACATAGTGTTTTTCGGAATAACACTTCCACTCATAATTATACTTACCATAGAAATGTTTATTCCATTCTACCTACCTAAGGAAGCACTTCTTTACAAGATTTTCGAACCATTTGTAATTGTTATTTCGAAATTCGGAGAAACCTTAGGCATCGACCCTGCCTTCTACTCTACAATAGGTTTAGGTTTAGCATTAACTATTCCTACGATACCTGCAGCAGTGTATGAAATAATTATAAGTAGGGAAAGTAGAGGGTTAAGCAAGGGAATAACAGCTTTCCTAAGGGACCTTGTTGAAGTTCGTAAAACAGGCTTATCCCCTGAGAAAAGCATTATTGTATTGGCTTCGAGGAACTATGGGATTTTCAGTAAGTACTTGAAGGATATTGCTATGAGGCTTTCCCTAGGTTTCTCTCTTTCCAAAATATACGGTATCCTTATTTCTAAGATAAAGTCTTGGAGGGCAAGGGTTTTCTTATTCATACTTACAGACGCTATAGAGGTTGGCGGTGGAAGCCCTGAAACCATTGAAAGTATGGCTTGGTTCGCTGAAATGTCTGAGCATGTTGAGAGAGAAAAAGCTTCATCCATGAAAACACTTATGGTCATACCTTACATTGGTGCTTTAACAATAATTGTTTCAATGGTTTTTCTATCTGTTTTCATGAAAAACCTCGCTATTAGTGTTGGAGCGTATCGTAACGCTTTAATGCTTGTTATGCCTGCTACGATACTTAACGTTTACATTATGGGCCTTATAACGGGTAAGATTTCTAGCGGAACAGTTTCTGCAGGGTTTAAGCATGCAATAATACTTACAGGCTTAACAATATTGCTTCTCATACTTTCACCTTTACTTGAGGTATTTTCTGCACCGTTCATGGCTCAAAGGGTGTAGGTGAAATGGTAAAGTTTAAGATAAGAAAAAGGTTTGGGAAGGGAAAAAGTTCCTTAGCTGAGAAGCTTTCGAAATTCATTAGGAGAAGAGGTAAGAGAAGAGTAGAGGAAATAATTAGAGGCATTATTAAGCGTGAACCCATAACTATTCTCCCGCTTAAACCTACATATACAGTTATTGAATCATACTATGTTTACGAACCGTTCGCTAAAGTAAATATTGTTTCAATTCCTGAAAAAGGTGGAATGTTAGGCTATTATGTTGAAGAATTCACTTTAACACGTGATGAGCAGGAGGTTCTTGAGAAACTTGTTGATATTTTAACTGAGGAGCTTGAACCTGCAGAGGCAATTGAGGATTTGAAATCTTATGTTGCACGTGAGGTCATAAGGTTAGCTAATAAGTATAGGTCAGTGTTTAAGCTTACTGGAAGTAGGAGGGCGAAAATACTTTACTATGTTGAAAGAAACCTTCTAGGCTATGGCCCAATAGATCCTCTTATGAGAGATCCTAACATTGAAGACATTAGCTGTGATGGAGCGGGCAAGCCAATATATGTTTGGCATAAGAAGTACGAGAGCTTACCTACAAACATTATTTTCAATACGACAGACCACTTAAATGACTTCATCATGAGACTTGCCCACATGGCTGGTAAGCATGTTAGCATTGCTTTCCCCATTCTCGATGCTATGCTTCCTGAGAAGCACAGGCTAGCTGCTACTTTCGGAACAGAGGTTTCACCCAGGGGGCCGACGTTTACTATTCGTAAGTTTAGGGAGAAACCTCTTTCCCCAACTGAGCTTATTAAGTCAGGTGTTATTAACGAGCTTTTTGCAGCATATATTTGGTACATGGTTGAAAAGAGAAGAACATTTATGATTGCTGGAGGTACCGGTGCAGGTAAAACGACGTTGCTTAACGCTTTCAGCTTGTTCATTAGGCCCGGTATGAAAATAGTTACTGTTGAAGATACTCCTGAACTTAATCTTCCACACGAAAACTGGGTTCAGCTTTCAACTAGAGTAAGTTATGCTTTAATGGGTCAAACTTCTGGAGAAATAACTCTTTATGATTTGATAAAGGTTAGTTTAAGATATAGGCCTGACTACATTATCGTAGGTGAAGTTAGAGGCGAAGAGGCTTTCGTACTATTTCAAGCCTTAGCTAGTGTATCTTACGACACATCCATACTTATTAAAGATGAAAGAGGTAACGTACAATTAATTAAGATCGGTGAATTCGTTGATAAATTCTATAGAGAAGGTGAGGAACGGGTAGCTAAGTTCGTAAACAGGTATTTCGTGCTAAGTAATGATGGATTCAACATTACTTGGAAACCAATAAAGTACGTACTTAGGCATAGTACTGATGAAATATATGAAATAGAGTATGAAGGAGGAGGTAAAATAGAAGCAACAGGTAGTCACAGTGTATTCGTACTTAATACTAATGACTTAAGAATAATCGAGAAACCCGTTAGTAAATTACGTGAAAGTGACTTACTAATTTCATTCAAAGGAAATAGCAAGAGTAGTAGGGAGTATAAGACCATAGATGTTATGGAACTCGTTAAAGATCATGATGAAGTATATGTGGATGGGCTACCTGAAGAGCTTAGAAAATACACTAAAGGAAAGAATCCTATACCTATACAGCAGTACATAAGACTAAGAGATAGGATTAATGCCTTAAGCATTAAGAGTGATTCATTAACCGTTAGAGTGAGGAGAAGTAAGTATGTATTACCTTCTAAACTAATACTGGATGAAGCATTAGCCTTCCTATTTGGTGCTTACATAGCTGATGGGTGTATTAAGCACCATAGAGGTAAGAGAATATGCTTCACCTTCGGAGCAGATGAGAGATACATAGCAGAGAAAGTAATTAAGATAATGTATGATAAGTTTAACGTAAAACCTGTAATTAATGAACGTGGTACATACACAATTTACGAATATCCACACACATTACTTGCTACAGTTTTTGAGAGGTTATTAGGAGATAAATTAATCAATAAGAGAATACCGTCAATGCTATGGAACTCACCTAAGAACGTTGTGAAATCATTCCTAGAGGGGCTAAAGGCTGATGCACGTAGAACACTTAGGAGAAGATATACAAGCTATACCACATCCAATAAGGAATTAGCTTATCAGTTACTATGGCTTGCACGCTACGCAGGATTCTATTCAGAGTTGGTAGTAGAGAATGGCTCGGGTAAGAATTTAGGTAGGAAGCACTATAACGTATTAATCTACTTAGACGAGAGGTATAAAAGACTAAACGCTTCAGAGAGAATACCTGTTGAGTTATTACTTAAGTTAATTGAGTATACGAGACCTAGGTCAATGCCTTTAGAATTAACGTACATAAAGAAGAGGGAATTCGTGTCTAAGAAAGTAGCGCTTAAGGTTATTGAATGGATAAAGAAGAAAGGTAAATTAACTGATTTCAGCATGAGCTACTTAAGGAAGTTAGAGGCATTGATTAATAGCGATATTATAATTGTGAAAGTAAAGAAAATAAGGAAGAAACCCTATAAAGGGTACGTATACGACATATCAGTACCTGAGACAGAGTCGTTCTTCGGAGGTCCTGTACCTATATTACTACACAACACAGGTCATGGTGGTTTAAGCACGATTCACGCTGAAACACTAGATTACGCTATTAAAAGGCTAACTTCGCCTCCTATGAACATTCCTCCAACATACATGAAGCTTATGAATATTTTCATGCATATTAAGAGAGTCGTTAAACCTAAGACCCCTACTAGGCTTAAGGTTGAAAGGAAAGTTACTATTGCTCAGGAAGTTGCTGACTATAATGATTTCAGAACAGTTATGAAATGGGATCCTGTTAAAGATGTTCACGAAGTTTATTTCGACAACTCCGTTTTGCTTAGAGAAATGGCTGAGCAAGCAAGCATAACCATTGATGACGTTCTTGACGATATTTATAAGAGAGCCGTATTTCTTAAGTGGCTTATTGCCAGAAACATTTACGATGTTTGGGAAGTTGCTAGGTATATTTTCAAGTACAGTTTCGATCCGTCCAACATGTATAGGATGGCTCTTGATGATTTGAAGTCTTTAGGTGTAGATGTTGAAGCGTTGATTAAGATTTAAAAGTAAAAATGTTTAATACTACTTCGTTAAAACATTTTTAACGTAAAAAGGATACCATGTATTTTAAGAGAAAGGGGTAGCTATTGTCATCTTTGATTGCTGAGAGAAGCTATGGTAGTTTAAGGGAATTTCTTAAGGATTTAGAGACTAAAATATTGAAAATTAAAGAGCTCATAGCATATTATTTAAAGAAAGTTGACGAGCTAAATAGGGTTTCTAGAAGAGAACTTGCTTTACGCTCATACCTTCTAAGATACGGTGTTAAGCTTCCTGAAACCCCGAAAAGCCCCATACTGGAGATAACTGATGAATCGTCAATAATAATAGAGACAAGACCCCAAGACATAATACCTGTTTACGAAGAAATCTCAGACAGACTACAGCAAACACTGGACAAACTAATCCAAATTAGGGATGTGCTAAAAAACGTACAAAACATAGAAGCACCAATACAAGTATTCTACGAAAATGAAATACCAAAATACATAATCATAAATCTAAAACAAGTAGAAACGAAATAGAAATGGTGGCGGGGCCCCCCAAATGGTAGCGGGGGGTGGACTTTCCCGGGCATCCGCCCTACTCACTAGGGTTAGTAAGAGCTAGTTGTATTTAAACTTTAAATTAATGATTTACTATCAAGCTATTGTTCGAATTCATTGAAGTTTATGGATGCTACAGTTGTATTCAACATGACTTTCACCATCAAAATACGTTATAGCTCGGTTTGTCAAAGTGAGCTTATAGGTAAAGGAGCTCTCCAAAACCCCGACTTATTAGCTCTTAGGGCTAATGATCTAAGATAAGCCCTTTTAGACTTAACCTTGCTATGCAAAAATTCCTCGATGAGATGAGCGCAGGAATTCCTATATTCAACAGTGTATCTTAACCCGTACTCTTCTTTCTCGGCGTAAATATGTCCATCTCCACATACATGAATGCGCATGAACCTAGCTTCCAGAACGGAATTTAGTTGTAAAGATTACTTGGCCTGTAGGAGGAAAAGTAAAAAGAGTAGGGCGGATGCCCGTTTTGAACCACCGACCTCGGGATTGACCCCTCTTCACAGGGTGTATCTCCGAGGCGGTTGCCTCTTATGAGCTTCGCGGAACGGGGCAAACTAAGGGATAGCTACCCCGTCCTCCCGCGGGCTACCTGGCTACCCTACCCCGCTATGTTACCCCGCCGTTCTAGTTTTTGTTTGTGTGGGTTTTTAAGTTTTTATGGGTGATGCCATTTTGGTAACATTTTTATTGGTGGTTTTGTTTTTTCTTTTCCTATTCTTTGCGATGGTTTCATTAGGTGGCGGAATGCTCTTGGAGGTGGGGTGTAGGTTCCAGGCTTTAGTGTTCTAGGTATTTTTACTGGTGTTTTGCTTAGGTTTCTCGCTTTATATCTGCATTTTGGGCATTTGAACCCTTTACCTTTACCTACAGACTTCATTGTTGCTCCGCATTTCGGACATTTAGGGTTTCTGTAAATTATTTCTTCAACAACCTCTATAACATCTATTTTCTCAAGATTAATTGTTAACCCGTGCTTTGATGAAGCAGGTCTAACGCCGCCGTAAACTCTTACTTTATCTCCCACCCTAAGCTGCTTAACAATATTCCTAAACCTTCCGGTAGGTTGGTATGCTGCACAATCGACTTCACCTGATTCGTCAGATAAGGTGAATATGACGTGACCTCCCGGAATAGTCCTAGGAGCCCTAGAAACTTTTCCCTTAATAGAAACTGACTGGTAGACTCTAATTTCAGAAATGCTGCTAACATACTTAATGTGGGAGTCTGTTGCTTGATTAGTTCTGAAAATAGCCCATCTCTCAATAGGTTCTAAAACCCTGACCATATTGTAAGCTTTAAGAACAGCTTCAGCAGATTCTCCTCTAATACCTAAGAGAACCGGGTCAGGTCCATGAGGGGTAATTAGGATTTTAGAAATCTCGTAATCAACGTTAAGGAAAGTTTCAGAGCCCATAACCTTATCCATTTCGAAAACAGATACTTCATCAACCATTCTAGGCTTACCATAGTTTTCACTAACTCTGTAAGCAAGAAGCTCATAAGTGTAATCTCCCTTATCCAATGGCTCCCCAATAGCAGCTGAAGCGCCAACAATCCCTCTATTTCCCCTGCTAAGCGTAAATAGTTTAACACCTGATTTCTCAGCCACTTTCTCAGCTATTTCAGGCAATACAATGTCTTCAACGGCTTTTCTTGAAAGCCACCTTAACCTATTCCCTACTTCACCTATGAGGAAAGCTATAGCGGGTTGTGATTGTGGGTGCTTAAATCCGCCAACGTAGTTTATTGCTTCAGAAACAATGTATTCTATAACATCGTTTACTTTGGATTTTTCAACAAAAAATCTCAGAGCTACTGCACCATTACCCCTAGTTTTCCATGGAATATTGGGGTTTAAACGTATAAGGTTAGGATAATCAAAAAAATTAATTCTAAACTTAGACTCTAAGGAACTAACAAGCTTAGCTGCTAAATGTGTTGTGCATCCACCTTCAGGAGAGTCTATATCGTCCAATCCAACATGTAGTTTAACGTAAGCTGGCATTGTTTATCCTTTCTTTTTCTCCTTAAACACTTTCCCCTCAACAATAATCATTGTTAACGTTGCTTTAACCTTGGGAATCCTCCTTATTCTCCACGTAATAACTTCTTTAAGTTTCGTCATATCTGGAGCTTCAATTTTAGCTATAATGTCGTAGCTACCGTAAACAATGTAGGCTTCAGTAACGTACTCAACTTTTCCTAAAGCGTTAAGTACCTCCTCTTCAGCACCTATTTCAGTGTTTAGAAGTACGAAAGCTGTTGACATATAAGGAGGTCCTCCGCCATAAAAATTTATTTCGGATTTGATAAGAGTTTCGCTAGAGAAGAAATGAATGTGAAAATACTGATACTTCATTTGAGAGAAGATGACCCTAAAAAATGTACTGCAATGAAGCTTATAAGGCATAGGATAGCTAGGCTACTTCATAGCCCAGCCCAAATACCTCAAAACTCTATTGTCCTAAACCCGTTTGCTAATAAAGCACTTTCACCTGAAGATAGAGGGTTCATAGAGAAACATGGTTTAGTAGCTATTGATGCTTCATGGCACTCAGAAAGTATAAGAGAATACTTCGCTAAAAAAGTTCGTAAAGGAAAACATAGGGCATTACCTTATCTCATCGCAGCTAACCCTATAAACTATGGTAAACCTACGATACTAAGTACGGCAGAAGCTATTGCAGCAGCACTTTACATTGCTGGATTCAAGGAAGACGCTGAGAAAGTAATGTCGGTTTTTAAATGGGGCCCCACATTTCTCAATTTAAATAGGGAATTACTTAGCGCGTACAGTAAAGCTTCTACAAGCTCTGAAGTAGTAAAAATACAGTTCGAATTTATGAAGCAAAAATAACTTATAAAGAAAGACAGAACCTCCGCACCCAAACCATAACCCGCCTTCTGTCACGCAGCATTTCGCTAAGCGGGCGCACCCGCACCTTCACGTAGGCGTTCATCGGTGCCTACTCGCCCTTGCACCCCACGGGTCGGCCGTTTCAACGCATCCCCCACCATACTCAGCGGGTTACTGACCCCCTGTTACCAGGGGGTCCTCACCGCCTCATAGACATTTGGTGGAGGCCATGTCGTTTCTGTGCCGGAGCCACGGCTATTGGCCGTGCGCCTTACGGCGCCGTGGGCCTACGGGGTGGGCGGAGTTTCCTCAGGCCCGTTTGAGGGGCCCGTAAGCTACTGCTTGGGTGCGGAGGTTCCGGGGGATTTTTGCGAAGTTTTCTCTTATTTATCTTTCCTCTCCAATTACATCATCTAGTAAATAGACTGCTTCACCTTCCTTCTCTATTTCACCGAAGTGCTCGTTTATGAACATGTTTATTAGCTTCACTAATTCTATGAAGTATTCTAAATCGTCCTGAGAAGCCGATCTCAAATTTTTAGCTAAATTCACATTGAAATGCTTAGAATCTACAAGGGGACATTCATAGTTTAAGCATACGTACTTTTCGCTGCAAACATATGTCGCTTTCTTCTCAATAGTGAATTCTTCATGGCCGCGCTCATTCCTACTTATAGGTCTTATTCTAACTACTTTCCTAGTTAAAGGGCAAACTAATGTTTCAAAAGCATTCACATATCCTAAGGCTTCAAGAAGAGCTTTACTAACTATGAAAACAACTTTAAACAGCTTAATTACCCAAACATCATGGGTAATTTCTCGGTTAGCATCGTATTCCCTAAAGTGTAACGAACCTGACTTCTTCAAACTAACCACATCTATTTTATCCATAACATTACACCTCTTTCGAAGAACAATGAAGCACTTAACTCCTAAACATGGAGTTTAAAAGATTCTTTTCGAAGACGAATTTGTAGCTTAAGACTTATCTATAGCTTAGATATAGTGTTACAGTAACGGTATTACCTAAAACAGCTACATATGAAACAGTGGTTTCACGTTTCACAATATCATCCTTAAATAGAATGAAACATTCCTAAGATTTAATTAGGGAAAATTGCAGCTTCAAAGGTGGTTTAAGTGAAACGTTTCAAGAAGCTCATCGTAATTTTTACATTAATGCTGCTAATTTTCACACACAATATTGAGTGTCAGGAGCAAACCAAAACAGTTCATTTAACAATAGATTCTGACGGAATAGTGTACGTTGAGATATCAAGCGTTGCACAGGAAGGTCTTAACGAGATTCTGCTACCCACGAATCCTATTGTAGCAACTGTCGAAACATATATTAACAATACATTAGTTCCTTCAGTAATAATTAACAATACTCTTTACGCTTTTTCAGAAGGTAAGGGAATAATAAGGATAAGTTATGTTGCAGAAACGGTTAAAGCCCAAGAAGGATTCTCATTTAATATAACAACAAATGAGACAATAAGTTTAACCATAAGTAACAATATAGTGCTTCTTACACTGCCTAAAAACATTGTTGATTTGAAAATGTTTAACGGTAACTTAACAATAGTGCTTCAAGGACCTGAAACAATAAGTTATGTTGTTGCTGAAAAACCACCTAAAACTCAGCCTTCTCCATCGCCTTCGCCAACCACGCAAACTACAATAACTCCAACTCAGCCTTTAGAACAAACGTTATGGTGGATTATTCCTGTAGCTATTGGAGGAATAATTGCTACGATATTGCTTATGAAAGCTATTAAAAAACCTAAAGGACCTGCTTCAGCACAATTAGAGTTCTTAGAAAAACCCCAGCTTGACGAAATAGACACAGCCATTTTAAAGACACTAGCTGAACGTGGAGGAGAAATGTTCCAAAGTGAGCTTCAAAAAATAATAGGTGTTCCCAAAGCAACATTTTGGAGACATGTAATGAGACTTGCTAAGGAGGGCTTCATAGAAATTAGGAAGCATGGGAAAATGAACAAGCTCATACTAAAACAAACTCCACGGTGGGAAACTTGAGAAACAACCGTTTCGAAGGGTTTCTTAAAAGGAGGGAACCTCATAAGCCAAACATAGAAAGAGGAGGTGGGTGTAAGGTAATGGTTAAGGTTGAAGGATTAATAATTGTAGCACTACTCTTAATAGGTTTAATACTGCCTATTTCCACAGTAGTAGCTCAGGATTCTGAGAAGCTGAAGCTTGAAGTGCAGCTGAAAGCATATAGGGAAATGATTAAGAGGGCATTAGCTTACGCTAACATATCCGAAATACCTGAGGACGTATATGAGGAAGCTTTAAGAATAGCCAACTTAACAGATGATGAAATAGCATCTATGGCACTTGATGATTTAGAAGAACTCTTAGAATTAGCTAAGGAAACCTATGGTCACTTAACATTAAAGATAACTGTTAAAGTTAACGAGAAATCAAGAGTTGAAAAAATAATTAAAATTGTTCTTAAAGTTAATGAGAAATACGGTGTAAATGTTGAAGAGGAAATTCCGGAAATAAAGAATGTTACTAAAGCCTTGAGAGAAAACAGAACAGACTATGCTTTAAAAGTTCTTCAGAAAGTTAAGGAAAAAGTAAAAACCATAAGAGCTGAAAAAGCAGCTGAAGAACTTAGAAATGTTACTGCAAAATATGTTGAAACAACGCTTAAACTCGAAAATGCCACGGAACCTGAGGAGAGAATTGCTGGGGTATTGGAGAACTTAAATAAAACAGTTGAGGTTCTAGAAAAAGTTAGGGAGCTTCTTGAAGCCGCAAACGCTTCAAAAGTAGCTATTTCAGCAATATCGATGTCTATTGAAAACCTTAAGAAAGTAGGGGAAATAGTTAAGACAGTTATCGTTGAAGTTAAGGAAAAAACGAAGGAGAATGTTGAAAAGAAAGTTAAGGAGGAAGTAGGGGAGAAGCTAGAGGAAGTAAGAGAGGAAATAAATGAGTTAAAGAAACACGTGGAGGAACTAATAACTGAAGCTGAAGAATCGAATGAAACTGAAATTATAGCATTACTAGAAGAGCTAATGAATAAACTAGTAGGTTTAGAAACTGAAATTAATGAAACACCAATTGAAAACATTAGCATAACTCTTCTAATGAAAGTAGATAATGAGGTAGCTAAAGTAAAGGTAGAGGTTAAGTCAATAGAGGTTAAAATAGAAGCTCTAAAGGAGGAAAGGGAAGAGTTAAGGGAGGAAGCAAGGGAGTTACTGGAGAAATTAAGGAAATGCCTAAACGAAACCATGGAGCTCATGGAGAAAGCTGAAAACCTCAATATGTCAGAAACCTATGCTGAACTAAACAGTGTTAGGGTAAGATTAGAAGCTATGATTAAGAATCTAGGAGAAAATGTTACATTAAAGGTAATGGAGCAGGTTAAGCTGGAACTTCATGGCGTAAAGGAATTTATTGAAAAAGCTAAGGAGGAAATAGGTGGAGCTGAAGAAGTTCAAAGCAAAGTAGAGGAAGTAAATGCGGAATGCTTAGAATTGCAGAAGAAGCTTGAAGATCTAAAAAGTAAAGCGGCTAATGTGACAGAGGTAATGCAGGAAATAGAGGATGTTGAAGAAAAACTTAGTGAATACTGCACAATAGTGAAGAACATAACTTTAGAGGAAACGGAGGAAGCAAAGAAAGCCATAGTAGAAGCTGAAAACTATTTAGAGGGGTTAAAGAGGAAAGTAGAGGAACTAGAAAGTAAAATAAGTGAATTAGAAGAGGAAAAACAGTCAACACAGCAAATCAATGTAACAGAAACTTCAGAACTAGAAGAGTATGAAAAGAAACTTGAAGAATACAATAAAACTCTGGGGGAAGTAAAAGCGAAAATTGATGAGTTAGAGGAGAAAGCTGAAGAAAAACATGGAATGCAGATAATGCCGCAAATAACTCAGATGAAATTGCAAACGAGCGAAGTAGAAGAGTACATAAAGAATGCTGAAAAATGTCTTGAAGAAAATGATGTAGAATGCCTTAAGGAACTAATTGAGGAAATAGAGAAACTATTAGAGCAAATACTCAATAACATAGAAAACTTGGAGGAAAACCTAAGCTAAAGCCTTTTTTAACAGATTTTCTCCTTTAAAACAAAACTAATTATAACTCAAACTATTTCTTATTGTTAAAAAGAGCAAATGCGTAGTGGCGTTAATTTCCATTGAAGCCAATGTTCAATAGGAACTTAGGTCCCTTAGAGAGGGTTATGGGGAGTATTTTGGGTTGAAAAGGCAGTTTAAAAGAAGTGTTTTGGTGGACCGGCCGGGATTTGAACCCGGGACCTCTCGGGTGCAAGCCGAGCGCTCTGCCAGGCTGAGCTACCGGCCCTCTTTTCACCCATATAGTTACTTAGTAGGGACTTTTTAAAGTTATGATTTAGACGTTTTGGGGAGACCTATTTATTCCTCTGTTTCCATTATTTCTACTCTAGTGTTAGGGGGTTTACAGGGTTTTGGTTGGGCTTGAAGATATTTTTATGAGAATTATTAGGTCTAATATTTTCCGTAATAGAGATCTTCTTAAGCCTGATTATGTTCCTGAAAAACTTCCTCATAGGGAAAAAGAGATTCGTAAGCTTGGAAGCATTTTAGCTCCTGTTCTTAAAGGTTCCCGTCCAAGTAACGTTTTCATTTATGGACTTACAGGTACGGGTAAAACTGCTGTTACTAAGTATGTTACTAAGAGGCTTATGGTGACTGCTAAGAAGTTTAATGTTAACGTTAAAGTTGCTTATGTAAATACTAGGCAAAGTGATACACCGTACAGGGTTCTTATGGAGCTTGCTGAATCTGTTGGAGTAAAGGTTCCCTTTACGGGAATACCTGCTGCTGAAGTTTACCGTAGATTCATTAGGGGTTTAGAAAATTTCCATGCATCACTAATAGTTATTCTTGACGAAATAGATTATCTTGTTAAAAAACATGGAGACGACATACTCTATAGGCTTTCAAGAACAAATGAAGTGCTTAGAAACTCTGAAATATCAATTATAGGGATAACTAATGACATTAAGTTTAGTGAAATACTTGACCCTAGAATTAAAAGTAGCCTTGGAGAAGTCGAAATAGTTTTTCCACCATATGATGCTGTACAATTAGAAGATATTCTTTCTGAAAGAGCTAAGGAAGCGTTCTATGAAAACACATTAGATGATGGTGTTATACCGTTATGTGCTGCCTTAGCAGCTAAAGAACATGGTGACGCTAGGAAAGCTCTTGATCTCTTAAGGGTTGCCGGGGAATTAGCCGAGCAAGAGGGCATAAACAAGGTAACTATTGATCATGTTTGGAAAGCTCGTGACGAACTGGAGAAAGATAAGGTTTCAGAAGTTGTTAGAACAATGCCTCTCCATGGGAAACTTGTTTTAGCGAGCATTTACAGGTTGCAAATGAGGAAAACATCGCCACCATCAACAGGGGAAATATATTCAGAATACCGTGTTCTTTGCGAAAAACTTGATGCTGCACCATTAACCTATAGGAGAATAAGTGACATAGTTAACGAACTAGACATGCTAGGTTTGATTGAAGCCAAAATAGTTAGCCGTGGAAGATACGGTAGGACGAAAATAGTTAAATTAAATGTTCAACCAAGAATAATAGAGGAGGTTATGTTAGAGGATAAGTATCTTGAAGAACTTTTCCCTAAAAAGCACAGTTAAAGCAGTAGGTTTTGAGGATGGATTTTTTCCTCCAAAATTAAAGGAAGTTAGAGGTCAACGAACTGTTTTAGCAGCTGTTTTAACGGAAAACACTATTCCTAAAAGTGTTGTTTTAAACCTTATTGAAATAGATGGGTTAGATGCTACGGAAAAAGCGTTGACAACAATACAAACACTTAACATTAAGTATGGTGTAAACGTTGTACTTCTCGGCGGAATAACCTATGCTGGATTCAACATAATAGATCCTGTTGAAATATTTGAAACATTTAACATTCCGGTGGTAGTTGTTACAGATGAGGAACCATCAGATGAGGAAGTCAAAAGAGCTCTTAAAAAACACTTTATAGATTGGAAAGAAAGGTTCTCAATATTTAGGAAGTTCAGAAAACTAGCTAAAATACATAGGGTTCGTAAGGATAAGGGAAAACTATACATTCAACCCTTAGGAATATCGTATGTTGAAGCAGAAAATATTGTATTGGAACTTATTTTGAAAGGTAAGTATCCGGAACCCCTCAGGTTAGCGAAAAACATTGCTTCCTCCCTAGCTAAACTTATATTTTCCAATTACTGCTACCTTTAAGGGAAAACATTTTAAGGTGCGGTAATCATGGAGTATAGTTATTTAGAACCTAGATGGCTATGGCATTTTGAATGGCAAACTCCAAGAGAATTCAGCGCTGACGCTGTAGAAAAAGTCGTGTATTCCGGGAAATCTAAGTACCAAATAATAGAGATTGTTGAAACTTTCGAGCATGGAAGAGCCCTAATTCTTGATGGAAGAATACAATCGGCTGAAAAAGACGAGTGGATTTATCATGAAGCCCTAGTTCACCCGCCAACGTTAGCTCATCCATGGCCTGAAAGAGCCCTAATAATAGGTGGCGGCGAGGGAGCGAATCTTAGAGAGCTTCTAAAACATAAAAGCATTAGAGAAATAGTTATGGTTGATTTAGATGAGGAAGTAATTAATATAGCTAAGAAGCACCTGTGGAAATGGCATCAAGGAGCTTTTGTCAATCCAAAGGTAAAGCTTGTGATAGGTGATGGTAGGAAATATGTAAGTGAGTATAGGGGTGAAAAATTCGACGTAGTAATACTTGACTTAACGGATCCTGTTATTGGCGGGCCATCGTATTATCTTTACACGTACGAGTTCTACAGTTTAATTAAAGATAATGTGTTAAAGAATGATGGAATCGTAGTTACTCAAGCAACATCTCTTGTCTACTCCATAGAAGCACACGCTATGATAAGAAATACTTTGGCAAAAGTGTTTAAGAAAGCTTCATCTTATAAAGTGTTTGTTCCATCATTCCATAGTATATGGAGTTTTGCTGCAGCATCCGATGTTTGGGATCCTAAAGAGCTATCTAAAGAAGAAGTTGAAAGAAGAATAAGCAAGAGAATAAGTGGTGAACTAAGATTTTACGATGGAGAAACACATGTAGAAATGTTCCTGCTGCCAAAACATATTAGGGAAAAACTCAGTAAAATAAGGGACATAGCATACGATAAGAAGCCTCCATCACTGCCTATTTAAGCGGGGAGCTGTAAAAATTAATATTTTTTAAGCTGAGATAAAAAGAAAGTTTAGGCGCCGGGGTGGCCGAGCGGTCTAAGGCGGTGGGCTCGAGACCACATGATTTCCGGCTTGCGGAAGTGGGAGACCCACTGCCCCTTCACGGGGCGCGCGGGTTCGAATCCCGCCCCCGGCGCCAACACATGACTTTGTTTTTCATAGCCAACGGGGTTCTTCTCTAGTAGCTTTCCATTTCTCAACAGCCTTTAGCCACTCACGTTCTAAATCAATATTACAGCTATCAGCAAGTTTTAGAAGTTCAAATAATACTTCAGCGAAAGAATAACCTACCTCTTCAGGTGTTACTGAGCCTCTCTTAAATCCTTCTTTAACTAGTATTTTTGAGGAAAGCTCCCCTAACTCCTCATATACTCCTGCTAAAGACGCTAAAACATTTCTTCTAATACCGTATCTTTTTATTATTTCTTCAACTAAAGTTTGTGCTTCAGATATTTTCATAAACAATCCCTACGAATACCCACTACATACCCTTTTATACTCGTTAATAATAACTTTTTAGTAATTATCTAAGCTTAAATTATTACCGTTTAAACCCTATTTAATATAAGCTTATAGTTTAATTCATAGCTTAACTAATAGTTAATGTTGTTTATAGTTATAGGCTTGAATAAGCATAAAGTATAGTGGATGTGAGAAAAATGGTTTTCTCTAAAGTTATTGTGGGTATAGATGGATCCGATGTTTCAGAAAGAGCGCTTAAAGTAGCTATTGAAATATGTAAGAAATTTAATGCCACACTCTACATAGTGTATGTTATTGAACCATTGCTTGTTCCATCAATAGATAAAGCTAAAAAGCAAGCGTTAATTGAAGCGTTAAGAGAACATGCTGACAGGATAATGTATAGAGCATTAACTAAGGCTCAAAGAGAAAATGTAAAAGCAAAACCAATAATAGTTGAGGGAAAACCAGGGCCTGAAATATGCAAGAAAGCTTCAGAATTAAACGTAGACCTCATAGTTGTTGGTTCAAGAGGTTTAGGAGCAATAAGTAGATTCATCGTAGGAAGTACCTCATCCTACCTATTCAACCATTGCACAAACAAATCACTCTTAATAGTTAGGTAATAGCGAAACTAGCCTTCAACAACTCAACTAAGTTTTAGAAGCTCAATGGAGTAGGTGATGATTTTGGTGCGGGGGGTGGGATTTGAACCCACGCAGGCCTACGCCATCGGGGCCTCAGCTCTTAGCGAAGAAGGTTTCTCATGTAAGAGTTTCCCCAGTGAAGAAGGGTTTGATTATCGCTGATTCTGGGAAACTTGATGAGTTTTTCAGGTGGTGTTTGGGGAAAGGAACTTCTTATGAAACCTGCATTCAATACGTTAAATACCTTAGGAAACCTCTTAACCCAGATAATAAATGGTCTATATTAGCGTATAAAGCATATTTTAAGTTTACAGGAAACGAGGAACTCTGGAAGAAGATTAAGACTAAGCAGAGCAGGCCTGATCTAAACATTCCAACCCTGGAAGAGGTCCTAGCTACTCTTAAAGCAGCATG
>Ga0190363_1000032_pt1 | contig 76918 bp, 98 predicted proteins | sample 48721867_MG_FD_161272 | JGI IMG/M metagenome (GOLD analysis project Ga0190363, IMG submission 161272) | Hydrothermal vent microbial mat bacterial communities from Southern Trench, Guaymas Basin, Mexico - 4872-18-6-7_MG | ecosystem: Environmental > Aquatic > Marine > Hydrothermal vents >...
CAAGCGAGGTATGAAACAAAAAGTTTTATACTTCTTCAGATGCTGGAAGCGAATGGAAGAAAATGGGGTTTTCAAAAACGGTAAAGTGTATGCAAATTTGGAAGGGGATACTGCTGGTATAGAATTTGCTTTGTTGGTTGCTGTTGCACAAGGTTATTTGAAAAGAAAAGTGGTGAAATCATGACCCAAAAACCAAAACCTTTCGATTCAAAGAAATTTAGCGTTTTTGAAATATTAAAAGATGATATATCCTTTGGTGGAGAACTTATGATAAATTGGTATGATGTTGATAAACGAGTTAGAAAAAAATTGGAACAATATATCAAATCAGCAGTTCAGGAATTGATTGAGAATTTAAAAGAAAAACAAATTAATGCAAGAGTTTATCAAAGCGATGAGCTTCTTGATTTTTATAGTGGTTATGAAGAAGGAATATCCGATGCTATCCAAGAAATCAAAAAATGGTTTCCAGATGCGGTGAAAGAATGACCCAAAAACCAGAAGAAAACCCGTGGTATGTAAAAGCAAAGAAGCAGAATTGGAACAAGAAAAACTAAAAACGTATAAACTAAGGAGGTGAAATCAATATGGCCATTATGGTGATCAAAAATGCCACGCTATAAAAATCCTTTCCTACTCGAACTCCGAGCAAGAAAAATATTTGAAACTCTCCCATGGCAGGATTTCTTAAAGAAGATAGAAAACGTCACAGATGACTCACACAAAGCTTTGCTCATAACGCAATATCTTGTAGGAGCAAGGCCTGCCGAAATATGTTTGATAGTCCGGGAAAGAATAGAAATAGAGAAAGAATATATAAGAATGAAGATACAGACGATAAAAGGCGGTTTTGAACGGCTTATAATGCTCCCTATCTGCAATGAACAAACCGAATTTCTCGCAGAATTTTTCAAGAAAAAGATTTTTCCAAAGGAGTATTTGTTTACACATATAGCGAAGTATCGAAACCCACGAGATAAATTTTTGCGTCTGAATATAGAATACAATATCGGAGAAACCGTAAAAGGCAAATTCTACCCATACACATTTTACTTCTTCAGGCACAACATAGCATCTATTCTCTTTGATTTAGGACTTGAAGAAAAATACATAAACTTTTACTTCGGTAAACCTTTGTTGCCGAAAGCCATCGCTGGATCTTCGACATTCTATGTTCACGGATCTCGTAGATATGCTCTCGAAGTTGCTAAATACCTTAAGAAAGTAATGAGTTAGTCTATTTAGGTTATCTATTTGACTTTTAATATAACTGGTCTATCACACGAACTTTCGATCTCTTTTTGCGACAAAATAACCATTTTGTCGATAAAGTGTTTTTTGATAAAAAAAGTAAAACTATAAATTAATATTTTTATAAAAATATATTAATATGGAAATAAAAATCGAAATAAAAGATAAAAGGGTTTTTGATGCGATAGAAACTCTTGAAGATCTCATTCTCTATAAAGCATTCATCGAACCTATTTTTAATGATCGTATAATTATTGTATTTGTTGAAGGTAAAAGTGGAGAAGGTAAAAGTATGACATGTCTTTCTCTTGCACAACGTCTTGAAAATTTATTCTCTCGTATAATGAATATCGCTATAAACTACAATGTTATCAAACAAGTTATTTACACACCAGCTGAGTATTCAAAAAAAGTAGATCTATGGACAAAGAGTAAATACATAACTCTCGTTATAGAGGAGTTAAGACAACTTGTTTCAGCTCACAGATGGTATACATTACTCTCTCAATCCATTGCGGAAGCAAACGCAACACTACGAGCGATTAAAGTTGAAAACTGTGGTTATGGTGGAATTCTCATTTACAATTCACAAGATCTCGGAGATATAGTAAAAGATGTAAGAAAAACAATCCACTATGATATAATTCTTGAACGTAAGCATCAGGTGCAAATGCATATCTACACATTCTGGAATGACAGAAGCAACGTTGAAAAGCCAATACTGCGTTTAAAAAGATTAGAACTTCCTTTCGGAGATTATACTTTCAAGATTTCAACATCGATAATAACTATGCCAAGCACAGAAGTAAAACAAGAGTTTATTAAACATAGTATAGAAACTAAATCAAAAATACTCAAGAGAAAGCGTGAGATAATTCTCCGGGAGATAAAGCGTGAACTCGGAGAGATCAGAGATTTCACACAAGAACTGCAAGTTGATGAAATCTTTGAAATGGTGAAGAATCTCGCTTCGTTCTCAAAGCGTCGTGGTGTTTACTTTACGACACAGAATGCACAGATAATAATGAAAATGTTCGATTTATCGAAATCAGAATTCAAAAAAGAATTTTTACCAAGATTCATAGAAGAAGTCAAAAGAAGAGGGTTGATATGAAAAAGAAAACAAAATCTAATGAAGAAATAATTGAAAAACAACTCGGAGAATATCAAGAAATTATAGATTTCGCTAAAGACCCTATAATACATTTGTTCTATCAACACATCAAAGCAGGACTTATGAGTTATTCAAATCCGAATCAGTCATCAGAAGATCGCTTTAACTCTTATCTTCAAATGCTACGTATAGCAGAAGCTTTACTCGGACAAAAATTTAATTTTGACTTCGTCGACTTTAGAAAGAAAATAAAGAATAAGCATGCAGATAAGACGGATCAGTTACTTAAAGAAATAAAAAAAGTCGCAGAACTACTCGACTCGAGAACAAGAAAGATAAATATTTCAATTGTCTTTAGAAAAACAAAAAATGCTGAATCAGAAAAAGAGGAAAGTGCCATTTCATAAATTTATAAAAATACTAAATTACTATTTTATACTGTGAAGAAGAAAAATATTTATATGGGTGTAGGTAGAAGCGTTGCTGGGATCCCAACACATGGTAAAGTAAATGAAGATTGGGAATTATTAACAAATTTATATGCAACAGCATATGATGAAATAAATGGACAACTTCTTACAAGAACACCACAGAAATATGATCCAGCAACAATAAAAGAACTACGAGGCCGTTTCAGAATTTTGAAATTACTTGCAAGAAAGTACGCTCCACATTTACTTGATGATATCCAATACATAGAAAAACTCACGCTTGCAAACGCTCAAGGAAAGATAAATGATAGAGAATTTCTTGAGCGACTACGTGCTTATATAATTTCTCGTGGCTTAGATCCTAAGCTCGTTGCATTAATCGAGCTAAGAATTAACCAAGCTGAAGGTTATGTTCCAAAATTTGAGAAGGGTCGAGCAAAACCACCGGGAGTGGCCATATCGGGGGGAGTAGCGATGAGACCTACAAGATCTCTTAAAAATAAGAAAAAACCACCTACAGCTTTCGATGTAATAAAATCGATGTTCGGGTGAAAGAATGGTGGGATTCCTTGTTGGATTGGCAATTGCAACAGCAGCGAGCATATTAGCACCAATCATAGCAAAAGAAATAGCGAAAACACAAATAGAAGCAGATGTGAAACAGCAAATAGAAACAAACACAACAATACAACAAACGATACAAGAAGCAAAAGCGGAAGTAAGAGAATCATCTCCCGGTATCGATATTCTTCCCGATGGCGGTAAAGAAATAACAGCTTTCGATATTCCAGGATCACAGCTATTTTATAGAGAAGAGGTTGCAAAAAAGACTGAACAAAAACTTATACAGCGTGGTGTAGATAAAACACAAGCTAAGAAAATTGCATCAGCCGTATCAACACTTGAACTCGCTGGGGGAATAGGAGAAGCAATAGGTGTAGCAATACCTTCTGGTGCATCAGAAGCACTTGGTGCAAAAATCGCAACAAAAGGTATAACTAAATTAACAGCAAAAAGTGGTGGTAAAATTGCATTAAATGTAGCTAAAAAACAAATACCAAAACAAGTATTAAAAGCGTCTGCAGTTGGTGGTCTTTATGAAGGCACTGTAACATCAATAGTATCATCTCTTGCACGAGAAGGTAAAGTTGAACCAGGAACAATTTTAATTAGTGCTGGATTGGGTACAATAAGTGCTGGGATAGGTGGTTATGGTTTATCAAAAATGTATATAAACAAAATGAAAGGAGCAAAAGCGGTAGATTGGATAGGACAGTCACTTATAGATCCATATGAAAAAATTGGTGATGTTTTAGGACATAAATTTGTAAAAGAACCGACAGTTCCAATCATAACTCCAACTATAACACCAACTCCCACATCTACCACAACGCAAACACCAACACAAACAAAAGGAAAAAAGAGAATAAGAATAAAAACAGTTACTCCAACACCTTCTCCAACACCAGAACCGAGTCCAACTCCTACACCTATGCCAACCCCTACACCCACTCCAACTCCTACACCAACAGTAACACCCACCCCTACACCAACACCTTCTCCAACACCAGAACCGAGTCCAACTCCTACACCTACTCCTGAACCTACACCAGAACCCACTCCTACACCAACAGATACTCCAACTCCTACACCAACAGTAACACCCACTCCAACTCCTACACCAACACCACAAGTAAGAGTCCCACCACCATTACCTCTTATTCCCGGAAAACTACCAGGTGAAATGAAAGGTGTTTTCAAAAAAGGTAGACTTATCTATTACAATGAATTGCAAAAAATGCGTAAAGTTATGCAAGATTTGATGATGTGAATATGAAACAAAAAATAAGAAACAGAAAAGGAGTAGTAGGAATGTGGTTAGTTTTTATTATCATGAGTGTTCTTCTTCTCTTTCTGTTCGGTTTCGCAGTTCCAATCTTAATAGAATTTAATACACAATTTTATTCAGCAGGCAACGATATTCTTAATTCAATAAATACAAGCACTTTACCTGCTGTAGCAAACGAAAGTATAGAAGCTGCAAGAACGAGCACATCTCAACAAATATCAGCACTTTCATTTTTTTATCAATATTCATGGTTAATCATACTAATCATAATTTTGTTTATTTTGTTCATGCGAACAAGAACAATAGTTGAAAGCGAAATAAGGTGATAGTTATGCAAAGAAAATGCAAACATGTTTTTATTCCGAAAGACATGAACGGAATAGATTATGTTTGCATGAGATGTGGTAAGGAAGTAGATTTTTACGATTATTACAAACTCGAAATAGCACCGATCTATATGAAAATAAATGGAAAACAGTGTGAAAAGACATCAGAAGCGTTGAAAAACTCGAATATAAGCACATGATAGTATGACAACACAAATATTATTAAAAGCGATATTGAAGGAACTTCGGAAACAAACAGAGTTATTTGAGAGAATATTGGAAGTCATAAAAGGATGGAGAGAGGATGACGTAAAGCAACACGAAGAAAGATTGCAGGTAATGAAACAAAACAAGTGTGGTGACTGATGAATGATACGAAAAACGATAATAACGTTAAGTTTGATGATTTTCTTACTTCTTACTATAAACTCTGCATACGCTGTTTGGTGGAATACCGATTGGCAGTACAGGAAGCAGATAGAAATAACCGTTCCTGATGGCTCAAGCTTGACAGATTATCAGGTTTTGCTTAATGTTACATACGAGTCTGGAATGCAATCTGATTTCGACGATTTGAGATTCACGAACAACTGTTCAGACGATGCTTACGAAATTCCCTACTGGATTGAAAACAAAGTTGACGGGCAGTATGCTGAAGTTTGGGTTAAAGTTCCCACGATAAACAGCACAATCTGCATGTATTACGGGAATTCGGGAGCGGCGAATGAAAGTGATATAGATTCAACTTTTTTGTTTGCAGATGATTTCGATGATGAAGATTTCAATACAAGCAAATGGACTGTAGAGTCAGGCACATATACAGAGGCAGATGGGTATTTACAAAGAACGGATACAACATCTTGGGGAGTCCTTTCAGTATCATATACAACAACTGACTCAATTGCGGTGCATTGGAAAGTTAACACATCAACAAATGCACAAACACAAGTTGATGTAAGATACGAAGATATAGATAATCATGATCAAATAATGTTTGATGGAATAAACGATTATATAAGAATTAGCGACAGATACGGAGGAACAAATAATTATTATTATTCATCAACATATGTATTCGATACAACGGAGTTTCACGAATATACAGCAATAACTCCGAACACGACATATCTCATCGCAGACCTCGATAATGGAGATTTTGTTTTCGAGCAAACAGTGTCTGGAGAAAACATAGGAGATATGATTCGATATAGACCATCATATGATTGTATATCATATACAGATTGGTTTTTTATAAGAAAATACCACGACCCAGAACCGACATACAGTTTTGGAGCGGAGGAAACAGCAGAAACCAATCCACCATCGATAATAATTTACTCACCGTCAAATACAACTTACTATACAAGCAATATTTTTCTAAACTTCATAGTTTCAGATGATAATTCAACAACCTTAAATGTTACAATATATCTCAATGGGCAAAAAATATACGAAAATAACAGTTATTACAATGACACAACAATAGAAATGAACATAACAGTAGAGAGTGAAACACTCAACAATTTAACAATATATGCAACAGATAGCGAAAGTAAAACATCATCTGAAACAGTTTTCTTTACAACAGATTTATATACACTTATTGTTACATTCTCAAATTACACAACTTATAACAATATAAATTATGCACATACAATAAACATAAATTATTCAGCACGGTGTGGATTATTAAATAACTCAATCAGTGTTATTGTAAGAATAGATGATTATGCAAATACACAATATTACAACGAAACAATAATACAATGCAACAATATAACTTATCAATTCAGCACCATTTACACAAATAACATAGACACAGAATTAACAGCCATTGTATTTTTGTTTAAAGATCCCGACATTATAGAAAGCAAAAACTTTACATATATAAGCGATATCAATCCACCACAAATAATTATTTCTTATAATTTCAATTACGGTTTTCGCAATAACGCAACTGAATACATAAATATCTCTGTAAGCGATTCAGTGAGTCCAGTGCAAGAATGTAATATAACAATAAATACAAATAAATATTCATATTTATTCGCAAATAATTATACGGTTTATAGCTTCACACTCAGTGACGGAACGAACTCGTTTAGTGTAACATGTCACGATATTGTAAACAATCAAGATTCAAGCAGCAACAAGATATACATCTACAAGAAAAATATAACTCTGATCAACGAAGATGACGGTAGTGTTTTCAATTCATTCTCAGATATGAACACACTCAGAGCAATTAGTGAGAAAACACAAGAGATTTTCAACTTCTTAGAAAACAATGACACATCTATACTCTTTATTTCAAATCAAAGTGATGTAATTCGCATAGAAAAACGTTATAATACTGATCCTAACAGCTTACTATATATTGATTTAAATCTCGAATTAATAGATACAACAACAAGAGCGTGTGTAGCAAAGACACAACAATTCTATGAAATAGTTTTTTACTCCAGCACAAACAAACCGATAGCAGTTAAAAACAATCTCGCTCAGTGCTATGTCCTCGCAGATTATACAAAATACGCATATCAAGATGCACTCATGGCAAAGGCATATACAATCAAAGCTCTCTATTATCTCTACACTTACGAAAACGATCAGAAAGTATTTTTAGCAACGCTTGACGGATCAGTAGCAACATCAGTTAATCTCGACGTTTTAGAATCAACAAAAAAGACTTACACCTTCACACTTACAACTGACGATATAAGCGTAAGCAAAATATCTAATACAACACTGAAAATTTACTATAAAAACTTAGAAAATGAGAATACAAAAACAGAAATCTATATCTATGACGGGGACACAGTTCTATTTTCTCATACTGAAACAGAAACACCAAACGAATTTACGATTTACTTCGATTACTCAAGCATAAGTATTCAGAACAACATACTAAAGCTTGTAGTAAAGAAATACACGCAGACATCTCAATCAGAAATAGTGAGAATATTCACATTGTCCGGAGCGATCGGACTTATAGACACATGGCTCGCAATATTTATATCAGCAACTCTAATATTTTTCGGTTTAACATTCGTAGCTGTAAGACACATCTTTGGTTTTTTCGGTATAATCACTTTAATAATCGCTTTAGCAATAACAACACTTGCACCAGCGACGACACAAATCGTGTTTATACAAACAATAATCATCATTATGCTCATATTCGTATTACTCGTCTATAAAGAAGAATATTCGAAAATAACATAAAATGTTAAAATATAAAATAGTAAAAATATAAAATAGTAGTGGTGAAAATGTCAGCATACAAATATTTCGTATGGATCATAATAATTCAATTATTCTACAGTTTCGGAGTTACAACGCTAACTCATGCTTTCTCTCTTTACAATGTAAACAACATCTACTTCACAGAGATGCAGAATATTACAACAGATATAACAGATATAACATCTCAGATAGAATCAACAACACAACAACAGATGAACATTCCACTTATTGATTTGGGTGCCTTGGTATTCTATTCCGGTAATATCATTATAGATCTCATGCTTAACTTCTTCTTCGCAATTCCGAGCATGTTTAGTATACTCACAAATTTCTTTTTGATGTTTTTCAATCTTGATGCTTTTTTATCAGCACAGCTCAAGTTATTCGTGTTTAGTGCTATATCAATACTTTACTTCATGAATTTGTTGGCTTTCATACTGAATATAAGAAGTAGAGGTTCGATAGTATGAGTATGTTCGAAATACTCACAGAATTGACGAGTAATCTCGGAGTAACAAATGAAGTGTTCATACTTATAGTTACAGTTCTCTCAAGTATAATTTTCATGGCAAAAGAATTTAGATTAGGTTTACTTTTGCTATTCTTCATGACGTCAATCGAATTTATGATATTTTATGCTCTTGGATTCAACACGATGTATCACATTATAATGATACTTGCATCATTCGTCATACTAACTATATCGTTACTCATAAGCTACAAGAAAACACAGTCGGTGATAGTGTGAATATAATAGAATTACTCGGACTGATGTTTTTCACAATCAATTTATGTATATTTCTATCTAAGCTCTACAATCTAATGAGCTTCGTGAAAACATTTGACATAAAAGCATCTTTCATAACTTTGATTCTCTCATTCTTCTCGTTTCTCATAACGCTCGCAACTCTATCATTCTCTTTAGATTCAGCGAAAAATATAATCAGAATGTTTGCATTTCTGCATAACATAAACACATTCTTATTCTCTCTTGTTGTGATATTCACAATAATAGAAATCATGCTACATCTCTCAAAACATCCATTCAAAAAATATAAAAAAGTAAAAATATAAAATGGCATTTCTACTATTTTTATAAAAAAGCAATTCTATTTCTTTAACATGAACACAAAACTTGTTTATAAAAAGAGAGGAGCAGTTCAGGAGCAAACCGGTGCAGTAATACTTTTGATCATGGGCGTCGGTGTGGCGACACTCGTTTTGATTTTCGTCGGCACACTCGGTGGACAGGTATACAGTCAGGTCGAGACAGACATAAATGCAATAAACGATACAACAATACAGACATATGTCAAGGACAGCATAACTTCTGGGTTCAAAGCCCTGAAGACCACAGGTAACTATCTACCGATTGTTGTTTTGGCAGTGATAATCTTCGTGGTTCTTGGGCTTATCATGGGACTTGGAAGATCAACAAGCTACGGCTACTACGGAAGTGCTCTGTAAAGCACTTAGCAGCACAGAAACAACAGCACCCAACATAGCATTTTCTTAGTTTTTTCTTTATTTTTTATTTTTAGTTATCCATACTTCCAAGATCTTCAGTGACAAATTACGGATAACTCACAAAAAACCGAGCATTTTTTTAAGTGTTACAATAGCTGAAAGTCTATTTCTAAATTTCAATCTTCCTCGAAACACATATTCTTCATTCTTAACAAGAGTATTTATCAAATCAATCATAAAATTACGATCAGATGTAACTTTGCGAATATAGAGAACAGGTTTTTCATTCTGGTTTACAACAGAAACATAAAATATCAACTCACGCATAATCCCTCAACAATTATTTTTGTTTCAACAACATTATCTTTAACAACAAACAACATATCTTTAATTTTGTATGTCACAATTCTGAATGCTTTTAGATCTCTTTGTACATCCTTTTCAATCTTTTTTAATGTGCTTTTCAACCTTGGTGTTGCAAAAGAAAATGCTCTTTTATCAGTTCTAAATGTGTCCGGTAAATTAACATCTTTCTTGAGGGTATATCTAAGTGCTTGTAAATACCATGTCTTTGGCAATTCATAAAACAATTCTACTTTGAAAGAATCACCATAAACTTCGATATCAAAACATATATCAATTTTTTTATTGAGATTACTACCTAATTTACTGAAAACGAATTCAAAGAACCTTTTTCCAAATATCTTCATATTTTTATATTTCTATAAAAATATTTAAATACTTTTTTACTAAAATATAAAAGTATGAAAAAAACACTTAATGTTAGAGAGACCACATGGGAACGTCTTATGAAAATCAAATTAAAAATAAAAGCACGTTCCCTCGATGAAGTTTTAAACTATTTATGTGATCTCTATGAAAAAACAGAATGAAATGATTACAAAGACTGTAGCAGCAGCAGAGGTGCTTAAAAAACTCTATACAATCAGACTGCTTGCAATTATGATAATTGTTTTCTCATTCTTATCTTATGCAACAGAGTTCTTGCAATTTGGTTTTTATATTGTTACAGTTGCACTTATAGTGGGTGCATACTATCTCTACAGGACGAATCAAGAAATAAATTATCTGAGGAACAAATATGCAATTTGAGAAACTTCTATCACAAAAGTTACATGCTCAACAAACAGAGAAGACTTTTATAGACAAGCTTCTCGGTAGGAGAGAAGCCGAAAGGCTCCGAGAACTTATCAAAAAAGATGATCTCACACGTGAAGAACTCTTAGAACTTCTTTATATGCTCACAAATATTGAACTCAAGCTCACAAATTTGCAAGAGTATGATCGCTATTTGCTTGGAAAATACTTCACATGGGTTCGTGATCTCACAAAATTAGCAGAGTTTCTCTATGATTATGAACAACAACTCGAAAAATTCAATTTCAAAAAATACAAACAAGAGATAAAAGAAATACTCGACCAGATCAAAAAGATGATGTTGCACGACGTGAAGTTTAGTGTTGACGTCTTTCTATTTCTTTCACGCAGCACGCTTGGCCTTGAAGCATTTGCTTTTGATAGTCTTTCAAAATCAAGATTCGAATATCAATACGACTATCCATATACCCTCGTTCCCTCTCTGGAGAAACCGCCCGAACAAAAAACATTTATTAGCTTGAGGAGATAGCATGAAACTTAATATGTTTAAAATAAAGAAATGGGCTGCACTGTTCTTAGTTGGATTTATGCCTACGCTTATGTTTTTTATGTTTATTCTGTTCGGATACGGTCTGATATTCGCTATAGTTGCATGGTTAATCACAATGGTTCTTTCAATATTTTTATTTAATATGATAGTGAGACATCCGGTACTACAGTTTCTCGAAGGAGAAGGACTTCTCGCATTCACATTCGATAGTTCTGGCCTCATTGAACCATTCATAGCAAAAGTAAGACTACCCTTTATTGATTCAGATAAATACAAAACGACATCACTATTTGACAGAAAAAGTGTTTTTTATATGAAAAAACCAAAAGAAGCGACAATAACAAAACTCAGTAAAGAAGAAGCCAAAGAAAAACTTAAAGAAAAATTCAGTGAAGATTATGATTATTACATACTTAGATACAAAAAAGAAGATACTAATAAAATAACATTCGCTTTCGAACATTTTCCGGTTCTGATCTATAATAAAAGCATGGATGCATTCTTAACTAAAGATGCTCTCGCTAAACTTGAAGAAGATGCTATGATAAAACATCTTGTTTTATATTTGAAAAAGAAAACAGAAGAACTCACAAGCATAATGAGAGACTTCGCACGACATGTCGTAGAAATGACAAAACCGAAAAAACCATTTGGATTCTTATCCTCGTGGTGGTTCTGGCTTGTATTAATAGTTGTTTTCGTATTACTCGCTATGACATTTTTACCAATCATATCAGAAACACTTAGACCTGCAATTTCGGCAACGCAAGAAACTGTTAAAACAGCTGTGCAGACGAGGTGAAGTATGCAAGAAGAAAAAGTCGCAGGAGCAAGTTACTTGCTTACATTCCTTTCAGATATAGAGTTTCTCATAGCTTACGCTTCATCTTACATAAATCTTTATGTTCATCTCAAAAACAAATACACAGAAGAAAGTTTGCAAAAATATGATATAGAAGATTCGGAGAAGAAAAGTTTGATGGAAACAATAAATCAACTTAGATCAATCATATTTAAAGTTTATGTACGATTCAACGCACTTACAAAACAAATAAAAGAATTCAAAACTTATAAGAAAGAGATAAAGAAATACTATGAAAAAATAATTCCAAAAGACAAATCAGATTCTTTTGTTCCGCTTGTTGAAGATGTTGAAAATTTTGTTATCAAGATTAACGAAATCTTTGTAGAAGCAATAATGAGCGAGCTTATAGTTAAATCAAGAGAGATTTTGAAAGGGTTGACAGAATGATCACAATATATTACTTTCTCTCTATACTCATGCTCATTTACAACACTTTCAGAGACATCAGAACGAGAGAAATAGATGAACGATACAACTATTTCATGTTTGGAGCAACAATGATGCTTTTAGGGTACTTTAAAATAAATATAATTTTAGTTTTCATACTGATTTTTCTCACTATTATTGTAATACTCTTAACAAAAAAATTCATGGCCACCGGTGATTTACAAGCTCTTGTCTGGATCCTGCTCGGCTTCGGAGCGATAGAACATTTCAAAATAATAAAGTTTCTAATAGCTTTCACAGGACTTTTCATACTATCTTTTATAACAAAAAAATTGATCAAAAAAGAAAGAGAGGAAACTCCCGGATACATTCTGCTTCTCGGAGCCTACCTGATCACTATTTTTTGGTGAGATACCAAATAATACTCATAGTCACGATTATAGCTATTGTAATCACATAAGACTGTCTCACACCATACGGTTCACCGAATAAAAATGCGAGCACAATCATAACATATATTACAACAAGCGAAATTTTATCAGTTAAATTCATTTCTTTAACCATTTCTTACCACCCTTCTCGATTAGAAAACGAATAACATCATCTAAAGAACTTGCATTCGTTTCCAACTTGATTTTCATGAGTGATTTCCAAGTCTCACGAGAAACGTGTATTGATTTTTTAGTCAAATTCCCACCACTCAGGCCACCTTAAGTATTATTTTATTACTTTTATATTTTTATATTTTTAACTGTAGATCATGAATCTGACTTGTTTTAATGATCTTTTCATCAACGTCCCTACTTGATAAGTGTACATATATAGCAGGCATATTCGAATATTTCGACCAACCAAAATAAGCCTTTAGTTCCGACTCAGTAAGATATTTCGCAAGATGTGTTGCTCTCGTATGACGGAATAAGTGTGGATATACACGCTTTTTAATTCCAGCCTTTTCACATGCCTTTTTTATATTTTTTAAAACTGCACGTTCAGTAATTTCAAACAATCTTTCTGATGCAGATAAATTAATATAAATTCTAAGCAATTCAGCAATTTTTACAACTCTTATATATCTAACACCTGTTTTTCCATGAACTCTTAACAATGCTCCGTAGAAATCGAATATAACATCCCCTTTCTTTAAATTCAGCAATTCACTTATGCGCATACCACTCTCATATAACAACATCACGATTAATCTATCTCTGAAATTCCTAAGATTTTCAATAATAGCTTTTATTTCATCAAGAGAAAGTATCTCCGGTTCTATGTTTGGAGTTTTTATATACCATTCGCTTAGATCTATGTTCTTGACAAATTTGCAAATTCTTTTAAAGCATTTCCATTTAGTTACTATCGTCCATTCCTTATATTTACTTTTCATCAAATAGAAAAAGTATTTGTCTATATCGTTCTTGGTGAGTCTTTTTAGGTTTATTTTAAGCTTTTCAATCTCATCAAAAACCAGCATATATTTCCTTATTCTCCCCTCTGACAAATTTCTCCTGTATAAATATTTTATGAATTCTTTCTTTACTTTTTGGTTGTAATTCATATTATAAAATAGACCGAAAGTTTTATAAACATATACACAGTATAGATTTAATATGGGTGTAATTTTTAAAAGAAAAGTGATGAAATCTGGAAACTCCTTATATGTTTGTATTCCTGAAGAAATCATTAAACAACTCAAAATCAAAAAGGGGGATATAGTTAATATTGAATTAGAAGATAAGAAAGTGATAATTTATGAATAATTTTTTAAAGGCTGAAAGAGGAGATCCGAACTTTAGTTCAAGTCCCACCGGGGGCTTTCTTTAAATTCTTTGCTCAAACTTCCAAAACCTTTGGCTTTTTGCCTACATATTCTGCGGCGGTGAGAAGGTTTTTTCCCAACTCCTTTGCGGTTTTCCATGCATTGATTGTGTTTTCTTTAAACCTTTTTTCCCTGAGAAGGTGATGATCGTAGATTATTGTACGGGTTTCTGTTTCTTTGAGAATTTTTATCAGATTGTTCACACTTCTTTGGAGATTCTCTTTGCTCAGCAGATATCCAAGCATGTATGTCATCGGTCCATCAAGAACAAGTACATTGGGGTTTTCCTTTATGATCCATTCAGCATAATCCTCTATAACCGGACCGCAGAGGTCACTTGTGTGAATGAGTTTCTCATCTCCAAATTCGATAACACTGGCAAAAACCCACCCTACCCTTGAAAACTCAATACCGTGGAACATAGGCTTTGTAAATCTCAGAATGGTTTTACCGAATCTAAAGGTTTTACCCTCGGGAAATCTTATTCTCACACTTTCAAATTCCATCTCAGGTATCCTTTCTACCCTGCACCAATTTCTACACCGAGCATCATACCACTTCAGGCCAGAGCTTAGAATCTCCCTCTTTCTCTTATCCCCAAAAAAATATCTCTCCTTCACCAGAGGCAATCCCTCCAAAGGATGCGGAAAGCTTCTGGATTTGGGTTTTTTCACAACCTCTTCAAGCCCGATTCCGCCGAATTCGTGAAAAAGCTTGGAATAGAAAGCCTCTGCCCTCGCCCTTTGAGAATCGTTTATATATTCATTGGGGTTTTTGGCAAGCAAAAGCTTGTTTCTGTAAATATCGATATCTTCCGGGAAATAATGATCGTAATGATAATGTGAGATCACGATGATATCTGTATTTTTACATGCGTTTTTTACAGCCCTTTTTCCTTGCTCGAGCCACAGGAGTTTTTGCACGAGGCTTGCAGGGAAGCTGGGCTGCATGATGGCCGCACCTGGATCTATCACAATGGAAACATCCGGGGTCTCTATTTTTACACAGGAACTCTTCGCACCGAAGGAATCGAACCACACGGGCTGAAAATGCATGTTCTCACATCTATGTTTAATATGAAGAATAAAAAAGGAAAACTTTATTTTGAACCTTTTACTAAAAACTTAATAATATGAGAAAGGTTATCAACTTTAAAATAATGTTTGACAGGGCAAGGTATTATATAAGCATAATTCAGTTCGCGATGATAGGTTATCTCTTTATAGTAGGTACGGAGTTCAATCTGATAACCACACTTCTTGCTGTGGGAATTGCAGGTGCGATTCTTGCGATAATAGATTTTAAATGGATATATCCAGAAGAAATGAGGAGAATCTCTGAAAAAAATCCCATAATAATGGAAATGTACATCAATCAGAAAAGAATTTTGAGGGAGCTTGAAGATATTAAGAAAATCAAGAAAAGATAATCCACAGAAGGGCTAAAAGTGTTGTTATTTCCAGAAGATAATGCACGTATCTCTGTATCTGAGTTCTCATATACATACCGGATACAGGTCCTGCAAGAACGGCCAGAACAAAAACGGCCAGAACTGTAAGCTTTTCTCCAAAAGCTGTGAGAGGGGATATCCAGTAATAAACAACACCTATCAGCAGGCTGACAAGCATAGGAGCGTGCAACATCTCATGCCATGTATCGTATTTATCCTTGTCGCTTTTCGCAAATATTCTTATACTGCTGAAAATCAGGGATAGCAGCAGGAAGGTAAAACTCAGAGGAAAAAGGTATTCGTACATTTTTTCCCTCGGTGAAAAATTTGGATTTTTGATTTAAAAATTATTCTATTTCCACTCCTGGCATAATCCATTTTTCTGTCAGTCTTTTTCTGTTTTCCTCTATCAATTTCTCAGAAAGCCAATGCTTTATCTTATCTTCCGGAAGACCCAGAACCTTTCCGAAGACACCCAGATCGTGAGGAGAGCGCAGATCCCATTCGCTTATAGCTCCGGAAGAGATAACAAAGGGACTGTTGTACTTTTTTACAATTTTTGCTGTCTCAACAAGCGCTGAAAACAGTTTGGCACGGGTTTTTCCGTAAGAAGTCAGCACGCTGTGAAAATCGAAACATATCGCAACATTGTTTTTTCTTGCCAGCCTAGCAAGAACATGATTTATCCCGCATTTTTCCTTGTCAATAACATGGTTTACCAGTATATCAAATTCCGGCATTTCTACAATTTTTCTGTTCACTTCAGCTGTTCCGCCTCTGCCTATGAGAATTTCGAATTTTCTGCGGAGTTTTCTGAGGGTTTTTTTCGGATTCTTCAGGCCTGCTATATCGATTTCTGCAGCAATTATCAAATCAAAATCTGTTTTTTCTGCTTTCAGTTTTTCAAGGTTTTCACTGGTATAGGGGATGGAAACCACAATTCCGTTCCAGCCCAATTCTTTTGCCATTTTTATTCCTTCATTTATCCGTTCTATTCGGGTAAAGTAATCGTAAAATTTCATTCACATCACATTGCTTTAATTTTAAAGCACAAAGATAACTGATTATTAATATGGATCTTTTGAATAAAAAGAAAAACCTTATAGACTTGCTTACAAAGGAGGGTTACCTTAAAACAAAAAGCATAATTAATGCTTTCTGGAAGGTTCCACGAGAGTGGTTTGTGCCTGAGGAATACAGAGAATATGCTTATGTCGATGAACCCCTTCCGATAAGGAGGGGTCAGACCATTTCTGCTCCGCATATGGTTGCGTTAATGACAGAACTTATTGAACCGAGAAAAACCGATGTGGTTCTGGAAATCGGTGCCGGTTCGGGTTATCAGGCTGCCGTTCTTTCCCTGCTCGTTAAAAAAGTGTATACAATCGAAGTGGAGGAGGAACTCGTGAAGTTTGCGAAAGAGAATCTTAAAAGATTCGGGTGTAAAAATGTTGAGGTAATAAGAGGTGACGGAAGCAGGGGTTTGCCTGAAAAAGCACCGTTTGATAAAATATTGGTAACATGTGCTGCTGATAAGATTTACCCTGCATGGAAGGAACAGCTTAAAAATTATGGCATAATCGTTCTGCCTTTAGGGCAGGGTTTTTTCCAAAAACTTGTGATAGGGAGGAAAAGGAAGGGAAAGCTCGAAGTTCGAGAACTTATGGATGTTGCTTTCGTTCCGTTGCGACACGATTCTGATTAGGTCTGCTCTGTTCCAAGTATTATCTCTTCGAGAACCTTTCTTGCATTGGTGAGAACCGGTTCCCCGTGTCCGGGAAGGATTGTTGTTATCTTTTCGAGATTGAGTATTTTCTGAAGGGATTTTTCCATATCTGCAGGATTTCCTCCCGGCATATCCGTCCTGCCGATGCCATCAGCAAATATCGTGTCTCCGGTGAAGAGAATTCCCTTTGCCCTGTCATAAAGGCATATCGATCCTTCGGTATGTCCTGGTGTATGAATTACTTCAAGCTCGAGTTCTTCAGCATCTATTATATCCCCTTCTTTAAGCTTTCTGTCCACCTTTCTCGGTCTCAGCTGACCGTTAAAGAAATCCGCATAACTTCTCTTTATATCTGCTTTCTCTATGATATCAGCATCCTTTTCATGAATGGACACATCAGCATTTAAAAAATATCCGTTTCCTCCGATGTGATCGAAATGACCGTGGGTGTTTACAACATGCTTTATATTCTTTGGATCAAGCTTAAGAGCTTTCATTAGGGAATACATTCTGGTAAAATTGAAACCCGTCCCCGTATCGATAACCGTGTCTCCGAGAACATATATATTAGAATCTATATCAGAAAGCTGAATGAGGATTATATTGCCTATTTTTCTGACACCCATATTTATTTTCTGGCTGTTAAACTTTAAATAAAATTTGTTAGAAAATATTTAAGCCAAAAAGTGTTACATCCGCATATGAGAGAGTTTTTGCTTTATGCTCAGGAGGCTGTAACAGAGCCCTTTTCATTAAACAACCTTTCTGGTTCTGGAAGAATGGATGTGATTGTGAGATGTGTATCCAGCACATTCTTCCTTTCTTCATCCCTCAGAAAAGACAGCAATCTTTATATTTCATTGAATGGGCCTCCCAGACCGCCGGTTCTTTTGAGTTTCTTAGGTTCTGAACTTAAAGGACTTTACTATGATGAGAGAAGTATAGCTGGAAAAATAAGAGAAGCTCTTAGACTTGTTGCAAACAAAAACAGAACAAGGGTTTCTAAAGGATTTTATGCTGAAAGGATAAGTTTTCGGGATTTTATAAAAGATTTTGCCGAAAAAAGAAGACTCGTTTACCTTCATCAGAACGGAAAAGATATAAGGGATACAAGATTTCTGGGAAATGAATTGTTTATTCTCGGAGATCATGGAGGTCTTCCACAAAAGGAAGAAAAGTTTCTTGATAGCATCGGTGCTGAAAGGATTTCTGTGGGTCCGGAAATTTATCTTGCATCGCACTGCATAGTTCTGGTCCACAATGAAATTGATAGAAAATGCTCAGAAGGGGAGAAAGGTTTCTACGGAGAAAAGAGCGGATAGAATTCTAAAAAATGCTGGATATCTTTGAATTTTTCTCAAAACCATGTAACATTTATAAATATATAAAACCTTTATACTGCATATTATTGAATAAACTTAAAGGCCGAGTTACCTACCTTTGTGCTACGGCACGAAGAAGGTAGAGAGGCTCTGGTTTTTAGAAACCTCAGAGCCCTTTGAAGGTAAACACGGCCTTGTCTGGACGGGAGGGAAACATGGATAAAACCAAGTGCAAGAAATCCATAGGAATAGATGTTGAACCACCAAAAAGAACGTGTAATGATGAAAAGTGTGCCTGGCACGGTAAGCTTCCTGTAAGAGGCAGGGTATTTACTGGTGTTGTAAGGTCCACGAAACCTCACAATACGGTTATAGTAGAGTGGAGCTACAATCTTTATGTTCCAAAATACGAGAGGTATGAAAGGAGAAAATCCAGGGTAGCAGCACATAAACCACCGTGCATGAAGGTCAAGGAAGGAGATAAGGTTGTAATAGCTGAGTGCAGACCGCTTTCCAAAACCAAGAGATTTGTAATGGTTGGGTTTGCAAAATAAAGGTGGAAACATGAAAGCTCTATCAAGCAAAATAGCAAAGGCATTGCCTGTTGGTGCTGTGGTGGTTTGTGCAGATAATAGTGGAGCAAAAGAGTTGCAGATAATAGCTGTTCGTGGCTACAAGGGAAAGAGAAGAACAAAACCCGCAGCAGGAGTCGGAAGTTTGGTAAGTTGCAGGGCTGTAAAGGGCGACCAAAAGGTCATGCATGAAGTTCACAGAGCAGTGATTATAAGACAGAAAAAAGAATACAGGAGACCCAACGGCATAAGAATAAGTTTTGAAGATAATGCTGCTGTGCTGGTTAATGATAAGTTTGAACCTGTAGGGACTTTGATAAAAGGTCCTGTTGCAAAGGAAGCTGTAGAAAGATTTCCTACAATAGGAAAGATTGCAAGTTTGGTGGTTTAAATGAAGCAAAAATGGTCAAATAAATGGGTTTCAAGTGTGCAGCCAAGAAAGCAGAGAAAATACAGATACAATGCTCCTCTTCATATAAAGCGAAAATTCCTTTCCGCACACCTTTCAAAAGAATTGAGGAAAAAATATGGTAAGAGGTCCATTCCTGTGAGAAGGGGTGATGAGGTTAAAATAATGAAAGGTCAATTTAAAGGTATGAAAGGAACTGTTACTAAGATTGATTTGAAGAGATGTAAGGTTTACCTTGAAGAAATAAAGGTTAAGAAGGTGGATGGATCTGAGGTTCACAGACCTATTCACCCTTCAAATCTGATGATTACAAAGCTTAATCTTGATGATAAAAGGAGGGTAGCCGTGCTTGAGAGATCCGGCGGCAAGGAGACTCCTGGAGTTGAGGAGGTTGGTGGTTAAATATGGCACATTTAAAAAGGCACGCAATGCCGAAGTGGTGGCCTGTTCCGAGGAAAACCCATACTTTCGTTGTTAAACCGATGCCCGGTCCCCATCCGTGGGATAAATCCGTACCTTTAAAGATAATAATAAGGGATATACTCGGCTATGCAGAAAACTCGTATGAAGCGAAAAAAATCCTAACAGCAGGCAAAGTTTTGGTGGACAAGAAGGTTAGAAAAGAGCCTAATTTCCCTGTAGGATTTATGGATGTTATCGAGATTCCTGAAACAAAGAAATTCTTCCGAATGGATGTTAATGAGAAAGGTATGGGTTTGAGAGAGATTTCCGAAAAGGAGAGTGGAATGAAGTTATGCAAGATTATAGGAAAAACTGTAGTTAAGGGCGGACTGTTTCAGATAAATCTGCATGATGGAAGAAATATACTTCTCAAAAGAAACATGTACAATGTTGGTGATTCGCTTCTCATAGGTTTGCCTGATCAGAATATAATAAAACACTTCAAGCTGGAGAAAGGTGCTTCTGCTGTTATCATTGGCGGAAAGAATATAGGTGTGAGAGGAAAAATAAAGGAAATAAAAGAAAGAAAGAACATGCTTGAAAAAAGTATGGTCACCCTCGCAACAAAGAATGGTGAAGAAACACAAACACTTAAAGAATACGTGTTTGTAGGAGAGTTTCCAAAGGGTGAGAAAGAATGAATCACATGAAACAAATAAGGCTGGAGAAGGTCACAATCAACGTGGGAGCAGGAGAATCAGGGCCGAAACTCGAAAGAGCAAAGAAGATGGTGGAAAAGATAACCAATAGAAAGGTTGTTATCACCCATACACATAAAAGAACAACATTTGGAATGGCAAGGGGAAGACCCATAGGTGTAAAGGTCACGCTCAGAGGTGAAGAGGCGATGGAAATACTTAAAAAACTTTTGGGTGCTGTTGATAATAGGCTTAAAGCATCGCAATTTGATGCTAATGGAAATTTTTCCTTTGGTGTGAAGGAATATATAGATATTCCTGGAATTAAATATGATCCAGAGATAGGTATTCTTGGATTTGATGTATGTGTAACCCTGGAAAGACCGGGATACCGGGTAAAAAGAAGAAAGATCAGACCCGGAAAAATAGGCAAATCCCACAGGATAAAGCCTGAAGAAGCAATGGAATGGGTAAAACAAGAATTAGGAGTGGAGGTTGTTTAACATGTCCTACGAAAAAGTTAGAAAACAGATAGAGCACAAACCGGTAAAACTTGCAAGGTTTGAGAAGTTTAATGCACCGAAAAAAAGAAAGTTCGGAAAATCAACGCATCCGTGTAGAAGATGTGGAAAGACCGAGGGTGTGATAGTGAAGTATGGTTTAATGTACTGCAGACAGTGTTTCAGGGAAGAGGCTGAAAGACTCGGATTTAAAAAATATTCATAGGAGGGATATATATGAAACACGATCCTCTGGCTGATATGTTCTGTATCATAAAGAACACAGAAGCTATAGGAAAGCATGTTTGCGAAACTCCAGCATCCAAACTCATTCAGGGTGTTCTCAAGGTTATGCAGAGACACAGATATATAGGTAATTTTGAATTTATAGATGATGGTAGAGGTGGTAAGTTCAGGGTACATCTAGTAGGCAGAATAAATGATTGTAATGTTATAAAGCCTAGGTTTTCTGTAAAGAAAAACGAAATAATACAGTGGGAGAAAAGGTATCTTCCCGCACAGGGAGTAGGAATTCTCATACTCACAACCTCGAAAGGTATAATGGATCAGAGAGAGGCAATAAAGAAAAACACAGGAGGAAAGCTTCTCGGATATGTTTATTGAGGTGAAGTATGACTGTAAAGGAGAAAATAAGAACGGCACTAAAGGAAAGAAAACTGATAATTGGAAGCAGATCTGTGATAAAAGATGTAAAGCTTGGTAGAATAGATACTGTTATTTACGCTTCCAATCTTCCAGAAAGTAAAAAAAGAGATTTGAAATATTATTCAAATATAGCAGGATTTTCCCTGCAAAGATTTGATGGAAATTCAGCAGAACTTGGAGAGCTGTGTGGAAAACCCTTCAGCATACTCATGGTTGGAATAATAAAACAAGAAAATCCAAAATAAAGTTATATAGTGGTGCTATGGTAATAAAACTGACAACAGAAAGTATAAGAACCTTGGCTTTGTTTGAGAGAATTACAAAAATTCCAGCAAAGGATTGTGTTATAATGGAAAACAGTGTATATTTTCTCGTAGATCCACAGCTTGTGGGACTTGCAATAGGCAGAAACGGCTCGAATATAAAAGAGATAAAAAGGATACTTAACAAAAATGTTAAGGTTTTTGGATACAGTAAAAACCCTGAAGAACTGATAAGAAATTTAATACCACATGTTAAAAATATAGAAATAAACAACAGTTCGATCACCGTGACTGTTCCCTCCAAATATAAAACCGTTGTGATAGGCAAGGGGGGCGAAAATATAAAAGCTTTGAGAGAGATAGTAAAAAGACATCTTAATATCTCTAAGTTAAGATTGAGGTAGGTGAAACATGAAAGTGGAAATACTCTCTAAGGAAAAACCAGATGTTGTAAAATTCGTGCTGGAAGGTGCAACACCCGCATTTGCAAATGCTTTAAGAAGAATAATGATTTCCGAGGTTCCGACTCTTGCAGTGGACTGGATAGATGTGCATGAAAACAGTTCCGTTCTTTTTGATGAAATGATAGCACACAGGGTGGGTCTGATACCGCTTAAGTTCGATCCAGCTAAACTAAATCTGCCTGATGAATGTTCCTGTGAAGGTAAGGGTTGTGCTTTGTGTCAAGTAGTATTTGTGGTGGAAAAGTCCGGTCCGTGTATGGTTTATTCAGGAGATATGAAATCTTCCAACAAAGATGTGAAGCCCACAAGTCCTGATTTTCCCATAGTGGAGCTTCTGGAGAATCAGAAGATAAAGTTTGAAGCTATTGCGCGATTGGGAAAAGGAGCTGAACATGCAAAATGGCAGGCTGCAATAGCAAGCTATCAGTATTATCCTGAACTTGAGGTTGATTACAAAAGGGTTGGAGATCTCAAAAAATGCGCTTCTGAATGTCCGAAAGGGGTTTTGCAAATAAAAAATGGAAAGCTTGTTCTTGCAAATCCGGAGAAATGCGACCTTTGCAGGAAATGCGAGGAGGTTTGTGAGGGAGTGAGGATAAAAGGAAATCCGAACAAATTCATATTCAGAGTTGAAAGTGTTTCCGGTCTTGAACCCGAATATATAGTTTCCAAAGCAGCTGAGATTCTGGAGAAAAAAGCAGAAGAATTCATGAAAAAGGTAAAGGAACTTTAAAGCCGGTTAAGGTTTTAAAAATTAACATCCTAGTTATTAGTAGGTGGAGTTAAAATGAAGAAGATAAGTTACACAGATCTTTATGCTTTGATGGAGTATCATCCTTTGGAAAAAATAAGAAAGGATGCAGGGTCTAGGCTTGTTGAAAGTTATGTTAAAGAAGGTGATATTTGGCGTCTTGAAGAACTGAGAAAATATCCACATACACCGGAAGAAGTAAGGAAAAAAGCGGAAGAAAGGTTTCCAGACGCGGTGGACAGTGCTATTAAGAAATACGTTAAAGAAGGGAATGTAAAAGACCTTCTGGGATTGTATGAACTTGATATTTCTAAGAGAAAAAAGAAAGATATAGAAAATACGTGTGATGAGATTATTAAGAATTGGGGTAAAGAGAAGCGGTACACGAATCTTATAAATACAGCTAGAACTTCTGAAAACAGAAAAATAGGGGAAAAAGCACTGAATGAGGTTATAAATGGAAGCAGAAAAGCCATCGAGTGCCTCACCGAGGAAGGAGAATGGAGGTCTCTAATATACTTAAGGGATAATCCGGTGGTTCCTGAAGGAATGAAAGAATACGCATCCGAGAAAGTCCCGGAGGCTGTTGATAGGTATATCGAAAAATGTGTTAATGAGAATAAAAGAGAGCTTTTGTTCGAAGTAGTTGCGAATGAAAGTATTCCGATAGAAAAGAGAAGAATCGCTGCTGACAAAGGTTTCAATAGGTTCGAAGGAAGCTGGATTGTATATTTGATAACAAACGATAAACTGTCCGAAGAAATAAGAGTATATGTAGGAAAAAAACTCATTGAAAGGGGAGAATGGGAATATCTTAAGGAATTCTCAGAGGATAAAAGAATTCCTAAGGAATTGCGGGAGGAGATGCGGAATGCGGTGCCTCGTGCATTGAACAAATATATCGAAGAACAGATCGAGCTGTATAGAGGAGGATACCCTGTAACACATGTGCTTAAAGAGCTTCAAAAGATATACGAAAATCCCGAAATTCCTGAAGAACAAAGGCAAAAGGCAAAAAGGAAACACGATGAAATACTTGGTGAGCTGACCGAATTATTGTATTAAAATTAAACGTGTCTTTCAAAATGAACCAAAACCTCCTCCTAAAAGCAATGAAAAGGCCTGAGACCTATGATGAGAGTGTTGAGGATATAAGGATTGTTCAGACGCATATATCCTGGGTGTTTCTAACAGGGAAATTCGCCTATAAAATAAAAAAACCCGTGAATTTCGGATTTCTGGATTTCACAACACTGGAAAAGAGAAAATATTTCTGTGAAAGAGAGGTGGAGATAAACAGAAGATTTTCTCCAGAGATATATCTTGGAGTGCTTCCTCTTGCGGAGAAGGCTGGAAATATAAAGCTCGGTGGAGAGGGAAAGGTTCTGGAATATGTTGTGAAGATGAGGGAAATTCCTCAGGAGTGTTTGATGAGCGAGAAGCTTGAAAGAGGTGAGGTTTGCAAAAGGGATATGGAAAAAATAGCAGATATACTTCTCCGATTTTACGAAAAAACCGAAAGAGGAAGGAGAATAGAAAGATTCGGTTCTCCTGAAATGATCTGGTTTAATTGGGAGGAAAATTTCAGGCAGACCCGAGGCTTTTTAGGAAAAACCATAGATGAAAAAAGTTTCAGGATGGTAAAGCAATATGTGGAAGGATTTTTGGAGAGAAACCGAAAGCTTTTCCTTGATAGGATTAAAGAAGGAAAAGTACTCTGGTGTCACGGAGATCTGCACTCAGGCAATATCTTCCTTGAGGATGGCAAGGTCTGGATATTCGATGCAATAGAGTTTAATGAAAGGTTCGCATGCTCGGATGTTGCAAGCGATATTGCTTTTCTTGTAATGGATGTGGAGTTCAGGGGAAAGAAAACCCTTTCGGATTATTTTGTGAAAAAATACCTGGAAAAAAGCGGGGATTCAGGCCTGGAGAAGCTTCTGGACTTTTACAAGTGCTACAGAGCGTATGTGAGAGGCAAGGTCACATCCTTCAGGTTGATGGAGAAGGGGATTTCTGAAGAGGAGAGGGAAAAAGCAATATCCCTTGCAAGGAGGTATTTTGAGTATTGTTCGAAAATTGCGGAGAGTTCATGTTAAACCGGTTACTGATTAGAAATTTCATCCGCCAGCTGCTTCTCCAGATTTTTCGAGGTATTCACTATGATATGTTCCCTCTCTATTTCTTCCCATTGCTTTTTTATCTTCAGGTATACCTGGAAATCCGCATCAGACAGGTCATTTCTTCTGGAACGAAGCCTCTCTTTCAGGATTTTCTCAGGACAGATACATTCTATTACCTTGAGTTTTGTTCCGAGTTTTTCAGAAAGTTCGTAAAAAGGCTTTCTTAAAGATTTTTTGTAAAGAGTTGCATCCACTATCACGTTTTTTCCTTTTTTGAGCAGGCTCTCGGTAATTTCAAGAACCCGGTTGTAGACTCTGGATTTCTCTTCTTCTGAATATACAGGTTTTCTGAACATTTGCTTTCTAACCGCATCGGTTCTTATTATTTCCGCGTTTATTTTTCTTGCAAGAAACCTTGCTACTGTGGTTTTGCCTGTTCCCGGAAGGCCGCAGATCAGGACAAGTTCGGGAAGGGATTTTCCTTCCTTGTTCGGGGTTTCAGCCATAGCTCACACCATTGAGATCAGAATTATAATCACACCAACAATCCAGCAGTAGAAAGCAAAAAGATGAAACCTACCTTTCAGGACAAGGGATATCAGGGTTTTCAGAGAGAAATATCCGACTATCATGGCTGTAAGCATGCCTATAGCAAGAGATACAGCATCCACACCCGATACTGTGAGGTTGTTGAACTCAAAAAGGGTTGCACCGAGAATTGCGGGTATGGAAAGGAGAAATGAATACCTCACGGCTGTTTCTCTGGATATGCCTGAAAGGATTCCTGTTCCTATGGTCAAACCGCTCCTTGACATTCCGGGTATAAGGGATATTCCCTGGGCTGTACCTATCAGAAGGGATTTTCTGTAATTTATCTCACCTCTTGCAGGAACGAATTTCGATGTGAATAAAACCATGCCTGTGACTATCAGGGAAATCCCAACGGAAAGGAGATTCGTGAAAAGGGATGTGAAAAAATCATAAAAGAAAAATCCCATTAAAGCTGTGGGAATGGTTCCAGCAAGAATGAACAGAACGAGTTTTCCTTCCGGAGATTTGAAATCTCCTTTTGCAACACTCCTGAGTATGGAGATAATATCCTTCCTGAACACGAAAAGGATCACAACAAGTGTTGCGAAGTGAAGCATAACATCAAAAGCCACAGGCACATCAATTCCTGAGAGCTGCTGGTATACAACAAGGTGTCCAGAACTTGAGATAGGAAACCATTCTGTCAATCCCTGAATCACACCGAGAATAAAACTGTCAAAAATGCTGAGCATATTAGAATTTTGTGAGGGAGGAATAAATTTGTTTTTTGTGTAACTAGCTTCTGTAGGATTTTGTTTTTTCTTCTAAAAAATCATAAAGGTTCATATCACCAAACAGTTTGATTGCTTTGTATTCTCTATTGTTGATTTTTATTTTTGTTTCATAACCTCTGCATTTATATCCCAATTTTTTTAATTGCTGAGGGGCATTTCCGATTGCATAAAAACCTCTTCCATGAGCTGTCTGTCCATCAGGCCCGTAGAATTTGACATGCCTTATAACTATTCCGTCATCTTTGCTTTCCCCTCTCCAAAAAGCTACCTTTCCAAGAGGCTTAATATCTCCGTGCCACTCTCCATCATCGGTCAAATCCTCTTCAATATTGTTGTATCCGATTTTTCCCAGCAAATCAGAGTAATCTTCTTTTATAATTTCTACATAAAGTTTAACTAATCCCTTACCCACTCTAACCACCTAACAAGAATATAAAACTCAATCTTTATAAATTTTTCGGTTTTTTACTACTTATAAAATACAAATTCTTGTCTTCGCATTTGCTTGACTCATTCCCTTCGGCAAGATAATTTTTAAAGTTATTTATTATAGTGCTTTAAAAGTGATAAAAATGGAAATCGGAAAATTAATCCAAAAAATAAAAATGAGCAAAGGAATACAAAAGGGATACTACGATGAACTCGAAAGTCCTGGTTATCTTCCACTATGTGCTCGACTTTTTTGGTATAAGAGCTCGAAGTTTGATCCTTTAAACTTAAGTGAATTGGATAGACGAGAAAAATTAATGGAAAAATGGCATAATAGAAGTTAAAGCTGATCAAAAATATTGTGATAATAAAGCCCATACCCATCGATCACAGACCGGTGGAATTCTTTTTAAATAAAATTTTATAAATCTTGTTATATCATCAATTTTTATGAACAGGAATCAGTGTTTGGTTTTTGTAATAATATTTTTAGTACTTGGGATGTATTTTGATTATTTAATGGGGTTATTTATTCCTTGTTCACTTGAATCTGATGTATGTGATATTAAATCTACAATTTATGCTTCGTTTGCTTTTATTTCATTCGCTGTTGTTTTAGCGTTTTCAATCTCTGGTTTTTTGGAAAAGAAGCGTTAACAAATATTAAATATTAGATTTTATTATCGAAGTTTAACAAACAGAAATTTAAAATGTTACATTATACCGAAACATTTAATGCAATTTTGCCCATTTTACTGTACAAAATCTTATAAATATGTACAATCTGCGATAAATATTCAACAATTCCGCTGGTTTTGTTAAAACTGTACGGTTTTTAAAATTTAAAACCGCAAACTTTTTATATAAAGTTTGTGATTATAATTTTATGAAACTCCATGAAATCAAGGATATAATAACTGCCCAGAGAGAGGAGATTGGAGAAAAATTCGAAAAAGAAAAGATCATAGAAAGGGAAGTAAATAGAGAAGAATTAAGAAAATTTCTGGGTTTTCCCAACATTCTCGCAATTCTCGGTGTCAGGAGATGCGGAAAATCCGTACTCTCAGTTCAGATTTTTCAGAAAAACTTCGCCTACATCAATTTCGATGATGAAAGATTTGTGGAGATTGAAGCAAAAGATTTAAACAAAATACTTGAAGCTTTCTACGAGCTTTACGGAAAGGTTGAAAACATAATCCTTGATGAACCCCAGAGAGTGAAAGGATGGGAACTGTTTGCCAACAGGCTAAGAAGAACCAAAAGGCTAATAATCACTGGTAGCAATTCCCAACTGCTATCAGGAGAGCTCGCCACTGCCCTGACTGGAAGACATATTCAGTTTACACTTTTTCCTTTCAGTTTTTCGGAATTTCTCAAATACAATGAATTCGATATCGGTGAACTCTATTCCCTGAAAATAGCTGAGATTAAAAAAATGCTGAAAGATTACATCAGAGCAGGAGGGTTTCCTGAAGTCAACAGATTTGGAAGAGAAATCCTGCTGAGGATATACGGGGATATGATAGAAAAGGATATTTTGAAAAGAATCAGAATAAAGAAAAAAGATGCCCTGAAAGAATTCATTAAATATCTTGTAACAAACTCGGCAAAGGAATTCAGCATAAGAAAAACAAAAAATATCCTTGAGGTAAGGGATGTTCATACACTCAGAAACTGGCTGGGTTTTCTGGAAAATGCATATCTTGGTTTTGTTCTGAAGAGATATTCACCAAAGCTGAAGGAACAGATGATATCTCCAAAGAAGTTCTATTGTATAGACACAGGGCTTGCCAATACGATTTCCTTCAGAATTTCAGAAGATTTTGGAAGGCTTATGGAAAATCTTGTGGCAGTAGAGCTTATGAGAAGAAGGAGTTACAGATACGGAAGCGAAGAGATTTACTATTGGAAGGATTACCGGCAACATGAAGTGGATTTTGTGATTAAGAATGGAGTGAACATAAAACAGCTTATACAGGTAACCTGCATGGAAAGTAGAGATGAGATTGAAAGAAGGGAGATCAGGGCTTTGCTCAAAGCAGGAAGGGAACTGAAATGCAGGAATTTGCTTGTTATAACTTGGGATTATGAGGGAGAGGAAACTTCAGAAGGAAGAAAAATAAAATTTGTGCCTCTCTGGAGATGGTTGCTTGATTTGTGATACTCTTTCTAAGAGATAGTTCTTAATAAGACTGGAAACAAAAAACTGATGAAAACTAGAAATGTGATTATTCTCGTAATTGCGCAGTTATTTTTAGGAGATATGCGGAATTTTAACCTAAACAAAAAGCAGGATGCTATATTTGTATGTTTGCTACTTTTAATTATAATTTGACCACTAGAGATGCAATAAGAACTTGCTTTGAGGTTAAACAATATATATCCTTATAAAACTATGTGCAAATAGAACAATATGCCAAAAATACACATCGATTTGAAAAAATTAAGGAAGATTCTGAAGGAGGAATGTGTATATCAAGGTTTGGAACTAAGAGCATCTGAATATGAAATAACTTGTTATAGGAAATCCTCTGATGATGAATACAGAGAGTTGGTAATGAAGTTAAAATTTGAACCGGGAGTTGATTTGTTACATTTAACATTTAAACCATATGATAGAGCTTCAACGCAACTAGTGAGTTTAATTAGAGAAAAATTCAAATAGTTTATCTGTATCTCTTCGAAACGTGAATGATGGTTTGTTTGGAAAATTGCTTATAAAAAGAACGGTTCAAAAATTATTGTTATGAATCTGAAGAATGTTGTGCTTAAATATGTTTTACAGAATGCGGTTTTTTATGGAGGTAAGGCAAGCCCCAAGGCTGTCTTAGGAAAAGTCATGGCCAGCGAACCTGAACTAAGGAAAAGGGTGCATGAGGTAAAAGCGGAAATTGAGAAGGTTGTGAAGGAAGTGAACTCTCTGTCTCGGGAAAAACAAAAAGAAATGCTTCAGAAAATTGCACCCGAACTTCTCAAAAGAGAGGAAAAAAGGCAGGAAACTCTTCCTGAGCTTCCTGGAGCACATCCTGGAAGAGTTGTGACGAGGTTTGCCCCTGCACCAACAGGCCCGTTAAATATAAGTCATTTGCTCAGGGCAGCCATGCTGAGTTATCTTTATGCGAAAAAATATAACGGAAAGTTTATTTTAAGGTTTGAAGATACGGATGCAAGAAGAATAGAAAAGAGATTTTATGATATGATAATGGAGGACCTGAAGGTTTGTGGTGTAAAATGGGATAAACTTGTTATAGAATCTGATGATATGGAATTGTATTACAAATACGCAGAAGAGCTTATAAATACAAATAAAGCCTATGCATGTACATGTTCTGCTGAGAATTTTAGAAAATTCAAGCTTGAAAAGAGGAATTGCCCATGCAGGGAAAAGGGTAAAGAAGAAAATATGAAGCTGTGGCAGGAAATGCTGAAGGGGAAATACAGAGAAGGTGAAATAGTTCTCAGGTTTAAAACTTCCATGCATGATCCCAATCCCGCTTTCAGAGATCCGCCCATAATGAGGATTAATGAAGCCGAACATCCTCTGAAAGGGAAAAAATACAGAGTATGGCCTCTCTATAATTATGCTAATGTAATAGAAGATCACGTTTGTGGAATAACACATGTATTTCGGGGAAAAGAGCATGAACACAATACAGAAATACAGAGAAGAATATATCAGGCTTTTGGTTGGGAACCACCAATAGTAGTGAATTTTGGTATGATATATCTTCCTGGAGAGAAGCTTCACACAAGGGATATAAAAAGGATGATAGAGAACGGAGAGGTTTCAGGCTGGGATGATCCAAGACTTCACACCGTTCGGGCTCTGCTCAGAAGGGGTTTTCAACCAGAGGCTTTTAGAATGTATGCGGAACACTGCAGTTTGACGAAAACCGATATTATTTTGAACTGGGAAACTTTTGAATCCTATAACAGAAAGGTGATAGATCCTATTGCAAAGAGATACATGGTTGTTATAAACCCTGTGAAGATAGATATCAGTTCTTCTAAGGTAAGTGGAAGTAAAGTAAGACTAAAAACCCATCCTGAAAAGGAGGAAACCAGAGAGGTTGAAGTTGGAAACTATATCTACGTCTCAAAAGAGGATTTCGAAAAGTTCAAAGGTAAAAAAATAAGATTGAAAGAACTTGCTACAGGAGTTCTCAATAAGAGATTTGAGGAAATGGAAAGTATACCGGAAGAAGACAGAGTGTTGCAAAAGATTCAATGGGTTCCTGAGAGGTACGTGAATGTGATTATTGTGAAACCTGAAGGAGAAGAAGAGGGTATAGGGGAATATTCTATGGAAAGTTTAAAACCCGGGGATATTATACAGATGGAAAGAATAGGTTTCGGAAGGGTTGATGCTGTGGACAAAAACATTGTTACAATTTTCTTTGCTCATAAATGAAAATTTTAAATCTTCTTAATCTGTATCATTATGAATAATATTATTAAAATCAGGGTACCGAGTGCTATCAGTACCAAACCAAAAAAATTGAAGCATTTGTTGGGACAGTAGGGACCGCAATCGATACCGTTTTCATTGAGGTCTTGGATTCCATTTCTGCAGGTTATATCCGGATTGCAGTTTTCATCAACACTACCGTCACAATCATTATCAAGGTTATCATAACATATTTCTTCCGAAGGTAACACTGCTCCTTCACACTTTCCCCATGAACCATTAATGCATCGTTGAATTCCGGATTTGCACACACCGATGTTTATACCACAAGTCCTTGTTTCTCCTTCGGTACAGCAAGATATACCATCATCTATTTTCCCATCACAATCATCATCTATATCATTGCATATTTCTGCTGAAGGAATTCCATTATTATAGCATCTGCAATGTGTTTCCTCTACGGACTCGCCACCATTAACATCATCCACAATACCGTTACAATCATCGTCAATGCGATTGCATACCTCTTCTACAGGGCCGACATAATCTCTGCACTCGCTCCATTCATTATTTATGCATATTCTGTAACCCTCTTTACATCTTCCTATATTGCTTCCGCAGGGTTTGGTTTCTCCAGGTGTGCACGATTCGTTTATCACACACGCTGGTGTTTTTCCATCACTTTCAAAGGTTTCATCTATTTCTCCATCGCAGTCATCATCTATATTGTTTGCACATATTTCTGGCTGTTCTCCGGGAAGACGGGGTGCATTACAAGTAAGGTTCAAACCATCTTGAGAGCATACCCATGTACCTGCACAGGCACTGCCCTCCCAATTATAACACTCCTCGCCCAGCAATGCGGGTAATTCTCCAGAAAGAACTTTAGCAGGATCCCTGAAATCCTCATCAACTTCACCATCGCAATCATTATCCTTTCCATCGCATATTTCCTTTGCTCCGGGATACTGACTCGGATCATTATCGCTGCATATGCCTGATGTCTCGCAGTAGCCGTCCTCATCCTGATCTTCACAGACCCAGAACTCAGAAGAGGATTCCAAAAGCTTTACCGATCCGTTCCACAGTTCTGCTTTAAGTACATGGGAACTGTTCAAATCTAATGAGCTTAGGGATATTCTATACCTGTAAAGGCTCACATTTTCCGTATAATTCTGCGCAAAAATAATTTTTGTCACCCTTGCTGTAACGGTTTTTGTTTTGGGATCAAAATTCAAACTCACAGCATTATCCGGGTCGTATGTTTTAACAACATAGAGCATGTCTATAGTTCTGTTGCATTCGCTCTGATCTGGTATAGGACAATCGGGATATGGAAGGTTATTTATATAGTCATCTGTGAGTGTTCTGATATATTCTTTATCATATGAGACCTGGTTTCCACTTACTTCTTGATAAACCTTCCATTCGGATGAGTTTTTGACCGAATAGTCTGTATATGCACACATTCTGTGGCTTTCATTGAATTCTGAACCATCAGGCGGTAAATAGAATATAACATAGGTTCTGTCTGCATCGTAAACATTGAACACTATTTTTCCCTCGCTTCCATTCCAGGAGGATATTTCCACACCAGGTCTCTGATAAATCATGTTTCCGTTATCATCGATCATGTACACTCCACCGCCGGTAATACCCTGTACTGAAGGGCCGCCGTATTTTCTGTATCCTTCCTGCAGGCTTTCTTCATTAAACGGTCCTATGTTGCAAACAGCACCTGCTCCCTGTTTTGTACAGAATGTGTTGATTTTTCTTCCAACAACGTTCCATCCGGTCTTATCCCGGGTTATACCCGGAGGGTATTCCTCTCCGCCGCAGGCCGCTCTCATCGTTGCCTCAACGTTTGTGTTATCTATCACACTTACACTCCATTCTTCTATCCAGCCGTCTTGAGGTGGTGCTATAAGGCTCAAACCATCTTTTATGAACTTCAATCCATCATATCCAGAAACCTCTGCCTGAAGCTGCGGATATTCTATATGCCATTCACAGGGATATGCGGGGCAGTCACCATCGCAGGAACACGCTGTTTTGCATTCATCGGATGCTCCCAAGTCACTTCCACACCATCCCCTTGCAGAAACAGTATATGTAAAGGTCTGGGAAGGATAATCAGTCCAGTTATTCCATCCCTCTGCCACAACATTGTAATTGAAAATGTGGGTTTTAAGCGTGTAATTCTGCTGGTTCTGAAGGTATTCTTCTAAATCTATTACTGCTGCCTTTTCATCATCTATGTAGATTTTGAGCACAATATCTTCTGAAAGATGTACATCGTGGATAATGCTTATATTCATGTCAAGATATGTGTGTATGGAATGATTGATCTTTTCATCGTTTATATCAAGAGCAATATAAGCCTCTGCAGAAGAAAAGCTAACGAGAAGTGTAATTATGATTAGAAAACCGAGAGTCAGTTTTTTATGCATATTTAATTTTAATAGATAAACTCCTATATATTCACTCTTTCGAACTCCTTCAAGGGGGGAGAATGGTAAATGCATTTCATATACTGGAACCGGAACTCAGAAAAATAGTGGTAAAGCGGTTTGAAAAACCCACACCTATTCAGGAAGGTGTTATTCCCGAGATTCTTGCAGGAAAGAATGTGCTTACAATATCAGAAACAGGCTCAGGCAAGACAGAAGCCGCAATGCTTCCCATTTTTGATGTGTGGTTGAGGGATAAGCCAAGGCCCATATCCATACTTTATATAACCCCTCTGAGAAGTCTCAACAGGGATTTACTGAAAAGAATAAAATGGTGGTCAGAAAAGATTGGTTTTTCTGTAAGTGTTAGGCACGGAGATACCACTCCAGCGGAAAGATCAAGACAGGTGAAACAACCACCTGATATGATAATATCAACACCGGAATCCCTTCAGGCAATGCTTACAGGAAAGCTTATGCGCAAAAATCTGAAAAATATTCGTTACATAGTTATAGATGAGGTTCACGAGCTTGTTACGAATAAAAGGGGTCTTCAGCTCTGTGTTGGTTTGGAAAGGCTCAAGGAGATTTTGAAAAAAGAACCGCAGATACTCTGTATGTCTGCGACCGTGGGCACACCTGAAGAGATTGTGAAGTTTTTTTCACTGAACAAAAGGAAATATAAAATCATAAATGTGGAAAAGAGAAAAAGAATCAGCATAAAAGTCGAGTCTCCGGCACCTGAAAAAATCGATGTTCTCATAGCGGATAAAATAGCAGCAACACCCGAGATTGCAGCAAGGATAAGAAGAATAAGAGATCTGATCAGGGAAAGAAAATCCGTCCTGACATTTACAAATACCCGTGAGTTTTCCGAGATTCTTTCATCCAGATTAAAGATTTTCGATAAAAATCTTCCTGTTGAGACCCATCATTCATCTCTCTCGCGGGATGTAAGGGTCTCTGCTGAAAGGGATTTTCGAGATGGAAGGATAAAATCGCTTATATGCACATCCAGCTTGGAACTCGGAATAGATATAGGTTCCATAGATCTTGTTATTCAGTACATGTCTCCTAGGCAGGTATCCAAGCTTTTGCAGAGAATAGGGAGGTCAGGACACTCCCTGGAAAAAACCTCAGAAGGTGTGATAGTTTCTACAGATGCTGATGATTGTTTAGAGGCTGCGGCAATCGCCTCTCTTGCTCTTAAAGGATGGATGGAACCAACAAAAACCTATGGAACCGCACTAGATGTGCTGGCGAATCAGATATTGGGGCTCAGCCTCGATGAGTATAAAATTCCGGTGGAGAATGCGTATAAAATCATCAAACGTGCATATCCGTACAGAAACTTGGGTTTTAAGACTTTTATGGAGACAGCAAAGATGCTGGAAAAATTAAGACTTATCTGGATTGATTCGAAATTCGAAAAAAAGCCTGTGCTGAAAAGGAGGGAAAGAAGTTTTATTCACTACTATGAAAACCTTTCCGTTATTCCGGACACGAAAACCTATACAGTGTTTGATGTGGTTTCGGATAAGCCTGTGGGAACACTCGATGCAGAGTTTGTCGCGCTTCATGGTCAGCCCGGTTCTGCTTTTATAGTGAAAGGACAACCATGGAGGATACTTGATGTTAGAAGCAATAAAGTAATAGTTGAGCCTCTTTCGGGTATTGCCGGAGCAATACCCGCATGGGAGGGTGAACTTATACCGGTTCCATTTGAAGTTGCTCAGGAGGTTGGAAGAATCCGGAGATTTATAAAAGAAAAGCTCAGAACCCAGAAAAAGCATAAAATTATAAATCAGTTAATGTCACTTTATCCTGTATCGAAGGATGTAGCGGAAAAAATATACTCTTACGTAAAAAAGCAAAACACCTGGGGATACGTGCCCGACCATAAACATGTGCTTATTGAATATTACAGTGATGAGGAAAATTCTTGGGTGGTTATTCATGCATGCTGGGGTTCGCTTGTTAACGATACCATAGGAAGGGTTTTGGCCTCTGTGCTTATGACTAAATTAGGTTCGGTGGGTTTGCAGACAGATCCGTACAGGATAATGCTGAAGCTTCAGCATATTGGTGACTGGAAATATGTGGTTGAGGCGATGAAAAACATAAAGCCTGAAGATATAGATGAAGTTCTAAATGAGACTGTTCCCAAAACAGAAATCTTTGCATGGAGGTTTATTCATGTCGCAAAAAGATTCGGTATAATCTCAAAAGATGCGGATTTTGGAAAGGGTTATATAAGAAAAATAATTGAAGTCTATGAAGGCACACCTGCTTTCAGGGAAGCTATGAATGAGGTTTTGCGGGAAAAACTGGACACAGCCATGGCGAAAAAGATTGTAGAAGAAATAGGCAGAGATAAGATAAAGATTGCTGTAAAGCAGGGAATATCGCCCATGGGAACAATGGGTATACAGAAAAAATATGAGATAGTAGCTCCTGAGAGACCGGAAAGGGAGATATTTGAGGTCTTTAAAAAGAGACTTTTGGAAACCAGTATGGGTCTTGTTTGTATGCAGTGCGGAGAATATGCAACCATAAAGAAAGTGAAGGATGTTCCGGAAGAAATCAGGTGTCCTAAATGTTCTGCAGGATTGATAAGCGCTGTGCCTTCAAGATATGTATTTGAAGCACAGGAGCTGGTAAGAAAGAAAAACGCGGGTGTTCCGCTTTCTCAGGAAGAGTTAAAGTATTATAACATTATGCATGATACTGCTGCAATGGTTATGTCCTCAGGAAAAAATGCTGTTATAGCCTTAGCAGGACGGGGTGTTGGTGTTAAAACCGCTGGAAGAATACTTGCTAAAATGCCTGAAGGGGATGATCTTTTCAGGGCAATACTTAGAGCTGAAAGGAATTATGCAAAAACAAAGAGGTTCTGGAAGGGATGAAAATTTCAGTTATTTAAAATTCCGGTTTTAAAAAATTTTATTGGTGAATCTCATGCTTTTAGGGAAGGTTTGCGGCAAAACAACAACCAAAAGGTTCAGTTTTAAAGCTGAAGCCAGAGTAAACAGACTGGATTATGTTGCTGCTAAGGATCCTGAAGGTAAGTGGGTTCTTGCACTGGTGGATTCTGTTGTACAGTATGGAGATTGCATAAGAGTCGGTGCAAAGGTGATAGGATACAGGGATAACAGGGGTTTTTTGCAAACACCCAAAATTCCCTTAGCTCCTGGCACGCCTGTATATGCGGCTGAAAGGGATTTTATAATGGAAACTCTCGGTCTTTCAAAATCCGGTGCGTATATAGGTCTTCTTGAGGGTTATGATATAAAGGTTATGCTGGATATAGAACGTATAATAAAAAAACATATCTCCGTTCTTGCAAAAACCGGTGCAGGTAAAAGCTATGTGGTTGGTGTTCTTCTTGAAGAACTTGCTGAAAACAATATTCCTGCGGTTATCATAGACCCTCATGGTGAGTATGCAAGTCTCAGAAAGGAAAATAAAAATCCTCAGGAGCTCAGACTTGCAGAAAGGTTCGGTATAAAACCGAAATCTTACAGGGAAAAAATAAATGTTTTTTCGCTTTCCGGTATGAAGAAGATAAAACTCAGTTCAAAGCTGACAGCCCAAGAGATATTTCAGATGTTACCCACATCTTTATCCTCTGCGCAGAAAGGTATAATTTATTCGGCTCTTAAGAGCTTGGAGGGAAAGGATTATACCCTTCGCGACCTTATAGAGGAAGTGATGGCGCAGAGTTCTCCTGTGAAGTGGAATGTTGTTTCAATGCTCGAGTTTTTGGAAGATACGAAACTCTTCTCACCGGATGCTACACTGCCTCAGGACCTTGTGCAGAAGGGCAAGATCTCCATTATAGATCTCAAGGATGGAAAACCCGAAATTCAGCAGATAATTGTGATGAAGGTTGTTGAAGAACTGTTTCATGCAAGGAAGCATAATCTGATACCACCATTTCTTCTTGTTCTGGAAGAGGCTCACAATTTCTGTCCGGAAAGAGGTTTCGGAGAAGTGGCAAGTTCCAAGATGATAAGAACTGTTGCAAGTGAGGGAAGAAAGTTTGGTTTTGGTTTGTGTGTTGTAACACAGAGACCTGCAAGGATAGATAAATCCGTTCTCTCTCAGTGCAATACCCAGATAATCCTGAAGGTCACAAATCCTAATGATCTCAAAGCAATAGCAGAATCTTTGGAAGGATTTACTTCCGGTATGAAAGAGGAAATAAGGGACCTGCCTGTGGGTGTTGCCATGATCGTAGGTGCTACGGAACATCCTCTGGTTGTAGATATAAGGATAAGGAGAACCCAGCATGGAGGAGAGGATGTAAGTATATCACTCCCTGAAAAGGAAAAAGAAAAAATTCTTCTGTTCGAGCCGAGATACAGAGAGGGTGATATCCTGTCTGTTTATAAAGGTGTGGAAAAACCCGAGCTTGTTTACTATCCTTTATGGAAGGTCAGGGTGAAATTCAAAAGCTATACCTTTAATCTTTATGTTGATGGGGTTACGGGAGAAATTGTATTTCAGAGGGGAGAGGATGTGGAGAGAAGTAAAGGTGTAAGAAAGCTTCTGGAATTACATCCTTCCAGCAGGCTGATAATACTATATCTAACCAAACAGGGCCTTTCCACACTTGAAAGGATTGCCGAGGGTTTGAAAATGCCTCTAAGCACGGTGCAAACAAACATTCGCGATCTTGTTTCCCGTGGTTTTGTATCAACAGACGGTTACATGTACAGAAATTCTCTTGTTCTGGAAAACATACCCCCAAATCTGCATCAAGTTCAGTTAAAGGAAAAACCTGTTTCCGGAGAGATTTCTGGAAGGGTTCTGAACTTTATGATATCTTCGGATTTTGTCAGAAAGATTTCCGAGCTCTGGAATGTAACGGTTATAAAAGCAGAGGCTGTATATTATCCTTACTGGATGATTAAAAAAGGTGAAAAAAGGATTTTGGTAGATGGGGTTTTCAACAGAATAGATCATGAAGCAAGCGAAGCTGTGAAAGGATTTTTGTGAAAGTGCGTTTCAAGTTCTTAAATCTTCCAGCTGTATTCTAATCTTCTGAATTTCTTCGTTTGTTATGGTATTGATTTTTTCTTTAATCATTAATACAAAATCTCTAAGTTTATTGAAATCCATATCAACTTTTCTGTTTTTTAAATAATACTGATTATCTATTCTTAATTCTTTATCCCTTTCCAACATTTTTGTTGTTCCTTTCATAAGAATTCCTTGCTTTTCAAGAAATCTAGCAATTTCGATTGTACAATCATGAATTTCAGATTTAATGCCGAGTTTCATTAATAAAGCATAAACAATAAAATATTCACAATAGTATCTAGTTGTTGCAAGCCACATATTTGATTTTCCTTCTATGTCTTTTAGGATAAGTAATGTTTCTTCTGCACTTCTTATATATTCCTTTGCAAGATTTTCATTTGGTTTTATAAGTTTTATTCCTCTTTTCTGCTCAAAGCACCATTTTAACTTATCAACCATTTTATCAACTTTTCACTCCCTTGAATTATCACATGCTTATCAACAATTTCCTTTTTTAATGTTTCACTGATTTCATTCAAGTTTCTGACATTTATTATGTGGAATTTAACATTTAACCTGCCTTCAAGAACTTTCAGTTTTTCTTTTTTGAATTTTCCTATTACAAGGAGGTCTATATCATTTGCTTTCTTAATCGATTCAACAGCAGAACCAAATATAACAAACATGTTATCAAAATCGTGAAGGTAATCAACTATTTCTTTGAACATAAGGTTTTTTTCGCATATTTTGATCAATTTCTCTTTTTCTATTATCGTCAGGTAATCGATAAATAAAGGGATTTCTTTTAGTTTATAAAAGGTTTGTCTGCCCTTCCTTTCTTTTGCTACCAAGCCCATTTTTTCAAAAACTGCAAGGTGTTTTCTTACTGTTGTGTGCGGTTTTTTCAGTTTTTTTGAGATTTCTGCCAGATGTACAGGTTCTTCCAAATAAAGTAAAGGTTCCAAACTTGACCATATTGAAACTTTTTTGACCATATTGTTATTTTGGTAACTAATAATTTATAAATTTTAAAGTAGGTGCGTTTTGTTAATTTATTTTCGTAGGGTCTCTGTCCATGTTTCTTGTTTTCAGGAATTTAAGTTTTTCTGCAGAGATTGATAATTACTGGTTGGTGTTGAGTATGGAATTTCCGATATACATGATAGAAAATTTAAAATTTTTCACAAATTTGTGAAAAAATCGTGATTATTTCTGAAACAAAATAAAATAAAAAAGAAAGGGAAGGAAGTAACCGTCTTATTCTTCAAAAGACAGTACTCCCTGCATTACCTTGGCTGCAAGCTCTCTTGTGTCGTCAGCGGTTGTACCGGCAACGACGAGAGCTTTCTTTCCTGAACCAAATGCGTTTGTTACTTCCTTGATGAGACCCTTTGAGAGATCCCATGCATCGCATGCTGGAATACCTGTGGTCTCATCCTCAGCGAGCTGTGCTACCAGCTTGTTAGCACATGGTCCTCCGATGAGGATGAGGTCTCCTGTCAGAGATGCTGTGTTTATTTCATTGTCGAGCTTGGCAACCGGTGTGGTTATCTTGATTGCCTGCTCAACTGTTCCTGCCTCGCCTGCAACAGAGAACTGTGGATCCGGACCTACAGCAACATTTGCAGTTGCCTGCTCATCCGGATATGTGATTGTCACAAGTCCCTGGCTGTCTGTATCATGTTCAACCATTGTTCCTCTTCTGTCCGCGTATACAGTCACGCTGTTGTCACTTTCCTTTGTGTATCCTGTACTTGCACCTGTAGCTGTTAGCAGAGGTGCCTGAATTGTGAGATCCACACCACTTCCACTGCCGTCAGCTATGGTTACAATTATTGCATCCTGCACATCATTGTTGTTTGCATCCTTTGCTTTCTCTTCAAGTACGAGAACTGCTGGATACTGGAGCTGTGTGTTGTCAGATGGGTTTGCCAGTGCGAGTTGTCCGCTTGTTATGTTGTATGTAACCCTTCCTAGTGGCTTAATAGAGTTTGCATCTGTTGTTGCATTGTAATAGAATGTTCCTGTTGGCAGCTCATACCATGTACCATCGCTAAGACTTACCTTTGTTGTCAATGTGAACCACTCACCACCGTTGAGCTTTATCAGTGGGAACACGGTTGTCTCATTTCCTGCACTACCTCTACTTGCAGTTGTTCCCCATGTGAATACCATATCCGAGGAACCGCTACCACTTGAGTTCACATAGTACTGCTGACCGTCTATGTAGAATGTTCCTCCCCAGTTGTTACCTTCCGTGAGGTAGACTCTTGTTGTTGTTCCGGTAAATACATCCTTCAGGTCTATGTATGCACCGCTCTGTCCGAGGCTGCCTGAGGATGTGTACTGCATTATATGACCGAATTCGGATCCCTGTGAAGGTGCAAGAAGTACATAATCACCCTTCTTTACCGCCTCACCTTCGACTACATGGAACTGCCTTGTGCTTGTTTCGTTAAGTGCTGGGTTGAAGTTGCTTGAAGATGTGTAAGCCCAGGTGATTGTCTTCTCATTTCCTCTGTAGTCTGTTACCTTTAGAGAGGCTGCAGTTGTTCCTGAGTTGTCTACTGTTATTGTGTCAGTTGTTCCCATGTTCATGCCGCCGAAGGCGATCTTGAAGCTTCCGAAAACTGGGTCTGTAAATGCTTCTCCCTCAAGTATGTAATCAGCGTTCTGGTCCTTTGCTGTTACGGATATCTCTATCTTGGAAATACCCTGTCCTGATGTTGATGTTATCGATACCAGAGTTCCGTCTACAATATCATCCTGTGTTCCAACCTTTACAGGCTGGCCGTTTTCAAGTGTTATCTTGGATGCACCTGTGCTGACGCTGAGAACGACCTGTCCCGGAGGTGCTGTTGCTCCTCCTCCGAAGTAGAATACATCCTCTATGTATACATTCAATCCTGCTATTGTGTAGGAGTTTCCTTTTGTTACGGACCTTGATTCACCGTCCACTGTTATAACAGCTGTGGTTGTGCTTGATGTACCTATCAGACCGATTTCATGGTCAACACCATCAATGTTGACTGTTACGGTTTCTCCCTGGCTTATTGTCTGCTTGTTTGCACTGGAGTAGAGAACAAGCTTTGTATCACTGCTTCCTGCTCCTATTGAGTAAGCCTGTCCCAGAATCTCTATGCTGTTACCCTGCACATCTGTACTTGAAGCGTTCAGGAGTTTGTTAAATACTATTGATATCTTGTAAAGAGGTGTTGTTGTGCTGTAACCTGTATCTATGTATATTGCAGGGTCGGAAAGGTCACCATTGCTCTTTCCTGCTGTTACAGTACCTGCAGACAGTGTTATGTACTGGTCATATGGATATGTGTTTCCGCTGTCATCTGTTACAGTTCCGGATGCCAGAAGTGTTGGGAGATCATTCTTTGTCAGGGTTGTTTTCAGACCTGACTTTGTCAGGCTGTCTCCCAAGTAAATCTTTGTGTTTGCTGTAGAAATGTCAACACCGTTGCTCACGGAAACTGTTGTTCCTGTACCGACTGAAACCTCCTGTGTTGCATAGCCAGCAACAGCTGCTGCGATGTCTGCTGCTCCGACAATATCCTTTGCAAGACCTGCCGGAGGTGTTATTCCTTCGTAGCTGGGTACCACTATTATCGGGGATGTAAGCACACCTTCAGGTGTGGCTACAACGTAGTCCTTAAGAGATGTGCTCTGCGCAAATGCGCCGAATGCCACAGTTGCACCGGCAGTAAGTGCAGCAAGACCTCCTGCCAGTACCTTTCTAATATTCATTTTTCATTCCTCCGTATAGTTTATATTTCGCCCCGGATAAAGGAAGAACGGATCGTTCTTCCAGTACCCAGAAGCGAAATAACTGATGTTAGATAGTTGGTTTTACCCTATATATATAGGTTACTTGAAACAGTTTCAGAAACAATTTTTAGCCGATATTTTATTTGTTTTTATTTATTAAAAATATCTGTTTTTTAATTTAATTGTTTCAAAAGCAAAAATAGATTATAATTAACTATAAAATTTGATTTTAGAAATTCTTGTTTTTTAACCGTTTTCATGCGTTAATAACCATCTCCAGAGTTGGACAAATCTGACCTTTCTTTTCAGACCCCACCACTCCACTTCTTCCTCACCATCATAATTATCCGTGATCACAAGCAGATTTTTGCATCTGAGATTTTTTGATGCATGTAACAAAGACCTCAGCTCTCTTTTTCTCGTGGTCTCATCATTTATATTGTAACATACCTGAATCAGGTATTCTATTTTATTTCCCTTCTTTATTACAAAATCAACTTCTCGGTTATGATAGTCTTTCCAGTAAAAGAGATTTTTTCCGTGCCTCTTTAACAAATGAACAGCGACAACATTTTCGTATCCCGCGGTTATTCTGTCCGAAAGAGAGAGATTCATTACGTTTTTGAAACCAATATCCATAATATAGGCTTTTTTCGGATTGCTTTCCTCTTCTTTTATTGAAGGACTGAAAGCTTTGAGAAGAAACAATAATTTTGCATTTTCCAAATATTTTGTATACCTTTCAACTATGTTCTCATTAAGTTTCGTAAACCTCGCTATTGAATTGAACGTTATTCTTGACGAAAAATTGTTTATATAGAAATTTCCTATTATTTCAAGCTTTCCCGGTTTTCGAATATCATATCTTTTCACAATATCCTTAACCAATATATCATCATAGTATGTTTGAAGAAGCTTTGTTTTTATGTCTTTTCTTTCTGTAAGTACAACCTCTGGAAATCCTCCGAATTCGAGATATTCGTGAAGTAATGTTTTTATTTTCCTTTCATTTCTGAGAACATCAAGCTCTGTATGAATTTTAATCCCTTTAAATATTAGAAATTCTCTGAAGGATAAAGGAAAAACGTTTATTGACAAAATCCTTCCTGTGAGAAGTGTGGCAAGTTCTTCACTCATAAGCTTTGCACTCGATCCTGTTACTACAATTTTTGCTTCTTTTCTTTCATGTAGAGTTCTTACAAATTTCTCCCAACCTTTTACATTCTGTACCTCATCAAGTATAATGAGCGGTTTTGATGTAGGTTTAACTATTTCAAGATATGCTTCATATATTTTTACCAAAAGATCTTTGGTTGCAGGCTCCTGCAGCTTCACTTCTTCAAAATTTACTATAAGCGAGTCTTCTTTTTTCTTTGTCAAAGTTGAAGCAATCTGTTTCGTTATATAGCTTTTTCCGGATCTTCTTATACCTATTAATGCCAACACGCTGTTTGTTTTCAAGCACTCGCGTGCTTCTTTTATATATTCCTCTCTTTTTATTCCCGTATCTATCTTATTTCCCCACAGATTCCACGGAGCAAGAACACTTATCAGCTGATTTTTGTCCATAATTCTACATATATGTAGTAAAATTTATAAAAATTGCTACAAATATATCGAATTTAAAAGAATTTTATGTTTTATGCTACAAGCCCGATTTTTATTTCCGGTATCTGGTATCCTCCGGTTCCGGAAAACTCGATATCGTTCTCTCCCAACTGAGCATCATTAACATCAAATTCAGCAGAATTCCATCCTTCCTCTGGATTGAATACACCCAGGGTATTGCCGTTGAGTTTTATGGTAAGCGGTCCTGGTCTTGCAATTGTTTCAACTCTGTAATCAATCCTCCCCTTTACCAAACCCTTTTCCAGAAGACTGTAGTTCTCTTCGGTGATGTTGAATTTTCTGATTATCACAGATTTGTTATGGAGAAGGTAAATCTTCAGTTCCACATCGTGAAGACTGTAAACACCATCTCTATCAATGAATGTTATTATGTTACTTCCGGATTTTATAGGGGTATCGAGATAATCGAATTCTACCGTGGTCACACCTTTGGGTGCACCGCTGTAAATTTCAACACCGTTGACTTTCACCTTCAGATTTCCTGTACCGCTTGCATAAAAGCTTATCTGCCCCTTATCGAACATACTCACCTCATCAGGAAGCATGGAAAAAGCAATGATTTTATCCGGTCCGTATTCCAGATTTATGTTCATGTTTTTGAGAATGTAAACGGTTGAAGCCCAGAACATGAAACCTGGACCGTCAGTGTAAATCTCCAGTGTGTTCGAGCCTTTCACATAACTTGAGTTTATAAATACGGTGTAGTGCTTGGTCTCAGCGGGTTTTGAAAAGAAAACCTTTCCGTTCCATTTTATTATCAGGTTTCCGTATCTGTTAGTATCGTACACATAGAAGCTTATTCTAACACCTCTTTTTGTTACTTCAAGCCATTCAGGAACCGTTATATAATATTTCTTTCTTTCACTTCCAAACCAGCTGGAAGAAACCTGTAGTTGCGGAACGGTTTTCAGATTTTCCTTTTGTGTTTCACCAACGCTGAAGGAACCGAGGTCTATGATCTTTGATGCCTGATTTGTAAATCCAGCATAGCCTCCGGAGAACTCTCCTATGAGTGTGTATTTTTCCGGAGGTGTCCATTGAAGAAAAGTTGCAGCAAGTCCGATAACAACCAGGAGGGCAACAGCAATCACAAGCAAATAAACAAAATCGTCCATCAGACCACCAATTTTTGTGATATATATTATTTTGGTTGCGTAAACTTATAATAAATTATTCAATTAAAGTGGAATCTATGCAAATCCTGAAGAAAGACTTGAAACACGGAATGGTGAAAATCAGAACAGAAACTCCTGATGATCTCTGGCATCTCGAGAAAATTCTCGAACCAGGCGATATAATAACAGGTAAAACATTCCGCAAGGTGGTGATAAAAAGGGGTTCTGAATTAAGAGAAGGTGATAGAGAAGCTTTGGTTCTGTCCATAGAACTTGAAAAAATGGAATATCATAAGGACACGCACCAGTTAAGATTGACAGGTCCCATAATATCCGGACCTGAAGATAAGGTTCAGATTGGCTCGTACCATACTATAGCTGTGGGTATAAGAACCGTTATCACAATCCAGAAAAAAGAATGGAAATCCTATCATCTGGAAAGACTCGAAAAAGCAAAAATCAAACCCTCACTGCTTCTAATATGTGTTCTGGATAGAGATGAAGCATGTTTTGCCGAACTGAAAGAATCCGGTATAGAATATCTAACAACCATCTACTCGAAAAAGCAGAGAGAAGAGGACAATCTGGATGGATATCGAAATGAGATTTTGAAGTATCTGGAAGGCAAGCAGGAAAAATTCAATGCTATTATCATTGCTGGTCCTGGTTTTGAGAAGGAAAACCTTCTGAAACATATAAAAGAAAGGAACCCGGAGCTTGCAAAGAAGATTTTTATCGAGCACTGCCATTCCCTGGGCATAACAGGAATTAATGAGGTTGTGAGGAAATGTTCTGCAAGAATTCTTCGGGATTCCAGAATTGCAAAGGAGACCGAACTCGTGGAAGAACTTTTTTCGAGGATATATTCTGAAGGCTTAGCTGTATATGGCAAAAAGGAAACAGAGCATGCAGTAAAGCTCGGTGCGGTGGAAACCCTTCTCGTTTCTGAGGAAAAAATCCCGGAATTTGAGAAAATTATGGATCTAACCGAAAAAATGGGAGGGAAGGTGAAGATAATTTCTTCGGATCATGAAGCAGGAGAGAGATTTTTGCATTTAGGAGGTATTGCTGGATTTTTAAGGTTCAGGTTTTATCAGAATTAAACAAAAAATCACCTTTCAGCAAAAACCCTTACCCAGTATTTCTTTTCGCTTTCGGGTTTTTCCACAACCGTGAAGTAAGATATCACCTTTATATTTCCCCTTAGATTTTCCATCACCTTCTTATACAGAAGCAGCACGTTTTCGGACACGCTTCTGCAATCTATAAGCAATGCCCTTGAATCCTTCAGGGATGTGAGTTTTTCCACCAACTCGTCCTCCTCATCAGTCTCAAAAACAAGCCTTTCAACGTTTGCAGAATCTCTGAACAGGGTTTCTACATCCTGAGAATCCAAAAGGCTTTTCTCCTTTTGAATTTCAGCAATAATAGATTGTTTGTTCATGTTAAATTTTTTGGTATCAAAATTATATAAATCACACTCATTTCCTAATTTATTAATGAAAAGATTCATACTGATCAGGGGTCCGCCCGCTTCGGGAAAAACAACGATTGCAAGATGCCTTCGAGATGTCCTAGGAAAAGCTGTGATGTTTGATGCGGATCACTTTGTTCGCTGCTTCGGAGGAAATGCTTCCAGTTTGTCCGACAAGTATCTTGCATATGAGATAATACTTAGAATATGCAGGGATTTTTTCGTTAAAGATGGGTGGGATATAATTATAGGAGATTCTCTTCTTGTAGAAAAAAGAACAGATTTATTCACAAAATTTTTTGAAAAATACGGATATACATCGTATATTTTTACATTGACCTCGGATTTTGAGACCCTTACAGAAAGATACAAATTCCGTGAGCGCTGTGATGCACTTGAAGATGAAAAAATAAAAAAACTCATGTATACTTTTGATGATGCAGAATCAAAAACTGTTGTGATTGATACACGAAAAATAAGCAAAAAACGTGCTCTGAAGATCATTCTAGAAACGCTGTATCAGAAAAGCTAACCGCGTAAATCTGCAAGCTCCTTTATTATTTCATTCACTGACATTTCTTTTTGCTTACCTGTGTTCATGTCTCTGAGTGTATACCTTCCTGTTTTTATTTCCTTCTGTCCCACAAACAGGGCATAAGGTATTCCGGTCCTGTTGATGTGTTCTAGTTGCTTTTTCAGATTTCTTGACATCAGGTCTGTTTCCACGTTAAAGCCGGCTCTTCTCAGTTCCTGTGCAATTTTGATAGTTTCTGTCCTGAAAGAATCTTCTACGGAAACTACAAAAATCTCGGTTTTTGTTTGAGGTAGAGTGAATCTGCTTTTCTCTTCAAGAATATCGAATATCCTTTCAATGCCTAGGGACACGCCCACAGCCGGAGTTGGTTTACCACCCAGTACTTCAATAAACTTATCATATCTTCCTCCTGCAGAGATGCTTCCCAAATTTTCCTTTCCTTTCGCTTCAATCTCGAAAATAGGGCCTGTGTAGTAATCCAGACCTCTTACCAGGCTCAGGTCAATGAGGATTTTTCCTGAAATATTGTAGGGTTTAAGCTTTTCTATGATTTCCCTGAGCTCCTTCAGGCCTTCCTCTGCTTCAGAAAAACCCGCAAAAGTCTGCATGCACTCCTCAATAATCTTTTCAGGCTTTCCTTTCATTCTTGCAAAAGCAAGAAGACCTTCCAGAGTTTTGTTTTTTACACCCTTGTTCTCAAGTTCTTTTTTCACACCGTTTTCTCCAATCTTGTCAAGCTTATCCAGTATTCTGAAAACCTCAGGCTGTTTCTCCTTCTCTATTCCGAGAAATTCCATCATACCGTTGAGAACTTTCCTGTTATTTATTCTTATTTCAAAATTTTCAAAGCCCAGTTTTTGCAAGCATTCAGAGGCAAGAGCTATACATTCTGCTTCGCAATCCATAAATGGAGAGCCTATTATATCCGCATCTGCCTGCCAGAATTCCCGATATCTTCCAGCCTGCGGTCTATCATATCTCCACACCCTTCCTATCTGATAGACCTTGAAGGGTTTGGGTATCTGCGGGTTTCCAGAAACAAATCTTGCAAGAGATGTTGTGAGATCGAATCTGAGGCCAAGCTCACGATCTCCCTTGTCTTTAAAATAGTATATCTCTTCTTTTATCGCCTCTCCTCCACCACCCTTTCTGGAAAGAACTTTCCAGTATTCCACAGCTGAGGTGCATACAGGGCTAAAACCGTATCTTTCAAAGGTTTCGCGGATTTTTTCGATTACATACATCCTCTTTATCATTACTTCCGGAGGGAAATCTCTCATTCCTCTTGGTGGTTGGAAAGGCATAATCAATCCTCCATTTCCATTTTTTATTGTAATGAAATTAATACTTTTTTATTTCAAAAATTATCTAATGAAAACAAAAAAGCGTTCAAAGCCCTACTGGCAGATAAGAACAGCAAAAGAGAGGATTAATGCTCTTTTTCAAACCGCTGAGAAACTTTCCAGGGAAAACCCGGATTATTCCAAACGATATGTTGAAATGGCAATGAAAATATGCATGCGGTACAATTTAGGTATTCCCAGAGAATACAAAAGGCGGTTCTGTAGGAAGTGTTATATTTTTTTCGTCTACGGTGTTAACTGCACGGTTAGAATCAGTTCAAGGCAGAAATCTGTAATAATAAGATGCGGGAACTGCGGGCATATCATGAGGTATCCTTACAGAAAGGAGAAATTAAAGAATCCTTCATAAATTTATAATCACCAAAACCGAAATATATAATGATGAAAGTGCTTATAGCTATTGGTATGATAATAGTATTTATTTCAAGTTTTTTCGTATTCTTTATAACAGACTGGATAGGAAAAAAATATATGGATTGCTACAATAGCGAAACAAAAACCGTTTGCAGTTTTAAAGCTCCGGATGCTGGTCTTTTTTTAAGTTTCGCCTTTATTGGATTTTTCATTATGCTCAGCATAATCACAATGTATATCATCTTCAGAAACATAAGGGAGTTTACCTAAAAAATAAAAAATGAAAAGGATGAGGATTTTAACATCCTATTTTGAAAACCTTTGTTCCGCATTCAGGGCATATTCCCTGTTTTGCGGGTTTACCGTTTTTGAGCGTTACGCTCTTTTCATCTTTCATTGTGACTTTTTTCTTGCACTTCACACAGTACGCTTCTGTCATCTCATCCCTCCTTCTTTAGAGATATTTTATTAAATGCTGTTCGAATTTATAAATCTTCTCAAAATTAATAAAATAAATCAGGTGAAAGATTTGGCAGAACTGCCTCTCGCAACTGTTGAGAGAATTCTTAAAGATGCCGGAGCGAAAAGGGTTTCTAAAAAAGCAGTGATTCTGTTTGCAGAATGGATGGAAAAGACGATTAAGGATCTTGCACAGGAAGCTGGAAAGCTTGCCGAGCATTCTGGAAGAAGAACCATAACAGAGGAAGATGTGCTTCTTGCAAAAAAACGTCTGGGGCTATAACTATAAAAATCATTTATCCGAATAATTTAAAACATGACATCCAAGCTGGTTGTTTCATGGATAGCTGGAGGGTTTTTTATTCTCATAGGCTGCTGGATTGTGAATAATCTTGAGCTTAATATCGGTGTCTCTTATTTTTCGTATTTAATAGCGCTTCTCATTGCCTTTATATTCTTTCTAATTGCAGGATTGCTGTGGATAAACGTGGCTTCCGGCATAAAACATGAGAGATTTTAGGCTTGTTTCCCGTGTTCTTCAAGCCACTTCTTTATAGCATTTGCAATCCTTTCGTGAACCTCGTTGACCTCGCCTTCAACATTGACTTCAAGGAGTATTCCCTTATTTTTGTAATACTCGATAAGGGGTTTTGTTTTTTCTTCGTAAACCCTTAACCTTTCCTTTACCACTTCCGGCTTTTGGTCTTCCCTTTGATAAAGCTCTCCGCCGCATTTATCGCATATGCCTTCCTTTTTTGGCGGAACGAATTTTATATTATACACTTCACCGCAGTTTCTACATGTGTAACGGTTCGTTATTCTGTCTATTATAGTTTGTTCTGAAGCAACCAGATTCACAACAAGGTCTATTTTCGTAATCTTATCCAAAGCCTCTGCTTGAGGAATCGTTCTTGGAAAACCATCGAGTATGTAACCGTTTTTGCAGTCCTCCTGGGAAATTCGCTTTTTCAAAACCTCTATAACTATTTCATCAGGCACAAGTTCACCGGCATTCAGTATTCCTTCAATCCTTTTTCCGAGTTCGGTACCTTTCTTTACCTCTTCCCTGAATAGATCGCCTGTGGATATTTTCGGAATTGAATATAACTTTGCTATCAATCCTGCATGTGTGCCTTTACCAACACCGGGTGCACCAAGAAAGATCATTTTCATGTATTCATCACCTCAAGCTCTGAATGAATTTTCGACAAAGTGATTAAAATGATTTATATAAACATCTATCTGTAAATCAAGGTTTTTAAAATTTAATCTCTACATACGAAATATGAAAAAGAAAAGGGTTGCTGTAATAGGAGCCGGAATATCGGGTCTGTCTGCATTGCATGAGCTTGCCAAAATTTCTGATATCGATGCACACTTATATGAAAGTTCCCAAAGAGTTGGCGGAAGGATATATACATCCAATGCTGGTGGTGAAAGAATAGAGCTTGGTGCATCATATTTTCATGGATACTACTACAGTTTGCGAGAGCTGATAAAGGAATTCGGTCTCGGAGAAAGGCTGAAATCCTATGAGGCTAAAAAAACCGGGTTTCTCTTGAATGATGGTATTGTGACCCTTGATAATAAGGGCATCATTCTCTCTCTGCTCTCCGGAAAATTATATCCAAAGGATGTGGTATCTCTCTTCAAACTTAAAAGGAAAGCAAAAGCCCAAGCTGTAGAGGGTTACACCGCTCTGGAATATTACTGGTACTTTAATGATCTTGAATTTATGGATATTTTGGAGTGGTTTCCGCTCACAAAAAAGGGCTACAGCAAGTCTTTTAGAGGATTTTTTTACAGTTTGGGTAAAAGGATAAGAGAATACTTTGTTAGACCGTTTGTGGTTTCAACACTATGTGCCGAACCTGAAGAAATCAATGAAGCCGTAGGCAAAGCCGTATTCATTCCAACAGTAACCGATATTTATACACTCGAAGAAGGAATGGATTCCCTTCCCAAGAAAATTTATGAAGCGTATCGCGACAGGATTTCCTTGGAAACACCCGTGGAAAAAATCGAATTTCTCGATGGTAAATACGGAATAGCCACACCAATGGGAGAGGAAGAATTCGATTTTGTAATAAGCGCTGTACCGCTTCCAAAACTTGCGGAAATATTCAAAGATGTAAAGGATCAATGCAAGATTAAATATGGAAGTTCGATGGAGGCTGTTGTTAGAGGTAATCTGAAAAATAAATACAAGAAGGTGGACAGCCTGTTCATTGGAGAGGGAAACTCCGGAATTACCCACATTTCCAAAAAAGGAAAAAATCTGTACAAGGTTTCAGCATACACGAAAAACCCGCAATTTGAGGATTTCTTTACGGATTATGAGATAGTTGAATCCGTTGAATGGAAACACGCCCTGCCGGTTGTATCAACTCTTGAACAAATCCCGAGAATGGTGGATGAAAGATTTGATAGATTTTATAAAGTTGGGGATTTTTCACTCCCCTGTATGGAAATGTCCAGTATTACCGGAAGGAAGGCGGCATTAGATATAGCAAAAAGATTTTAGATAAAATCATATATACGGTTTTTACCTTTCCTTTTAACAGAAATAAATCCAGATTTTAGAAGGGATGAGGTATATTTTCTAAAAGTTCTGTCAACTACCGGTTGCAAACCCTCATTTCGGCAGATTTCGTTAAGCTTTTTAAAAAGCTTTCCAGAGGTCATTTCTCCTTCCTGTTTAAGGATATTTATAATAAGTTTCTGGTACGGGTTAAGCATACTAAATCTCGATTCGAGTTTTGGATTGAAAATCGAGGAGGTAAACCTTGCGATCACATCATCGGTTATTCTGTTCAGGTCTCTTCTCTCTGCCTCCTCTGCGCAGATTCTGAGAATCTCTATCGCAACTCTTGCATCACCTGAGCTTGTTTCTGCGATCTTTTCCAGCTGCGGTATGGATATCACTCCCGGAAACAAACCCCATTCCACTCTATCCCTGAGTATGGAAACAATTTCCTCTTTCCTGTATACGGGAAACTCTATTCTCTCCGTAGAGGCGAGCCTGCTCATTATTCTCGGATCCATCTTGTAGAACGCGTGTGGATTGTTCGATATCATTATCAAACACATGTTTGGAAGGGTCAGGAGGTCGTAAATAACATCGGTCTCCTCAATCTGATCCACCTCATCCAATACGAGCACACAAGGTTTCTCCTCAAGCCTTCTCTCCAAGGCAAGAGCTATCTCATCTACAGGTGTACCCTTTCTGTGAAATGATAACCCCATTCCGAGATCTCTGGAAAGCTCATAGAGTATGTTGAATCTTGTTCTGACCCTCCAGCAGTTTATATAGGATGCGAAAGCTCCGGTCTCTTTGGAAAACTCTTCCAAAACATACCTTGCAATACAGGTTTTTCCCGTTCCTGTAGGGCCAAAAAGAAAGGAGTTTCGTGGCTTTCCACCTTCGATTACTGGTTTTAAATTGTTGACCAGAGCCTTTATTTGTCCGTCTCTGCATACAACTCTGAATGGAATAAAATCCATCTCCAGAACTTCTCTGTTCCTTATCACTCCTGCCTCCATATAAAAACTGGGTATTAATTTTTTTAATTTTTGATACCAATACTACTCATGAAATACCTTTTCGTGGTTCTGGATGGTGGGGGGGATATAGGACCGCAAACTCCCCTTTCTCTTGCAAAAAAACCCACAATTGATTTCCTTGCCAAATCCGGTATTGTGGGTCTCCTGGACCTTAAATACAGGGAGAGGGCTGATTCTGATGTAGGCTACCTCAAGCTTTTGGGCTGTTATTCTGATGATACATATCCAGGAAGGGGTTACCTCGAGGCTCTGGGTCTGGGACTGAGTCCAGGCGAGGAGGATGTATGTATAAGAGCAAACTTTGTGACACTGGATAGCAGAGGAAATGTGATAGACAGAAGGGCGGGACGTGATGAAAGAGGCCTGGATAGATTCTGTAAGCTTCTCGATGGAATGGAAATAGACGGTGTGCATTTCACTGTGAAGAAGTCCCAGGGTCACAGAGTGGTTATAATTCTCAGCGGAAAAAACGTCTCGGAAAAAATAATCTCCAATGATCCGAAGAGAACAGGGGTTCCTCTACCCCAGATAGCCCCGAAGGATAAATCCGCAAAGTTTACAGCCTCTGTTCTTAATCGATTTCTTTACAAGGCAAGAAAAATACTTTCTGAACAGCCGGAAAACAGAGAAAGAACATTTCCAGCCAATGCACTCATAATTCGAAACGCAGGGAGAAAGAAAACCACAAAAAGCTTCAGGGAGAGGTTTTCTTTGAACGGTGTGTGTATATCTGCAATGCCTGTTGCAAGGGGTGTTGCAAGGTTTCTGGGAATGGATGTATTGGAGTTTGATTCTATTCCTGAGATAGATTATGAGCTGTGTGAAAAAACAGAGGAGATAACAGGTGCTGTAAATGATTATGATTTTGTGTTTCTCCATTTCAATGGAACAGACATACTTTCACACAACAGGGATCGGGAAGGTAAAAAGAGGTTTATAGAAAAAATAGATCAGTGCCTTGGTACTGTACTGAAAAGCTTGGATTTGAAGGATATGATTGTTGTAATAACATGTGATCACAGAACAGCAAGCCTTCCTGAGTATAAGGGTTATGAACACCTTACAGACCCTGTTCCTGTGCTCATAGCTGGAAAGGGAATAGAACCTGATAGGATTGAAATGTTCGATGAGGAGCATGCGGAGCAGGGAAGTTTCAAGCTTGAGGGGAACGATCTCCTCTATTTTATCCGCAGAAGGGTAGAAAGATGAAGCGCTCTCTGAGAACAGGTATCAGCTTCGGAATGACCTCTGCAATAATCACAACTCTCGGTTTAATGGTTGGACTTACATCAGGCACGCACTCCAGGCTTGCAGTAATCGGCGGAATACTGACAATAGCCATTGCAGATGCGTTTTCGGATGCATTAGGCATCCATATTGCAGAAGAATCGGAAAACAGGCACAGTGAAAGAGAAATATGGGAATCCACGTTCTCGACTTTTCTCTCTAAATTCGTATTTGCAATGATATTCATTCTTCCTCTTCTCGTTCTGCCTCTCGGAATTTCCGTGCCCGTGAACATAGCTCTGGGACTGAGCTTTCTCGGCATATTCAGCTACTACATAGGAATTGAACAGAAAACAAATCCATGGAAACCTGTTGTAGAGCACGTGCTTATAGCTCTGATGGTTATACTTCTTGCTCATGTTCTCGGCATATGGATATCCGCAACATTTGCTTAGTGGGACCGCTGGGATTTGAACCCAGGTCGCGGGCTTTTTCTCCAAAGACCCGAAGCCCGAATGCTAGACCAATACAGGATCGGTTCTGAAACTCGAAACCGATCAAACTACACCACGGTCCCTTTATCTATCGAATATTAAAGGTTGATATTAAAACTTTTAACTCAATAAGACCTGCTTAAAAATTTAAATAACTGATTTTTCTTCAATAAATCATTATGAAAATTAAAGAAATAACCCTGGGAGAATTAAATCCCGAAAGGTTTATTGAAGAGAAAGTTCGAGAAATTTCTTCAATTGTTGGTGATGACTTGGCCATCAGTGCACTGTCGGGTGGTGTTGATTCTTCAACCGTTACGATGCTTGGGTATAAAGCTCTGGGTAACAGGCTCAAAACATATTTCATTGATAACGGTTTGATGAGAGAAGGCGAAGCAGAATATATTGTTTCACTGTTTAAAAATTTGGGAGTGGATGTGGAGCTTATAGATGCAAAGGAGGTTTTCTTTGAGAGATTAAAAGGTCTTACAGATCCAGAAGAAAAGAGAGAAGCAATCACGCAGGTATTTTACAAGGATGTTTTTGGTCCTTTGGTAAGAAAAACCGGTGTAAAATACCTTCTTCAAGGCACAAATTATACGGATGTGGAGGAAACCGTTTCGGGAATTAAAAGGCAGCACAATGTACTTGAACAGCTTGGGATTGATGCAGAGGAGGTGTATGGTTACAAAGTTATAGAACCGTTAATTCAGCTCAGAAAATCGGCAATAAGGGAAGTTGCAAAGGCTCTTGGATTGCCTGAAGAAATATATAACAGACCGCCCTTTCCGGGTCCTGCTTTAGCGGCGAGGATAATAGGGGAAGTTACACCAGAGAAAGTGGAGATTATAAGAAAAGCAACAAAAATTGTTGAAGATGAATTATCGAATACAAAAGCATTTCAATATTTGGCTGTTCTGCACGAAGACAGAGTTACCGGAATAAGGGAAGGAAAACGAGATTACGGATTGCAATTAGAGGTGAGGTGTTGGGATAGTAATGATGGAAGGACGGCATCTCCAACAAGACTTCCTTATGAAACTTTAGATAAATTGGCAGAAAGGTTGACAAAGGAGGTACCGGGTATTGTAAGCGTCACCTATAACATAACAAAAAAACCGCCCTCAACAATAGAAGCTCTTTAGTTAAAACTCACCACCTCCTGAGACTTTATTCTCCCAAGATCTGGAGTATCACTTCTCTTTTTCTCGCAGGAACATCGAAATCCAGAACAACTATGTTCTGCCACGTTCCTAAAAGCAGTTTTTTGTTCACAAAAGGTACAATCAGGCATGGCTTGAAAAGACTCGCTCTGATGTGGGATTTACCGTTGTCATCACCCCATGTTTCTTTGTGTTTGTATTCAATATTTGAAGGCACAAGTCTTTCAACCGCATTTTTCAAGTCAGAATTGAGATTGGGTTCGTATTCCGTGGTTGTCACAGAAGCTGTTGACCCAGGGATAAATATGGTTACTATTCCGGAATTTATTTTGGATTTTTCTACAGCCTCTGCAACTTTATCTGTAATCTCTATTATATCCATATCCGGTTTTGATTCTATAACAAAGCTATGGGTTTCTACGGGCATATATTTAATTATGCATATGAATTAAAATTAGTTTATGGATGTTGTTGGAATTGCTGGAGGATTTGCGGAATGGGCAAATTCTCTAATAATAACCTGGGGTTACTTGGGACTTTTCTTGGTTGAAGTAATAGGGTCGATGAGTATATTCTTTCCTGTGCCTGCATTTGCTGTGAATTTTTTTCTCGGAGGTATGCCGGGATTCAATCCCTGGATTGTAGGGATGGTTGCTGGACTTGGTTCTGCAATAGGAGAAATGACTTCTTATATTTTGGGAAGAGGGGGGAGAAGGATTGTAAACAAAAAACATCTGAAACTTCTTAATAAAGCAAGAAAATGGATAGAAACACACGGTGCATTTGTGATAATAGTTCTATTTGCCGCAACACCCTTGCCTTTTGACATAATAGGGATTCTTGCAGGAATGATGAATTATAATATAAAAAGGTTTTTCCTTGCTACTCTGACGGGCAAAACTCTGGCAGGTCTTATACTCGCGTGGGCTGGGTATTACAGCGTGGGCTGGATACTTACGGTTTTCGGTTTTTGCTGAATTCGAAAAATTGAATTTTATAGATAAACCTCGATTATACCCGCTATCACTATAAGAATTGAAGCGAGCACAAGGAGTTTCAGACTATCCATTATTATCACTTTTAGAACCCTCCAATCATTTCTCTTTATCACAGCCGCTGATATTATTCCACCTGCCAAACCTGCAAGGAGGTATGCGGCTATTTCCGGAAGGCCGTGAGGAAGGTATCCCAGACCTACGAGAGGAATTTCGGCTATGTGTTTACAATTTCTTGCTATTGCAACACCAAGTATTGATGCATTCCATGTTATTATAAATACAGCCCCTGCACCGAATATGAGCGAGAAAAGGAATGCAAAAATCATAACCTGAAGGTTGTTATACACTATTCTAACAAAGCTGTTGAAGTCGCCTCTTATGTATTCTCCTGTGATCCTTCCCTGAATCTGATCTATTTTATTGTGCTGTACCTGGAAAAAATCCTCTGGCAGTACAAGGCACCAGAAGGCAAAGCTCAGGGTTAGTCCGATAAAAAACAAACTTGTCCATATTAGATGGAGTTTATGTTTTTCCCAGAAACTCTTCTTGTGATACCTTATTATTTCCTTCTCTTCCAGGGCTTCTTCTCTTTTTATCATTACCGTCAAAAAATACGCCGCGGGTATGATCGTAAACAAGACCGAAAAAAGGCCAGAAAGGTTAAAGATTGTTTCACCGATAAGCACTTTATATGAGATCTGAGCGCTTATGAGAACAGCTATACTGGATATTATAACCGCCCAGATGAGCATCATATGGGGTCTGTTCTTTATTTCTTTGAAGTCCAGAAAGGATTCAAGCATATTATATTTTTTGTTATAACAGAAATTTAATCGTTTGGATTTCTGCTCCGAAAGATTTAAAAATCTTTTTATTAACCATTTGGTAGTGATTATATGAAAAAAGAATTTGAAGAACTTGAAAGAATGATGGAAGAACTCAGGGATATAAATCAGGAGCTTGATGCTATACACAGGCAGATGACTCAACAGCTTATGGAAAGAATTCGTCTTCTGGAAAAACTTGTAACCCTCATCTCCAACAAACCAAAAAAACAGATAGTGGTGGAAAAGGCATTTTACAGGTACATAATGGAATCGGATGAAGATCAGGAGCTGTGTTTTTAGATTTTTATTTCAAGTTTTCTCAAAGCCTCCATTGTCATGGAGAATTTTTCGCATAATTCCGGATACACACTAAGAAATCCTTTCCATGGATAATATAGAGATGCCCCCCTGTATCCTTCCTCTCCAAGGTATATAATAAGATCATCGCTTACATTCGGTATTTTGTAAATTCCTCCTAAAACTAAACACAAATCACCGAGTTTTCTGTGAAGATAAAAGCTTTTGAATCTATCTTCTGCCTCCACGGCATCTTTGAGCATCAAGGTAAGAGATTTTTCTGTATATTCTTCCAGAGCGTGGGAGATAAGCTTTTGAGGGTTTCCCAGATTTGAAAGAAGTTCGGAAACATAAAATCTTGCTGTTGGACTTAGAAACTTTCCGTGTTTTTCGATTTGCTCATAAAAAAATTCATTCAGGCTTTCACATTTGATTAAACTCATAATAAGGTATGGCAACGTAAAAAATAAAAATGCGAGGGCTGGGATTCGAACCCAGGAAGGCACTTCCCACCTTTCGCATCTCGCGAAAGGGTTCTAAGCCACAGGATTTCTCATCTTCTTGAGCGAATCAACACTTAAGTTTTTTCTAAAACTTAAGTCCTGCCCCTCTGGCCTTTGATTTGGCCGCTCGGGCACCCTCGCATGCTTGATTTATTATACTTCTTTTCAGTTTAAAAACTCATCTACCTTATCCTTTGCTTTTTCGAGTTTTTCTTTATGCTTTTCGAGAAACTTGTTGATTTTTTCTATGGTATACATCTTAAGCTCGCCGGTGAGAAGTTTTCCGGACCTGTAATCATCATGAATTTTTTTCAATTTTCTATCATCAGGCTCGAAACCGAAATACAGAATCTGATAGGCAACGTCCACATCCGGATTTCCACCTTTTTTTCTGTGCTCTTCTATGGTATTTCCTCCGCCGGAGAATGCATGCTTCATTATTTTGTATTTCACGGTTTCAGGGTCATCCGTAAGCGCTATATAGGACATGGGATCGCTGGATGACATTTTTCCACGTTTTAAACCGGGCATGAATTTATGATAGGTTGAGCTTGGGGGTATGAAATCGAATGTAGAGCCCAAACGTGAAGCTATATCTCTTGTGAGCCTTATGTGCGGGTCTTGATCTACGCCTACAGGAACAATAACCGGTTTTGGTCCACCAAATTCCGGGAGCTGTGGGTGAAGAATATCCGAAACCTGCATGAGAACAGAAACGATTTTAGCCGGAGATGTATCTCCGTATATGGCTTTCATTTCATTCAAAGTAACCGATCTGGCAGAGATCTCTGCCAATCTGTAATATGCAGAGGATTTTTCACCGTCTTTGGATCGCTGGCTTTGAAAATAGAAATCACAGTTTTTGGGTTTAAGACCCAAGGCTATGTAATTCAGAAGGTATTCCTCTATGGCTATTCTTTTTAATTCTTCGAGTGACATTCTCCTCATGTTGTATGCTTCTATATCCGCAACACAGAGAAATATTTTTGCTCCCGATTTCTGATAATAGATTATCTGCTCCGCAACCAGTTTATGACCCAAATGAAACTTGCCTGAGGGCATTAGTCCTGTCATCATTGCAAATTCTTTACCCTCTTTGAGACATTCCGCTATTCTCTCGAAATCTCTGTGACCAAAAACTACACCTCTTCTCATAAACACAGGAAGATCAGGTAAAATACTTCTGAATTTTTCAAAAGGTTTTATACCGAACTCCTCTATAAGCTTGTTATAATCCTCAACCTGTACGCTTCCCCAAGGATCTATGTTTACAACCATGGTATTTATTTGAGAATCATTGGTTTTAAATTTCTTCTATCTTGTCACCATTTGCTGTTTCACAAATTCTTCGAGTTTTTTGGCATGCTTGTTGTGTTTGAAGTGCTTTCTGACCGGTTCTACAAGTTGGTTGATGTACTCGGAAACTGTATTTTTAAGGTCAGCCGGGTGGAGTTCGCCTGAGGAATAAAGTTTCACGAGTTCTTCAAAACTCTGTATTTCCAGGTCTCCACCGAATTTTTTCGGACGTTTGATATGCATTGTATCAAATTTTTCAAAAATAATATATCTGCAATACTCTATTATGGGATTTTCATTCACTTCTTTTGGAGGACAGTATGCCTTTTGGATCTTTCTTTTTATATCCTCTTCTGAATCCGTCATGAATATTGCAGAATCTGGTATGCTCTTGGACATTTTCATCTCCATCATCCTTTCATCTTTTGGTTTATCATTTGATGGGGGTGGAAGGAGGCCCATAAGCATGTGATGTGAAACCACAACAGGTTTCCAGAAACCGAGTTTCGGACCAATTTCTCTGGCAAGCATGTTCACCTTTCTCTGGTCCATACCCAGCTGGGTAATATCTACCTTTAGATGAAAAATATCAGCTGCCTGCATACAGGGATAAAAAATCTGCGCCGCGCTCAAAATCTCGGTTTCCTTCCTTCCCATTATCTGAGAGCATCGAATTATTCTTCTCAGTGTGCAGTTTCTGGCGATATTTATCACCTTCTTCCAGTATTCTTCATTTTGAACCACTTCGCTGCTCCATATGAATTCAACCTTTTCAACATTCATACCCGAGGCCTTCCAGACCTCTATCATGTATTCCCCGACCTTTTTTATCTTTTCAAGATCTCCTCCCATCTTATTGTTCATCCAGGCAAACCAATCAGCGACAAGAAATTTAAACCTGCATCCGGCTTCAAGCATTTTGTTTACGTTAATCGCTCTGAGTATTCCCTGAGCTATATGCATCTGTCCAGAAGGTTCGAAACCGTCATAGGCTACAGGCTTGGTTTTTGTTTCGAGAAGCTGTCTCAGTTCTTCCTCTGTTATTATTTCTTCTCCGACTTCCTTTATGAGTCTGAGACGATTTTCGATGTCCATGAAAATAATATTTTTCACATTGATTTAAATCTTAAAACCAATTTAATTTCATCATGAACATGACCATACCGTTGCCAGAGCCTCTGAACATGCTTATCGGTGGGCTCAAATCAAGGTCTTTGACTAATTTTTATGGTGGTCCAGGAACCGGAAAGACAAATATATGCCTTATCTCTGCTCTGAGATGTGCAAAACTGGGGGGTGAAGTAATTTATGTGGATTCCGAAGGTGGATTTTCTCTTGAAAGAGTAAAGCAGATTGAACCAGAAGATTATAACATTCTTCTGAAAAAAATAAAACTTGTCGAACCCAGTACTTTTGAAGAACAGGGCAGGATTATAAGACATCTTTCCAAGCAACATGCAGATATGATTATAGTGGATTCTATGGTCGCTCTTTACAGAATAGAGTATTCGGAAACCAGAAATGGTGAATTAAAGCGTCTGAACACACAGATTATGGAAGCAAATCGCGAACTTTCACGACAGCTCTCTATTTTATCAAATATAGCCAGAGAAAAAAACATACCGGTTGTGATAACTGCACATGTGTTCAGTAACTGGGATACCGGAGAAGAAGAGATAATAGGCGGTGAGGTCATTAAATACTGGTCAAAGGTTATGGTTTTGCTGGAGAGAACCGGTAAGATGTCTGAAAGGAAAGCAACTATAACAAAACACCGGTACATGCCTGAAGGAAAGAGTGCAAAATTCATCATCGTTGATGAGGGTATAAAACCAGCCGGGTTCAGGATATTTTAAAATTTAACAAATTTTTATAAGTCCCGGTTTTTTATTATAATCTAGGATTCAATGAAGGCTCAAAGGAGTGGATAATGGCAAAGGATCGGAAAATGATATGTTTTTGGACAGCTGTTGAATTCTTGAAAACCAGAGAAGAGTTTACCATGGAGGAACTTGAAGATGAAGTGATAAGAAGGGGCGGTATTTTTAGAATTGCTCCAAATTATCCGCTCAGAGATTTCATTAATGAGTATGTAGCGGATGGGTGGTTAAAATTTGACTACAGTAGCGGTAAATACATAAATCTAAGACTGAAGAAAAATAAATAGCTCATTTCTTTATCCTTATTTTGTAAACTCTTTCCTCAAGCGGGCGGTTGAAAGTCTTAGATGTTGCTATGATGTCCCTGTAAAGTGTTTCTGCTACCTTTTCTTCATATCCTGTGATATCTTTTATAACTTCTATATACTCATCATCACTAAGCTTTCTTTGAGGTTTTAATAATATTGCGTGAATTTTATCCTTAGCTATGCTGTTTTCTATCTTTTCAAACTCTTCTTTGAATCCGGGATATTTTCTGAGAAATCTTTTTTTAAACTCTGGAAAAATATTATATTTTCCCTTTGGGGTGGTTGTTATTTCTGCAGATATCGGAGCAATCAAGGGAGGATATTCCAGCTTCTCTTTGCTTTGAAGAATCTCAAATAGTTCTTCAGCATGTTTTTTGTTATATCTCTCTAATTTTGATTCTATTCCTCTCAATATTTGACCTGCTTCTTTTGAAATGTACATATTTTTTGTTATCTTTGAAAATTGTAGTGTTTTTGTCATGCCCGACCTCTGCTGCTACTGGAAATTACAATAAAAAATAATACGAGAAAATTTTTAAGTCTTTAATTCCTTTTTTATGATTCTGCCATGGGGCTTTTCTTCACAGAAAACCTCCGCACTGAAAACGTATACCCGTGTTTTTTTATCTCTCCATTCATATGGCTGCAACCCTGCCTTGATGCATGTGTTGCACAAAAACATTTCTTCATCCATACCGTGCTCTACCGCAACCTGCGGAAGGAGCAAACCGTTATAAAAACCCTTTCTCACTATCAATCCATCTCTTCCAATCTTTATCATTTTCGGAATATCCTCGGGTCTGTCCGCTTTTATTTCACGGGGTTCTGTTAATATAGAAACCTCCACAACAATTTTGTTTAACTCATCTTCTTTCAGTTCAGGAAACCTAGGGTCTCTTGTCGCAAAGATCGCTGCCTCCACAAGACCATGAGAAAGAGGGAAATTTGGCTCAACAAAACCTATACAGCCCCTGAGCTCGTATTCAGGATAGGTGTGGATGCTCACGAAAACACCGAGTTCCTTATCAAAAAATTCCGGAAGGTTTTTTGGTGTGTATTTTATTCTATCCCTTACCCAGGAATCTATCACCTTTCTCGCTGTTTCTACTGCAATTCGACCGATTTCTTCTTCCATAACGAAAATATTATAAAATAGAAGATTTAAAAGAAGCTATGAAATGGACGATAACAAAAAAGGAAGCTCTGCTCGTCAAAAATCTTCTTCAGCTTACAGGAAAAAAGCTCCTTCTGTATCACAACGATCCGGATGGTATATGTTCGGCTGCTCTCCTATTAAAATTCTTTACCGGTTTTGAGACGATGCCGAGGAAGGGGCCGCTGATGGATGAGGAATTTACAAAATCTCTGATAGAAAAGAAGCCTGAACTTATTGTTTTTCTGGACATACCTGTGGATCAGGAAAGAAAAATGCTTAAGAAGCTTTTTAAAGCTCTTCCGGATCTGAGGATTCTGATATTGGATCATCACATACCGGAGAAGAATCTGAATTCTGAGAATATCGTTCATATAAATCCCAGATTCAAAAATAAAGACCTGTATATTCCGACATCAGGTATGGTTTATGTTCTTTTAAAAAAGCTTCGGTATAAGGTCACGCATCTCGTATGGATGGCTGCTGTGGGAATAATAGGCGATTATGGTACAGAAGACTGTAAAGATATCATAGAAGAGTGTAAAGAAGAATATCCATACCTTCTGGAAGAAGATCCTATGACTTCACCGTTAGCCGAAGTTGCAAAGCTCATCTCCTCTGCGGTAACTCTGAAAGGATTGAAAGGGGCTGCAACCGCTCTGAAGGTTTTATCACTTTACGACTATTTCGATGATTTCATTAAGGTTGAAAAACTGCAAAGATGGAAAGGCATGGTTGAAAAAGAAATAAACAGGCTTCTGGAAGAATTTGAAAGGAGGAAGGAAAGGAAAGGAGATGTCATCTTTTATAAAATAGAAACCAAGCTCAATCTTACTTCAGTGATATCAACCATTCTCAGCGAGAAGTATCAAAAGGAAATAATTGTAATAAGAAAAAAATCTTCGAAGGGATGGAAGATTTCGGTGAGAAACCAGTCAGGAGATTATAATGTGGGTGAGTTGGTTAAAAGGGCTGTTCAGGGTATAGGCTCTGGTGGAGGGCATGAAAAAGCAGCAGCGGGTATCATTTCCAAATGGAGAGAGTTTAAAAGGAAATTTCTTGAAGAAATACGAAAGAATTCTTGAAATTCATGACTTGTAGAAGTTTTCAGAAATCATTAAAAACTTTTTCTGTCTCATTGTCACAACTCTCGAACCCATTTTAATGAGCTTTGCTTTCAGTTTTTTATCCTGAGTACATACAATAAAATCCTTTTCGGAAGCAAGTCTCAAGATTTCCCTGTCTGTTGATTTATTTTGAGCCTGAACCATCTTTATGTTTTTCATTTTAACAAGCTCCAAGGCAAGTCTTGCAGCTTTGGCATCTGAACCGCGACCCTTAGAAATTTTCTCAAGCTCTTTTATTGTTGTATCAAGGATGTAAAGCTCCGGTTTTCCGAACTTTTCAAGTTCAGCAAATATATCCACCTTGAACTGTCCTGGTATCATTAAAAAATTTGTATCCAGCAAAAATCTCACGTTAACACCTTTTGAATTTTCTTTAATCCTTTTTAAAAAACAACCATAAATCTTTTTCATTCTCTTTGAATTTTAATAGCACATAAGTTCCGCGGAGTTTTTTGCCATGAAATTCCAGCACAAGCTTTTTCCCATCGCTTTCAATAAGCCTGTATGTGCCTCGGTCCCATATTTCAACCTTTCCTGCACCGTACATACCCGGTGGTATTTCTCCCTCAAAATTCGCATATTCCAAAGGATGATCCTCCACCTGTATTGCAAGTCTTTTCAGATTTTTGCTTAAAGGTGGTTCCTTGGGAACTGCCCAGCTTTTGAGAACACCGTTCATTTCCAGCCTTAAGTCGAAATGGAGTTTTCTTGCATGATGTTTATGTATCACAAAGATTTTCTGTGCATTACCTCCTTGTGAGGATTTCAATTATATCACCATGCTTGAGTTCATAATCACCACCTATTTTTCTTTTATTTATATCCAGCCCTCCTATGAATTTTTCTCCTATTTCCGTGTGGATTTTGAATGCAAATTCCCTGAGTGTTGTTCCTTTTGGAACAAGATAAGCATCGGGGAGTATATTTCCCATGCCATCGGAAAGTTTTGAGATATCAGCAACGGGATATACAGCTATCATACCCAGAACCTTGAAAACCAGTGTGTTCAGGCATTTCTGCACACCTGTAGAGCCGTATTTTTCCAGGACGTTTTTTCGAATAAATTCCAGCGCGTTGAGCTGCTTTTCATTTGGTTTTCCCTTTATCACAAAATCTTTTGAATCAGGCATGTAATCTATCAATCCCTGTCTCTGTGCTTCACGAAGAGCAAGTTCGGATTCAGCTGAACAGGGAATGATGGGGATATTCATGTTTTTCAAGGTTTCGAAATTTTTCTGTGCTGAAGGCGTATCTATCTTATTGGCAGCCACTATCATTGGCATTGCAGATTTTCTTATCTCCGAAGCGAATTCGTGATCTTCAGGTGAAAAGCGTTTCATTGCGTTTTTTATATCGATTTCTTTTATTCCCAAACCGGACAGTTGTTTTGCCAAAAGTTTTTCCATGGGTATCTTTTGGGTTTGGGAGAGTTTTTTTATTTTTTCAAATGCCCGCACTGTTATGCCTCTTATCCATTCATCTATTTCATACTCCAGAAACTTTATTGTGTCTGCAGGGTCATGGTTTTCACAGGGCTTGCCTTCAGAATCGGTCTTACCAGAAGTATCAAGAACATGTATCAAACCAGAGGCCTGAACAAGATCGTTTAAAAACTGATTTCCCATCCCTCTTCCTTCATGCGCTCCGGGAACAAGACCCGCAACATCCAAAAGCTTGACAGGAATGAATCTTATTCCGTCCCTGCACAGAGAGTTCTGAGGGTTGCAGGTTACACCGAGCTTTTTGCAGGGGCATTCTGTTGTTACATAGGCAATTCCCTGATTGGGTTTTATTGTGGTAAAAGGGTAATTCGCTATCTCAACATCTATCAGTGTTAATGCTTTAAAAAATGTTGATTTTCCGGAATTTGGTGCACCAACGATCCCTACAAGCATGTTTTATTATTTTGATGCCCAATTATTTATTTTCCTTTTCTCCCTCTTAACTGAAGATAAAACTCGGTCTGAGCTTTTAAGGAGAATGTTTGAGAAAAAGCCAATCCGAAAAGCATTATAATTCCTGCAATCGCGAAGTTTGCTGTGTTGGATTTTACAACAGAAAGTACTTCCGATATTGCTGTTATATTTTCTGCATCAGATGCTACGGATAACATATCGAAAGCATGATAAAACATAAAATCTGCTGGCAAAGTCGTGAGAAAACTCACAAACAGGGTTATGATTGTGATTATGAGCCATACAACAAAAACCTCGGCGATGTTTCTTCTGAAAATTTTGTAAGAATTGCCTATGGCTTCAAGAGGTCCGAGGTTGTTAATAAGAATTCCCTGATACACAAAGTAAAATATGAGAGAGAGGATAATTGTGATTATCCATCCTATAAACGGTATTATTCCTCCAGCAGTTGCTATGAGAGTTATCAATATCATTGCAACAAGCAGATAAGGATATTTCTTAAGAGAAACCCTCCAGCTTTTTTTGAATTCCTTTTCTCTGTAACTCTGATGAATAACAGCACCGCTGATCCAGAGTTTTACAAGAATCCATGCAATCATACCTACAATTACGGGGGTGGCGATGGTAAGCAGGGATGCGAATGCAAGGGGATTATTTTGAGAAAGAATTCCAGAGAGGCTGGGAAGAACCGAAAACAAAAAACTTAAAGTAAATATCCCAAAACATAAATCCAGAAGAAAAAAGGGTAACCACCTTTTCGGTATAATTGCAAATTTCAGAGATTTTACAACAGTAGGAACATGACTGAGTTTCATGCTTTAGATTTTAAATGATTGGATTTATAAAGATTTATTGAATCATAAAAATGAAAGAGAGAAAACATGAAAGCACCCATATGCAGTGTCTGCCTGAAGTCGAATATACTCTGTACCGCATGTCAGAAAAAATTAGATGAAGGTCTGATATCAGAAGCGGATATAAAAATTTCGAGAAAAATTCATGAACTTTCTGAAAAAATAAAGGTGCTTCGCGAAGCCGAGATAAAAAAGGTAATAGAGACTCAAAAAACCATTATAATAATTGCAAATAAAGGCACAGCGGATAAACTTGTGGGTAAAGGAGGAATTGCTGTGAGGAAAATAGGAGAGGTTCTCGGAAAGCATGTGAAAGTTGTGGAGGAATCGGAAAATCTTAAGGAATTTGTACAAAACCTGCTTTTTCCCGTTCCTGTTCTAACGATCAATACGCTCTATACTGCGGAAAGGGAAATACTTAGAGTCCTTGTGCCAAAGAGGAGCAGGCTCTCTATGAGTGTGGAAGAGTTCAAAAGGATAATGAAAATTGTATTCAATAAAGATGCAGAGATCATTTTTAAATAAGGTGTTGCGGAGTGAAAGAGAGAATTGCTGTGGTGGATAGAGAGTTATGCAATCCGAATGTAAGCGGGTATGCATGTCTGAAGGCCTGTCCTGTCAATCGCTCTGGAGATGAATGCATCTATATCTCAAAAGAAGATGGAAAAATCTTCATAGATGAGAATCTGTGCATCGGATGCGGCATATGTGTTAAAAAATGTCCCAAAAACGCCATAACCGTGGTGAATCTTCCTAAAGAGCTTAAAGAAGAGCCTGTGCATCGCTATGGAAGAAATATGTTTTCTCTTTACAGGCTTCCTGTTCCAAAACATCATGCTGTGGTGGGTCTTGTGGGAGCCAATGGTATGGGAAAATCCACGGTGCTGAATATTCTTTCCGGAAATCTTAAACCAAATGCTGGTCTGTTTGATAAAGAAATTGTGTGGGAGGAAATAATAAAGAGGTTCAGAGGGAGCGAACTTCAGGGATATCTCGAAAAGCTTGCATCTCAGGGCATCTCCTGCGCATACAAACCGCAGCAGGTAGATGCAATACCGAAGGTATGGAAGGGCAAAGTTAAAGAACTGCTTGAAAGTATATGCAGTGATTCTGAAAGAATAGAAGAGATTGCTACGGAGCTCGGAATAAAGGGTATAATGGAAAACGAGGTTGCAAATCTTTCAGGAGGGGAGCTTCAACTTCTTGCTATCGGAGCAACGATTCTGAAAGATGCTGAGTTTTATTTTTTCGATGAACCTTCAAGCTATCTGGATGTTACAGAAAGATTGAAAGCTGCAAAACTTATAAGAAAACTTTCTAAAAAAGCAAAGGTAATGGTTGTGGAGCATGATCTCGCTATTGCTGACTATCTTGCGGATTATGTTCATATTCTTTACGGCAAATCCGGGGTTTTCGGTATAGTTTCGAAACCGTATGCTGTGCGGAATGGAATAAATATATATCTCGAGGGTTATATACCAGAAGAAAACATCAGGTTCAGGGAAGAACCGATAGTGTTTAGCAAGAGAGCAAAAACCTCTGAAAAGGTGAAATTCTTTGCATCTTTCCCGTGGTTCGAAAAGAGATTTTCTTCCTTTTGCCTGACCACAGAACCCGGAAACCTCTACAAAGGTGAAATAATAGGTATTTTAGGACCCAACGGAACAGGAAAAACAACCTTTATAAAAATGATAGCAGGAGAGGTAAAACCGGATAAAGGAGAAGCACTGACCGATATAAAACTATCCTACAAACCTCAGAGACTTTTGCTTTCTGAAGGGGAAGAAGAAATGATGGTAAGGGAATATATAACAGAAAAAAGCGGTGGGTTGCCGAAGAGTACAGAAGAAAAGAGACTTTTGAGATTTCTCGGAATAGAAAGGCTTTTGGACAGGCGGATGAGAAATCTTTCAGGAGGGGAGCTTCAATCCGTGTTTATTCTCTGTTCTCTTATAAAAGAGCATGAGATGTTGCTTATGGATGAACCTTCGGCATTTCTCGATGTTGAGCAGAGATTGCGTGTAGCGAAGCTTTTGAGAAACCACGCTGAATCGCGGGAAATACCCATGTTTGTGGTAGACCATGACCTGCAGTTTATAGATGCGATATCGGACAGGATTATTGTTTTTGAAGGAGAGAGAGGCATAAGAGGGTATGCTCATGCACCGTGTTTTCTTGAAGATGGTATGAATGCATTTTTAAAAGCCATGGATGTTACATTCAGGAGAGATCCTGTTACAGGAAGACCGAGAGCAAACAAACCGGGATCGCAGAAAGATGTTGAACAGAAACAAAAAGGAAAATATTACTATGCCGAATGAAATTTAAACTTCTTTAAAGAAGTGAGTATCATGAAGGTAAAAATAGGTTTGGAAACACATGTTCAGTTGAGCACGAAATCCAAACTCTTCTGTGGATGTAGGAATCCTGTAAGGCTTAAAGAAGAACCGGAACCGAATACGTTCACATGTGTTACATGCTTGGGTATGCCGGGCTCCAAACCAAGAGTTAATGCTGAAGTTATAAACATGGCTCTGAGGGTTTCCCTGGCTTTGAACTGCAAGATTGCGAGGGAAATGTTTTTTTCAAGGAAGACCTATTTCTATCCGGATATGGCAAAGAACTTTCAGATAACCCAGTATGAGATTCCTGTGGCACGTGACGGTTTTGTGGAAATAAACACCGAAACTGGGAGGAAAAAAATAAAAATAAAAAGGGTGCATATAGAAGAGGACCCTGCAAGAATAGTTCATGTTGGTGGTATTGGGGGGAAATACACTCTTGTGGATTACAACAGGTCCGGAATACCTCTTCTTGAAATAGTTACCGAACCTGATCTCTCCTCTCCTGAAGAAGCAAGGACTTTCATAAATAAGCTTACAGCAATACTGGAGTATCTGGATGTCTATGATTCTTCTTCCAGAGCTGTGATAAAATCCGATGCGAATATCTCTGTTGAGGGAGGGGAAAGAATAGAGGTAAAAAACATAACAGGAAGCAAAGAGATAGAACAGGCACTTAATTATGAAATCTTAAGGCAAAAGAATATCCTTTCGAAAGGAGGGAAAATCACAGGGCAAACAAGAATGTGGGATCCGGAAAGGGGTGTGACTCAGGGGTTAAGAACCAAAGAAAAGGAAGAGGATTATGGATATATATTTGAACCGGACCTCACAAGAATAACCATACCGGAGGAAACAAAAATAAAAATAAAAGAAACTCTTCCTGAACTTCCGGATGAAAAGTATCAGAAATTCGTAAGCAGGTTTGGACTCTCCGAAAAACTTGCAGAATCTCTTGCTTCTGAACGTGATATTGCGGAGCTTTTTGAATACACCGCTGAAAAAATATCTCCGAAAGTTGCGGCTTCCTGGATTGCGGGGTATCTTAAGAAAACGCTCAACTGGTATGGATTGAGTTTCAGGAATTCTAGAGTGAAAAGGGAGTGGATTGTATCTCTTCTGGAGTTCTTTGAAAAAGGCAAAATCACGGACAGGAATGCTGAACTTGTTATAAGAAAAATGATTGAGGAGAAAAGGGATCCGAAAACCATAATAGAGGAGTATGATCTGTGGAAGGCTGAAATAAATCTGAAAGAGGTTGTTGCCAGAGTTATGGAGAAAAACCCCAAGGCTGTAGAGGATTATAAAGCAGGAGAGGAAAAGGCATTGCACTTTCTTGTGGGAATGGTAATGAAAGAGACCAGAGGCAGGGTGGATGCGAAGGAGGTTAGAGAAACCTTGCTAACAATGCTCAGAAAATTCGGAGAATAGCCTCCTGAAGAGCGTTGCTTTCCATTACAGCATCCATGGTATCTATATAATGGAAAAGTATCGCCTCTGGTGTTTGTGGCGGTGTGGGACCGTTCTCACCGAAGTGTGAAGCAACTATATGTATAACCGATTCTGGAAATCCCCTTGCATACAGTTCTGCTGTTCCGAGCATTGTATGGTCGAGGCTTATGTTAGTTTCCCTCCATGCTTTTCCTTTCTTTTCATACGTCCAAAGCTTGCCTATGTCATGAAGAAGAGCTGCGGCTATAAGAGAATCTTTATCCAGTTTCTTGCCGTAGATCTCTTCATAAATCTCTGCAAATTTTATACAAAGTTTTGTAACCGCAACAGTATGCTTTATCAGACCTCCCCTTTCTATGTGGTGCCAGTTTATAGAGGCGGGAACCTCGGTAAGATTGGCTGGGTGATACTTGAAGTTTGGATTGGAAAGCACGGGTTTGAGAAGAACTTCTTTTACCTTTTTCCGAAGCTCCTTGTTCTTTATCAATTCTGCAAGCTCCAGAAGTTCCTTAAGGCTCATTTTATACCTCCTTAAAACCTATTCTTACAGTTCTACCATTTATCTCTATACTTCCCTTTTCAAACTCAATGGTTTCAAGATTAAGCTTTGAGCTGCCGGTTCCGGTCAGAATCTCTTCTTCCCATTTTTTGAGTATGCTTTCTGTTTCTTTATCGGATTTGAGCCAGAGATTTATTTTCTGTTTCACATTAAGACCTTCTTTCTTTCTTAAAACCTGAACTTTTCTTATAACCTCTCTCACTATCATTTCATCTTCTATCACATCGCCTATAGCAAGCCTTCCACCGAAAAATTCCTTCATACTACCTGAAGCCTTTTCAAGAATTTCGATTTCCTTTGCATTGCCCATGAATTTTATTACCTCTGCAAGGGTTTCTATTGCCTTTCTTGTCTTCTCATCCTCGGGATGAATGTAAATTTTCGATACCGGCCACTTAAGCTTTATCTTCTTTTCCTGCCTCATGAACGCAACGGCTTCAATTATTCCTTTTACCCTTTCCATGTATTCTTCAAGTTCCCTATCTATTCTCTTTTTATCTACTTCAGGCCAGTATGTCATATGAATCGATGGTTCATCCTTAAAGAGATTCTGATAAATGTATTCCGTAAGGAATGGTATTGCGGGAGCCATTGTTTTCAGAACCCTTTCCAGAACGTATTTTAAAGTCCATTGTGCCGAATATTTATCTTTTCCTTCATACCAAGGAGAAACCCTGTTTCTTATTATTTTTATATACCAGCGGGAAAATTCGTTAAGTATGAAATTTTCCATTTCCTGAAGCATGTGGTGTATTCTGAACTCTTCTATGTACTTTGTCTTTTCCAGAATCGAGTTGATTCTGCTTACAATCCATTTATCTTCAGGACCCAGAGACCTTGGTTTTTCTTTTGTATCAACATTTGCATAGGTTTTTATGAACTGATAGACATTCCAGAACACATTGAAAAGTTTGTATGTTTCCTTAACTCCATCCCAGCTAAAATAGAAATCTTCCCACACAGCACTTCTCAAAAGATAGAATCTGAGGATATCTCGAGAATATTTTTCTATCACCTCTTCCGGTGTGATGATATTGCCTTTGGATTTTGACATCTTAACTCCCTTAGCATCGAGAATAAAACCGTGGAAGAGTATGTTCTTGTAGGGTGCCCTTTCAAATGTAAGCATGCTTGTTATCATCTGAGAATTCCACCAGCCTCTTATCTGATCGGGTCCCTCTACCTGAAAATCAGAAGGCCAGAGTTTTTCGAAAAGTTCTTTCTTTCTGGGATATTCTAAAGCAGCCCATGTTGAAACACCGGAATCAAACCATACATCGAGAACATCCGGTATTCTTTTCATATCTCCTCCACATTCAGGACATTTTATCACAACTTTATCTATTTCAGGTCTGTGAAAATCTATTTCTTTCTCCAGACCTCCTTTTTTCTTTAGCTCGCTGTAGGAACCTATGACCTCAACATGTCCACATTTGCATTCCCATATCGGTAAGGGAATCCCCCAATATCTCTGTCTTGAAACAGGCCAGTCACCGAGATTTTTCAACCATTCTCTGAATCTATCTCCAGCCCATTTCGGTATCCAGTTCACTCTTTCATTTTCTTTAAGCATCTTCTCTCTTATGCATGTGACCTTGAAGAACCATTGTGGAACGCTTATTTGCAGAAGCGGTGTTCCGCATCTCCAGCATGTGGGATATTCGTGAGTGATTGTTTCTCTCTTCAGAATACAGTTTCTCTCAGAGAGCTTTTCTATTATTATCGGATCAGCAGATTTTGTGAATCTTCCCTCCAGCCAGGTTCCTGCCTCTTTTGAGAAGGTACCATCGGGATTTACAGGAGAGAGTAAAGGCAGACCTTCTCTCTTGCCTACCTGATAATCCTCTGAACCATGTCCCGGAGCTGTGTGTACAAGACCTGTTCCTTCCTCCAGACTCACAAACCTTCTGTCTCCAACAACCCTGTGCGCATTTTCAAGATTTTGAAGCGCGGGGACAAGATCTTTTAACGGATGTTCGTATTTTAGGCCTATAAGCTCTTCTCCCATTACCCTTTTGATCGTATGATATCCCTGAATGCCTGCCTTTTCCATCACTCTATCAACGAGCTCCGTTGCTATTACAAGTGTATCTCCGTATTCGGTTTTTACAAAAGAGTATTCAAAATCCGGGTTTACCATAACACCTGTATTTGCAGGCAGAGTCCATGGAGTGGTCGTCCATATAAGAAGGTACTCTCTTTCCTTACCAGAAATGGGAAATTTTACATAAACCGACGGGTCGGGAAGATTCTTATACTCTATTTCATTGTAAGAAACCGCTGTTTCACATCTCGGACACACATGAACGGGATATTTGTCCTTGTAAAGAAAGCCTTTATTGAATGCCTGTTTAAAGGTGTACCATGCAGCTTCTATGTATCTATTGTTTAAAGTGAGGTATGGATTTTTCCAGTCCATCCATACTCCGAGGTTGGCAAACTGGTTATTCATGACCTCTATAAATCGGGTTGCGAATTCTCTGCATTTCTTTACGAATCTTGCAACACCGTAGGATTCTATATCCTTTTTCGATGTAAACCCGAGTTCTTTTTCCACCTGATATTCTATGGGTACACCGTGAGTGTCATATCCGGGTTGATCCCAGACATCGAAACCCTTCATTCTCCAGAAGCGGATATATGTATCCTTTATTATTTTGTTCTGGGCTGTGCCCATATGTATACTGCCGGTGGCGTAAGGAGGACCGTCGGAAAAGTAGAAAGGTTTCTTTCCCTTTCTGGAGGCTTTAACCTTTTTGTAAATATCCTTTTCCTTCCAGAAATTAAAAACCCAGTTTTCAACTTCCTTTGGATTGAATTGTTCCATTATAATGCACCCGTGATTTGATTTTTGACATAACGAATTTATTAATATTCCTCAAATAAGCCTGTTTCTCTTATTGCCTGAGGAGAACCTCCCGCATGCCAGCTGAGCCTTGGCCTGATCTGAACTGTATAGACCTTTTCAGAATTATCATCCATTATTATTGCTACACCTTTCTGTTTTGGAAGGCTGTTTATATAGGTTTGAATATCTTCCGTCATGTATGTTTGCATTATGCTTCTCAACGCTTTTATATCAGCTTCTGCAGTAAGCCTGTGAGCTATTACTATATCAGTCTGTGCAAGGGCTTCTGGATTAAGCTTGTTGGGCATCTGAGTTATAAGTAATAATGAAATTCCCGGTTCTCTTCCTTCCTTTATAAGAGTGAGAATGGATTCCGAAGATGCGGTTATGCCTTCGCTGGGAATGAACTGGTGTGCTTCGTCTATCATCATCCACACCATTGGTATCCTGTGCTTTTTCTCGCCTGTAATTACTTCCATTTCCTCTTCCTTTCTTGCCATAAGTCTTGCATGAAATATCTTTCTTGCAAAAAGACTTACTATCATGGTTCTTACCGACCACCCTGCGGATGAACGGAGATAATGGGAAATATCGATAACCGATATATTTCCCGGTTTCAGGAATTCCTCAATGCGGGTTCCGTGCTTTTCAAAAACACCCCAGTCTTTTGCTGCCAGAAATCTTCCGATAAGAGCATCTTTGATCTTTTGCTCGCATTTTTCATCCTCTTCTATTTTTCTCATTATATCATCTATGGAATATTCTCCGCTTCTGTCCTGAAGGGATTTAACAGCGCGGTGAATTGCTAAACCATATTCATCAATCATAGAAAATCCAAAGGTTATGATCCAGTCCTGACTGCTCAGTTCTGAACATGGAAGTGTAAAGGTTGCATCGAATTCTATTCCCGCCTCCTGATATTTTTGAGCATGTCCCTTCGGTACAAAAAATTTCATGTTTTTCATGCCTTCTGGTTTAAGACCCCACTCTTCAAGCCTGTCCCTTTCCTTCTCATTAGGCCTTTTCATGGACCAGTATATCCCCATGGTATCTATCATTATAACCGATAGATTTTCTTTAATCTTGTGAGGGAGCCTTGTCATTTCCTCTGCGATTACACCGGCAGAGTATGATTTTCCAGAACCTCTTTTTCCACATACCAGAACTATATGGGGTCTTATTACATCCATGTGAATCGGATTTGTAAGGTGTGCCTCATCACCCTTGCCTACTATATGTTTACCAATAAAAACAGTTCCTTTATCTCCAAATTTTTTTATATCGAATCTATCCCTCCCTATTATTATCTTCTCAAGCATATTTTAATAGTAATTTTTTATAGTAATAAACCTAATGCTATATAGTGTGTAAAAAAAATTAGAGGTGATCGGTAATGGGATTGCTGGAAGAAATATTAAAAAATAAAGAAGAACTTCTTATTAAATTTCTGGAGATTCTTGAAGGAAAGGAGGCCAGTGCAAGAATAGACCTTTCGGATGTGAAGTTCAAGCTTGGTCATATGACAATAGAGCTCGATGGTGAAGTGAAGTTTACACTGATGCCGAAAAAGAAGAAAAAATAAATTCAGGGAAAACATGGGAATTGTCACAGAGATTTTAAAAAGAATTGAAGGCAGAATTAAAATTTCTGTATATATTGATAAGAAACCGTTTATTGATATCGATATCAAGAAAACTAATATAACAATAGATATAAAAGACCCGTTTATGGTTATAGAACTGGGATTAAAGGACATTCAGGAATCAAAAGATACGAAGAAAGAAATAATGAGAATGGTAAAGAAGCGGGGATATAGTCTGAGCATTAAGTACGGTGGATTTCAATTTGAGATATGAAAAAGAAAGACCTTAAGGATTTTGTAAGAGGAGAATTTATCGGGACTGCTGTGAAAATCGTTGATTCCAAAAATCCCTCGCAGAAGGGTATAACAGGTAAGGTTGTTGATGAGACAAGACAGATGATAATAATAAAAACA
>Ga0190363_1000033_pt1 | contig 76175 bp, 77 predicted proteins | sample 48721867_MG_FD_161272 | JGI IMG/M metagenome (GOLD analysis project Ga0190363, IMG submission 161272) | Hydrothermal vent microbial mat bacterial communities from Southern Trench, Guaymas Basin, Mexico - 4872-18-6-7_MG | ecosystem: Environmental > Aquatic > Marine > Hydrothermal vents >...
AACCTCTTGGAACAGTTTTCATAGGAGGAACTCTTTCAGTATATTTAGTAGCTCCTCTAATAGGCGATTTAAGATTAACGGGGGCTCTTATTCCAGTATGGTTTATTTTTGGTGTAAGTTCAGTTACGGGGTCTATAATGGGCTTCGCAGTTTTAAAGGTGCTAAAGCGTGCAGGATATCTCAGCCGTATCTCTTCTTGGTAAAAGAACGCTAATAATAGGTGAAGTAGGTTCAGGAAAAACAGCGTTGTCGGCCAAAATACTACTTAGCCTCATAGCTATGAGGTTAAGTAGGGAAATAACAGTAATAGATATGGCCCCTAAGAGAATATTAGGTGCAGGAGGCAAAATAACTGACTACATAGATATCAAATATCTTAAAAATGTTAGATACTTCTCGGAAGAAATAATTCCTCCGAGACTGTCAAGTAAGAGTGAGGACGAAGCGTTAAGATACGCTATTATGAACTTTAAGAAGCTAAAACCCCTACTCGATGAGTATGTTGCTAATCCTACGAAAATACTTATAATAAATGATCTCTCAATATATGCTCATGCAGGCCCATTTGAAGATGTTGATGCATGCATAATGGAATCAGAAACCTTTATTGCAAATAGTTATTTTGGAAAGAAAATCGATGGTAAATTTCCTAGAATAGGATATAGAGAAAGAAAATTCATTATAGATTTATTAAAATTCGTAGATAACGTATATGTAATGAGAAAAGGGGGTTGGGAAGGGTGTTAGGGGGCTCATCGAGCTAAAAGAGGTGGAGAGCACACCATTAAAGAAGTGGTTTCCTAGGGGGATAATATAGCTTTCGTAAATTAGAGTAATAACGTTAAACACTTTCCTCTTAAATAAAGAGGATATTTAAAATAATAACAAAGAAAATTCTTAAATACATTAAGGTTACGATATGATATTAGGTGCTCTATAGTGAAAGAAGCCCCCTATACAGGGATGTTTAGCAAGAATGTTTTCTTAGGGGGCTTCTTCTGTAGCTGGTGTTGTTGGTAGGGTAGTTTTCTAAACACTGGCTTGCTCAATTAAGCCTATTCTATAATCGCTAATCACTCATATGTGGTGTTTCTTGTGGTCTCTAAAAATGCAATCGCCAAACAGCGTAAAGCTTTCAGATACGCCTTAGTTAGTGTTGACTCTCTAAAGCTTCATGAACATCATATTGCTAAACATTTAGAGGAGCTTGAAAAAGAAATTCTAAATGACGGCGTCATTAAAAGACCTATAATAGTCGAAAAAACAACACTAACCGTTCTTGATGGTACACACAGAGTTACTTTAGCTAGAAAACTTGGTTTTAAGAAGATTCCAGCGTTGCTTATTAGTTATGAATTAGCTGAAATTCGCTCATGGGCACATATTTATGAAGGATTTTGCGATATAGGGTTTTTCGTAAAGAGCTTAGTTAAACTCATGAAAACATCTGATGGTGAACATGGCAATGAGGAATTTATTGTGAAAATCCTAAATAGTGATGGTGATGTTATTGACTTATCATTTTCAAACATTTACAAACTATACTGGACAATACATTTCCTTGATAAATTCGTTAAAGCATTAGGGTGCGAGGTAAGTATTATACCCGATACTGAAGTGGAGACTTATACTAAGAATCCATTTGTAGCTATAATTCCCCCGCCTATACCTAAATCCGAAGTTCTAAGAGTTGTTAGAGAGGGTAAAAGGTTTCCGCCAAAATCAACAAGACATGTATTAAAGATTCAACTAAGCGATGTTAATGTACCCTTAAAAACGCTCTATGATGAATAGCTTTCCTTCCTCAACACCTTATTTAATGCCTCAACTATATGCTCTATATCCTCCTTGGTTATCATGTAGGGAGGTAGAAATCTTAGCACTGTTTCTCCTGCTTTTAACGAAATTATTTTCTCATTAAGTAATGATTTAATCGCGAACTCAGGGTTCTCGCCAATATCTATTCCAATCATTAATCCTAAACCTTTCAGTTTTTCTCTTGAAACTATCTCACTAAGTTTCTTTCTGAAGTACTCACCAGCTGCACGAGCCTTATCTGCAACATCATCTTCTAATAAAACATCTATTGACGCTGAAACAGCTGCGCACGCAACAGGATTACCACCATAGGTTGTTCCATGTTCCCCTAACTCCAAAGATTCTCCAATTTCACTAGAAGTAACTACTAAACTTACAGGAAAGCCTCCGCCAATAGCCTTACCAGCAACTAGAATGTCCGGTTCTATGTTGTAGTGTTGGTGTGCCCATGTTTTTCCTGTTCTTCCGAATCCTGTTTGTACTTCGTCGAATATTGTTACGCAGCCTACTTCGCCGCATTTTTCCCTTATTGCCTTTAGGAATTCGGGTGTGGCAACGTTTAATCCCCCTTCACCCTGAACAACCTCAACAACAACAGCAGCCACCCCCTCATCAACAAACCTCTCAACATCAAAAACACAATTAAACCTAAGAAAAACAACATCCTCTGATTCGGCAAAGAAGGGTTTCCTATATTTAGGATTCCACGTTACCATGAGTGCTCCAAGAGTTCTACCATGAAATGAGTTTTTAAATGCTATAATCTTTCTTCTACGAGTAACTTTCTTAGCTATTTTTAATGCTAGTTCGACAGCTTCGGTTCCACTGTTTTGAAAGAAAACGTTTCTTAAATTCTTTGGCAATATTTTATCAAGCATTTCTAAACATTGGTCTCTTGTATCGCTATCGTAGGCTAGGGGCGTTACAACTATTTTGTCTAATTGTTTTCTTATTTCCTCTATAACATACGGGTTTCTATGTCCTAGAAAAGCAGCTCCATGTCCTGTATGTAAATCGAGATATTTATTTCCCCTATCATCCCAAACGTATTGCATATAGCCTTTAACAATTCTTATGTTGTGTGTTGAGTAAAATCTGATTAGATTAGCTATTTCTTAGCCACCTCCACTACGTAGTTAATGATCATTTTTGAAACATCTTTATTACATACTCTTACAGTATTTTTATATTCTGTAACGCCATTCACTTCATCAACTAAATATCCTCTTTTTGGATCTTCGAAAATATCTACTCCTAAAACTCCTCCTCCAACAGCTTTAGCTGCTTTCAATGTTAATTCAACTATTTCATCGTTAAGTTTTGCGCAAACAGCTTTCCCACCTAGTGCGGTATTAGTTTTCCAGTATTGAGAAACCCTGTATATTCCTAAAGGTATCTTATCTCCTATAGCGAATATTCTAAGGTCTCTGCCGGGTTTGTTTACATATTCTTGGATATAATGAATTTTATATTGGGGATTCTGCATGTACTCTCTATGTTCAATTATCGACTCTAAAGTATCTCTATCATAAGCCTTAGCTATGAGCCTACCCCAACTACCAATTATAGGCTTAATTACAACCGGAAAGCCTATTTTCTCAGCTGCTTTAATTGCTGTATCCTTTGTAAACGCAAAAAGTGTTCGTGGTGTAGGTATATTATGGGAGATAAGTTTCATTGTAGTATAAAGTTTATTTCCTGTAACTATCAATGTATAGGTGCTATTTATAACAGGTATTCCTTTTTCTTCGTAAAAAATTGCTGAAGCAACAGCTCTACTGTGACTAACACACCTATTTATTGCAACATCTATTTCAGGAGGCTTAGAATTAGGATCTAGAAAAAACGAAGTAATATGGAGTAAAATAGGCGTATGTCCCAGCTCCCTTATAGCTCTTACGAGATCTTTCTCCTCCCACCTTATCACATCATATATTATCGCTATTTTCAACTATTCTCCCCAATCTTCTCCAATATTCTCAGCAATTCTTAATGCGAAATTGCCATTGGAATCCTTATACACTTCTAATTGAGCACCGCAGTCTTCATGCTCAATTATTTCCCCGGGAAGTACATCATCTGGTACTTCTACTTCTCCTCCACAGAGCGGACATTGAAGCTTTATGGGCATGATTACCACCTTTTGTGAAAACTTAGAGTTCGAAATTTTTAAAACATTTCCATAATGGCATAGTACGTTTTTCGTTCCTCTACGGTACTATTTTCAATAAACTTCCTAGATCATGGTTTTGAATAATAAACTTCCGTTTTACAGGCTATTACAGTCTTACATTAAGAATTATCATTGTGTTAGTGTCTCCTACCCCTCTAATGCTCCTTATTTCGTCTACAATACTGTTTAAAGCTGTTATACTATCTCCTCTAAGGATGACAAGTATATCGTAGTCTCCCGTAATTTCATATACGTGATCTACTCCATGGAGCTTAGCTATTCTTGCCGAAATATCTGGTGTTGAATGCTGTGGAAGAACCTTTACTAGGACTGCAGCTCTTATTTCATTCTCTAATGAGTACTCTATAGTGAATCTTCTTATTATTCCATATTTTATTAGCCTATTTATCCTCTTGCGAATAGCGGCTTCACTTAAGTTGAGTTCTTTGGCAATGTAAGTGTAGGGTGTTCTGGCATTTCTTTTTAGCATTTCAAGTATTTTCTTATCGGTTTCGTCAACATAGTATTTCATTTCTCTATCACCGTACCGTTTTCATTTAATGCGTAACCTAGAGGATCTTTAACAAGACCCGAGGAAATTATTGCTTTAGATGTACCAGCTTTTACAGCTTCGGCAGCCATAAGAACTTTCCTATTCATGCCTAGCCCTGTTTTCTTAAATATTTCATCGACTTCGCTTATTCTAATTTTAGGTATAACTTTTCCTTCGAGAATTACGCCTTCAACATCACTTAGCAGTATTAGCCTATCTGGTTTAAGATGTTTAGCTATTGCTGAAGCCGCTTGGTCTCCATCAACGTTTAGAAGTTCACCCTTTGTTCCATAGGCTATTGGTGCTATTACTAACAAGTAACCGTTGTTTAGAAGGGTTGTTATTAAATTAACATTTACATCGACTATTTTGCCAGTATAACCTCCGGGAATAAATCTTTTCCTTCCCCTTTCATCAACTATTATTATTCTCTCCTTCCTTTTAGCATAGAGAAGTTTTCCGTCGGCGCCTGAGAGCCCGATTGCTTTAACGTTTCTTCTGAGAAACCCACTGACTATTTCCTTGTTTATTTTTCCCGCCATTACCATTACGTAAACTTCCAATTCTTTCTCATCAGTATATCTGCTTCTAACACCGCTTGGTGAAATAACAAATTTTGGCTCAACACCTAGCTTCTTAGAATATTCTGTAACTATGTCTCCGCCTCCATGAACAAAAACTATTTCATGCTCCTTACTGTGCTTAGCTAAACTATCTAATATATTCTCTAAGTTTCTATCTAGAACTCTTCCTCCCGCTTTAACTACTAACCTCAATTTTTAAGGCCTCAAAGGCGGTATTTCTAATCCTTCTTTTTCATCAAAACCCATCATTATATTGAAGGACTGTACTGCTTGTCCTGAAGCTCCTTTCATCAGATTATCTATCGCCGCTACTGTAATTATCCTACCTACTCTTTTGTCTACAGCGAAACCTACATCAGCGTAATTGCTTCCAATAACGAATTTCGTATCCGGATATCTTGTAAGACCTCCTCTAACTATTCTTACGAAAGGCTCTTTAGCGTAAGTCTTGGCGAAAGCTTTCCAAACAATGGTTTCACTAATATTCTCGGTAATGGCCCACGTATATGCTGTTGCTAAAGCTCCTCTAACACTACTTACAGCATGAGGGCTCATTCCTACTCTAAGCTTCTTACCAGCTAAAGCTGAAAGTTCCTGTTCAACCTCAGCTACATGTCTATGTCCTTCAATACTGTAAGGCCTAATGCTATTCTCCTTTTCAGAATGTATTCTACCTGGAGCAGGTTTTGCTCCTCCCTCACTACTTCCAGCTTTAACATCGACAACTATGTGGTCTAAATCTATTAGTCTCTCCTTAACAAGAGGGATTAGAGCTAAGAGAGATGCTGTAGCATTACATCCTGGAGACGCTATTAAATTTGCGCTTCTAAGTTCATCTCTATGTAGTTCCGGCATACCATAAACTGCTTTCATAAGTAAATCAGGGTATGGATGTTCGTAACCATACCATATCTTGTAATCTTCCGAATTCTTAAGTCTGAAATCAGCACTTAAATCAACAACTTTTAAGCCTAGCTCAAGAAGTTTCGGCGCATACTTTATTGAAACACCGTGAGGAAGAGCTAAGAAAACAACGTCTGCCTTATTCGCTATTAAGTCGATGTTTATTGGTGAGAAATTGAGTTTATAGTAGCCTCTTAAGTGTGGATGAACGTAGTGAACAGGTTTTCCAGCATATTCTCTTGATGTAACGTATGTTACTTCGACATGCTTATGTGTTGTAAATATTCTTAAAAGTTCTCCTCCAGTATATCCTGAAGCACCTAAGACCGCAACTCTAACCATTCCATTACTCACCTAATATTTCTTTAGCTTTTGATATTATAGCATTTGCTACTTCAACAGTTTTTGCCGTTCCACCTAAATCTTGCGGTAAAATCCTAGCTTCCTCAATAGTGAATCTAACAGCTTCCTCAATGGCTTCATGGATTCTCTTAAGTTTTTCATCACCATGTCTTTCACTTAGCCATTTAAGCATAAGTGATGCTGCCTTAATTTCCCCTATGGGATTTGCTACCCCTTTACCAGCAACGGTAACTGCTGTTCCATGTACTGGTTCGAAAGCAGCATAGTTATCACCTATTTGTGCTGAACCGCAAAGGCCCAGTCCTCCTACAATTCCTGCTACGAGATCTGAAAGTATGTCTCCGTAAAGGTTCGGAGTAACCATTACGTCAAAAAGGTATGGTCTCTTTACAAGCTTATATGCTGCAGCATCAACTATCACTTCATCAGACTCTATGTTCGGATATTCCTTAGCTATTTCGAAAAATATGTTTCTAAAGAGACCATCGGATTCCTTTAAAATGTTCGCTTTATGAACAACTGTGACCTTCTTTCTACCATATTTTCTAGCGTATTCGAAAGCAAATCTAACTATTTTCTCAGTAGCTTTCTTAGTTATTATCCTATAGGTTACTGCTCCTTCAGGTATTTTCTCTTCAACACCAGAATATGCTCCTTCAGTATTTTCCCTAATAACAACAATATCTAGGTCTTTAAGAGAGATTCCTTTGTAACTTCTAAATGGTCTAACATTAGCGTATAAGCTAAGTTGCTTTCTTAACCACACATTTACGCTCCTATATGTTCCAGGACCTAAAGGGGTAGCTATGGGTCCCTTAATTAGAGCGTGAGCTTCTCTGATAACATCTAATGCTCCATCTTCTATGGTCTTACCGGTTTTCTCATAATACTTGAGGCCAGCATTTAACTTAATGTATTCAGCATTAAATCCCACTTCATCTAGTAGCCTTATTGTTTCCCTTACTATTTCGGGCCCTACACCGTCACCTTCAATAACAGCTATTTTGTACTTTCTTCCCATGGGAAAACACCATGTCTCCTATAATACTCTATTACGCCGCCTTCGAGAACTATCTTCATGATTTCTTTAGGATACGGTTTAAATTTGAACGTTAAATTCTTACTTAAATTCCTAACTATACCCTTCTCCAAATCAACCTCCATAAGATCTCCTTCATCTGTTTTATCATATACTTCCGGAGCTATAATTACCGGTAACCCTATGTTTATCGCATTCCTAAAGAAAATTCTAGCAAAAGACTTAGCTACAACCGCCCCTACACCTGCAAGTTTAAGAAGTCTTGGTGCGTGTTCTCTACTTGATCCGTACCCGAAGTTTTTACCTGCAACTATTATGTCCCCTTTCCTAACTTTCTTTGCAAATTCAGGGTTTAAGTCTATTAGAACGTACTGTACTAGTTCGTTTAGGTTTTGGGTTTTGAACTTATATCTTCCAGGTATTATATTGTCCGTATTAACGTTATCTCCGAATTTCCAAACACGACCTCTAATAACCATTTCTAACACGACCTACAATTAGTTTTTAGAAGAAATCTCTTGGATCAGAGAGTTTACCCTTAACCGCTGAAGCAGCTGCTGTTGCGGGCGAAACTAAATATACCTTACTTGACTTATCACCCATTCTTCCGGGGAAGTTCCTATTAGATGTAGAAACGGCAACTTCTCCCGGCCCTAAGATTCCCATATGTGCTCCAACACAGGGACCACATGTTGGCGGACCTATTACGCATCCTGCTTGTAAAAGAATGTTTGCAATTCCGGACTTCAATATTTCGCCATAAACTCTTTTCGATGCTGGTATTGCTATACACCTAACATTCGGTGCAATCTTTCTTCCCTTAAGTATTTTCGCAGCAATATAGAAATCCTCAAATCTACCGTTAGTGCACGAACCTATGAATACCTGGTTTATTTCTAAGCCTTCAACTTCGCTTATGGACTTCACATTATCTACATTCGGAGGTACTGCAACTTGAGGTTCAAGATCTGATATGTCATAATGTATTGTTTCATGGTATTCCGCATTATTATCCGGTACTACTTTCTTTAATTCACCTTTTATTCTAGGCTTAAGCCATTCAATTGTTTTTTCATCAACAGGTATTAGCCCCGCTTTAGCACCCATTTCTACAACCATGTTTGTTAGTGTCATTCTAGAGTCAATGCTTAATTCTTTAATTACTTTACCGTGAAATTCCACAGCCATATAATTCGCTCCATCACTTCCTAGGGAACCTATTATATGCAATATTATGTCCTTCCCCATAATCCATGGCTTCTTTTCTCCTTCAACAACGATTTTTAATGTTTCAGGAACTCTTAGCCAAATCTTGCCCGTAATCATTGCTATAGCAGCATCTGTGCTTCCAACACCTGTAGCGAAAGCGCCGAAAGCACCATGAGTTACAGTGTGAGAATCCGCACCTACTACAAGCATTCCTGGTTTAATATGTCCATTTTCTGGAAGTATTTGGTGGCATATGCCGTTTCCTACATCGTAAATTCTTATTCCGTGTTTCTTAGCGAAAGCTCTCATAGTTTTATGAACAATTGACATACCAACTGCTGGGCTTGGTGCTGCGTGATCTATTACGAAAACTACTTTGTCTTTATCGAATATTTTCTCTCTTTTCAGCTCTTCCCTCATAACATCTATTGCTAATAGCGCTGTTCCATCATGCGCAAAAACTAGGTCCACGTTTGCTATGATGAATTCTCCAGATGAAACATTTTTTCCCGTGGCTTGGGAAAGTATTTTCTCAGCCATTGTTTGTCCTGACATTTTCTACGAGTCCTCTTAAATGCGCTGGTAAGCGACTTCTATATTTATCGACAATTTCTGGTATATGTTTTTTAACTAACATGAGCATTTCAATATCAGTTAAGGGCATAGTCCTACCAGTCTTGAATATTTCGAGAATTTCCTTGTAAAGCTTATTGAGTCTTGGATCGTTCTTCAAATTAATCCATCCGTTAGATCCGAAAACAGACGTTAACCAATACATGATACCTGCTCTACCAGAGTACGGTGTTATAGCTACAGTGTACGGTACACCTAAAACAGCGTTTGGATCGTAGGGTAGGTAAACTTGCGGGTTCTTCATTAACCCGTCAATATGTATTCCAGCTTTAGTTCTAAAAGCATTAGCTCCAACTATTGGCTGAAACTCTGGAACATAGAACCCTATTTCTTCAAAGAACTTCTTGATTCTAGGTAGAACTTTCAAATTCATACCGTCAGTTGTACCTTTAAGTTGTACGTAAAGTAAAGCCATAGCTTCCAATGGACAATTACCTGCTCTTTCACCTATCCCTAAAAGTGTACAGTTAGATAACGATGCTCCAGCAAGCCATGCCGCCAAATGATTAGCTACAACAAGGTGGAAATCGTTATGCCCATGAAATTCTATTTGTGAACCGGGAACACCTGCATCCTCTATTAGAGCCCTTATTATCTTAGGTATGCTTCTAGGTAAAGGCGTTCTTTCAAAAGGTAAACCAATACCTAAAGTATCCGCTACCTTAATTATCACTTTCGAACCGTATTTTTCAGCTAACCTTAATATTTTTCTTACGAAAGGAACTACAAAACCGTAGATATCAGAGCGTGTAATATCTTCTAAAGACGTTCTAACCGTGAGACCTGATTTTAAAGCCTCTTCAATAACGGAGAGGAATTTTTCTTCAGCTCTCCTCCTATCTAAACGAAGCTTATAATAAATATGGTAATCAGAAACTGAAGTTAAAATAACTGCTTCATCAAATCCAGCTTCCCAAACAAGCCTTAAATCATTAAAGGTAGCCCTTATCCAAGCAATAGGTTTGGGATAACCATAACCTAAACTCTTAATTTTACGAGCAACTTCTCTATCCCTACTTGTATAGAGAAACAATTCGGAACTATAAACAACACCTTTAGGTCCACTAAGCTCATGAAGAAGCTCATAGATTTTAAGAGATTCTTCAACAGTAAATGGTCTCCAACCTTGCTGGCCATCTCTTAAAGTGGTATCTGTAATACGGATCTCATGCTCTAATGTTTCAGTACTAAATCTAGGGGGAAGATTAAAGGGAAATAGCTCTTCGAAGAGTACTGGGTTTTCACTCATCGTCATCGACACTCCATGTCCTTGGAGAATGCTGGCTTATGAAGCATACTTAAGCTTTTCGAGAAATGCAATGTACGATAAACAGTATTTTTAAGGTACGGAAAACGCACCTGTAGATGCTTTAACAGTAAGAATAATTACTCCATATGTTTTGGATTAACCTGGAATTACCGATGTGACAACAAAATATGTTACCGTAGAAACTAGAGGTATTGATATATTATCGTCAATAAACCATTGTCTTTCAGATAATGTTGCCAAAATAGCTAATAGAACCCCTATAGTACCTATTAGAATGTAACCTATTATGGTAGTTGTAATAAGCATAGCCAAACTCCCTATCCAATGCTTGCATCTCACCTTACATACCCTAGATCTCACAATACCTGTTATAGCATCGCCGACAGCCATGAAGAGCATTATTGCCGTACCCACTTCTCTAGCATGCCAAAATATTAGTGATAGTAAAGCGAAACTTGTTGTAAAATAGACTTCACCTAAATTCTTTTCAAACTGAAACCAACCCATAATATTTTGCCTTACGTGATGCACTAGAAGGAATATCGTAAGAACTATGCTATATGCAAAGAAAGCATAAGGTTCTTTAAAAACGTAAAGATACATTAATATTCCAGGTGTTGCAGATAAATGAAGGATCTTCCTATTTATCCAAGGATTGCTTAGCTTTCTAGTTCCTAAAATTGCAACACAAATAATTAAGGCTGCAGGAATGGCCACTATGAAATCGTACATGAAATCGTATAGGGAAAAATGTGGTAAAGTAAAGTTCATTTAAAACCACATGAGAGATTTAAAAACAAAGCACTTTATAAATTTTTATTTTAAAATAAGGATTTTTGCGTGAATGTTTAACCATTTAACGGTATTTTTCATTATTCATTTCAAAATACTAATACGATCTCATTTTACGGTAATAAGTCATGGTTAAGATTATACATTAATAAACAACTTTTTATAAATCTTTACCCTTTAGAAGGACTGTGGATTCTGAAGCAAAGTGAGGTGTTTGTACCTATATGTCTCTTCGTGTGGCCAATAATGTATTAGAGCTAATAGGCAATACACCAATAGTTAGATTAGCAAAAATAGACAAAGATTACCCATTCGAAATATGGGCGAAATGCGAATTCATGAATCCCACTGGTAGTGTTAAGGATAGAATGGCTTACTACATAATTAAAGAAGCTGAAAAACAGGGTAAGTTAAAACCTGGAATGACAATTTTAGTACCGACAACAGGAAATACGGGAATAGCTTTTGCAGGACTAGGAGCATACTTAGGGTACAGGATAGTGATTGTAATGCCTGTGGAAATGAGTTATGAAAGAAAACTTCTCGATATGCTTTACGGGGCGGAATTAATCTATACTCCGGGAGGAGAAAGCGATGCTATGGGAGCTTTAGAATACGCTAGAAAATTAGCTAAGGAAAACCCGGATAAGTATTTCGTAGCAGAACAATGGGATGATGAAGCAAACGTTAAAGGACACTATGAAACAACAGGTAAGGAAATAATAGAGCAACTTGATCCAAAAGAAATAAGGTTGTTTACAGCAGGTATCGGTACTGGAGGAACACTTGTAGGCGTAGGTAAAAGGCTTAAAGAGGCAAATCCAAACATTAAAGTTGTAGCTATGGAACCTGCAGAATGCCCAACAGCAGCATACTGGTTCTGGAAGAAGGGGAAAGCCTGGGGAAGACATGAAATAGAAGGCATAGGAGACGGTTTCGTCCCAGTAATAATAAGAAATCACATAGACGTAATAGACGACTTCGTTCTCGTAAGTAGTGATGAAGCTGTAGAAATGGCGAGGAAAATAGCTAGACTAGAAGGATTGGCCATAGGAATATCTTCCGGGGCAAACGTTGTAGCAGCAATTAAAGCAGCCGAAAAATTCAATATAAAAGACGGTAAAGTAGTAACAGTGCTACCAGACTATGCTGCAAGATATTTCAGCACAAGACTCTTCCTCAAGAGAAGACTTACACCAGAAGAACATAGGAAAATGCTTGAACTTGCACGTACAGATTAAACAAACATTTTTCTCCTTTCTACAATAGTAAACTACAAATAAGTTGTACCTTCATTTCTTAGAAATAATCATTTATAAGGCATTATATGTTCTAATTTCATTTGTGAAGTGAAGCCATGGTTAAAAACCTTAAAATATACGTTGTTGTAGACAATGAAGGATACCCTGGATTTCTAAATGTCTGGGGATTAAGTATTTACTTAGTCACGGAGTATTGGAAAGCTCTTTTCGATGCCGATACGAATCCATTAGTCCTCCAATATAACCTAGAAAGGCTAGGATTAAAACTTGAGGATCTCGACTTTGCTGTTTTAAGTCATCATCATAGAGACCATTACGGTGGATTTACATTAGTGGGTCTTAAAAAACCTTATCTTAAAGTCTTCACGCCGCCTGGAGGAGAGTATCTTAAAAGAGCAGGGCTTAGACCTATTATGATTAGAGAAACGGAAAGAGTGGCTCATGACGCTTACGTAATAAGTCCTTTGAAAGCTTGGGAGAACTTTTACGAGATATCATTAGCGGTTAAGGTTGATGATAATGGATTAGTGCTTTTTGTAGGATGCTCTCATCCAGGAGTGGTGAATATTGCTAGAAAGGCGCTTAAAGAACTTATGATGGAAAAACTATTCCTAATTATAGGGGGTTTTCATGGGCCACCGCCTTACGTTATAGATGAGTTAGCTAAGTTCACAGATAAAATATGTCCAGCACACTGCAGTGGATCAGAAATTAAAGAGTATGTTCAGTCAAAATATCCTGAAAAATATTGTAAGGTTAGAACTGGAAAAGTAATAGACGTTAGAAGCTTATCTTAACTATTTCACCTATGTCATCCTTAGGCCTATAGCCCGGAGTTTTATTTAATATTTCTACGATTTCTTTTGAACGTAAATATTCTATGAATTCTTTAACAGGTTCTTTATTTAAGGCATCCAGAGATATTAGGAAATCATATTCTTCCTCCTTTAAAGGTATAAATTCGAGTCCATAAATTTCAGCAATAAACCTTAAACCCACACCTACATCAGCTCTACCATGTTTTACAGCTGAAGCAACAGCAAAGTGTGTTTTTGCTTCAATCCAGTAGCCATTAATTTTCCCTTTAATATCTTCAGCGCTTACTCCTCTCTTTTCAGCTACTTTACTAATTAAAATATCTATAAGAACTCTTGTTCCAGAACCCTTATTCCTATTTATGAACCTAACATCCTTGTCTATGATGTCTTCGAAGCCTCTAATTCCATGAGGATTATCTTTAGGGATTATTATTCCTTGTTCTCTAAAGTACCCCTTGACTAATATGGCATTTTTAACGTTGTACTTTCTAATAAACGGGATGTTGTATTGGGCCGTTTCTGGGTCAAGTAGGTGTAGTCCGGCAATATCCGCTTCACCCCTCTTTATCGCTAAAAGCCCTCCTAAAGACCCTATGTTCAGCATTCTAACGGAGAACTTATTTCTTAACTTATCGATAACTTCCTCAAGAACTGGACAGTGGCTGCCGATAACTTCAAGGTCCGAACCGTAATTTTCAGAAAATAGATAAACATTTACTTCACTATTTTCCTCTAGGAAACTCATATTTTCAGGAACTATTATGAAACCATCGCTCCTTGTAAGCCTAGCTATGCTTCCGCTATCACCACCTACAGGAAACGCTATCAGTTTCCCTTTACGTATTAAGGCTACAGGAATAAATGTTCTCCTACCTTTTTCACCGAAAACCCTTAATGGTAATACTGCTTTAACTACATGTGGTCTCGTGGTCTTAAGTCCTGCAAGTTTCCTAATTACTGGTTTAACTAAGAGAATGTAATTCATAAGGCATGAAACAGGATATCCTGGGAGACCGAAAACTATTTTCCCGTTAACAATAGCTATTATCGTTGGTTTTCCGGGTTTAATTTTTAGCCCATGAACTATTACCCCTGGCGAACCGAGTTCGTCTAGTACACGGTACATTAAATCTCCTAGACCAGCAGATGTGCTTCCTGAAGTAATTATGACGTCAAAGTTTTCAATAGCGAAAGCTAATATCTTTCTTATTTCCTCATAAGAATCAGGAATTATCCCTAAAAGCCTAGGGCTACCTCCATCTTCTAGCACTAAAGAGTAGAGCGTGTAAGAATTAACATCATATATTTTACCGTATGGAAGCGGAGCTCCAGGTTTTACAAGTTCGTTTCCTGTACTAATTATAGCAACTTTTGGTTTTTTGTAAACAGGGACTTTATCAATACCTGTAGCGGCTAATGCACCTATAATTTGAGGTGTAATTATCGTGCCCTTGTACGCTATAATCTCACCTATCATAACATCCGTAGCTGTTTGTGAAACATTCCCTCCGGGAGGAACAGGTTTAAACACTTCAACTATGTTCTCACCTATTTTACGAGTAAACTCAACCATTACAACGGCATCGGCTCCTGGAGGAATTGGTGCTCCCGTAGCTACTTCAACAGCTTCACCTTGACTTACATTTACATTAGGTATTTCGCCTGCTTCAACCCTTCCTATAACTTTCATTTTTACAGGAGCGTTTTCTCTAGCTCCAGCAACATCAACGCTCCTTACGGCATATCCGTCGACTGTTGATCTATCGAAAGGAGGAGAATTAACTTTAGCAACAATGTCTTCAGCTAAAACTCTCCCTAAAGCTTCCTCTAAACTTACCTCTTCGGTACCAAGCGGTTTAAGTTTAATGTATTCGGATAGTTTCTCCAATGCTTCTTCAGGCGTGACAAGTTTATGAAATATTTTCCTTCTAACCACCATAATGATCTAAACCTCCTCAACTATGGGTTTTGTCAAAATAACTTCAACAATATCTCCTTCATCAAATCCTTCAAGTTCCTCGGGAACAACGAGTATTCCGTTTCCTACAATTAATGTTGAAAGTATTCCGGAACCTGTTGTTACTAGTGGTTCAACTAGGACTTCATCATTTCTCTTAAAGACCTTTACTCTTATAAAACCTCTGATCCCCGGCTCTACATAGACCCTTCTAACCAACTTACCTTTAACCTTGGGCTTAGGTGGTGTACGGCAACCAAATATTCTATAATATATTGGTTCGAATATAGCCAATAATTCTGTAAACGTTGCTACAGGATATCCTGAAAGCATAAACACAGGTTTCCCTTTAACCACCGCAACAGCCATAGGTTTTCCTGGCTTTATTGCTATACCATGTATGAAAACTTCTGGATTAAGCGTTTTTACAGCTTCAACAGTAAAGTCTTTAAGACCTACACTAGTACCCCCGGTCGTAAATACGATATCTACTTTCGAAAGATAATGTAGAATTCTATCCCTAATAGCCTCCAAATTGTCAGGTAATATTTCAGCGTAGGGAACGTTAACCCCTAATTCTTCCAGATAAGCTTTTACAAGATACATTGTCGAAGAAACTATTTTACCAGGTTCTAAACTATGACCTAAAGGTATAAGTTCATCACCAATCCCTAAAACTACTGCTTTAAGTTTCCTATAAACCTTAATTTTAGCAATATTTAGCGTTGCGAGAACACCTATGTGCCATGGTCTAATAATTTCTCCTTTCCTAATAATCACTTGGTTCTTCTTTACATCTTCACCCTTAAGAGAAACGTTATCCCATTTAGCAACGGGCCTTAGAACTTCAACTTCTTTTTCAGAAATTCTCCTAGTATATTCAACCATAACGACAGCGTCAGCACCTAAAGGTAGCGGTGCACCAGTAGTTACTTCTACACATTCACCATGATCTATTCTGTATTTTTCCGGAGAATCACTTGTATGCATGAAACCTTTAACTTTAAGAACTATGGGGTTCATAAGCGAAGCACTACTTACATCCTCAGCTTTGACAGCGAAACCGTCAACAGCACTCCTATTGTAAGGTGGAAAATCTCTAGGCGCTACAATATCGGTTGCCGAAACATACCCTAAAGACTCTACCGTATTTCTTTCTAAAACGTTCGGAACTATGCGGAGAGCTGAAGAAACTTTAGATATAACCTCATTAGGGTTTGAAAGAGTCTTTAGGAATTTGTATTTAAACTTCACTATCTTTCCCTTGAAATACTTCTTAGAATGGTTAGAAAGAAAACTTAAGTATATAAGTGTTAATATCGAAACGAACTGGGGGGATTGATAAAGAAAGGGTTTTAAAAGTTTTAGCTAAGTTTAGGTGCTTCGACAACTTCAACTGTTTTTCTGCCGGTAGACCATGCAATAGCTTCTAAAATTATCAGTAAAGCTATTGTTCCTACGTGAGCCCCTATGTCCTGAGGTACTTCAACAGCTTTGGATTCCGGAAACACTGGTGCTTCAGCATATCCTAACGAAATTATTGCTGCAGCCAATAGGAAGACTATTACCAGCCATAGTATAAAGGTAGCGTCTCTCTCTTTACCTTTTACCTCATACTTTACTGACAAAAATCTTCACCAATAATATATGCTCCTAAACTAAATATATAAATTTTAACCAACAACACTCTTGAAGATAGAAAAATTTTTTTATTTCAAAATAGTACAATAATAACGGAATTTATCGCCTTAAGGTTGGGGTATTGTCATGCAGCTAGACATAATATGGTTAATAAACTACATTGACGGAATTGTCTGGGGCCTTCCAATGATTATACTGCTGGTGTCGACCGGTGTTACGCTAAGCATTCTCGGCGGCTTCTTCCAAATTAGAAAGTTCCCACTAGCCATCAAAACAATGATGTGGAAGGGTAAGAAGGGAGCCGGAGAAGTTCATCCCTTCAAGATTTGGGCTGCTGTCATGGGCGCAACTATAGGTGTAGGTAACATTGCCGGTGCTTCAACAGCTGTACACCTAGGTGGTCCCGGCGCGGTCTTCTGGATGTGGGTCTGTGCACTTCTAGGTATGGCGACAAAGTCTGCTGAAGTAACGTTAGGTATGTGGTCTAGAAGGGTTCTCCCAGACGGAAGAATTGAGGGAGGTACACCATACTACGTTAGAAGAGTACCCGTTATTGGCCCTGTATTAGCAGTGTTATTCTCATTATTCGCATTCATTGCAGCCTTCGGTATAGGTAACATGGTGCAAGCTAACAACGTAGCTCTTGGCGCAGAGTACGTAGCTAAAGCTTTCGGAGTGGAAACTCCTGAAGGAATATTCCAGGTTAGACTTGCAGTAGGTATTATAATGTTAATCGCTACCGCGCTAGTTGTCCTAGGAGGTATCAGAAGAATTGCTGAAGTCGCTAACTACATGATACCTTTCATGTCAGCATGGTACATAATATTCGGCTTAGGAATATGGATAATGTTCGGTCACAACCTCGGAGACACTATAGCAAAGATATTTACATACGCTTTCTCACCAATGGCTGCTGCAGGAGGTTTAGCGGGATGGAGCGTTTACAACGCTATTAGATACGGTTTCGCAAGAGGACTATTCTCCAACGAAGCCGGTCTAGGTAGCGCACCAAACGCTTACGCATTCGCTGAATCAGACCATCCAGGAAGGCAAGGATTCTACGGTATATTCGAAGTATTCATGGATACGATAGTCATATGTACCATAACCGTAATCTCAGACATAACAACACAAGCCTACATCGAAAGACCGGATCTCTCAGGAGCAGCCTTAGCTATGGAAGCATTCTTCAGAGCCTATGGCTTCTGGGCGCCGGTACTTTTAGGTGTAGCACTGGGTCTCTTCGCTTACACCACCGTACTAACATGGGAGTGGTATGGTGAAGTTAACTGGAGATACTTCTGGGTAGTAACGTTAAAGCTACCTGAGAAACCAATGATATGGATTTGGAGAGTCCTCTGGGTAATACCAATAGTTCCCGCAGCAGTTGCTGGAGCACTATTCGAAACATTCTGGACGTTCTCGGACATGACCAATGGTCTCATGGCAATACCGAACTTAATCGCAATAGTATACTTCGCACCAGTAGCCCTTAGACTACTCAAAGACTTCTACAGCAGACACGTATATGAAACAGGAGAAGTAAGCGGAGGAGCGGCTCCAGCAACAGAAGCGGTTAAGGAGTTTGTCAAGGACTTCATTAGGGCAATGTATACACCAACATATAAGCTAATGACTGAGAAACGCGCATAAAATGATGAAGAGCTCATATAAACTTTTTCTTTTAAATTCCCGTTTTGTTTTCTAGATTAGTAACACTTAATAACGCCTTTTATACATGCTGGCGGAACATACTTAGTAGTTCTAATACTCTTCGATGCAATATAGATTTTAACTCCTTCATTTCTTAAACATTCAGCATCAACAATTAAGACTACAGCATTTCTACCATGCCTCTTAGCAACTTCACATGCGTCTTCGAAATTTAGCGTTAAATGAACATATTTTCTCTTCATGGGTTTAATTCCTTCTTTAAAAATTCGCTTTAAATTCTCATAGAGTGTACCGTGGTAGAGTGTCTTGACGTTTAAGTCTTCAGCGTATTTTATGTCGATATTTAATGCGACACTATGTCCGTAGCGAGCTCTAATTTTATTGTCTCTTATTTCAAATCTCCCCTTAGGGTCGAGAACAGCTAAAGCTACTATATGCTCTTTAGTAACCCATTGATAATTCTCTCTATGGCGCCAATAATTCCTTATACTGAAAACTAATTCGTCAAAACTAACCCAACCTTCAGAATCCATTTTAACATGTATGTATTCAGGTGAATGTCGTAAAATGAAAGAAAGAGGCTTACTTAACTTAGTACGCCTATGTGAGCTGTTTTAGGTTTTATGACTTTTTATAACATTCGTTGTACTTCTATTTAATCTTCAGTTATTATTATAGCGTGAACTTTCTTTCTATGAAGCTTCTTTAGTTTTTCCCTATCCTCTTTGACGGGATATAGTATGTACACGTTTCCTCTATACTTAATTATACTTCCATGAATAATAACTATTTCAACCATAGAGACATCCAAGCATATATAATAGGATAAAGTTTATAAATTTTCCTAACATGAATCAATATTGGTGAACACTCCGATGAAGGTTGTTGAGACCCTTAAGGTCATGGGTCTTCCTGAGGAGAGTAATGAACTTTTAAAGTTCCTTAAAGCTTTCCGTGATTACACACAGTATATTATAGACCAAATATGGAATGAGAAGAACCTTCCTTCAGTCAAAACACTACATAGAAGATTCTACCATGAACTGAGGAGCAAAGGGTTTAGAGCACATCACGTAAAGCAAATATATTACCATGCTAGGTGTGTTGTCAAAGCAGTTAAAAGAGTAAAAGGTAACAAACCAGTATCGAGGAAGCTAACAGCTAGAATAGACAAATACGATTACAAGTTAGACTTAGAGAATCAAGAGTTAATAGTTAAGGTTCTAGGTGGGAGAGAGGTTAAGGTAAAGCTAGTAGCACCAAAAGAGAGGTTCATAAAGTACAAGAACTGGGATAATTACGAATTGGTAATAAAGTATGATGGTTCAAGATTTTGGATATGTATAGAGTTTAGAAGAAAAGTTGAGTACTATAATGCAAGAAGTGTTCTTGCTATTGATGTAAACTTTGATAACGTTACTATATTCATTAAGAATAGCAAGAGAGTAATCAAGATTAAGAGATTTAGTTTTCCTTTAAGAAAGGCTTTAACTCATAGGATTTGGATTGAGAGAATACAGAAACGTTATCCAAGGCAATGGAAATATATCAAAGGAATTAGAGAAGCTATTAGAAAACATGGTAGAAAGATAAGAAATACAATCAACGACTCATGTCATAAGATAGCAGAGAAGATAACGAATACTGCATTAAAGCATGGAAGTTTAATTGTTGTTGAGAACCTTAAAAACCTGAGAATTAATAACAAGAGGAGCACTAGGTTTAATAAGAAGCTCACATTATGGGCTTATCATAAACTATTATCCTATATAGAGTACGAGTATATGGAAAAAGGAATACCACTAGTAAAGGTTAACCCAAGGAGAACCTCTAAGCTTTGTCCAAAATGTAACGGTAAACTAGCATCTATTAAAGGCAGAATCCTAAAATGTAATAATTGTGGCTTCATAGGAGATAGAGACGTTATTGCATGCCTTAATTTAATCTCAAGATGTGGGGTGCTTGGGGTCACCCTGAACGCTCCCGACCAGATGCAAACCCAAGAAGGGATGAAGGAGAACAAAAATGAAGGGATGGTACCTATCATAAAATGTCATAAAACCTAAACCCCTATGCGAATCTAAGATTAAGATTGCTTTTCTACCGCAGTGAATAGGTTTTTCAATGTATTTACCGCATACACTACACTTATAAATGTCGTTTAAAGTCAACGGGATTCTAGCACCCCAAATCTAGAGGCTCAAATAAATGATGCTGTAATTTCTCTGTAAAATCTTCTTAATAGGAATAAATAATAAACTTACGATAATTCATGAAATAAACTCATTACGTTATGGCAGTTGATTACGGAAAAATTTATTATAGTCTCAAAAACTATTTGGTGGTGGTGAAGGAAAGCTATGAAAATCGCTAAAGCCGTTTCGAAAACGGTAGCAATAGCTTTAGCTGTAATACTCATAGTAGCTATAGTCGCTGGCACATACTTTGCAATGAAACCTACACCTACAGAAACCTCTCCGACAACTGTAAAGAACCAAATAGTGATAGGGGTTACCGATAAAGTTTCGGATTTAGATCCTTCAAACGCCTACGACTTCTTTACATGGGAAGTACTGCAGAACACTATGGAGGGGCTAATGAGGTATAAGCCGGGAACAACTGAGTTAACATATGGTATAGCGGAGTCTTATGAGGTTAAGGAGAATGGTAAAGTATACATTTTCCATTTAAGGAAGAATCTTAAGTTTGCTGATGGAACGCCATGTACAGCACATGATGTTGTTAGATCAATTAAGAGAGTTATGGAGATAAACGGCGATCCAGCATGGCTAGTTACCGAATTTGTAGAAGATGTTGAAGCACTAAATGATTACACAGTAAAGTTTACGCTGAAAAAGCCAGTATCATACTTCCTAGCACTAGTTGCTACACCACCATACTTCCCAGTACACCCAGCGTATAAACCTGATGAGATAGATAGCGATCAAACAGCAGGCGGTGTTGGCCCATATAGAATTGTTAAGTGGGTTAGAGATCAAGAATTAGTTTTAGAAGCAAACCCATACTACCACGGTGAAAAGCCGAAGATCGAAACAATAATTATAAGGTTCTATAAGGATGCCACAACATTAAGGCTAGCGCTTGAAAGAGGAGAAATAGATATCGCATGGAGAACCCTTAACCCAGCCGATATAGAAAGCCTAAAGAAGAATCCGAACTTCCAAGTAATAGAGGTTCCGGGAGCTGCCATAAGATACATCATAATTAACGTTAAAATGCCTGGAACAGACAATAAACTCGTTAGACAAGCTTTAGCGGCCGCAGTAGATAGGGCAGATATTTCGCAAAGAGTATACCTAGGAACATGGACACCGCTTTACAGCTTAATACCTGAAGGTATGTGGAGTTACAAACCAGTTTTCAAGGAGAAATATGGTGAAAGAGCAAATCTAGAGTTAGCCAAGAGTCTACTTAAGGAAGCAGGTTATAGTGAAGATAATCCGTTAGAAATAGAATTATGGTATACTCCGACACACTATGGTGATACGGAAAAGGACTTAGCAGCAGTACTTAAAGAACAATTCGAAGCAACAGGAATGATTAAAGTAACAGTAAAAAGTGCTGAATGGTCACAATACCTTGACTTCGCAAGAAAAGGAGCAATGCAACTATCACTGTTCGGGTGGTATCCAGACTACATAGATCCCGACGATTACACAACGCCATTCCTCCACAGCAAAGCGAACAAATGGACAGGTTCGGGATACGCTAATCCAAAAGTTGACGAATTACTCGACGAAGCAGCTACTAAGCTAACTCTTGAAGAGAGAACACAATATTATGAGCAAGTACAGGAGATATTAGCAGATGAAGTACCGATTATACCGCTAGTTCAGGGCAAACTCTTCGTAGTAGCTAAGAAGAACGTTGGAGGAATAGTACTGGATCCAACAATGCTGTTTAGATACTGGCTACTATACTGGAAAGAATAAACAAAACAAAATTAATTTAAACCATTTTTACCTCATCTATAATGTTCTCTGGAAAACTATATAACTTACAGTACATTCCAATTCAAGGTAAAGGTAGATTGTAAATGGCGTCTCTAAGAACATATGTCATAGTGAGAACCTTAATGACAATACCTATTGTTCTTATTTTACTTACGCTTGTCTTTATAATTCTACGTGTTATGCCGGGAGACCCCATAACCTCAATGGTAGGTATGAAAGCTCCTCCTGAATATATTGAAATGCTTAAGGAGAAAGCAGGGCTAAATAAGCCGCTAATAATTCAATATTTCGACTACCTCTTCGGAATTTTAAGAGGAGACTTTGGAAGATCACTTATTTGGGGTGAACGCCCCGTTCTATATGAAATATTTGATCACTTACCTGCAACAATAGAGTTAACAATGTTTGGTTTTACAGTAAGCATTATCATAGGGTTAATTACTGGCACAATTGCTGGAGTGAAGAGTGGAACAAAAACAGATAATGCTCTTAGAATATATAGCATACTCGCTTACGCTACGTTTATACCATGGCTTGGAATGATGTTTCAACTTATTTTCGGTGTTTACTTCAAACTCCTCCCGGTTAGTGGTAGAATAGAGCCGTCTCTTACGATAGATTGGAAACCTGTAACGGGGCTTTACGTTTTAGACGGAATACTTACAGGAAGGCTGGACATAACTATTGACGCCTTAAAACACTTAATACTACCATCTCTCACACTAGGTATTGTTCTTTCCGGAGCATACACTAGACTTGTAAGAGCAAATATAATAGAGGTTCTAGGTCAGGACTTCGTAAGGGCAGCTAAAGCTAGAGGTCTTAGCGAAATAAGGGTTCTTAGGCATGTGCTTAAAAACGCATTCATACCCGTATTAACAATGATGGGACTGCAGTTCGCAATACTTCTAACGGGAGCTGTACTTACAGAAACAACGTTTTCATGGCCAGGTATGGGAACATTTCTGCTTGAAAGAATAAAGTATGTTGATTACACAACTATTCAGGGAACGATTGTTTTCTTTGCCCTATTCGTCTCTATAGTTAATTTAGTTGTCGACGTACTTTATGCACTAATAGACCCTAGAATAAGATACTGAGGAGTTGCCAAATGAACATAGTTAATGTTGTTATGGAAAAACTTAAAGCGTTGGGTTTACTAAGGAATTCGAATGCACTATTTAAGGCTGGAATCATAATAGTGGCTAGCATTATAGTTCTTTCGGCAATAGCTCCATTATTAACACCTTATAGTCCCATAGTTGGTACAGGTGACGAATTAGCACCACCATCACTCAAACACCCCATGGGAACTAACAATTTAGGCTACGACATGTTTTCAAGAGTACTATATGGTGCTCGAACAGTTCTCACTGTAGTTATTTCTGCAACACTTCTCTCAATGGCCATAGGTGTGCCTTTAGGTCTAATATCAGGCTACTATGGAGGTAAAGTAGATAGAGCATTATCTATTGTAATGGATAGCATGTATGCTTTTCCAAGCCTAATATTAGCATTAGCTATAGCCGCAGTATTGGGGGCAAGCTTAGTTAACGCAATAATAGCTATAGCCGTGGTTTACATACCAACATACTTTAGAATGGTTCGTGGACAAACGCTTTCAATAAAATCTCTACTGTACGTTGAAGCTGCAAGAGCTTTAGGAGCTTCCGACTCAAGAATAATAGTGAGATATGTTTTCCCAAACCTTCTACCTACTGTTCTCGTAGTTTTTTCCATGAACATAGCTGACGCAATACTTACGGAAGCAGGACTAAGCTTTCTAGGCTTTAGCGTTCCACCACCAACACCCGATTGGGGTGCTGACCTTAGAGCCGGACACACATTCATGCTTGCTGGTTACTGGTGGCTCGTAGTATTCCCCGGATTTATGATCATGCTTTTGGCCACGGGATTCGCACTAATAGGTGAAGGTCTAAGTGACATTCTAAATCCTAGAAGGGAGGTTGTAGGCTAAAATGGCACTTCTCGAAATAAGCAATTTGAGAGTTTACTATCATATAAGAAGAGGGGTTGTGAAAGCTGTAGACAATGTATCTTTAAGTATTAATAAGGGAGAAATGGTTGGGCTTGTAGGTGAAAGTGGAAGCGGAAAATCCACACTAGGCCTTTCCATAATAAGAGTTCTACCACCACAAGCAAAAATCATTAGCGGATCCGTGGTTTTCAATGGAACAGATCTTCTCAAGCTAAGTGAAAAAGAAATGAGAAAAATTAGAGGTAGAGAAATAAGTATGGTATTTCAGGATCCACTGACAAGTCTTGACCCGCTTCAGAAAATAGGTGACCAAATAGTAGAAACAATACTTGAACATGAACCTAACATTAGTAAGCAAGAGGCATATGGTATGGCTAAGAAGGCTCTTCAAGAAGTTGGTATACCGTCGGATAGAATAGATAGTTACCCTCACCAACTATCTGGAGGTCAAAGGCAAAGAATAATGATAGCGTTAGCTACAGTTTTAAAACCAAAGCTTATAATAGCTGATGAGCCAACAACAGCTCTTGACGTTATAGTTCAAGACCGAATAATGGAGCTTCTAGCGACTCTAAAGAAGGAATATGGAATGTCAATACTCTTCATAACACATGATTTAGCATTAGCTGCTGAGAGATCAGACAGGATAGCTGTAATGTATGCGGGACATCTTTATGAATATGGTAGCTCAAGCGACATAGTAAATAAGCCTCTACATCCATATACTAAAGGTCTTATAGAAAGCATACCCGATGTATTCATGAGAAAAGAGATTAAGGAAATTCCGGGGCAACCGCCTGACTTAACTAAGCCTCCCTCTGGGTGTAGATTTCATCCGAGATGCCCCTATAGGATGCCTAGATGTAGCAAGGAGGAACCCCCAACATTACAGGTTAATGGTAGGCTTGTAAAATGTTGGCTTTACAGTTAATCGTGAGGGCTTGATGAAGTATGGTTCTACTTTCCGTATCAAATCTTAAAAAATATTTTCCATTACAGAAGAGTTTCATAGAGCAGATAATTAGCAGAAGAAAACAGTATGTAAAAGCTGTAGACGGAATATCCTTTATTATAAGGGAAGGTGAAGTCTTCTCTCTTGTTGGAGAATCCGGATGCGGGAAAACAACTACGGGAAGGCTTATTGTAAGACTTGAAACTCCCGATTCAGGTAAAATAGTATTTGATGGTAAAGATATAACCTTTGCCAAGGAGAAAGAGTTAAGGCCTCTTAGAAGAAAGATGCAAATAATTTTCCAAGACCCTTATGCTTCACTTAACCCCAGAATGACTATTGGTAATGCTATAGCCGAACCCCTAATAATACATGGCATAGCTGACAAAAAGGAAGCTAAAGAGGAAGCCTTAGGGATGCTTAAGAGTGTCGGACTAACTCCTCCTGAGCTTTTCTATAAGGCCTATCCTCACCAATTATCTGGAGGTCAAAGGCAAAGAGTAGTTATAGCTAGAGCAATGATTCTAAAACCTAAATTTATTGTAGCGGATGAGCCTGTTTCAATGATTGATGTTTCCCTTCGTGCTTCAATACTTAAGCTTCTCATGAAGTTCAAGAAGGACTTTAACTTAACAATGCTTTTCATAACGCATGACTTAGCTGTTGCAAGACTTATCTCCGATATAGTAGCAGTAATGTATCTCGGAAAGATAGTTGAAATTGCACCAGTGAACGAACTCGTCGAAAATCCCTTACATCCATATACTAAGGCATTACTTTCCTCGGTACCTACAATAATGCCTCAAATGAAGAGAGAAAAAATAATCCTTAAAGGCGATGTACCAAACCCCATAAATCCTCCCCCCGGATGTAAACTACATCCAAGATGCCCCCTAGCATTTGAGCGCTGTAGCCGGGAGGAACCTAAGCTAAAATATGTTGGGAACAACCACTACGTAGCGTGCCATTTACTTTGAACGTTTAAGGAAAAACTTCTTAGTAATAATTAATCCGAGAAAAGTAACCATTAATCCTAAAACACTTCCCTCAAGACCAAATTCTCCTCCGGTAACTACATCGTTAGGTACATTATAGTTTAGTTTGAAAATAGAATGTTCGTATTCATGGCCGCTCACAGGGAAGCCCAGTATTACTTGCGCATAATTCCAAAAAGCATGGTATAATACTGGGTAAACTATGTTCCCCCCATAAACTACCATTACCGATAATAATATGCTTGCAAGAAATAGCTGAATAAATGAAATAACATTGTAGCCGGGATTTGAGATATGCAGGAGGGAGAAGAGGAGAGAAACAATAAGTATCGATGCTCTCATACCTAACGACTCAGAAAGCTTAAATAGAAGATACCCTCGAAAAACAGCTTCTTCACCAAGAGATGAAATAAAGATTATTACGAAATACGTTATCAAACTTGCTACGTAAAAATCACTAACCACATAAACCTCGTATATTCTTAAACACATACCTGAGGTTAATGCAAGAAATATAAGAACGAATCCTAAAAATGCTGAAAAAGTAGCATACGGAACTTTTATTGATAATGAAAAACCGTATTCTCCAAACTTTCTTCCCTCAATTTTTATGAAGATGTATATTACAATTAGCCAATAAGGAACTAAATATGCTTCATAAACTTCCTCTAAGCCTATTATTTTCAAAACATATACTATTAATGCTGAACCTAGGAACGTTACGATAAAGAAGAGTAAGGAAATTATGACATTTTCGTCCTTATTCACGTAACACTCCCTTTCATCGTTTGAAAATGTTCCTTAGCTCACTATACCTCTTTAGATAATACCTGCCTTTATTTGTAGCTCTAAATAAACCCTTAACTCTCTTATCACCATCTATTCTTTCTTTAATAACCATTTCTTTCTTCATTAACTCTCTAAGATACTTATTAAGCCATGGGGTATTTGTTTTCAAAACGTATAGAAGCTTTGTTTTAGTAATTCCATTTAGCGAAGCTGAAATTATTTTAGCATAGATTTCATACTTAGAAATTTGAAGTCCAAGCTCCTTTACAACGAGGCTTCCGTGTTTGTATGTGAAACCGTATTTTTCTACATCAGGAATTTTCTCAAAGTTACTACTATTAACTATGTCATTTAAGCTATTATAAGCTTTTAAAACCTTAGCACCATATTTCGTTATGTAATATCTTTTTTTACGATTTACTAAAATTTCCTTGATGAGTTTTCTCTTTACCATGAAGTTAATGTACCTCTGAACTTGCCTATAGTTCAAATTTGATACTCTAAGTATTTGGGAAACAGTTGCTCCTGATGAACATGTTTTAAGAACATCCATTATAATTTCTAAACTGCTCCTTCGGCAACCTTTATAAGATGTCATGTTTTAACAGAACCGTTGCTTTGGGGTGAACTAACTGTTACGGTAATATTTAGAAGTTTCTACATAGCATTATTGTTCCATATGAGAGAAAACTTATTTTTAGTTTAGCCTTAATAATAGAACCAAATGAAGGTTTATTTGTCGCGCAAAAATTTACTGTTAATAGGTTATCGAAGGTGTTATTTAAAAAACTCGTTACAAGCCATGTAGGTAGTTTTCCTTTAACACATAGTTGGGATAACGTTAGGAAGGTATTTAAAGATCTTATCGATTTAGGTATTGATATCCCACCATATCCTCAAATGAGAAGCTTTATAGAAATATATCTTGAACCATTAGTTAAAGCTGGAATAATTTCCTTGAAGGGTTCAAGATACTTTGCTTACGAAAAAGTTCTTCGTGACATAAAGCCTCCTACTGCTGAAATTCCTGAGGCAAAGATTGTGTCGGAGATCTCAGAGAAAATCGGGTTTAATGGGGTTCTTAGAGCACCTATAACTGGACCATTCACTTTATCTTCAAGAATATATCTTTCTGAAAGTGCAAGTCTTACGGCAACAGCTATGGCTAAAAAGGATCTTGTACTAAACTTTTTCGCAGAGTATGTTAGGTCTTTTGTGAAGCAAATGGTTAATTTAGGTTATAAATTCATTGTTATAGACGAACCTATGCTTGCGAACATTATTGGACGAAGAATAATATTGTACGGATATAGAACTGAAGACATAGTAGAAGTTTATTCAAGAGTTCTTAAACCAGCGAAGCTTAAAGGTATAATTAGGGGAACACATGTTTGCGGAAAGCTTCCCAAGAGGCTTCCGGAAATACTTGCCGAAGCGGATGTTTTAAACGTTTTAAACCATGAGTTTAAGGACTCCCCAGAGAACCTTGAAGTTTTCACCAAAGACCTACTTGAAAAACACGATAAAATACTCAGCCCAGGAATAGTTAGCTCCAAGAAGCTTAGAGTTGAAAGTTTCGAGGAAACATACTCGCTACTGTCAAGAATTCTTAATAAGTTTGGGGAAAGAGTAAATATTATTTCAGCAGATTGCGGTTTCGGCGCTCTTAGAACAGGAGAAGTTATAGAGGAGGAAGCTTACGAAATAGCTAAGAAAAAACTTGAGTTAATAGTTAAAGTTGTTAGAAAAGCTAATGAGGAGTTTAAAGAGTAAAATGGTAAAGGTAATTATTAAACCTCAAAATGTATCAGTAGATGTTAGTAAAGGAACATTGCTAATTGAGGCTATAAGAAAAGCCATTCCATGGTTTCCATCTCCATGCGGAGGTTTAGGAATTTGTGGTAAATGCAGAGTCAAGATAGTTAAGGGGAAACTTAGTAAACCTACATCAAATGAGCAACTACTAAACATCTTACACGAAGGCCTTAGGCTAGCTTGTCAAGCAACAGTGTTTGGTGACACTATTGTTGAAATACCTTATAGAGAACCTATAGCTTTACCAACAATTTCTACTATTGAAATTAAAGTTCCCGTTAAACCATGGATTTCCTGGAAAACCTTTGAAACCCCGAAATATCCCAAACCTTTTGACAAGCTTATTCTTGAAAAAGTTGGTGCTAAGTATTTAAGCTATGTTGTTGCAAGAGAGATAGCTAACGTTAAATTAAATGGTAAAGTCACTACTATGGCTTATAGAGAAATAGTCTATAGAGTCGATACATATCATTTCGAACCCTTAGGCTTAGCTATTGATATTGGAACAACAAAAATAGCTGGATACCTTATTGATTTGAGTACAGGCACTACTTTAAATGAAGGATTTATGCTAAACCCTCAACTAAAATACGGTGACGATATTGTTTCCAGAATGACAATAGCCCTAATGGATAAGAGGAAACTTTATGATATGAGAAACATTACTTTAAAATCAATTGAAGATTTAGCTAAGAAACTGGCTTTAGAAGTAAAGAAACCTGTTGCAAACATTACCGCTGTTTCTATTGTTGGAAATACAGTAATGCATCATATTCTTTTAGGGTTAGATTTAAGCGACATAGCGTTTGCCCCCTATATCCCAAAAGAATCTTCTCCAATAATCGAGTATGGAGGTAACTTAGGATTTAAAATTCTGAAAAGAACAATGGTTTACATAGCACCTGTCATTTCAGGGTACGTTGGCGGAGATGCTGTTGCAACATTATTGACGATCCACTATTTAAACCCTAAACTACCCTCCTTAGTCATTGATGTAGGTACAAATGCTGAAATAGGTTTGTTTTTAGAAGACAAAATAGTTGTCGCAAGCGCGCCAGCAGGACCAGCAATCGAGGGTCATGTTACTTCAGGCTCAAAGGGCGTTCAAGGAGCAATATATGATGTTGTAGCTGAGAAAGTAAGCGAAAACGTTAAGTTTAACGTAAAAGTTCTTGGTGAAACGGAGCCTTCAGGAATTAGTGGAAGTGGTGCAGTAAGTATCGTATCTGAACTTTTAAGAATAGGTGCAATTACGGTCACAGGTAAATTGATAATAGGAGATTATGATGAGAAAGGTATAAAGTACGTTAAAATAGTTGATTCCGAAAAACCCATAGTGTTTACCCAAATAGACATTAGGGAAATTCAAAAAGCAAAATCAGCAATACAATCAACATGGCAATTAATGCTCGAGGATGAAGGACTTTCCGAAAAAGATTTAAAATCCGTTTTCATAGCTGGAAGTTTTGGTTCTTATTTGAAACCAATACATGCTCAGAAAATAGGTCTCATACCTAAGGTAAATTTAGATAGAGTGTTCATTATTGGAAACGCAGCTGGAGCTGGAGCTAAATTAATGCTGATAAGCGATGAAGCTAGAAGAAAAGGCGAGGAAATAGCTTTTAAAGCTGAACATAGAGTCTATGCTTCTACTGAACGATTCAAGAAGCTTTGGATTAAAAATTTAAACTTCAGAACTGTTTAAGCTAAAGGAGGAGTCTCCATAAAATGATGATTTCAGGAGAAACACTAAGACCTTTTAGATTCAAGGTTCATCAGAAAACATTTACAATAGGGAATGTTGTTTTTGGAGGAGAACCGGGGGAAAGACCAACAGTTCTCATAGGCAGTATTTTCTATCTTGGAGACAAACTCGTCGTAAATCATGAGGAAGGCGTTTTCGATAAAAAGAAAGCAAAGGAAGCAATAAAGTATGCTGAAGAAATAGCTGAAAAATACTCCCTACCTTTAGCTATAGATTTAGTTGCATATTCTGAAAAAGCTATGGAAAACTATGTCTCATTTATAGCTGAGATTACAGAAGCACCTATATTTCTAGATGGTGTTGAAGAAAAAGCTAGAATTGCCGCATACAAGACCGCATGTGAAATAGGTATTACCGATAGGGTTATTGGAAATGCAATATACACTTATTCAAAAGATTACGAACTAAACGCCTTAAAAGAATATAGGATAAAGAATGTGGTTCTTATGGCATTTGATGTAGCTAATCCTATGAAAAGTATGATGCCTAAAGATAGATTAGAAATATTGAAAAAACAACTCATACCTAAGGCTAAGAAAGCTCAAGTAGAACATGTTCTTGTTGATGTTGTTGTCTTGGATCCAGCGTCGATAGCCATTAGCGCAGCATCTATTTTGAAAATAAAGAATGAAACAGGGTTACCAGTAGGTTGTGCGCCAGCTAACGCCCTAGGTTCCATCACTAAAACAGCATTTGGTATTGAAGGTATGAGCGGGATACATGGTGGAACATCGGTTTTCCTTCAAATGTTTGGAGCAGACTTCATATTCTACGGACCAATGAAAAGAATAAAGTATGTTGCACTAGCGGTTGCAGTAGCTGACGCTTACTTAGCCTATTTAGCAAAGTTTGAAGGAAAAAGCACTCCTAAAAAGCACCCATTTAATACACTACTTAGGAAACTTCAGAGAATGTTTACAGGAATTGAAGTATGGCAGCCAAAATAAATTATGGGAGAATAAAGACCCTAAGCGAACTCATAGGTAAGCTAGGGCTAAAGACAATATACAGTATTGAAGATAAAGATAAACAACTAGAGGCTATGAAGAAACTCTATGCTGAAACAAAACATGTAGGTTATGTTTGCTTATTAGCTATTTCAAACGCCCTAATAAGCTATAGATTATCGGTAAAAGGAGAGGAGTATTGGCTAGCATTTTCTAGAGAACTTTCAAAAACAAATCCTTCACTAAGATATGCATTAAAAAATATTGTTAGCTTTCTTAAGGAAAGCAGTTTAAATGTCGTCAATTTAGAACAAAAAATTAGTAGGCTAAGAAAACTCTATTCAACAAATATTGTGCGCATAGTTTTTAATAGTCCTGAAGCTTACGCAAAAAACATAACTATGCTTTGGAAGGATTTAAGCAAAGCACTTAATGCCGATCCGAAATCTAAAACAATAGTGTTCTCTATTAAAATGTTCTACTACGCATACTACGCTTCAACAGGTAAGCGTATAAAGTTACCTATGGAAATACCTATACCTGTAGATTTTAGAATTTCAACAATAACTCTAACCTCAGGATTATTAACACTTAATAGTCAAATGACACATGCGAACAAAGTAAAGCTTCTTCTTAGCAGATATAGCGATATTGTAAGAAGTGTTTGGAAAGAAATAGGTGAGAGAACAAATATTCCACCTTTAAATCTTGATGCTTTAATATGGGTTTTCGGAAAACATGTTTCTTTCAGATGTTCGAAGGAGAGAATCATAAATAAAACATTAGATTATCTACAAGAACTTTTTGAAAAAGAACCTAACGTATTAGTAAAACGTTTAGTCTATGAGTTCTTTAAATACTATTAACCGAAGAAATTGAGGATAGTAACGTTGCAATTTCATTATCTAGTTTCTTGAGAAACATATCTAGTTTCTCTAAAGGTATTCTTGCTCCTGCAGCTAAGGGATGACCTCCTCCCGATCCTTCAAATTCTAAAGCTACTCTCCTTAAGAGTACGTTTAAATTTATTTTCCTACTAGAACATCTAACGCTTAGGATAGCTATGTTTCTCCTAGTCTCGATGGCTATACCTACAGGTTTTCTTAAGTATGCTTTAACGTATGTTGCTGCTCTAGTTAGACTTCCTTTAGGGTTAATAACATATGCTATGTTCTCTAAAGCTTTAGCTTGATCCTTAATGCTTAACCTCATTTCTTCCTCACTTACAGTCTCCATGAGAGCTCTAATTATGAGCTCACTCATTTCACTTGGAAGCCTGTTTTCGGAAAGGTGTTTCACCACTCTCCTTTTGAAATCATAAAGCTTTCGAGCACCTTCTAAGCCTTGACTGAGCACTCCTGCTTCAAAATATATGGTTCTTTTATCCCAGTCTTCTAAAGCTTTTTTAACCCATGGTGTTTCATCAAGATAATCTGATATAGCACCATATATGGCAACTCTGCTCATATCGTTATCGAGAATGTTTTCAAAGAATTTAAAAGTGAGTTCCGAGGTTGAAACATTTTCATCATGAACTATATTCATAGGGAATTCTTTAAGCTTAATACTTAGGGGCTCAGGGTGATGATCGATGTAGGTTACTTCAATACCTCTTTCAGACAAATTCTTTATGAGCTTTAAGAGTTCCTCTAAATGTTTTTCACTTAATGCAATGTCAAGTATGAAAACCTTATTTTCATGATTAATATTATGAAGCATATCCTCATAAAGCCCTACGGGATGACTAAAAAACATTTTACCATTCCCTATGGCGGCTAATGTTAACGCAGCCGAAACTATGCCGTCGGCGTCTCCATGAGCGAAAATTAGTGTTGGCAAAATAATCGACCTACATTATAATAGTGTGTTGTCATGTAGTTTATAAGTTGTTTCGGAATAGAGCATTTGAAATTACGTTTAAATATTTCTAGAATCTATCGTTTGGATAGGGTGTACAAACGGTGATTTTGGCGAGGAGAAGTTTAGCTCTCATATTTACCATTTTGATCGTAGGGTTAGTGTTAGGGGCAAGTATAACGTATTTTGTGATGCCCTCAAAAGAGGAAATTGTTACAACTACGGTCACATTAACTGCGGATTTGAAGCATTCGACCACCACAGTCATTGAGACTAAAACGGTGTTTTCAACGACAACTATTAAATCGGAATATCCTATCACAATAGTTGATGCTTTGGGTAGAATTGTTGTGATTAATGAGGAACCTAAAAGAATAGTAACATTATCCCCAGCTATAACCGAAGATGTTTTCGCATTAGGTTTAGGTAATTATGTTGTAGGTGTTGATTCCTTTTCAAACTATCCGCCTGAAGTCGTTAAGTTAAGGAAAGAGGGTAAGATAGCGGATGTAGGTGGCTATTGGCAATTAGATCTTGAAAGAATAGTTAAACTAAGCCCTGACTTAGTATTAGCAGATGCCGGTGCTCACATTAAGCTTCGTGAAAAGTTTTTAGAACTAGGATTAACAGTTGTTTACGTTAAGGGAGGATCAGCAAGTTCCTTAGAAGATATCTTATCAGATATCGGCTTAATAGCTCAAATATTCCATGTCGAAAAGAAGGCCGAAGAAATTTCTAACGAGTTATCCGCTCAGGTAAGGAGTATAGTTAAGAAGCTAGCTGAAGCTAACGTAACCAAAGTTAAAGTCTTGGTGCTCCTAGGTCCACCATCATGGGGTTACTGGAGTGCTGGCTCCGGAACCTTCATAAACTACATCATAAACGTAGCCGGAGGAACAAATATCGCCGCTAAATATCATGGATGGGTTATGTTAAGTTTAGAAGACATAGTTTCTGAAAACCCCGACGTAATAGTTGTTTCATTAATGGCCTCATCGGAGGAGGCAAAAAAGGTACTAGAGGATATAATGTCTTCGGAACTTGCTAATGTTAATGCCGTAAGAAAAGGAAAAGTATATGTCTTAATTGGTGAGGCAAATGACGTGCTTATGAGGCCTGGGCCACGCATTATTGAAGCGGTTAAAATAATGGCTCAAATACTTCATAGCGATGTTTTCGGTGAAATTTCAAGAGATGATGTAATAAAGCCGGAGACATTAACTTCCTTAAACAATTACATAGGCATAACTGTTATGAAGGGGATAAAGCATTATGACCCAACTTGAACAATATTATGAATTGAGAAAGAAGAAGTTTTTTACAATTACTTTACTTTTAACGATTCTTCTAACTGTTACGTTACTGCTATCGTTAAGTGTAGGCTCTGTAAACATAGGTATAGATAAAGCGTTTTTAGTATTGACAGGTTACGTTCAGAATAAGACATTATCGTATATAGTTTTAAACATAAGGCTCCCTAGAACTTTAGCGTCAATTCTTATTGGAGCATCGTTAGCGATTTCAGGAGTGTTAATTCAGAATGTTACAAGGAACGCCTTAGCGGAACCTTTTCTTTTAGGGTTATCTTCAGGAGCATTAGCCTTTATTGCTTTAGCAATACTTCTCATTCCATCAATAATTTTCTCAATACATTACGTTTCAATAGTTGCCTTTATTGGAGCTATACTTGCTTTCACCCTTACGTTAATGCTAAGTGAAGCAGTAGGAGGATCAGCAACGAGTCTTATACTTGCCGGTATCGCTGTGACCTCGGGGTTCTCAGGAATATCCAGTTTTCTAGCCTTCATAGTTCAAGCGAAGCTTAATAGACCATTTCTAATTCTTCTCTTAGGAAGTTTAGCACAAATCTTAGATGAACATGTTATAGTGTTAGGTTTTACTTTCACGTTAGGTTTTATCGTTTCTTTAGCTTTAGCTAAAAGACTAAATGCTGTAATGTTTGGTGATGAACATTCGCTTCAGTTAGGATATAACCCTAAAATAACAAGGCTTATTTCGTCATTACTTGCAGCGTTACTTACGAGTGTTAGTGTTGCTGTAGCTGGAATAATAGGGTTTATAGGATTAGTTATTCCCCACATGGCTAGATTGCTTATGGGAAATGATAATAGATTTGTTATTCCTCTTTCAGCACTTTTAGGCTCAATACTACTTTGTCTTTCCGATATTTTCGTAAGAATAGCTTCTGGAGGCTTAGCTATAGGGGAAATTCCTGTCGGTGCAGTAACTAGCGCATTCGGTGCTCCCTTCTTCGCTTACCTATTAATGGCTAAGGTGAGGTCGTAAATGTTCTGCATTAAAGTCGAAAATTTAGCTTTCAAATATGGAGATGGATTCGAACTCGGAAAGCTGAATTTAAGATTTTGCGAATCTGAGGTTACGGCAATACTTGGACCTAATGGTGCCGGTAAAACAACGTTTTTAAAATGCTTAGCTAGAATGCTTAAACCATTAGAAGGTGTTGTGTACTTAGGTAGTAAGGAACTGTGGAGTTTAAGTTTAAACGAAGTAGCAAAAATCGTTAGCTTTTCTGAAGTAGAGATACCTCAAGGATTCAATGTTAAAGTAGTAGACTTTGTTTCGACAAGTAGATACCCGCATATGAGTTCTTTCTGGGAATCATCTGAAGATCTCAAGGCAATAGGTGAATCTATAAGGAAGTTAAAGCTTGAAAGCTTTGTCCAGAGAAAAATAGAGGAACTAAGTAGTGGCGAGTTTCAAAGAGTAGTTTTAGCTAAAATTTTAGCTAAGAAGCCTAAAGTTCTTCTTTTAGATGAACCAACGCTTCATTTAGATATCAAGTACCAACTTGAAATCCTGAAAATTATAAGGGAAATAACTAAGGAGGAAAAATTAGTAACAATAGTTACGCTTCACGATCTAAAATTAGCTTCAATGTTTGCCGATAAAATAGTGCTTTTAAGCAACGGTAAAGTAGTAGCTTTTGGTAGTTCCGCTGAGGTATTAACGCCGAGAAACATAGAAAAAGTCTATGGAGTAAAGGTTAAGATAATAGAGGATGAAGAAGCAGGTATAATAATAGCACCTTTAATTAAATGATCTTAGCTCCTAGAAACGTAAGCTTGACGCTACTTAGCCTATTAAACTCTAATAAAGCGTCTTTGGTTCTACCCTTCTTAATTAGATCGCTTATGATTATTAAACGTTCATAATCGTCAATTGTAAAATCATCAACTCTATACATTATTGCGGAACAAGATGTAGTTATTACAGCGCTTATTAAACCTCTATTGGAAAATATATCTAAAGATGATATTACGTCTTTATGTGAGAAGAAACAATGGGGCGAAGGATGCGTATGAGCCATGATATAAGTTTTTACGAAAGGTATTCTGACCTTATCTATTTCTCCTTCAAGAAGAACACCTACTTTCTTAGGAGCAATAAGTAACATAAATTCTATATGCTCTGTATTTGTTATCTTAGCTTTATTCTTAAGCAAGGGTATAATGTTGTTTACAAAAATCTCTAAGACACGCTCATACATTTTTCTCCACGGTATTACAGAATAAGGCTCAGTTGTGAAGAAGGAGACACTAACTTCTTCCTTAAAGTGTGGTAATTCTTTATCTTTGAGCGTTCTAGGAATATATACTACTGCTTCGCTATTATTCCAGTTATGGAACTCGTAGAATTCCTCATTTACGTAGAAGTTGTCTAAACCATAAACTTCCATAAGGTCTTCGCAAAAGGATATAATATTTCCCGCTATAGCTAACCATTTAATACTTTTGTTTTCTATTATGTAGTGTTCCTTTTTCATACGATGTTCATCTTCATAAAGATTCTAAATATAGCCTCTTCAATTCCTCCTTGGTTGGAACCTTCGGGTTATTGTAAACTAAGGGTTTCATGTAATCAAATACGTCATCTACGAACCTATCGATATCTTTTTCTGTAACTCCGAAGTCGCTAAGTCTAATGTTTAAACCTATATTGTTTCTCAGCTTCAATATATAGTCATAAACTGACATCGCTATGTATTTCTGAGGCATTGTTGAAATTTTCAACCCCAGTATTTCAGCTATTTCGGCGAAATCCTCTACTGTAGCATCTAACGTGAATTTAAGCCATGCTGGTAATAATGCTGCTAATCCCATACCGTGATGTACGTTTCCATAATGTGCACTTACTGGATGTTCCATTGCATGACAGAGAGCTGTTCTTGACTGATCTATAGCTAAACCAGCCATCATACTTGCCCATAAAAGCCTCGTCCTTGCTTGGATATTTATTCCTCTCTTAACCACTATTTCCACGTTTTCCACAATGTTCCTTAAGGCTTCAGCAGCAAACATTCTAGCTAATCTATTTGTTCTCCTGCTAACATACGATTCTAAGGCATGAGCTAAAGTATCAAAAGCTGTAGCAGCAGATAGTGTTGGGGGTAGAGTAAGTGTGGTTTCAGGATCCAATATTGCGACTTTAGGGTAAATACGCTTACTAACAACAGAAACTTTAGCTTTTCTTTCAACATCTGTTATTACAGCGTACTTGTTAACCTCACTTCCGGTACCGTGCGTTGTAGGTATCGCAACTATGGGGTACGCCTCTGAAAATTCTTTCCTACCTCTTAGATAATCGGTGAGTTTTCCTCCAGAAGCTAATGTTGCCGCTACAGCTTTTGCCGAATCTATTGCGCTACCTCCACCCAAACCTATGAATATGTCGCAACTGTTCTTTTCGGCGAAAGCGATTGCTCTATCTACTTCATCTGATCTAGGGTTTGATGATATGTCTGTGAATATGCAGTACTTTATTCCCGCTTTTTCCAAACTTACACGTAAGGTACTATAGTACCCATATTTTATCATGGAACCTCCGCGGGTCGTAATAATCATGGCTTTAGCTCCAAGGTTTTCAACATGTTCGTGAACTTTCGATAGAGATCCACGTTCGAATACTATTTTGGTAGGTAAGTTGAATTCTATACTAAACATAAAACAAGTACACCGAAGATAGTTAAATGTTTTGGGAGAATATTAATCTTATCTTGCAATCTCATTTTGAAAATTAAATAGCTTTATTGTAGGATGTTACGGCTTTAACGAATTTCCCATACCCCTTATTCACTTGCAATTCCCCATTAAGAATCACTGGAACACCACGTATAATTACTGTAGTAGGCCAACCATAAAGTTCCATACCCTCGTAGGGTGTCCATGGATTCTTGTAATGTAGATCCTCAGTTTTCACTATTTTCCTAAATTCCGGATCTATTATTAATAAGTCTGCGTCTACCCCTACGGCTATTCTGCCTTTCATAGGCAATCCGAAAATTTTAGCTGGATTATACATGAGAACCTCTATAAGCCTTTTAAGTGACAATATTCCTTTCTTATACCCGTAAGTGAACATTATCGGTAATAATGTTTCTACTCCAGCAACACCTCCCCAAGCTTTCCAAATATCTTCCCATCCTACATCTTTTTCATCCTTACTACCGGGCGCGTGATCTGTCGTAACAATGTCTATTAAGCCGTTTATAAGGCCTTTCCACAGAGCGTCTACATGCTCTTTAGATCTAAGAGGAGGATTCATTTTAAGTAAAGGTCCCCACTTTTTAGCATCATCATATGTGAAAAGTAGATGATGTATGCAGACTTCTCCAGTAACATCTAATCCGCGGGTTTTTGCGTATTTTAGAATATCTACAGCATATCTTGTTGTTATATGACATAAATGTAGTTTACCGCCTGCATATTCCACGTATCCAAGCAACTTTTCCATAGCAACTTTCTCAGCTATAGGAGATCTCGAGAGATGATGAATTACAGGATCTTTACGCCCAGTTCTCATAGCTTCGTTAATTCCGTCTTCAAGTATTGCTTCATCCTCTGCATGAACAGTTACGAGAACACCAAGTTTTTTAGTTAGCTTAAGCATCTTTATAAATACGTCATCCGTTGCCATGTAAGGTCGACATGTAAACATTTTGTAAGCTCTTATACCTCTTCTAGCAAGCTCAAGTACGTTGTTTATATTCTCCGATTTTATGAAACCTCCTTGAATTGAAAAATCTGTAAAAGCTTCTTTCTCACCTACCTCTATGTAGTGGTTTAAGATTTCAACATTGTCAATGTGCGTATCTAGGGGCATGACGATAACCGTGGTTACTCCTCCAAAAGCAGCTGCAAGGGTTCCGTGGTAAAAATCTTCCCTATGCTTAAACCTTGGATCATAAATATGTGCATGAACATCTATTGCTCCGGGAAGAACGAGCCTACCTTTAGCATCTATTGTTGCTTCAGAATGCTCTCTTATCTCCTTAGATATGCTAACTATTTTCCCCTTTCTAATACCTATTTCTCCCTCAACAACATCTGATAATAACGCTATTTTTGCATTGATTATTTTTAAATCAAGATCCTTACTCATGATTAAACTAAACCTCAACACTTCATCTATAAGCTATTGTTCAACAAAAACACTTACTACACTGTTTTTCATGACATCAAATAATCCTTTATCGAAAATTCTCAGCTCCGGAATAACTATTAGCCCTAATATTGAGAGTGTCATGTATGGATTGCTTAGTTTAGAACCTGCCTTTTTCGTTTCCTCAACGAGTTTATGTAACTCTTCAGCAACAACCTCTGCTGGTCTATCGCTTAAAATTCCAGCTATCGGGAGCTTAACTAAGGCTTTAACTGAGCCGTTTGCTACAAAGACTATTCCTCCGCTCGTTTCAACTATTTTGTTTACAGCATATGTCATGTCGTTTTCGTTCACTCCAACAACAAGTATGTTATGGCTGTCGTGAGCTACTGATGAAGCAAGGGCACCATATTTGAAACCAAATCCGTGGACAAGTCCTAAACCAACTTTTCCTTCTCCGGTATATCGTTCAACCATAGCTATTTTCAAAATGTCTCTTTCGGTATCTGCAACTACTTCTCCATTAACCACTTTAACGTCCATTATTAGATGTCTTGTAATTGCTTTATTAGGAACAATACCTATAACTCTTGCCTTAACTACACCCTTACTTATTGGGGCTTTTAGCTTAAAATCTTCAGGTAGAATTTTTTTATGAATATTTATGGTATTGTAGAGGTACTTGGGTATCTTATATTTCTTAGGGGGTTTCCATAGGGATTTTCCATTTTCCGCTAGAAGCTTTCCTCCTACAAACACTTTCTCAATGGAAACTTTTTCGAGATTGCTTAGAATTATGAAGTCTGCAAGTTTTCCTGGAGCTATTCCTCCTAGGTCATCTTCTACTTTAAACCTACGTGCAACATTTATTGTTGCCATTTGAATGGCTTTTACCGGATCTAAGCCTAGCTCTATCGCTTTCCTAACAATGTAGTCCATATGTCCTTCATGGATTATATCGTAGGGGTTTCTATCGTCTGTTGCGAACATTAGCATATGTGTGTCTATGCCGTAGTCAAGTATTGCTCTAATTGTTTTATCGAGATCTCTCCATGCACTCCCTTCTCTAAGCATTACATACATTCCTAACCTTGTTTTCTCAACTATTTCCCATGCTTCAACACTCTCATGATCCGATGTTATTCCTGCGGAAACATAGGCCGCTAAATATTTTCCCGAAAGAGCTGGAGCATGACCATCAACCACTTTGTTCATGTTATGAGCTGAAGCAACTTTTTCGAGAATATCATCTCTTAGGTTTAATAGGCCGTGGAAGTCCATTACTTCTCCTAAACCTATGGTTTGGGGGTTTTCTAAAAGATCAGTTACCTCTTTAGCTTCTAAGACACCCCCTGTTGTATCCTCAGGTGTTGCAGGAACACATGATGGAACTTCAACGAAAATTCTTATAGGTGCCATTTTTGCTTCATTAAGAAAATATTCGATCCCTCTTTTTCCTAACACATTAGCTATTTCATGGGGATCTATGAAAACCCCTGTTGTCCCATGGGGAAGAACTGCTTCTGAAAAATATAAGGGAGTAAGCATGCTACTCTCAATATGAATATGGGCGTCAAGGAAGCCTGGAATTAGTACCTTATTTTTACCATCAATAATCTTAGTGTTTAACCCTATTGTATGTGAAGCATCAGAACCTACATAAGCTATTCTTTCATCCTTAACTGCAACATCTATTCCTTCAAGGATTTCGCCTGTGTAAACGTTAACTAGAGAAACACCTTTAATGACGAGGTCTGCTTTCTCCTCACCTAAAGCTGTTGCTATTAATGTTCTCACAACTTCTTTATCAAATCTGGTTACGTGCATTTCTGTAGCACCTTAAAAGGTTAAGTTGTGTTAAGAAGTGCCAATTGCCGTTCTTTTTAGACTAAATTTACCTTGCCCATATTTGAGTTTTATAGTTAATGAAAGCTATGGTTTAACTTGTCATCCAAGATAAATGCTTGTTTAAAAGCTTATTGGAAAGAACGGATTTTTGAAGCATCTATCTTTTAAAAATTCTCTTTAAACATGAATTTCCCAACATTCTTAGAATTATCAATACATGGTTATTCAGCAAAATTATTTCTCATATCAACATATCAAAAATATAGGTGAAAATACTATGGCAGACATTTACATTCGAGGAGGTTTTATTGTGACTATTGATAGTGAACGTAGAATAATTAGAGATGGAGCCGTAGCTATAGAGGATGGAAAGATAATTGCTGTTGGTAAAAGGGAGGAGCTAGATAAGGACTTTAAAGAACATTCTAAAAGGGTAATCGATGCGTCTAGGAAAATAGTTATGCCCGGACTTGTAGACTTACATGTCCACATGGCCCAAGCGATGATTAGAGGTATGGCGCAGTATGTTAGGCTTATTCCATGGCTTAAAGACTATGTTTGGCCTTTACAGGGAAATTACACTAAAGAGGATGGGAAAACAAGTGCCCTACTATGTATGATTGAAATGATAAAGTCTGGAACCACAACATTTCTTGAAGTTGGTTTATCGGGAAGATATGGTGTTGAAGGAATAGCTGAAGCTTTAGAGAGAATAGGTATGAGAGGAGTCCTTGGAAGACACATCATGGACACTCCAGGTTATGCAACAGAGGAGAATATTATTCATCCAGGTCTTGTAGAGACTAAAGAGGAGGGTATGAAGGAAGTTCTACATATGTATCAACGCTGGCACGGTAAACACGGAAGAATTTTTGTATGGTTCGCACCTAGAACCCCAGGTGCTGTTTCCGTGGAAACCTATCGAGAAATAGTTGCTAAGGCTAAGGAGCTAGGAATAGGAATTACAATGCATCTAGCTGAGGTTAAGGAAGATGTAGAATATTTCAAGAGAAACTTCGGTATGAAACCTGTAGAGTTCGTTAAGTGGCTAGGAATGGTGGGACCAAACGTTATCTTAGCACATACTGTATGGGTTAGCGATGAAGAAATAGAGATCCTAGCTAAAACAGGAACCCATGTAGCACATAATCCATCATGCAACATGAAATTAGGATCGGGACTAACACCTGTAGCTAAAATGCTTAAGGCAGGAGTTAACGTTGGTTTAGGTTGTGATGGAGGTCCAAGTAATGATAATTACGATATGATTGAGGAAATGAAAATAGCGGCTTTAGGGCAATCATTAGTAAACATGGATCCTGCAGTAATGTCTGCTGAGGAGGTTGTTGAAATGGCTACTATTAATGGAGCTAAAGCCCTAGGATTAGAAAAAGAAATAGGATCAATAGAGGCAGGCAAAAAAGCAGACATAATACTTATAGATTATTGGAAACCTCACTTAATACCAATGTTTAATCCAATAACGCACTTAGTATATGCTGCTCAAGGACAGGATGTTGATACCGTAATTATAGATGGGAAGATAATTATGGAGCATAGGAAAATATTGATCGTTAATGAGGAAAAAGTTCTCGAAGAAGCTGAGAAAAGAGGTTTCGATGTCATTAAGAGAGCAGGGATAGAGCCGAAAATAAACTGGCCGGTGATTTAGACCTTATTTTAGCGCCTTACCGCAACATGGGCAAAATACCCTATTGCTTGTAAATTCGCAACCACAATATGGACATTTATTTAAGCTTGTTTTCGCAAAAACATTCCTTCTAAGTCTATCGGGTTTTTTCTCATATTTCTTAGCAACCATCACAGCTCCTTCCATCAAAAGTATCATGGGTATGAATAGTACAAAGTCCGCTATGGGTCCTCCATCAGGCGTTATTATTGCGGTCAGTATGAACAGTATTACATAGAAAATCCCTCGATTCTTTGTTATAATGGATGTGTCTATAAACCCTAGCCTTACGAGAAGAACGAAAATTACAGGGAAAGTAAAAGCTAAGCCTGTGAGTAAAGAAACAACAAATACTAAACCGTAGAAATCGCTTACGTAAATATAAGGTCGCGCACCAACAATCGAATAAAATGGTAACGACGCTTTTATTAGAAATGGAACAAGGAGGAATAAGCCAAAAAGCGCCCCTAATGTGAAAAGTATTCCAAATGACATTAAGTGTGGATACACTATCTGTTTCTCGTGAGGATAGAGTGCGGGATCAATGTACTTGTAGACTTCATATATTATAACAGGCATACTTATAATCACACCTAGAATAAATGACGATATAAGGTATAGTTCTATTGGCGCCATAAACTTCATCCCTATGAGTACTACGCCCTTAGGTAAGGCATATGTTCTTATGAAGTCAAGTATTACAGCTATAAGTGGTCTATAAAACTCAAAAGGATTTTCTAAAAAGCTTAAATCGCCTGGAATAATCATTAATGCAAGTGTTGTTACACCAACACTTATAGCTATTACCTTTAGTCTCTGCCTAAGCTCTTCAACATGTTTTTCAACAGGTTGGATTTCATCGATAGAAGTCTCTTTTTCACCCATGGACAACCACTAATGCTGTATTTAGGAGGACTAAAAAAGTATTTTACATTGTTTATTTTAAGCTTATTTTTTTGGCTTTAGTTTTCTCCATTATTTCTTGAAGTATTTGCTCCTTAGTTTTACCCTCAGTTTTTATACCTAAACTCTTAGCTAACTCAATTATCTTCTCATCAACGTTTTCTTCGGCTTTACTTTGAGGTTCCTCAATTATTCCTTTTGACGCTTTTTCAAATTCTCTCTTTGCTTCACCTATCGCTCTAGCTAGTTGAGGCAGTTTTTGAGGACCCCATAGTATTAGTAAACCTATAAATATTAAAATAAGGACCCATTCCCACGACGTTATTACCATTTTTAAGCTAATACCTCCTCTTTATGCTCTGAAGATATTTGTTAAGAAGTAGTTTATAAGTTTTACAGAGCATATGGTAGAGTCATATGGTAGAGTTTAATAAAAAAAGTTTTGTATTTTGTAATTTTGTATCTATAGATTTAGCCCTTAGGTAGGGGTTCTACTACGCCATATACGAACCAGTCAATGCTCCATAGTAGGTCGTGGTCTGCTACTTCTCCGGGCTTAATTCTTACATTACCTTCCTGATCAACTATTCCCTCCTTACCTGTTAACATCTTGAATAGTTCAGCCCAGAAACCGCCGTTCCATGGATCCCAATACTTCTGCTTCATAAGGCCTGTCTTAGATATTATAAGGTCTATTGCCCATTCCGGTACGCCTTTCTTCATAAGCTCGGTTCTCATGTCACCCCATTCCGGTGCCCAATAGTATGCTGCACCTGTTCCTTTTCTCCACCCTTCAATTGTGTCTGCTCCATCACCCATTAGCCACCATAGATCCATGCTTCTAGGTATTCCCGCTAGGTGGTATGCTAATATATACTCATACATTTTACCCCAATCTACTAGTTGGCCCATTAAGTGAGCGTTCGGTCCATAATCTATCATGCTACTGTAGTGGCTGTAACTCCATACCTTTCTTCCCTGTGCTTGAAATTCTTCTGCAACTTGAAGTACTGCTGGCGAATCTTCTGTAAATGCAAGTACGTCTGCGTTGAACTGGTTTACTAATGTTCTAGCGGCGTCAGCAGCTGCTGTCGGATCATACCATGCGTAAAGCCATTTAACGTGAACTTCCGCCTTCTTTAGGTCATCTAATGATAACTCTCCTCTCCTATATCTATGATACAGTCCTTCCCAAATGCCTAGAACCCAGCTGTCAATATGTCTTACTACTTCAGGTATAGGGAATGCAGCGACATATCCGAACTTAAGCGTTTCCGAAATCGCTCCGGCAACTATACCATTTATGTAGTATGGCTGGTAGAGCTCTATGAAGTATGTTCCCATGTTTTCCCATCGTTTATAGCCGGAGCAGTGCCAGAACCATAAGTCTGGGTGTTTCTTGGCCGCTTCAAGTGTCTGATCCATGAATCCGAAGCTTGTTGCAAATATTATTTTAGCTCCTTGATCAATGAGGCTCTCAATCGCGGAACCAACTTGAGCTTCAGGCACACTTTCAATGTATGCTGTTTCTATTTTGTCTCCAAAAACTTTCTGTACATATTCTCTACCAGTGTTGTGACCGTATGACCATCCATAATCACCTACTGGTCCAACATATATAAAACCAACTTTTATTTTCTCAGCTGCTGGAGCAACAGTTTTGGTAACGGTTTGCGTTACAGTTGTAGGTGCTCCGCCAGCAGTTACAGTTGTTGTTTCAGTTACTGTTTTAGTAACCTCCTTAGCTGGCGCAGCAGCATATCCTCCTCCTAAGCCGAGCGCCGCACCGACGAGAAGTCCCCCAATTAGGCCTTTAAGGAAGTCTCTCCTAGAAACTTCACCCATATAGAGAAACCCCTTTCAATGAACTTTCTACATCATAATTTTATCTTGCATGGTTTATAAATCTTTATAAAAAAAGTTTATTGCAGAAACGTTAAGTAGTTAAGTAACAGGTTTTTTCCATAATTTTTATTTTAAAATATATGTGTAAAAAGGGAGGCTTTACTCTCTTGAGTAAGGTTTACCCAGCGCCTCCGGTGCCCCTATTCTTTTCCTTAGAGCTTCAATAGACATTATAGTTAGTATTATTATTGCTGAAATATGTGGTACAGCTTTGAGCATTACTACTGCTGTTCCTCCAAAGTATCCCTGAAGCCAGTAGAATGATGCTTCAAGTGCTCCGAAGAAATACGCTCCTATAATTGCTCTTAGGGGATCCCAAAACGCGAAAATTACCAGCGCAATAGCTATCCATCCTCTACCTAAAATTACTGCTACACCAGCTATCTGAGTGACTATTTTCATTATAAGATATCCTCCTGCAACACCAGCTAAACCCCCACCTATGATTGTCGTTATATATCTTAACCTGAACACATTTATTCCAGCAGCATCTGCAGCAGCCGGGTTTTCACCTACAGATCTAATGTTAAGACCTATTCTCGTTCTGTAAAGTATAAACCATAACAGTATTCCTAAGAATAGTCCGAAATACACCATAACATCTAAGCTAAACAAGCTACCTATCACTGGTATGTCGCTTAAGCCTGGAATTCTTATTGATGTAAATGTTGTTTTAATTTTAGGTATTTTAAGTAGTGCCTGCGGTCCTAGAATAACGTCTCTCGCATATCCTCTAAAGGTAACTCCTATTCCTACCCCGAAAATGTAAATAGCCAATCCACTCGCGAACTGATTTAGCTTAAGAGATACTGTAGCAAAAGCATGTACTGCCGCTAAAGCGGCGGCTACTACGAAAGCCGCTAATATGCCTAGCCAGGCATTTTCTGTAATTAGAGCAACTACAATAGCTACTGTAGCTCCTATTTCCATAAGCCCTTCTAAACCTAAATCGACAACGCCTGCTCTTTCAGATAAAACCTCACCTAAAGTGGCTATTAGATAGACAGTACCCATTGTTAATGCTTGTACTAGGAATAGATTTACTGGGTCAAGGTTCATCAGTTATTTTCACCTCTTAATTATTCTAATCCTATAGTGTACAAAGAAGTCACCAATAACTAATAGTATGAATATTAATCCTTCGAAACCCATTGAAACATAGTGTGATGTTCTTAATTCTTGTTGCATAATATATGCTGATTGCGTTAGTACTCCAAAAAATACTGAAACAAGTATCGCTGCTATCGGATTGAGCCTTGAAAGCCATGCTGAAATTATTCCTGTATAGCCATATCCTGGAGTTGCTATTTCAGGGGAAAGTTTTAGTGAATTGGCTGTTAAGTTTACAAATCCCCCTAAACCAGCTAATCCTCCGCTGATAAACATAACTAAAAGTACTAGTTTTAAATAGTTAATTCCAGCATATTGTGTAGCTTTTTCACTTTCACCAACAATTCTTACCTCATAGCCGAGTACTGTTTTTGCTGAAACAAACCATAAAGCAATCGCTATTATTATTGCCAATATTAAACCAGCATTGATGCCTACTATTGGCAATGTTGGCATTCTAGCAATTTCGGGAACAACAGGAGTTCCCTTGAAACCTGGAATAAGGCTTACACCTTGCTCCTTAAGGTACTCTAAATATCGTTCTTTAAAGGCTGGATTAGCTTCATTCCATGGACCGCCCGGTGAAACCAAGTACCATATTATTTGTAGCGATATGAAGTTCATCATTAAAGTTACTAGTATTTCATTAACTTTCCATTTAGCTCTGAGAAACGCTGGAATCATAGCCCAAAGTCCAGGTATTACAAATGCTAGAATCCCCATTAATGGTAAATATAGGAGAGCTGGTAATTCGAAACCTGCCCAATACCATATTACCGGGATTGTTGCTACAATAGCCCCTATTTCGAACTGTCCCTCACCACCTATATTGTAAAACGCCATTCTAAAAGGTAGTATAAGTGCTAATGAAGTAAACATTATGGGTATTGAAATTTCAATAGCATTACCTAATGTTGCAGGGTCTGTTACGACTCTACCGATTCTAGTGTATGCTTCCATGGGGCTAATGCCTATAGCTAAGAAAATTATTCCACCGAGCAGTACTCCTGCTATCGCAGAAGCTATTGATACAAGGGCAGGTATCATTCTGGGTATTTCAAGTCTACGTTCAAACTTAATAGCATATCTTGTACCAGGAATTCTAATAGCCAACATCTTCACCTCTAAGCGGTTTTATGGTCTTTTTACTTCTTCAGAAGCAGTTTTTCTTAAAGCACCACCCATCATTAATCCTATTTCCTCAATGTTTGCTTCCTCCGCTTTAACCACACCCATTATTTCTCCATTATGAATTACAGCTATTCTATCACTTAGCATTAGAATTTCCTCAAGATCTTCAGATATTAAAAGTACTCCTACACCCCTATTTCTCTGCTCAATAAGTATCTTCCTAACATATTCCGTAGCACCAACATCAAGCCCTCTTGTTGGATATACTGCAACTATTAGTCTCGTTTTTCTACCCGGCGTTTCGGCAAGTTCTCTTGCTAGGATAAGTCTTTGCAAGTTTCCGCCGGAAAGTGTTCTCGCTGGTGCAAAAATGCTTGAGTACATCATGTTAAGTTCTTTTGCTCTTTTACTAGTGAACTCATAAATATATGGTAAGTTGAGTACTATTTTGTTTTTAACAAATGGCGGATATCTGTGATGTCTCATAATCATGTTTTCCCATATTGTTAAGTTGGGTACTGTTCCAACATATATTCTGCTTTCAGGAATGTATGCTACACCAAGCTCGAAAATTTTCTTAGGTGAAGCATTTGTTACATCGATCCCGGCTATAATTACCTTGCCTTTTTCAGCTTTTCTCATCCCTGTTATAACTTCTGCTAATTCTTCTTGACCGCTTCCAGCAATACCTGCTATTCCAAAAACTTCGCCTGGATAAACCTCTAACGACACGTTTTTGACGGCCATTACTCCTTTATCGCTTAAAGCGTAAAGTCCTTTTACTTCTAAAACGGGTTCTTCAGAAACAATTTTTGCAGGTTCCTTCCTTATTCTAAACAAGACTTCTCTACCAACCATCATTCTAGCTAAATCAGCTAAACTTACCTTCTTAGGATCGACAGTTCCAATAACATGTCCTTTCCTAAGAACAGTCACTCTGTCACAAAGTTCCTTTGCTTCCTCTAATTTATGAGTAATGAAGATTATCGATTTTCCTTCCTCTTTCATTCTCTTTAACGTATTGAAGAGTTCCCTTGTTTCTTGCGGTGTTAAAACAGTTGTTGGTTCATCAAGAATTAGAATATTCGCATTCCTTATTAGTGCTTTCAAAAGTTCGACATATTGTCTCTCACCCATAGATAGTTGCCATATTTTAGCTTTAGGATTTATTTTAAATCCATACATGTTCGCTAATTCAACAATTTTCTTTTCAGCCTCTTTCATCCTAAGAACCATGCCGAACTCTTTTAATCCTAAAATCACATTTTCAACAACAGTGTGGGCCATTACTAGTTTGAAATGCTGAGGTACCATACCTATGCCTAGTTTAATGGCGTCCTTAGGCGATTTAATGTTAACCTTTTTACCATGAATATATATCTCCCCAGCATCAGCCCTATATACACCATAGAGAATACTTACCAACGTTGTTTTTCCAGCACCGTTTTCTCCGAGAAGACCGTGAATTTCACCTGCTTTAACTTCGAAATCTACATGGTCTAAAGCTAGAACACCGGGAAATTGCTTAACAATACCTTTCATCAGTACTGCTGGAGGTTCTTCTTCCGAAGTCACTGAAAAACCACCCAGAATCGTATCTAGAGGTAATTAATTGAGCTATACACTAAAATCTTTAAGGCGTATATAAAAATCTTTCCAACAATCTAAGAAAAAGACCTTAAACTAACACAAGTTATACACTTGAAATTGAGCTATGAAAACTTTACTAGAAGGGTTTGGTGTAAAAATAGTAAGCAATGTTTAAACCTCTTAAACCTCCTCAAGATTAGCTATGTAAGGTACTATATTGTTAACGCTTTTAGTTTAGACCAAAGGAATATATTGTGATAAAAACTAATTATGCTCTAAAAACAACTATATTCTTGTCGAGGTTTGTACTTTGGTTTCATATGTTAAATATTTGAAATGTAGTAGATGTGGACGCATTTACCATCTACATGAGAAACCTATTGTATGCGAAAATGACGATTTAGGAAGACTAGACATATACTATGATTATGAAAAGGTAAAGGAAGCTATGAGTAAGGAGGTTTTAGCGAAAAGACCGTTTTATCAATGGAGATATCGCGAATTAATGCCCGTAAGTGATGATAAACACATTGTAACCTTAGGTGAAGGAGGAACACCGCTAATTAAAGCTAAAAGACTTGCCGAAGAGCTTAGAGTGAAAAATCTATACTTGAAAGATGAAACAAGAAATCCTACGGGGAGTTTCAAGGATAGAGGAATGACTGTAGCGGTAAGTATGGCTGTGGAATTTGGCTATAAGGTTACGGTAACTGCATCAAGCGGTAATGCAGCAGCCTCATTATCAGCGTATAGTGCTAAAGCAGGTCTTGAAACATATGCTTTTGTTATTGAAGAAGCAGGTTACGGTAAGATAGCGCAATTGCTTTTTTACGGAGCAAAAGTTTTCAGGGTTAAAGGGCTGGGTAAGGAGGATCCTACAGTTAAAATGATGAAAATGACATACAAGAGATATGGATGGTATCCTAGCCCAAGCTTCGGACCCTATAATCCATATCAAATAGAGGGTCCTAAGGCGATATCTTATGAAATAGTTGAGCAATCGAGATGGAATATCCCAGACTGGGTATTTGTTCCGGTAGGTGCTGCTGCTTTGCTAACAAGTGTTTGGAAAGGGTTTAGAGATTTTAGAGAACTAGGGTTCATAAATGACCTACCTCATCTAGTAGCGATACAGTCTACAGGGAATGCTCCATTTGTTAGAGCGTGGAAGGAAAAGGCAGAGCCCTTCAAAATAAAACCATGGGATAAACCTGAAACAATAGCTACGGGACTTGAAGACCCATACCCATGGGATCATGATGGAGGTCTTAAGGCACTAAATGAAACCAACGGTAAGGCTGAAGCAGTTCCTGACGAGCTTATTCTGAAGGCAATGAAGTTATTAGCCAAATACGAAGGAATATTCGCTGAACCATCAGGTGTTGTAAGCTTAGCTGGATATATGAAGCTTCTCGAAGACGGAGTAATAGACAAAGGGGATACCGCCGTAATTCTAATTACAGGACATGGATTAAAGGATCCAGATATAGTTAAAAAGGTTAGTGGAGATGCGCCAACAATAGAACCCACATTAGAAGATTTCGAGAAAACCTTAAGGGAGTTCTATGGGCAAAGCGAATAAGGGAGAAACATAGCGTACATAGCTAATTTCTTATTCAAGATGTTCATAAATACATAATCACACTAATATTTATCGTTAAAACTATTTTTACAGAAACCCTCTGATGTTATTTAGCTTTTCATTATCGACATTAATATTCAGCCTTGTTTCGAAAAATAAAGTTCTTAAGGTCTATTTCAAAGGGTTATTTATAACAACTGGGATGCTATATGTTAATTCATTAATTAATACTTTAAATGCTAAGAAAGTAACCTATATTTTGGTGATAGAAGGCATGGTTTTTCTTAGGTCGGTCATAACTAATCTCGTCGGTAGAGATCTTATAACAACTCAGGAATGGAGTATAGAAGAGCTAAGAGCTACTTTAAAGGTTGCAAAAGAGCTTAAGAGGATGTATTATTACCTAGGACCATCAAGAATTCCGGATTACCTTAAGAAAAAGGTTTTCGTAATGTTATTTTATGCTCCATCGACGAGAACGAGGTCGGCTTTCGAAACAGCTATGGAACTATTGGGGGGACATGCTCAATACGTTGAAGCTAGAATGACTAGAATGGGTGAAGGAGAAGCGCTTAAAGATGTTGCTAAAATGTATGAAATATTTGGTGACGCTGTCGGAATAAGAATTCTAGATAAAGCAATCGATTACAAATATGGCGAAGGACACAAGGTCATTAGGGAAGTCGCTAAATACGCTAATGTCCCGGTAATAAACATGGCTGATGATCAAGAACATCCAACACAAGCTCTAGGCGACATCATGACTATGGAGGAAAAATTAGGGAATGTTAGAGGTAAAAAGTTTGTTATTATGTGGGGTTACGCTCCAGTAATTAGGGGTTACTGTAGCATACATGCTGATATGCTTATAGCTACAAGATTCGGTATGGATGTTGTCATAGCTCATCCACCAGGATTCGAGCTTCCTGAAAAATATGTTGAATGGGCAAAGCAGAATGCTAAGGAATCCGGAGGCTCAATAGAGTTTGTTAATGACTATAGGCAAGCACTCGAAGGAGCTCATGCCGTGTTTCCGAGAAGTTGGTGTTCAAGAAAGCTTGCTGAACTTGGCGCTTCAAAATTTGGCGAAGAAGAACTCAGAATGTATCAGAAATACCGTGACTGGAGACTTAAAATGGAGGATTTAGACTTAATGGATAAACGTGGAATAATAACACATGTTCTACCAGTACTTAGAGGATACGAGGCGGATGATGAAGTAATGGATTCTCCAAGATCTGTAATATATGAGCAAGCCGAAAATAACATGTTTGCTAAGGCTGCAGTTCTCTTACTTACAATGGGAGGTTTGGTTTAGCGAAAACTTTCACACTCAACTAAATAATTTTTAAATAGAAAACATAATAAAGAAACAAACCCTATTACGACAATGATTAATAGTTTATTTACCTCCATTATTAGTTTAAAAGTATGAACCCATGTTCTTTCACTTTCTATAAACAACTTTATTATTAAGTTCAATAATAAAGTTAAGGGAAAATAAGTTATCATGAAATTTAAATGAATCATTACATACGGGTTTATGTGAAGCCCATACGGAATAATGGTGACTTATTAGAGAATTCTTATAATCTCTAATTGCTACTAATAGTGAGTGTATCATTTAAGAGGTGAAATTATTGGGTAAACCTTGGTATGTAGGGTATTTTGAAGGAAGACATTGGCTAAGGGACATTGATTACACACAAGACGATATTAAAAAAGTTTTGGAAGCGGCTCTCGACTTAAAGAGAAAATATTGGAGCAATGTACCAACACCTTATCTTCAAGGTAAAACATTGTTCATGCTTTTCTACAATAGATCACTAAGAACAAGGAATAGCTTTGAAGCAGGTATGTTTCAGCTAGGAGGCCATGCTCACTTCCTCAGCCCACAGGACATATATACACCAACACTACCTGAAGACATGGTACCTTATCAAACAGAGGCAATACGTGATGTAGCAAGAGTTCTCAGCAAATATGGTAATGCAATAGCCATTAGAATATATGGTGATGCTGCAAAATGGATTATAGGTAGAGGCCATAGAGTTATCGAGGAATTCGCTAAATGGTCTTCCGTGCCCGTTCTCAACATGGAGGACGACATATATCATCCATTCCAAGCACTGGCTGACATTTTAGCTGCGGTAGAAACCGTTCCCAAACTACGTGGCAAGAAGTTTGTTGTAAGCTATGCATATTCAGGAGGTCTTAAGCCATTAGCTGTACCTCAAAGTGTAACATTAATAGCGGCAATGTTTGGCATGGATGTTGTCGTAGCTCATCCACCGGGATTTGAGCTACAAGATGAAATAATAAAGAAGGCTAAAGAACTAGCAGATCAGTATGGTGGAAGCCTAACTATAACGCATAACATGAAAGAAGCTTTTGAAGGAGCAACGTTTGTATATCCGAAAGCTTGGAGTCCTAAAGGATTCTTCCCACCATACAATAGCACAGTAGATAAAGAAGGAGCTAAGGCATATCAGGCTAAGTTTAAGGACTGGATAGTTACAATGGATTTACTTGAGGAATCAGGAAAACCTTACTACATGCACTGCGGACCAGCAGATAGAGGACAAGAAGTAACAGATGAAGTACTTGACAGCTATGAGAAGTCACTATACTTCTTAGAAGCAGAAAATAGACTTCACGTACAGAAAGCAGTTATGTCGATGGTTATAGGAAGCAAATACGACTAATCATATACTTTTCCTCTTTTTCCCAAAAGATGAGGTGCTCTTTAGAAAATGCTTAGAGATCCAAAATGGGTGCTTATAGCATTAGGGGGAAACGCTTTCCAAACTAAGGGGGAAAAGGGTACCCCCGAAAATTACTGGAAAAATGCTTACCGAGCTGCTGAAACAATAGTTAAAATAGTGAAGGAGGGTTATAGAGTAGCTATAACACATGGTAACGGCCCTCAAGTAGGAGTTATTGCTGAATGGATGGAAAGATCAAAAGACAAAATACCGCCACTAACATTGGACATTGCCGGAGCTATGACCCAGGGATGGTTAGGGTATCTAATAATGCAGTCAGTAAATAACTTACTAATTAAGGAGGGAATGAAGGATTCCGTAAAAGGTGTTGTTGCAGTAATTAACCAAGTAGTCGTAAGTAAAGATGATCCTGCATGGCAGAATCCCACAAAGTACGTTGGAACATGGTATACTGAAGAGGAAGCTAAGAGAATAGCTAAAGAGAAAGGATGGGTTATGAAACCTGATCCGCGTGGGGGATGGAGAAGAGTTGTTCCTTCACCAGACCCCAAGAAGAACAACGAGGTAGAGGCAATAAAGGCGCTAATAAGAGATGGTTGGATAGTTGTTGCTTCAGGAGGTGGAGGAATACCTGTAATAGAAAATGAAGATGGAACATTAAGGGGAGCTGAAGCAGTAATTGATAAGGACTTAGCAGGTGAAGTGTTGGCGACACAAATTGAAGCAGGAAAATTCGTTATACTAACAGATATTGACGGGGTATACTTAAACTACGGAACACTTAACGCGAAAAAACTTAAGAAAGTCACAGTTTCAGAAATCGAAAAATACTATAAAGAGGGACATTTCAAACCGGGATCAATGGGTCCAAAAGTTTTAGCAGCAATAAGGTTCATTAAGCATGGCGGCTTACAAGCAGCAATAGGGCATTTAAGAGAAGGTTACGAAGTAGTTAAAGGTAAAGCTGGAACCCAGATTTATCCTGATTAAACTTCAATTTAGAAATGTTTGCAAACATAATTTTTTTAATTTCTCACAAACTTCTCTTGAAAGATTGTTCACTATAACTATTTTAAACTAATTATATATGGAATAAGGTTAATATTTTCCAAATTCAAAATTTTCATGGGGAAGAGTTTTGTCTCGCTACATTATTGACGATCTTGACAGGAAAATTCTCAATATATTACAAAACAATGCTGATTTAACATATGCTGAAATAGCTAAAATGCTTAATGTTAGTCCTTCAACTATTCATTTAAGAATAAAGAGACTTAAAGAACACGGCTATATTAAATCCATTATTGCTATTGTTGACAGAGCAAGACTTGGATATAATATTATGGCGTTCATATTTGTTAAAACAGATCCTAAAAAACATAGCGAAGCTCTAGAACGTTTAGCTAAAATTAAAGAAATAGTAGAGCTACACGATATTACAGGCGAATATTCAGCAATAGCTAAAGCATTTGCCATAGATAATGAACATTTAGCTAAAATTTTAGATGTAATAGGGCAAATAGATGGCGTAATATCTACGAGTACATCATTAGTTATGAGGTCTATTAAAGAACTACCCCTAATAGAACTTTAGTTTTCTTTTTTCTATTTCATTAATTTATAAATGACATTGAATATTCTCTCTACATCCGAAACGCTCACACCAAGCCTTTTAGCATATTTAAAGATCGATCTCAATGCGAGAAGAGCGTTAATAAATATTTTTGCACTGGACTTATTTAATGCTAAAACAAGCCTATATGCGCTATTGAACCATCTAAATTTCTCCAAGATGTTTTTAACGTAATCTAAAGGGCCATTATTCTCTACAATGTTTCTAAATAATATTTCAGCGCTTTTCATGGAGAAAGCTATTCCCTCCCCCGTTAACGGAAAAACAGTACCTATACTTTCGCCACAACCATAAATATTATCTTTAACTATGGGTCGACATAAACTCGGAGGTAAGAGTCTAACATAGCTTTTACATTTGCATGTCACTAAGAATTTACTTTTAGCTAGACCATATCTTTTTATAATTTTACTTATGAGTTTTTCAATGTTCAGAACTTTATCTCCAGCACCAACATGCCAAAAACCGTTTTTCAATGGAAACATCCATGCATAACCTACTTCACCTAATTGCACGTAAATTGTTCTTTCATCAAGTACTCCTTCTGTATCTTTAATTACATATTCGATCGTAGGTAATAGAAAGTCTTCCCTTAACTTTCCTAGTAAACTCCTTTTGAAACCTGTAGCATCAACAATTATATTGTATTTCTTCGGAGGATCCGTAACATTAGCAAATTTAACATTAACGTTTTCTAGTAAATCGTAAATTAGTTTTGGTTTATTAAATGTTACAAGGTTTTGGACATCAATTTTTATGTCGTTAACGATGATGTTTTTTATTTTAGCATAAACGTAGTCTTTAAGTTTAAAACCTGCTTTTCTGAGAAGCCTATCTACTTCGTGAAATACTGTACCCCAAGCACAAAAACATCCTAGCCTTTTAGAGTCTGTGAAGACTGTTACGTCGATGTTTTCGTTGCTTAATAATTTTGCGAGAAAAGAACCAGCTATTCCGCCTCCAACAATGGCTATTCTCAAAGGCATCACTTCCACTTAAATACTTTAAACACATGAATAAATGCATATTTCGAAGGAACTAGTAAGCTAAAGAATCGGTCTAAGTGTTTGACTAATTCGTTTCTACGTCGCATACGCATTAGTATTTTTGACAATATCTCTAAGCTTTTAGGTAAGAGTCCTAGTATCATCCAGTATCCTACTGCTTTACTTTTCAAAATCTTGAAACCCACTATTCTGAGCTTGCATACTATTTCGTTAAACAACGATCCTTTCTCGTAAACGTAAGTAGGGGTTATATGTTCTGTTTGAAAAAGCACCATATCCTTCGGTATACCGTATTTTTTACTGTATGCCTCAAGCACTATTTTATTAAGCGTTGAAAATATGAGAACACCTTTTACTTTTAATGTTCTCCAAGCCTCTTTTAGAAAAGTATCTACTTCTTCAAGATGATTTATTGTGAGTGTAGATAGTATCATATCGAAAGCTAACTTTCTAAATGGTAAGTATTCCATATCAGCAACTACGTACTCTATTTTTTCTGAGATTTTAGCGTATTTGTTTTTAGCAATATAGATCATTTTATCGCTTATATCTAATGCTATCGTTAAATCGCTTATTTCTCTAAGTTTCTTTAGATATCTCCCTGTTCCTGCTCCAGCATCCAAGGAATATTTGGCTTTGAAATTTTCCAGAAAACCTGTTATAACGGGTTCTTCAGAAAGCTCCATAAGCCTTGTAATGAACAGTTTTTCTGAGAAATCATATTCTCTAGAGATTTCAGAGTATAACTGTCTTATTCCAAGCTTGCCCTGAAGAATTCTGGGTTTAAATCTCATTGTTTCTAGTAAAGATAGACTGCTTCGGAGAAATTAAATGTATTGTTTCAGCTTATGCCTAAATAAACCTTCGTTAAATCAGGTCTGCTTAAGAGATCGTTCGGGTGTCCTTCGAAAATCTTTCTACCTGCTACAAGTAAGTATGCTTTATCGCCTATTTCGAGAGCTTTCTTAGCGTTCTGTTCTACAAGCAGTATCCCTATTCCATAATTATTTCTTAGTTCAACTATTTTTTCAAAAATGATCTTAGCTATTTTGGGAGCCATATTAGCTGTTGGTTCGTCTAAAAGCATCATTTTAGGTTTTCTTATTAGAGCCATAGTCATAGCTAGCATTTGTCTTTCTCCACCACTTAATGTTCCAGCTTTTCTATCATAGTAGTTTCTCAATATTGGGAATAATTCAATTGCTTCCTCTACAGGTATTGTTTCACCACTATGCATATATGTTGCTAATTCTAAATTCTCCTTAACTGTAAGGTTCATGAAGATGTTGTTTAGCTGTGGAAGATAGGTTAGTCCCAACTTAGCTATTTCATGCGGTTTCTTTTTAGTTATATCTTTACTTTCAAAAACAACTTTCCCCTCATAAATATTTGTTAAGCCGAAAATAGTTTTCAGAAGTGTTGATTTACCCGATCCATTAGGGCCTACAATAACTGTTATTTCCTTATTTTCAGCAGCTAAATTAATGTTGAAGAGTATTTGAAATTTACCATAGCCTGCATTTATATTCTCTAAGGTAAGTATTGGCATATTACATTATTCACCTAGGTATGCTTCTGAAACTTTCGGATTTTCAAGAACTTCTTCAGGCTTACCTTTAGCTATAATCTTACCTCTATGCATAGCATAAACATAGTCTACGTACTGTAAGGCAACATCTAGTCTATGTTCGACTATTAAGAATGAAATACCAAGTTCCTTTTTAAGCTTAATTAAATGATTAAATATTTCATGAGCTAATTTAGGGTTAACACCAGCTATGGGCTCATCCATAAGTAACGCTCTTGGATCACTCATGAGAGCTCTTCCAGTTTCAACAAGCTTCATTTGTCCTCCACTTAATTTACACACAGGGTGATTCCATAGGTGATCAAGGTTTAAAAGTTCAAGTATCCTATAGGCTTTCCCAACCAATTCCTCCTCTCTTTTAAGCCACTTAAGCTTAAATATTGCATTAAGTAAGCTTTCCCCTTCATGAACTCTTGCAGCAACTAATAAGTTCTCTAGAACCGTGAGGTTCGTGAATAATGAAGGTATTTGGAATGTTCTAACAATCCCTACCTTATATATTTGATGTGGAGGTTTACCTGTAATGTCCGTTCCATTAAACCTTATTCTTCCATGGTCAGGCTTGTATATTCCAGAAATTACGTTTATTAGCGTTGTTTTTCCTGAGCCGTTAGGACCTATTATCATTGTAAGGCTTCTTTCCTCTACATCAATACTAACTCCGTTTAAAGCTATTATTCCTCCGAAACATTTTTTGACATTTTCGGTTTTTAGTATAGCAGGCATTTCTAATGCTCGCCCCAAATTCTCAATATTCAATACTGTAATTAAGGGAAAAGTGTGGGATATTTTAACTTTTCTGAAATAACCTAATAAAATAATTTTTCATGCATACTAGGTTAATGTAAAAAATGTTTTAAATATTACATTGATAGGGATTCCATTGGGCTAGCTGCTAAGCCACTGTATAGTATCTATTGCTGGAATGTATCTACCAACATCTACCCATACGTATTTGCCATATTTCTCGACAACTTTGGCTATGGTGTAGTCTGTAGGTAATCTATCTCCTACTTCATCAAGCTTTGTCCACCCTGAAACACCAAAGTACTTTTCAGCAACATCAGGAAGTACTTTCGCTAATGCTTCGCTATCATATTTATCAGACTGTAGAATAGCTAATGCATATATCCATGCAATATCGTAAATGTTTAACGTGTATGAGTCGGGTTCTACACCAAACTTAGACTTATAACGCTCCATAAACTCCGTCTTCTTGGGTGATTCTGGGGGTACCATTAGTGTTGACATTACGTTAAGTTTAACCATTATGTCTCCTATTTGTTCAGCTATTTTTGTAGAATACGTTATACCGTCTGAACCGAACCATTTTACTTGTGAAAGTACTGGATCGTTCGCTGCTAATGTTAAAACATTCATTCCATCATCTTCATATGATATTAGGAGAACTCCTACATCTTCACTTACGCCGAACTGTTCTACTAAGCTAGAAGCCTTTCTAACTTCAGCGGAAAGCTCTGTTGCTGCTGGATCATACTTTACACCTACCATTTGACCTCCTAACTCTTCAAATCTTTCCTTTGCAATTTCGAATAAGCCTATACCCCAGTCATTGCCTCTATATATTACGACAGCTTTTCTAACTCCGCAATCCCACATTAGTTTCGCTAAAGCTTTCCCTTGGTAAATGTCTGTAACTACGTTTCTGAAAATATAGTCTCCAGCTATTGCTAAGCTAGGTGCTGTTGATGAAGGACTAAATATAACTATTTTATTAGCGTCGGCATAGCTTTTTATAGCAGCTACTTCAGAACTTGCAGCCGGACCTATGATGAGCTTTATTCCTTTAGCAACCAACGTTTGAAGAGCTGCTAGAGCACCCTCGGGAGAGGTTTTAGTGTCTTCGATATAGAATTTGAACCTAACATTAAGACCCATTTTAGCTACGTAGTCGTTTATATCCTGTTCAGCTAGCAACATTGCGTTTTTCCACTTCTCACCAAACGACGATAAATCACCTGTAAGTGGTAGTAAAACCCCTATAGGTATCTCAGAAGGCAAAGCTGATGCAGCCTGAGTAACTGTTTCAGTTGTTGTAGCAGTTTCAGTAACAGTTGCTGTAACGCCTGCACCAGCAGTTACTGTTTCAGTTACTGTTGCTGTTTGTGCTGGAGCGCCACCTGCAAAAGCGTATACTAAACCTCCACCGATAATTAAACCTACTATTAATCCCGCAATTAGGTTAAGTAGAGCTTTTTCCATGTATTTATCACCTCATCATCGAAAGATTTATATTGTGGACTATTAAGGTTTAATTCAAGCACTAGGTAGTATATATATGTTTTTCTTATAGGTTGAATAGAAATAAACTTAAAAAAGGGTGTCCAATATTTCCCACTACAATAGTCCTCCTTAACCTGGGGCTTCGGGGAAATGAATGTTACTTTGCTAATAGACGCGATAATCTTTGGCAACCTGCTAGTGTTACTATCGATAGGGCTTACCCTAACCTATATTACGCTTAAAATACCTAATTTCGCGCATGGAGATTTCGCAACTGTTGGAATGTATGTTGCTTACTACTTTCTAGTATTCCATAAAATTAGCCCGTATCTCACATTACCATTTGCTTTTCTCGTTTCAGGTACAATAGCTTTACTATCGTATTTGCTTGTGTTTAGACCTCTGAATAATAGGGGCATGAGTATTGTTGGGTTAATGGTTGCTTCAATAGCTATTGAGGTAGCTTTAAGGTCAACATTGCATATTTACGCTGATAGTTTAACCAATATTTACAAGGTTATTTCTAGAGGTTTCATCTTTAGGGATTTCGGAATAGAAATAAGCAAAACACTCTACATACCTGGATTACTTATAGTTTCTTCAATACTAACTTTAGCATTAGTAATTTCGCTTTACATTTTACTTACAAAAACAAAGTTCGGAATCGCTATGAGAGCCGCTATCGAGAACCCTGACTTAGCGGAAGTTTTAGGCGTCGACGTTAATAAAGTGTATGCTGTTTCATGGTTCCTAGCTGGGGGATTAGCAGGCTTAGCTGGAGCATTAGTGCCTTTTAGAATGGCTACGGATCCGGAAATAGGTTGGATGCTTCTACTGAGAGTGTTTTCATCGTCGATTCTAGGAGGATTATCAAGTATCTACGGGGCAATGCTTGGAGGATATATTGTAGGATTTGCTGAAGTCATAGGAATACAGGTTCTTTCAAATCCACCATTTAACCTTTCCACAGCTTACAGACCTGCAATACCTTTCGCAATACTCATAGCAACATTGCTTCTTATGCCTGAGGGATTAGCTTCGAAAATTAAGCTTGAGAAAATAGCTGCCAAAATAAGAGGGGTTAGAGGGCAATGATCTTAGGGATAGCAGATCCAGTAAGGTTCGCCATAGATGTTTCAGCTTTTTTCTCAATATACTTAATGCTTTCAATAAGTCTCAATTTAGAGTATGGATACACTGGAATTTCTAATTTCGGAAAAGTTCTTTTCCTCGCAGGAGGAGCTTTTACCGTTGGAGCACTAGCTACGAGAACAATAATGAATTTTTACTCATCACAAATAGGTAACTACGGTCCCTACTGTACAGCAAATGTGGTGTACGCTACAGAAGCATCTAAGATCTTAGCTAATAATCCATCGTTAGCCATAGCGTTGTTCATTAGCCTACTAATATTAGGTGCAATTGTTGGCGGTATTTTAGGATACCTAGCATCATACCCCGCCATAAGGCTTAAGGAGAGCTATTTGGGAATAACGCTTCTTGCAAGCGGAGAACTTCTAAGAATAATAGCTAGAAACTACGATCCTCTAATATGCGGATCACTTGGCGTTTCAGTACCCGACATTTTAGCATGGCTACCTGTAAGTATCAAGGAGGTAGTTCAAGTCGGAATAATGCTAACAATAGCTTTCATAACATGGTATTTTGTCGAGAAACTGGCTAGATCGCCTTTTGGAAGACTAATAAGAGCCATCAGAGATAACGAAGTTGCTGCAGAAGCTTTCGGAAAAAATGTTGTTAAAATTAGAATGCAAGTTTTAGTAGCAGGTTCGGCGATAGCTGGAATAGCCGGTGCCCTCTACGCTTTTTACACTAAATCCGTATATGCAGACGACTTTATGCCGATAAGAACATTCATAGTTTGGGTAATGGTTATCTTAGGTGGAGCAGGAAACAATATTGGAGCAGCACTCGGAGCATTAATATATGTACTAACGGAAAGACTTATCATGCAATATAAACACATGATCCCTGCACCTTTCGACGTAAACTATTTAAGCTACATAATATTTGGAATAGTCCTAATCCTAATACTACTCTATAGACCTCAGGGAATACTACCGGAAAAACCAAGTAAGACCATAAGTTTCGAAAAGGTTATTAAGAAAATTAAGCAGGAGTAAAACCTTTCTCAACAAATATTCTTCTAGAATCTTCAGTTTTAAGAAACTTTACAAATTCCTTGGAAAGTTTCTCATTTGTAGTTGTTGTTAAAACAACAGCATAAACGGGGTACTTTACATTATATTTGCTGTTTATTTCAACATAGTCTAAACCATAAGATATAGCGATAGCTCTCCACACTATTGCAACATTGATAGCTCCAGTTTTAATATATGTTGCTAACTCATTAACAGTTGATGTGAAAACCGCTGTTTTATTATAAACAGCACCTGCAATACCAGCTCTTTCTAAAATTTCCTTAGCAGCTCTTCCAATAGCAGGAACTCTAGGGTCACCTAAACCTACTTTTACATCAGATCTTAGGAGGTCGGAAAGTGAAGTTATCTTTTTAGGATTACCTCTTGCGAAAGCAATAACAGGTGTAAACACTAATACCTTACTGTACAATTTTACGTAACCTTTCTCTTCCAACTTATCGAAATATAGGGGGTCAGCAACTATAAAGACATCACCTATTTTAGAAGCGAAAAACTGAGAAGCTATTGCTCCTACTCCACCATAGGTTATTTCAATAGTTACACCATATTTGCTTTCAAACAACTTAACTATTTCATCCATAGCAGGTTTAAGACCAGCACCACAATAAACGAAAACCTTATTTTTTGCATGCATAGGTACCTTCACAAATAAAACTAACGTAAGCATTAGAAGTAACATAGTTATTATTAACGCTTTTGCCTTATTACCCATAAATTATAACACCGAAGAATAATAAGAACGCTTACTCTTATTAATAATAGCGTAAATATAGGTATTTTACATCGATTATATAGGTGCATTTATTTCCGAATAAACGGTTTTAATGGTTTAATGGAAATGTTGGTGTTATAGTATTTGAGTTTATCTAAAATAAGCTAAGTTAAAGTTTGATGCTATAGTATTTTAGAAATTTTATCTAGTGCTTCCACAATGTCTCCTTCATTTACCGAACTAAATGAGAATCTTATATGATTATAGCTTGATGGACCGCATACTTCACCAGGTATTGTCGCTACATGTGCTTTCTCAAGTAGGTAGTCTGCTAGCTCAATACTAGCTTTGAAGCCATGTTTCTTCATATAGGCTTCCATGTTAACAAACATGTAGAATGCTGCTTGGGGTTTAAATGGTTTTGCTTCGGGAAGCTTCTCTCTTATTTCCTTGTAAAGTACGTCTCTTCTCTTCCTATATTCATTTACAACGTATTTAGTATATGTGTTTCTTAGCTTATTTCTTAAAAAGTAAACTACCGCGTGTTGGGCTATCGAAGGAGTATTCAGTGTTATGTATTCTTTAGCTTTCTTCACTTCCTTAATGAGTTCTTCGGAGCCATAAATGTAACCTATTCTCCATCCGGAAAGGCCTGTATCTTTAGAGAACGAACCTATAATACCTATTTGATCACGTATATTTTCAAACCTATACATCGGTACATGTTTTCCTTCGAAAATCATGAACTGATATGTTTCGTCACTAAGTACCCAGAAACCGTAGTCTTCAGCTAAATCAGCAATGGCTTTAGCTTCTTCAATCCCTATTATCCTACCTGTAGGGTTATCGGGGGTTATTAGAATTAGAGCTTTAGTTTTCCTACTAACTTTCTCCATTAAATCATCTATATCGGGTTGATAACCCTTTTCCTCAACTGTTCTCACAAAAACGGGTTTTCCTCCAACTAAATTAACTAAGGGTTCATATTCTAAAAATGTTGGATCGAAAAGAACTACCTCGTCACCTTCGTTAACCGTAACTAGTAATGATAAGTAAAGAGCTTCTTCACCACCAGTTGTTATTATGATTTGTTTTTCAGGATGTATTTCGAAATCATATGTTCCTCTTAAATCATCTGAAATAGCTTCTCTAAGTTCTCCAATACCCTCAATAGGCGTGTACTTGTACAGTTGAGGAAAATCTTGAACTAAAAGTTGGCTTAAATACCTCCTTAATTCCATTGGTGGTTGAAAACCCGGCTGACCAGCTGAGAAATCATATATTTTCACACCTTTAGATTGAAGCCCCCAAGTCTTACTTAGAAGTCTAGCTACAAGAGAAATTCTAAGTTTAGATATCCTAGTTGAAATTTTTCTTACCAGATCAAACACCTCTATGCATTGTTGTATAAAGAGAGTATAGATTATAATTAAATAATTCTCAAGGTAAGTATTAGGGAAAAATATAAAAACCGGAATTTAGGATGTGCAATTTCAAAGTCCATCGATACATAATTACGTAACATGGCTTAGTAACATCAGAGAAAATGCGAGCTTGAGATAGGAAAGTTTTTACCATTATGTTTTTTAACTATATTTAAACCCCGTTTAAAGCATTTTTATGATTATTATTATTTTAACCTTTCCTTTAACGAAGTTTAAATAGCATTCCTTAAAAGTTTAAATGTTTTTCAGTAATCCTTAAGTTTAAAAATTTAGATTCTTTAGCCTTAGAGGGTAAACTAGATGATTAGATGTAGTAAATGTAGCAAAAAAGCTGTAGTAAGGCTTAGATATGCTAGGTTGAATTTATGTAGGGAACATTTCATAGAGTTTGTTGAGAACAGATTCATTAAGTTATCTATGAAGAATAAGCTTTTCGAGAAAATTAATAAAGCCCTCATAGCTGTTTCAGGAGGTAAGGATAGCATAGCTTTGCTTCATTTAATGTATAAGGCGTCTAAACATTTAGGATTTAAGATTCATGGTTTAACAATAGATTTAGGTATAGGGCGGGACTATTCTAGAAAGAGTGTAGAAGCCTCTGTTAAGAATTTTGAAACGCTTAAGATACCGTATACTATTTTTAAGCTTAAACATGCTTATGGGTTCACAATAGATGATGTAGCTCGTTATGGAAGGAATGTAGGAATTAGAAGACCTGTCTGTAGTGTTTGCGGAACAATAAAGAGATACATTATGAATAAGGTAGCACTAGATGTTAACGCCGATATTATTGTAACAGGTCATAACTTAGACGATATGGTTCAATATATACTCTCATCAGTATATTCAGGAAGAATAGAGGACATTGTTAAGCTTAGCTTCAGAACACCCACTAGAAACGGACTTATAGGAAGAGCTAAACCTCTAGCTTATTTTTCCGAGAAGGAAACGCTAATGTATGTTTTACTTAAGAACCTTCCTTTCAACTACGACATATGTCCTCATTATAAGCCCAGAAGTTTTCATGAAAAAATAAAACGTATTTCAAACGAACTTGAAGAGATAGTACCCGGATCTAAGATAACACTTGTTAGATCTTTTCTTGAGAAAATTCAGCCCGCATTAGAAGCTAAATACTCATTTAGTACAGAGAAGCTTAGAGAATGTAAGTTATGTGGTATGCCTTCAGCAAGTGAAATATGTTCGTTCTGTAAGATTAGGTCGGCTATGGAAAACATTGTTAAGAGGTAATGCACAGTGAAAGTTCGGGTTAAACTTATTCGTGAAGGAAAAGATGTTGAGTTAGAACTTAAGGGTAAAGCTAGAGTGAAAGATTTAATACATAAACTAGGTTATACCGTAGAAGATGTTGTTGTATTAAGAAACGGTGAACCTCTAGTTGAGGATGAAGTTTTAGAAGAAAATGCTGAATATGTAGTTATGCCTGTTGCTTCTGGAGGTTAATTGTTTTCCTTATCCTCCCTGGCTTGGCGGCACAAAAGCTACAGCATCGCCATCTCTTAACTTATAGTTTAGATCATTTATTGATACACCATTTACCACGGTCATTAGTATTATTGTTTTATTTCTAAATTTCCTAGTGAATTTCTCACTAACTTTTTCAGCTATCTTATCTAGAAGATCATTTAATGTTGCTCCCTCCTTAAGCTCTAACTCTACGAAACCTTTATCTTCACCTACAATGTCTCTTGCTCTCCCGAAGAATATTACTTTAATCCTCATTTTACTATGCCCTCTCCACTATCATGGTTTAAACTGATTATGTAGAGATAGCTGTTACTGTGGTTTCTCTATTCTAACTATGTCGAGCTGATATGTTCCTTTGTCCATGAGTCTTTCCCAGAATTTAGCTGCGGTTTCCTGCGCTATCTTATTCACTTCATCTTCGGATATAGTCTTTGACTTTTTATTTTCAACAACAATTCTGCCATTAACTATTACCGTGTCTACATCGTCGCCGTCTATTGTGTTTACCAAATGCCCATAAACTGTTTCCGCATTGAGAGGTGTTGGCATAAGTTCGGGCTTGATTATTATTACATCCGCTTTCTTCCCTGGCTCTAGGGAGCCAAGCTTATCCTCTAGACCATACGCTTTTGCGCCATTTATCGTTGCCATTTCTATTGCTTCGAGAGGCGATATTAGTCTTGGATCTCTGAATGCGACTTTTGCTAGCAAATAGGCTCCTCTAATGTTTTCGAATGGGTCGAAAATGTATCCGTCATTACCTATGGTTACTGTTATACCCATTTTAAGCATTTTATGAATCGGTGGTGCACCTACAGCATTAAGCATGTTGCTTAAGGGATTGTGGGCTATTTTAGTTCCCGTTTTAGCTATAAGCTCTAATTCATCATCTATCACATGTACCGCATGTACCGCTACCACATCTGGCCCTAAAAGTCCTACTTTGTAGAGTCTTTCGAAAGTTCTCATACCGTACCTTTCAAGATTATGGTATGGATCTATGAGTCCTTCAGAAGTATGTAATGTGATAGGCACTTTGTATTGGTTAGCTAATTCTCTAGCCCATTTTAGGAGCCAATTTGTAACTGTGAATGATGCATGTATGCTTATCATTCCAGTAACTAGCGGATCTTTTTCCTCCTTAACTTTCTTAATGAATCTAATATTCTCCTTTATCCCCCTTTCACCCTCTTCTCTACTATGCCTTTCCGTAGCTTCAAAAGCAATAATTCCTCTAATGCCCACTTTCTTCACAGCTTCCTCTATCCTATCTAAAACACCTTCAATAGCGTTAGGTCCTGAGAACGTATCAGCAAACAATGTTACACCGGACTTCATCATTTCAAAAGATGCTGCAAGAGCGCTAGCATATGCGTCATCATAATTCATAACTTCATCCATAGCCCACCATATTCTCTGAAGATTCTGCATAAAATCTGTGGGAGGCTCTATTTTAGTAAACCATGGAGATCCTCGGAGAAGTATTCCGTAAAGATGAGTATGGCCACAGATTATTCCCGGCATAACTATGGCTCCTTTAGCGTCAATTACTTTCTCAGATGTTTTTCCGGAAGCATCCTTACCTACTTCAGCTATTTTATCTCCAACTATACCAACATATCCTCCCTCAATAACCCTACGTTTAGAATCCATGGTAACAACTAATCCGTTCCTAATTAAAATGTCAAAATCCGACATTTCAAAATCATCTCTAAACTAACTAATTACCCTAAGTTTTTAAAGTCCTTCTTGTAATTATTCTCGAATAATCCTAGAAAAGCTCCTTCAAACATAATTAAAATAATTAATTACATTATGTTAAAGAGACAATATTTAGACTGGAAAATATATTAATATATTTTTTATGGAATATTTTTATGAGAACTAGCAATGGCAAAGAGTGAGTATTAATGGCTCAATTGAGTGCTGAGGAGAAGAAAAGATTGCTAGATGCGCTTGAAAAAGATCGTGAATTCAGATATGCAGTTATGGGATTACTTGGATTTAGAGAACTTCTCGAAAGATTTAGTAAACTTGAGGAAAGACAGCAAAAGCTAGAAGAAAGATTCGCTGAATTAGAGGAAAGATTTGCAAAATTAGAGGAAAGACAACAAAAACTTGAAGAGAGACAACAGAAGCTTGAAGAAAGATTTGCTCAGCTTGAGGAAAAATACATTAAGCTTGAAGAAAGATTAGCAAGGATTGAAAGAGATCTTGCACATGTTAGGAAAACTGTTGAACATACTAGAAGAGATGTTGGAGCACTTACTGAAACACTATATTCAAAAATGGTTCTTGACGATTTAAGGGAAATAATAAGGGGTGAAGGTGAAAAAATAATTAAGCGTAAAAGAAGCTTCATATTAGATAATGTTGAAGTAGATTTATTTATTGAGACCGAGAGAAAAGCTTATGCTGTTGAAGTAAAAATACAGCCTAATCATCATGATGTTGACGAAGCTCTTGAAAAAGCCACCTATATAGGTTCTAAAATAGGTAAGCCATGCACACCCGTACTTGCTGGAACATGGATTGGCGATGAAGTTTTTAAGTATGCTTTATCAAAGAACGTAATGATATTAGAGTACTAATGTTATTGGGAGATAAAATGATACATGGACATGGTTGGAGATGGGGATGGCATCGTAGAGGGCCGGGAAGGCCTCCTAAGCCAAGGATAATAGGTTTCATACCTTCAAAAATAACGTTCATACCTTATGATGAGAATGGTACACCTATTCAAAATGCTCCACCCATTGAAATAGCACCCGATGAACTTGAAGCTATGAGGTTAGTGTATTTTGAAGGACTAACTCAGGAGGATGCTGCAAAGAGAATGGGGGTTTCTAGGGGTACTCTTTGGAGGGCTCTTAGTAGTGGTAGAAGAAAGCTTATTCAAGCACTAATAGAGCAAAGGCCCATAATAATTACTAAGTAGGATATTACGAATAGTCAGCGTGCCGTGAGGTACATCATCTTTTTCATTAAGATGAGAGAAGGTTTCATCATTCTCTCCATGAAAATATAGTGTATGGAAAATAGGTAATTATAAGTTTAACTCTAACAATTCTGTGCATTTGCACAAAATTTATATTTCTCCCAGACTTATTTTTAGTGGAGGTAGATAAGCTATGGCATGGGTTCCAGGTTGGGGTAGATGGGGGTTCGGAAGAGGAGGCAGATGGGGATGGACAGGTCCTTGGCCAGGTAGAGGACCATTCAGCTACTTGCCTCCATGGCAAAGACCAGGGTGGCTCTTCGGTAGAGGATCTTGTTGGTGGCTTTACAGATACCCATGGTTTAGCTACGGATACCCATACTATTACCCATGGTATACACCATACTACGGGATACCACCGTACTACATGATGTATCCAGGATTTTACCCTTGGTGGTGAAAGCCATGTATTGGTATCCTCCCTATCTTCCAGCACCATACTTCATACCCTATGATCCAATGTATCTTATGGCTTCAGCGTTTCAGTGGATAATTTATCCATACTACTGGATGTTCTACATTGAAGCCTACAAAGTAGCTTTGGATGCGTGGAAGAAAGCATTCGAAGCTTTCGCTAAATCACTAGAGCAAGCTACGCCAAAACAGTAATTGTAAATGGTGATCGGAAATGTCATGGTTTAGATGGTACAGGAGGCTATGGAGGTACATGCCTCCACCACCATTTTACTACTATCCAGCACCACAAACGCCATATCAGCAACCACAGCAGCAACAACAAACACAACCACAGCAGCAATATCCACCACCGTACCCTCCAGTACCATACTTCATGCCCCCACCGCCACCTATGACTCCCGAGGAAGAACTAGCAATGCTTGAGGACTATAAGAAGGCGTTAGAAGAGGATTTAAGAGATCTTCAAGAGGAGCTTCGAAGCGTTGAAGAAAGGATAAAGGAGCTTAAAGAAACCGTTAAAAGAGGTAAAGGACAGTACTGAAGATGATTATGAAATGCCGGGACAAGGCTACGGTAAAGGAGGTCTAGGAAGAGGAAGGCCTTCAAGAGGAAATAGGAGGTTCAGATGCCTGAACTGCGGATATGAATTTGAAATTCCCGTTGGACAGCCAAAACCCATGAGCTGTCCAAAATGTGGAGCACCAGCGAACATGATTGTTAGAGTGAATAGGGGAAGAGGAAAAGGATGGGGGCATGGACAAGGCGGTAGAGGAGGTTTTAGAGGAGTTTCAAGAATTACATGAGGCTAAAGAATTTTTTAAACTCTAATAACTAACCCAACATGTCCATCCCCATATTTTTCAGGGAAGCGTTTTTCGAGAAACCTTCTGAAGCCATCGCCACTACAGTGTATAGGATATATCTTATAAGTAACTATTTCCGCAAGCTCACTAGCTATTTTTTCAATTCTACTTTCAGAAGCCCCGGCTAAATGGAAACCTCCGAGAACAATGTATGGCTTAGCGTGCAAATCTTTACAAGCCTTCTTAACAATGGACAGTATTCCGGGGTGAGCGCAGCCAACAATAATAACTAAGCCTTTACCGCTAACATTTACAGCTAATGCTTGCTCCCAAGGCGGCCCGTAAAGTTCACCTATTACGTAAATGTTATCTACGAGGTTTACTGTATCATTAACTTCTATGAGGGCCAAACCTAGGGATTTAACGTAGTCTTTAAGTGCTACTGAAGCCCTCAGAGGAACATAGACTCTTAAGCCCATGTTTTTGAAAGCTTCCAACCCTCCACAGTGGTCGTGGTGCTCGTGCGAAATGACTACGTAGTCTATATCGCTTAAAGAATAACCTAGCTTTGCAAGGTTTTCACGGAGAATACTAGGCGAAGGTCCTGTATCGAAAAGTATTACATGATTATTTCCTGTTTCAACTAGGACGCTTATTCCCCATGCTGTTTCATAGCCGTTGAAATCATAGTTATCTACGACAACAGCTACTTTCACCGTGTAATTTGCGGTTTCCCGAATCTCCTCTACATTAGCTTTATGCTGTGTTAGCGATAGAAGATATGTTGAAATAGCAATAGCTAACAGTAAAACTATTATTATGAGGGTGTTGAGGGATTTAAGCATGGAATATTACCCTAGTGTTTGAACTGTCTGTTTTAAAATTCTGCAGGTTATTTAATTTATGTCTTGCTTTAACCATGGGAAAAATTATAATATCATGACCTTATGAATCTAGCTTAAAGAACTGGAGGGAGTGTTTATTGTGAAAAACAAATACCTAATGATCAATGCTTCTAAAGAGAAAATAAGTGTTGGAGAACTAGATCGGGAAGACGTTATAGGCCCTATAAGTTGGGGGCTATACTGCCACTTGGAAAAATACGGTAGCCACGGTTACGACGTCTTCGACGAACACAATGTTCTATGTTTCGGAGCTGGAAAACTTGCTTGGAGCGAAATCTACGGTACAAGAAGGCTTGTTTTCACATTTAGATCGCCGCTTTGGGGAGGATTCTTCCTTTCAAGCATGGGCGGCGCAGCATACGTTTTCAGACACTTAGGAGTAGATTTTGCAGCAATTGAAGGTAAAGCAAAGGAACCACTAATTGTAGCTCTAAAATCCGATGTTAACGGGAACATCGAAGCAAAATTTGAAAGCATGTCAGAGGAAAAACTTCTCGAAATATACAAGGGATATAAGGGCAAAGCGGGAGCATTCGCGTTAATAGAATATGTTGCTGAAAAATACGGTAAATGGTACATGGAAACCAAGGCGCCAATGAGAATAATAGCTGTCGGTCCAGCATCTGTTTTCACAAGGAATGGAGCATTAGTATCTTATGCTTCAAGAGACACTAAATTTACCAGTAAACCGGTTGAGTTCTCAGCTAGGGGAGGTCCAGGTTCAGTACTTTATAGAGCACATAAGGTTGCCGCAATAGTTTTCGGAGGAAACTATATTAAGAAGCCTAAATTCCCCAAATCAGACCTCTCCAACTTCAAAGTTCTCAACGAGGTCTTCACCAAATACCTAGGTAAACCGATGAACCAAGTAATAATGGATGCTACAGTGAAGTACCGCTACGATCCTAAAACAAAAACTGGAGGAACCTTCGGAAATGACTACGCATACTATAACGGATTAAACCCGACATTTAACTGGACATATATTTACTGGGGTCGTGAGGAAAGAACAAGATTCTATAAGGAAGTTCTTGAGAAGACATATCTTGAACCGTTCAATAAGGAGGCTATTGAGAAGAAACAGTGGAGGACATGTGATGAACCATGTACTGCTGTTTGTAAGAAAATGTATAAAGGATACAAGGTAGACTATGAACCATACTGTTCATCAGCTGCTGATGCTGGAGTTCTAGATTTAGATGCAGCAACAGAAGTTGTTGATTTAGTTGATGCGATAGGTTTCGACGCAATAGAGTTTGGAAACACGGTGTCATGGGTTATGGAGCTTCTGGCTAAGGGAATGCTTAAGCCTGATGAAGTAGGTGCTCCAGCAAAACCGTACTTCGACCATAAACTATTCTACGATCTATCTAAGGTAAGGGAGCTTTCAGAACACAACGCTAAAATAGTTAAGGAGCTAGCTTGGAAAATAGGCTTTGGCGAAGGAGAAATACCCAAGCTAATAGGCGAAGGAATTAGAAGAGCAGCCTTCAAACTAGAGGAAATGTTTAGCGAAAGAATGAAGGATGTAAGGTTCAGAGACCTAGCAATATATGTTCCATTCGGCCCGGACGGAAGCCTTACACCAGCAATGTACTGGGGTCCTGGAAACATAGCTCCAATACCAATAATTGGAAAGTATCTCACGTACTACCACGGAATATTTGTTGAACCAGAAGCATTAGCTGAGAAAGCAATTGGAAGAGCAATCAAGGAGCTATACTCTGAGGAAGGTGGTCTCTGCAGATTCCATAGGGGATGGGCTGAGAAAATACTTCCAAAACTATACTATGAAGCATTCGGCATAGAAGTGGACTTCGATCTTCACGGTAAAAAGCTGCTTCAGAAGATGATAGAGTATGATAAGAAAGCAGGGTATAAGCCGGTTTTCTGGGAAAGCAAGAAAGTACTAGACTACTTTATACTATCAGCTCAGGAGTACGGAGCAGAACAATGGTTTGAAAAGCTAAGGAAAGAAGGCGTTGAAGCAGCTAAAGAGTATTGGCTAAGATTCCTTAGGAAGGAGGAGGAAATACTGGAAATGAGCTGGGAAATAGAGTAGAATTGTCCTAACTTTACTTAGCAATCTCTTTTAACAATTTCTCAACATTTTCTAAAACATATTTAGCATAGTTCAGAGCTTCTACAGCATCCTCTCTAGTATAGAGTTCTTCAGGAGGAACAAGAGCTTCCTCATCACCGTACATGGCGAGTTCTCTTTCCTTCCTCAGCTTTCTCGAAATAGAGGCTAGCTTATCTATTATATTTGAGAACCACTCAGGAAACCGTTTCTTTTCCCTTTTAAGAACAGGGCCCACATCATGCCATTTAGGAGGTTCAACACCTACAAGCCTCAGCGAAGCCTTAAGGGCGAGCTTGACAGCTTCCTGAGACTGCCTAATAACGTATGGATAGTTTCCTCTGTTCAACGCCTTGACAGAGTTTTAATTACTTTCTATGATTTCTAATTACTTTTAATCCTCTATATGCTATCATGTATGCACTCGCCATGTGTTTGTCTAGCCCTTTCTTCCTCATAATCTGCTTATGGGTTACGCTACTACTTGTCTCCTTAGGATTGACCAGCACTATTATGAATCCTAGCTTCAATGCTTTAATGACTCCATGAACAAGTACTTGCTTCTTCGGAAACTTCGCTATCTTACGGTTAGCATAGGGATTGCTTGTGAACCTCTTATATTTTATTCTTGTTAAGTCCTCGAATACTACGTAATCCACACCTATCCTCCTGCACCGCATCAAAACTTTGGTTAAGGCGTTAAGTCTTACATGTTTAGCTTTTTCTCTGGGAAAGCCGTGAGATATTGTTTCACTATACCAGAAAGTCTTCACGGCAACCATGTTTCTATCACCATTTAAAACTGCCACGTTGATCCTATCACTATTAACGTCAAAACTTGCAACCAAGCCATAGCCTTTAGGTTTAGGTGTCGACAAATATTTCAAGTATATCCGTAGTGGTACTTGTACGTGTATTCTAGGATATTCCCTAAAACTAATTACAGTACCATATCCCTCCTTTCTCTTATTTGCTAATTCTATTAGCTCCTTCAGTAACGGGATGTACTCCTCTCCGAAGAACGCCTTGGCTTCAATCCATGAGGCATCCCAAGGATACTTAATTAAAACTTCAAAGTAACTATCTTTTGGCATTAGTTTGATGTTCCTATTGCCTCTATCCCATTTATTGCCACGACTAGCAATCCAGAACCTACGTATATCAGCTAATACCTTATTCTTACCAAGATTTTCCTCGTAGAACCTAATGTTCTCCGCAATTGCTTTAGCATTCTTGAAGGCTGTTTCAAGATATACATAGTTTGGTAATATATTGTAGAGTATTTTAGTAACTTCTTTGTGGGTACATCCTCCCCATATAAGGTTTAGCGACTTCCTAACGACAGATGCGTAAGTCCTCGCTAACCTAACGAGCTTCATGTGGTCTGGTGGGCTATCTATTGCTAGCTTACCATTTACGGTCACGAACCTGAAGTTTTCTAATGCTCTTGGATTGTCAGCTATTACCTTACCAGCTATCTGGTACAATAACATGTACTATAACCTCTCTCCCATGTAGATGCTTTATCTTCTCAACAACCTCCTTCGGTATCGATATCGAGTACCTCGGACTTCCGTACTTATCATAACCAGCACTAATCACCCTAGACTTAAACACGTAATGCTCCAATGATGTAGCACCTCTATTAAATGATAGTAGCAATAAAACTTATAAATGTTACTACTAACATTACATTATGAGGGCTGGGTAGACGATCCAATGAGGAGACAGAAGTAAGGATGAAACCCAGCCCTATGAAGCTCTACCTTCGCTCAAGGGGGTCTACCAGAGCAATGCAGGAGGCTAAGGCAATGAAGCTAGACTCCCGAAGAGCGGGGGTAGAGTGAAGACAAGGGTGATGAAGGCGAGTCACTAAAAACAATTAAAGCTAATTAGAAGTGACGATGAAGCCCGAACCCTCCTCAGGTGTTTTAATTATGGGTGAGAAGGAAATGTAGTAGTCTTTGTCGAAGAGCGCGTTCAGG